>Ga0209390_10003360_pt1 | contig 26087 bp, 7 predicted proteins | sample BON01_FD_187212 | JGI IMG/M metagenome (GOLD analysis project Ga0209390, IMG submission 187212) | Freshwater microbial communities from Lake Bonney liftoff mats and glacier meltwater in Antarctica - BON-01 (SPAdes) (version 2) | ecosystem: Environmental > Aquatic > Freshwater > Ice > Glacier... | reverse complement strand
GTGATGACATAGAGGACTGCACACACCAGCAACGATATGAGGAATCGTATCAAAGCATGGTGAAGGTCTTGCAGCAGGACACTTAGATTGATGACAGAAAATTCTTGAAATCATGTGTGTGAGCTAGGGCAGAGCAAGGCAATATTAATCACCCTGCATATGGCACGTGGACAGCAGACTTCATGTTACGGCATAATGAAAGCAGAGCGCTCTTAGGGAAGTATTTGAACGACCCACGCGTCCCTTGAAGACATAAAAGGTGAGAAATGATGGCAATTGCAGGGATCATTCTGGTAGCCAAATGGCTTGCAAAAATCAAACAACAATCAGATGTAAGGTGTAGATTATGCAAAAGGGCACGAGAGCAACGCGGTGCGAGCACTGAGAATTTGCCAGAAGAGACGTGTGAGCACATCAACAGTGCTTTCTGCGATGGAATGGCAACAACTGTCACAGCTGCCCACCACTTCATCTGGAGACATTTGTATGCCAGCATGCAAGCTGCACAAACACCAACGAGTAAGCTCAGGTTTGTCACACCTGATAAAGAGACATTGAAAAAACGATCGTTGTGAAAGAGCACGAAAGAAACGCTATGATTTCGACCCGACAATGTTTTATGAAAATCGTTTTTGGAATCAGAGGCCGGATGGCATAGTGGTTAACAAGAACAAGGTTAACAAGAGGATGTATAGTGTTCGATGAGAACATTGGAGAACAAGTGTATGTGTAAACAACTCACATTTTTTTGTCATCAGCTGCTGAAGAAAGGTGAAGACGGGACAAAGCTTGAGTAAGATGAGCAAACCAACGGCGTTACACACAGAAGGCACAGCACAAGTATCAGAATGGTTGAATATTTCTCATACTGCCAAGAAACTATACTAAGGAAAAAGTAATAGTTGAATCAATGTGGTGATAACGATCGAATTGCAAACAGGGAATTAAAGCTGAAGTTCATTTCTATCAGGAAAGCAAAGGCAGAAGAAGAAAAGGTAAACACACACACATGTTCAAAGATCGGTTCCGTGATTCAGAAAAGGTGAAACGATTTAGACAAATTGGAGTAAAGATGGTCTTAGACTCAAAAGCGACAACTTGAGGAGGGGCTGCAGGCTGCAAGATGGAGGTGCAGTGCAAGGGCAGAGTGAGAGCCGATGGCGTGTCATCGCTCATCATCGCGGCGGGAGAGAGGCGCAGCTTGCTCTGGGTGGGATTCGAGAACATGATGCGTTCTTGGGTCATGAAATGAGGTGCCCAGCAGGGACTGGGCGTGGTGGCGTCTCGATGGCTGGGGGGCGGGAAGGCCAAGGCACAAGGAATGGGAATGGGGTGAGGGGCCATCGCTGGCCATCACCACCATGTTTTGTTCAGAATTTGCTCAAGTATTTCGGCTTTCTGTCTCGATGAGAAAGGTTGCTGGCGAACATCCGTTCTGTGTACTCATATACATGAATTTTTATATATTTCACATTTGTTTCATTTTATTTATTTTATGTCATATCTAATCGAGCAGATAGAGCTTCCAGCAAAGCTACTAGACTATTTCTTACGAAGTAATAAAAGCAACATCAATCAATGTTTGATTTTGTATGCTTGAAGTTATCATTGGCCGACACACATGGAATTGCCAAATATGCACGCACATACATACGGGATACACACATACACGCAAACACACACACAAAGGAAAAAAAAAGCAGAAAGAGTAGGGGAACAAAAAAGGAGAAAGAACCAAAAAAAAAGAGGGGGGGTCAGGAAAGCAAGAAAGACAAAAAAAGAAGGACAAAAAGAAAGGGGGGAAAGAAAAGAGGAAAATGAGAGAAAAAGGGGGGAAGAAAAAAAAGAAGGGGAAAAAAAAAGAGGAAGAGGGTTTAGGGGGGTAGGGGAGCGTGGGTACTGAAGAGGGTAGGACCTCACACTAATAACGTTAGATTGACATGAATGTTTTTCAGTTTTTCATCATTTGCAAAAGGACGCACAACGCAAACAGCGCCACTCATTGAAGCTAGGTAAGAAAAGACGAGAGAGTTCCAAACGCACTTACAACATTATTTGTCCAAGAGTGATAATAAAAGCAATCATCATCACAAAAGGGCGATACACCTGAGGACAAATGTGATCTTTTCTTTCTTTCTTACTTTCTTTGGTTTTTGAAGACCCAACCTAATCACTTGACTAAGTAGATGGTGAACACCCAATTAACCCGATCTGAAAATTCGAAAAATAGTGTATTCCCTAGTAGTGGAAAAAACTAGCGAATGGAAAAAACTAGCGAAACTCCGATGGATTTACCTGTAAAATGGCATTTTTTGGAATATGAATTCGACATGAAATATTTATTTCAAGAAAACGTCTTGGGTATGTTATTAATGTAACATTCGCAGATCTTTGCCTGCGCTTTTGATCGATTCAATGCGACTGCGGAAAGGAATCCTATGAAAATTTTGAGGTTTTTCGGGCCTTTCTTCACCCAGATGGGACTAAAACTTGATTTTACCCCCGGAGCAATACGCATATTGCTCTGCTGCTATCAAAGATGGAGAGTTTAATGAAGATTTTTAAAAGTTGTTCTAAAGTCATCCAAAGGACTTTGCGGTCCGGCAAAAATTGGCTGAGATACTTATTTTTCAGTGTGATTTCACGGGTGAAATGACCCAACCTTCGAGCGTGATCAATTTTCGAGTACTGGAAGACTCTCCAATCCACACTGGCAAAACACGACAATGTGACAAACAAAAACAAATTTTGGAAAAATCACTGTCGATATGGATTGTAATGCATTTCGCTCGACAAAGTAGACTTAGGATGTGCAATTTTTATTTGAAAATTTGTGCTTCAAGAAACAAAATTTGTTGTCTGAAAGTCGGCATTTTGCCCGTGAAAACGCCGTTTCCAAAAATGAAGATTCGCTAGTTTTCCCCAAATTTTGGTAGATCCAGTGCACTCGGTGGGGCCGACTTTGAGATCGTACCCACGAACAACATTTTGTCTGCTCACCACCTGTGAGCAGGCTCATTACATTTCCCCCCACGAGCTGGTTGCTTCTTCCATGGCAGGCAAGTCCGCCCGCAAAAGTCAGAAGCGACGCGGCCCATCCCGTGATATCAACCCCGCACAGGCTACGCACCTCTGAGATCCTGATGCTGAAGTCTGTGATCTTGGCGGTGACGCATCGTTGCCATCATCGGCCTGCATTGCCTTTCCGAGATTGGAACCCTTTCACAAAACCGGTACTGATTTTGGCTGAGAAAATTAGCTCGACTTTTGTACCTCGTAGTTACGCCGTTTTGTACACGATCTCACGGTCTGGTACTTAAACCTCAAAGTCTCCCCCACCGAGTGCAGTGCTCGTATCCCCATAAAACTTTGAGTGAAATAAACATCTCCAAATTCTGGATCGTGAGTATGTCAAGGATTTTGCCATCCAAGAACTATTTCATACAAAAATGTTGCTTCAAAAAGGCCCTTTTACCCGTCAAACTGCCATCAATTTCCACTAGTTTTTTCCACTACTAGTCCGACTCGAATTTCCGAGCGACTCGAATAAATTTTGTTTGTAGTTAACCCTAAAATGGAAATAGTGGCACCCCTTGGACACGACGGCCGATGCAGACACCAAATATCCACATTGATGTGGACACTCCACTCGAGCACACCAGGAAGACTCCAGCCCGGCCAGAATTCGCCACAAGAGCTGGGTGTAAGCAGCACCGTCCACAGCGGCAGATCGATACAGCTGTAGAACATCTGCATGTGCCAACCAGAACGCGTATAGACGCAGCGCGCAGTCGCCCGGATTCTCAACATTTGCCGAGAATAGGAGTGGCCCTGCTATGGAGTGAACACAGCCAACCGACAGGGCGCATGGCAGCTACGCAAATGTGCGAGGTGTTCGCAAGTATATCTGGAACGGTAGGCGATGCAGAGCGCAAAGACCACTTGTATGTCCACCCTGGCAGATGCTCCGGGTGCAGGAAGGAGGAGGAGCGTGCAGTTTTGACGGGGCGTCACCCTTGCGCACGCGATATTGCGCTGGACAGGCGCTTAGCGCTGGCGCACACACCCATGCACGACCACAGAAGGAGCCGCTCCGTGCTTGCAGCACTTCTCATTCTCGTGAGTTTTGTAGAGCATCTACCCCCCACCTTACTTGCCATTGTCACAATCTGCTGATCGTGGTAAGTCCATCACGCATGCAGACGCAAGTTTTCGCAGAGCATGCGATCCTGGGATTGCATGCACTCTCTCTGTCATGGTAATAATCTTTTGTGTCTTCTCCACTGCTCTACCAGTGCAAGTTTTCGGCTTGCACCTGTGCTATGTGCTGCCTGGCCGTGATCATACTGCCGTGCTATGCAGGTTATCGCACTGGGGGCGCCGCAGATAGCAACAACTGCGGCAGTACTTAGTGTTCAGGATTACGTGCAGTGTTGCGCGTCAAACTCGATCGGTGAATATGACGTCTTTGCGATCAATGATCGCATCAAGTTTTGGGCGGCCGAAGGTCAATGCTATTTGGTGCCTGATGATGACAATGGAACCAACCCAGGTAAGCGAGTCCGGAACAAAAATCAACACTTTTTTTGCCGCAAATCTCTCCGTCCACCGTTTGCCACTTCCAGATGCTCGGGCGCGCGGCGGCGGAGGGCTTGGGCGCGTGGCAAGCGCAGGGGCGTCAGCCCCCGGAGCCAGCCGCGCGCCACAGGAGTCGGACCAGAGTTCCCACGGATGGGCGCGCGGCAAGCGGAGTAGACCCGGGGCCGCTGCACGCCACTTGCAGCCAGAGCCTAGGGGCGCGCGGCGGCGGAGGGCTTTAGCCCGACGTCACCGCACGCCCACTGGATCGGATCAGAGTCATGAAGATGGTGCAAATAGGGAACTCCCCTCCCGATAGTTGACACGGACAGTCGGAAAAAACGTTTTTTTTCACTGCAATTCGGGTTGAGCCGGTCCAACCAGCCCCTTGCCTCCATCTTTCCCACTTTATTTCCACTTTTTCTGAGATCGAACGGCTCCTGATCTTGAAAAAGCGGACTTGGAATTGAATTCAAGTCCGATCTCAGAAAGAGGACACGTCTGATCTCAAAAGAAGTGAAAAGTGATGTCCGATCTCAGATCGCACAGCTCAGTCTTGAAATCCAATCTCAAAACGGGGAGACGTCCAATCTCAGAAAAAGTGAAAAAACGATTTTCGATTTGACATCGGATGTCTGAGACGTCCGATCTCGCGAGAAATGGGAAAACCCGAGGGGCCCGACGCCTCTGCGCTGACACCCGAAGAAGTCCATTGACCTGAGGATCCAACAATGAGGGGTGCTACCCTATTTTGACGCTGACACGGTCGATCATCTACCCTATTTTGACGCTGCAAATCATTATTCAAAATAAGGTACCACCTTATGTTGACCCGGGTACTAGCCCTATACGCCCCCAAGCTCCAAAAAGAGATCTTTTGGGTGAAACGAGACCTCTTTTTTTGAGATCGGTCTTCCATTGAAAGACCGATTTCAGATCGGACGTCGGCTAGAGACATCCGATCTCGTTGGAGACTAGAACAATAGGCTATGCGCGTCCGATAGAAGAACAAAGGTCAAATTGTGAATGAGACGTGCGATCTGAGATCGGACGTCCGACTTGAAAAATTAAATTTCCGATCTCAAATCAGATGTCACGTCACATCTGACACGAGACGTGCGATCTCACCATTAAGGGGGGAAAAATGTACGAGAGATGGAGCAATTCTTTTTTAACTCGAAGTATCTCAAAATGCATCTAATTGAGAGAAATTATTCCGGGTAATTTAATTCAAAAGAGTACTGCTAGACAACCGGATGGTTGCACGGCAGTGTTAGTGCTGAAACCCCTCACTGCCGCCATGCGATGGTAACCGGATGGCTCGCAGCAGTGTCGGGCCTAAAGTCCCTCGCCGCCGAGTGCCCGAATTTTGAGCCAGATGGGCTCAAGTCTATGAAAAATTATCTTTTTTGGGCATTTTGAGGCGTTTTAATAGACCAATCAAACGCTCGGTATCGCGTCGGGAGCCAGGGTGTTGCATCTCAGGAAAAATGCAACCCTTTAAGACGCACCCCTCACCTGTAAGATGCACTCCTACAAGACGCACCTCTAAAATCTGCGTTGCAGCTATCCAATTTGAGTGGCATGCGGCAGCGAGGCGTAACTGTTTGATGCCTGGTTTGGCATAACTCTTGAAATACTGAAATGGGTGCTGTATGCGCAGAGCCAGAAGCGGCCTGGTATCTCTCACAAACGTTTTTGGATGGCATGTGTCAACGATTGTACGGAAATGGGTCAAGCTGCGATACAATTAGAGCATCTTTGTGCTATTCGTCAACAACATCCAACTCTGCATACTCTAGCCGGCGGTTTTGTCAGTGCGCAGACGGATATGCTGATGAGGGCCCGCTGGAGGCCGAGTCGATGGATGGTTGTCTCACAAACAACGAAGCATGCGTTGATGTAGATGAATGCACTCCCAGCCGATACGCAAACAACAGCAATTTGGTAGTGGCAAACGACTGCGATTCCTTATCCCAGTGTGTGAACACACAAGGCTCCTTCCTGTGCTCTTGCGCGACAGGTTCCACTCAGCCTGATGAGTGGCGTGGGGCCCCAGGCGTAAGTTGCTCACAATGTCCTCCGGGCAGATACAAAAGTCAAATTGGGCCACAAGAGTGCGACATTTGTCCGATGAATTCAAACACCTCTGCGGGTGCACAGAATTTATCCGCCTGCCGCTGCATCGCTGGATATACGGGGCAAGACGGTGCTAATTGCTCGGCCTGCGTGCCTGGCTCTTACAAGCAGTTGCTAGGAGATGATGCCTGCCAGCTTTGCCCAGCAGCCAAGTACAGCACGGCGGCAGCCAGCACCGAGTGCCTGTCTTGCCCAAGCAACTCAACGTCGCTTCTTGGGAGCAATCAACTCACCGACTGCACGTGTCTATCAGGCTACACAGGCGACAGCGGTCAAGTATGCGTGGCATGTCCGACAGGCACATTCAAAGCAGTAAACGGGTCCAGGGCATGCGAAAGATGCGAAGCAGGATCATATTCTGAACAGGCTGGGTCAACAGTATGCACTTTTTGCACGGAAAATTCGGTTGGTCCTATTGGTAGCACCAGTCGTCTTGAATGTCTATGTGAGCCTGGCTTTACACCAGACACTATCTCGCCCCAGACCCTGATCTGTCTCCCCTGTGATGCTGGAACATTCAAGGCGATCGATGGGACATCAGTGTGCGAAAAATGCCAGCCTGGTTCGTACAGTCCCGCACAGAAATCTGTCAAATGTTCCTTATGCTCTCCTGGCACTTATAATCCAGACTCCTCTGGCAATAATGTCTCCGCATGTCTGGCATGCCCTGCGGAAGGGGGCACATCTTCGTTTCCTGGAAGCGTTGCAAAAGCCGACTGCGCGTTGGACCCTGAAGATCTAGACTTGTTGACGAGCAGTGAATGTGGCTCACTTAATGAGCTTCCCTCCGGGAGTTTTCCGACACGAAATGGACACAGTATGGCAAGAGTGGAGGACAAGATATACCTTTTCGGTGGATTTTTTCAGGTTGCAACAAATGATATCTGGTTTTATGAAATTGCAAGCGCTGCATGGACTGAGATCTTGCTCGGCTCCGGCGATACTAAGCCGCAAGCTCGCACAGAACACAGTATGGTGGAAATCGACGGCGATTTGCTTGTTTTTGGAGGTCGAAATGGTCAATCATGGTTGAATGATGTGTGGAAGTTCACAACCCGTGATGATGAGTGGGTTGAGCTGATTTTCATTGGCAAACCTAGTCCTGTTGCACGATTTTCACATAGCGCTGTTGCGATTAGCAACAGTATGTACATATTCGGAGGTGAAGGCAAGGATGGCCTGAAGCGTAACGATCTGTGGGAATGGTGTTCTTTCGGCTGGCGACAGTTGCATCCGTCTCTTGTTCCTTCCCCGAGAGCGGGACACAGGATGGTGCGATCTGGGTCGAGTCTGTTTGTGTTTGGAGGCCGAGATGCGTCCAACTCTCCTTTGAATGATCTTTGGGCATATTCATCCGCAACAGCAACATGGCAAAAGAAGGAGACGGCCCTTCAGCCTCCTGCGCGGTATCTTCATGCAATGACAGGACTTGGGCCGATCCTCGTTTTGCACGGTGGCGCGACAGCGAGCGGGAGACTCAATGACCTCTGGCAATATGATTCTGTTCAGGAAAGATGGATTGAGGTATTTGGTGATAGTAGCAGTGGCATACGGCGACGCCAACTCCATCAAATGGTGGATTTTCAGGGCAAAATTATGATCCACGGTGGTGCTGCAGACGTGCTGGTAGGATCAGAGGTACAGCAGTACATTGTAAGAGATGCTTGGGTCTTCGTGCCTTGCATCTGTCTTCTGCCCGGCACAATGTCGATAGCAGGAACATACCAATGCGCCTCTTGTTCGGTAGCCACATACAAGGACTGGTATGGGCCTGGCAACTGCCTTGGGTGCCCACTCAACGCTACGGGCCCTGCTGGTAGCATCTCCAAGACCAATTGCATCTGTGTGGGAGGATTCCATGGCGACAACGGCGGCGAATGCGCAGCATGCCCGGCGGGGAAGTATAATTTGAATGGCAGCCAACCGTGCCAACCTTGCGCTGCAGGGACCTCGAACTTGGCGACAGCTTCTACCACGTGCACCTTGTGTCCAGCTGGAACATTCTCGGAACAAGACATGGGCGGGGGCCGAGCAGCGTGTATTCCATGCCAGAGCAATTCGACTTCGTCGGTGGGTAGCAAAATAGTGACTGATTGCAAATGTATCCCTGGATACACTGGCCAAACTCAATGCACACCATGTTCACCTGGCACTTACAAGATAGCGGAAGGGCCAGCTGCATGTTCTGAGTGTCTTGCTGGAAGTTTCTCCACTGTAGAGGGCGCGTCGAGTCCATCATGTGAAATGTGCCCCAGTTTCACTGGGTCGGATGATGGGGCCCGGCATTGTGAATGTCTTGCAGGGTTTTACCCCATCTCAGAGCAAGGCAGGGTTTGCGCGCCATGTCCGCCTGGAACGTTCAAGGGCGCGCGGGGAGATGTAGACTGCACAGACACATGCTTGCAGTATGAGACGTCTCTGCCAGGAGCATCCTCGAGCGACGATTGTTTCTGCTTCAAGGGCTATTCACGTGAAAAGGGTGACTGTACTGAATGTCCAGCAGGAACTTTCAAATCACTGGACGGGGATTCTGCCTGCAACCCGTGCGTTGAAGGCACATATTCAAGTGCAGTGGCAGCAACTGTCTGTCTGTACTGCCCAGATGCGAATGCAGCTTCCGGAGAGGGCAGCGACCAGCTCACAGACTGTGTGTGCAAGCCAGGATATTTTTTGGGGCAAGATAGTGCGTGTATAGCATGCGTTCCTGGTACATTCAAGAACACCAGTGGCCCGGAATTGTGCTCTCTCTGTAGCATGGGCTCCTACTCGCGACAATCAGCACAGACATCCTGCAGTTTGTGTCCATCCAATTCAACTGCTCAGGAGGGCAGCAATCGTTCCGAAAATTGCCTGTGTTTTCCAGGATACTTTGCAGCATATGGACACACGTGCTTGCCTTGCCCTGCTGGAACATTCAAAGCCATATCTGGTAGTGCTCCGTGCGCTGAGTGTGAAAGAGGCAAATACGCAGGGGCAACTAGCCTTTTGTGCTCAGAGTGCCCGGCTGACTCCACGACTCCGTACTCGAGGAGCACGTCAGCTCTTGATTGTAAACATTGCAAGCGAGGATACACTGGAGCCTTGGGATCCTGCTCTCCGTGTCAACCTGGATCATACAAAAATGTGACGGGCTCATCCCCATGCCTCAAGTGCGCGCCCGGCAGCTACCAGAACGCGCAGGCAGCGCACAACTGCACGCTGTGCGAATCTGGTTCGTTCTTGGGTGGTTTTGGTGCTACTTTCGAAAGTAATTGCTCGGCGTGCCCTGCTGGTAAGACGTCAAAACAAGGTGTTGCTGATCTTTCCAACTGCACTTGTACGCAAGGGTATTCCGGTCCAAATGGTGAGGCAGTTTGCGTGGCGTGCACTAATGGTACCTTCAAATCTGAGATGGGCTCGGGAGCGTGCATCGCATGCGAGGCTGGCTCATACCAAGAGATGGTCGCATCTTCTGCGTGTACGCTGTGTCCATCAGGCAAGTACCTGCCGGTAGAGGGCAGCAATTTGTTGGCGTCGTGCCGAGACTGTCCTGCCAATACCAATACCTCCGCAGGAAGTGCACTGGTGGAAACTTGTCTTTGCAATCCAGGCTATGGCGTCACGATAGATGAACGGTGTGAAGCTTGTCTGCCAGGAACTTTCAAAAGTTCAAATGCGAAGGATTCGTGTTCAGACTGTCCTGCAGGTTCGTTTACCGATGCCAACAGTATTGCGTCTACAGTATGCTCTATGTGCATCGCTGGAACTTTCTCCTCAGAAGTAGGAGCATCAAGCCCAGATGTGTGCACCGCGTGTGTCGACTTTTCTTCTTCGCCAGAGGGTTCATTGGCATGCAAGTGTAACGAGGGCTATACAGGGCCAAGCGAAAATGTGCAGCAGCCAGGATATTATTGCACTGCATGTGCACCTGGTGTCTACAAGGATTTTGTGGGTGACGAAGCTTGCTCTCCATGCGCCATCGGAAGTTTTTCGGACTTCTTTGGAGCAACTGCGTGTTTGCCTTGCCCGCAGTTCTCTTCGACAGCTGGTAACGGGACGAGCAGAGAGACTGACTGCGAATGCCTGGCTGGATACACGGGGCAAAGTGCAAACCATACGCCATGTACGCCCTGCCAGCCTGGAAAGTACAAGGCCATTGAAGGCACGTCGGAGTGTGAGTTATGCGGAGAAGCCAAGTACTCGAGTGTGCAAGCTGGTGCTTCAGAATCCGTTTGCAGGTCTTGCCCGGATAGAGCTTCGTGGAGTCCATACGGCACCGTCAGCTCTCAAGACTGCGTTTGCGCTAGTGGATATTTTCTGCCAGCGGGCGCAATATTTTGTGCAGCTTGTCAGGAGGGAAAGTATAAACCGACTCATGGAGATAATGCCTCATGCATTGAGTGCCCAAGCCATTCTACCACTATCGAGATCCGGTCTACATTGCTGCAGAATTGCTTGTGCCAGGCGGGCTTCACTGGAGAGCCATCGAATCTTGAGGCGTGTTCTCCTTGTGACGCGGGATATTACAAGCATATCTTGGGTACGGCCCGATGCCGCGCATGCGACTTCGCAAAGTACTTGGGTACAGTAGGGGCGACAAGCGAAGTCGAGTGTCAATCATGCCCAGACCCAAACCAGTGGTCCCGAAATGGAAGCAGTTCGGCTTTGGCGTGCATGTGTGCTGCAGGGTACACGAGGATTGATTATGCTACCTCTTGCTCCACCTGCTTTTCTGGCTCGCATAAACCAAATGCGGGTGACATGGCATGCACGCAATGTCACTCTGGTACCTACTCATCGGTGGCAGCTGAATCATGCGAAGCATGTCCTGTGGCGTCAGACTCTCCAGCCCGAAGTGGTCTCGTGACTCATTGCGTCTGCAATGAGGGCTATACAGGAAAGGATGGAGGTCAGTGTTTGCCGTGCGCTCCAGGAGCGTTCAAGAGTATCAATGGTTCTGTTGCATGTATTCTGTGCGGTGTTGGCAAGTACCTTCCTTCCTCTGCATCTGTGGAAGAGACACAATGTCTTGCTTGTCCCAACAATACCAACGCTCAAGTTGGCAGCATCGCTATGGAGAATTGTTTATGCGACCCCGGATTCACGGGCTCTGGCGGATCCGAGTGCATCATGTGTCCAGCTGGAAAATACAAGCCTTTGGGGGGTTCTAGCTCATGCACCGAATGTTCAGTCGCAAAGTATTCTGGATCGGTTGGTGCTACGAGTGAAGCGACCTGCACCGACTGCCCTGCAGACTCGTTGTCTCATGTGGCCAGTGCTGCTTTTGAGGATTGCGCTTGCTATGCTGGGTTTGCTTTAACAGATATTCTTTGCACCCGCTGTGCTCGTGGAAGCTATAAAGCTACTAACGGATCAGATGCGTGCACCCTCTGTGTACCGGGTAAGTTTCTTTCAGACACGGGCGCACGGTCAGAGATAGAGTGCTTCAAGTGTCCAACCTATTCCATGTCTCCCGCAGGAAGTCACACAGTAGCTGATTGTGTCTGCTCCGCAGGCTATACGGGAGATCCCGAGAGTACAGGTACTGGTGGAGATGCGTTGAACCAGGCATGTCTTGCTTGCTCTAGAGGCAAATATAAGGCTATTGCCGGCACTTCTGTGTGCCTCCCATGTCCGACAGGGACATATGCCGACGTGACAGGTCTGGCTGAATGCCAAGCCTGTCCTCAACATTCCAATTCTGGCACTACTAGTCAAAGCATTGCTGCCTGCATTTGCAATGCTGGGTTTTTTGGATCGAGCGGTGCCTGCTCGGCCTGTCCTCCGGGCACCTTCAAAGAATCCAACGGCCCTACAGCGTGTAGCAAGTGCGGTGCAGGAACGTACTCGAATGCGACGGGAGCAACAGCAAGTTCCATCTGTGTTGCGTGCGCAACAGGAGCTCAAGCTAAAGAAGGCAGCGCGACTGTAGCTGACTGCATTTGCAATGCAGGCTTTACAGGAACAGGCCGATCCTGTGATGCTTGCGACTCTGGCAAGTACAAGCCAGGGGATGGCAGTGCCCCGTGTGACTTGTGCCCCGACGCAACATATTCTGAAACTAGAGGGGCTGCCAACGTCGCAAGCTGTGTAGGATGCCCTGTGGATGCAAATTCTTTCGCAGGAAGTGTCTCTCCTCTCAACTGCACATGCAATATGGGATACAGTGGCCCCAATGGACAGCAATGCCTTGCGTGTGCACAAGGCAAGTACAAAGATTGGCACGGCCTGGGAGCATGTGCTGATTGCCCACTGCATACCTTGTCGGCCGCGGCCGCTCATTCCAATTATGCTTGTAAGTGCAATGCTGGATACACTGGTGCGAATGGATCGGCCTGCCAAGCTTGTCTCCCGGGAAGCTTCAAGGTACTCCCAGGTCCTTCGCGTTGCCTTTTGTGTGTGGAGGGGACGTACTCACTGACACCTGCAGCTACAGCAGCAGATACGTGCATAGCCTGCCCCTCAAATGAGGTGTCTTCATCTGGGGCGTCATTGCTTGCAAACTGCACCTGCAACGCAGGACATGAGAGAAGCAATGGCAACTGTCAAGCCTGCCCAGTTGCGAAGTACAAGAGGAGCTCCGGCGAAGAGCCTTGCGAGGATTGTCCCGCGGGCCGTACCAGTGCCCCGGGTGGAACAGATGTGCTTGATTGTGTTTGCGACTTGGGCTATTCGGGATCTGCATGTGGTGCGTGCCCAAAGGGTACGTACAAAGATCAGGTTGGCACGTCAGTGTGCCTGGAGTGCGCAACGGGCAAGTTCTCGACGACTGTTGGCAGTATCAGCAAGGGTGCATGCAAGATGTGCCCGCAACATATGTCATCTCATGCAGCAAGTTCTTCGCAGCAGAACTGTAGCTGTAATCCGGGGTTTGTAACCAGCACTGCAGGCGCATGCCAAGTGTGTGCTCCTGGTTCGTTTAGCACAGACGGGGCAGCTGAAACGTGCACACTATGTGCTGGAGGGGTCTACTCACTGGAAGGCAGCACGCAGGCGGTTGATTGTCTTGTGTATTCCTTCTCTGTTCAGGCCAGGATTCTTTTGAATGGTATGGGGACTTCCCAAGATTTCCTTGCCAAAAGGACACTGTTTGTTACCAGTTTTCCAGGCGACCTGGCCTCTTCTGACGATTTGACTATAATCAAAGTTTGCGATAACGCTGAGTGCGTCGAAATCGTCAAGAATGGATATGCGACCCTTTCAGGCCCAACAGTAACAGCTGGACAGGTAGAAGTTGAACTTGAAGTCCGAACAAGTACAAGTTCAGCAACAGATCTCGCTGCTGCCTTGGGTGCCAGCGCGACGTTGCGGGCTTTTGAGAACACGTTTTTTGCTGGGGATAACTCGAAGAGTGTCTCCTACTCTGTTGCACCAACGAGCGTGCCAAGCTCCCAGCTATCTGAGACGTGTGGACGTTGGTATGAGCTCAACGCACTCGGGCAGATGCGCAGCGGCCACTGTCTCGCACAAGCACACGGCCGAGTCTTTGCCTTCGGTGGCCGCGGTGGGTTTTCGTTCCAAAAAGATTTACGACAGTTCGACGTGCTTGCAAGGAAATGGGTCACTATGATTACGGACCAGAGCTCCATGGGTCCTACGGCGCGCATAGATGCACGGCTCGTAGCTTCATCAGATGCGCTCTTTTTGTTTGGAGGATGGGGAGCAGATGGAAATATTCTTGGTGACATGTGGATGCTCAATCTCCGCACCTGGACTTGGAAAGAAGTGAGCCAAAGCTCGCCCTGGCCATCTGCGCGTTATTCTCATGCCGTGGCATCCGATGGTCAAGGCACCTTTTTCATGTTTGGGGGCTTGACTTCATCGGCAGTAATCAATGACTTGTGGCGTTGGGATTCAGCAGGTTCTGAGTGGCGTGAGCTCCGGGCAGATGGCAACACAGATGGCCCGAGCGGACGTGAGGCACATGCCTTAGCCTTGGTCGGATCTGAGCTCTTTCTATTTGGAGGCCGCAATATTGCCAGGCGCAACACTAACGAGTTGTGGAAGTACAGTGTTGCACACAAGACATGGGAGCTGATCTTTGCCAACAGCAACACCAACGGGCCATCACCTCGTCATAGGCATGCAATGGAGTCTGTCAATGGTTCACTGCTACTCTTTGGAGGCCAGGCCTTGAGCAACTACGCCCTCAATGATCTCTGGGCCTTTCAGCCAGGAGAAATGTCGTGGTCTCAGCTGCAGGACAATGGCAATCTTGAAGGTCCACGTCCTCGTTATTTGTTTGGAATGGTCAGCCTCGGATCAACGCTGATTATCGATGGAGGATTATCCCCGGGGATTCCCGCCTTTCAAGACACATGGCAGTACTCTGTGTGTAGATGCCCTGTGGGTTCGCAGAGGCTCGGTGGCGTTTGCATATTGTGTCCTGCAGGTACTTTTAAGAACTTGCCTGGGCCCCAAATGTGCACACAGTGCCCAAGCGTGACATTTGGAGTCATTATAGGTGCTAATGATGACACGGTGTGTCAAGACTGTCCGGCCCATTCTTGGTCATCACCCGGCAGTGTCATGGCAACACATTGCGCGTGCAGGGAAGGCTACTCTCCGCAAGGTCCCGTGTGCGTTGCGTGCGTTGCAGGTATGTTCAAGGAGAGCAACGGAACAGCGCCCTGTGTCGCATGTGCGAAAGGCAGCTATGCTTCTTCGAACGCGTCTTTTTCCTGCGTCCTGTGTGCAGCAGGAAAATACGGCGCTGACCTAGAAACGTTGCGAACGAATGAAACCTCCTGCGTGGCATGCCCACACAACTCGAGCTCACAAGCGGGCACTTCAGGGCCTTCAGGTTGTCTGTGTGAAAGGGGATACACAGGCAGGAATGGTGCCGCGTGCACAGCCTGCTTGCCCGGCTATTACAAGGATGAGAATGGAGAGGGTAACTGCTTGCAATGTCAGACAGGAAAGTACTCAGGCGTACCTGCACGGGAATCTGGGTGCATCTTGTGTACTTCTGGCAAGTATTCCAACGCCACAGCTGCTACTCAAGAGTCCACTTGTAAAAGCTGTCCCCTACTGTCGGATTCTGCAGCAGGAGCATCTGGGCTCGATGCCTGCCTTTGCGATGTGGGTACAACGGGGACACACGGTGCTTGTTTGGCATGCGTTGCTGGCAAATACAAGAGCATAAACGGAAGTTCGATCTGCATTGATTGTCCATCGGGTAGCTGGTCAGGTAACGAGAGCTCTAGCTCTTGCGAAGGATGCGAGGCAGGAAAGTATTCTACTGTCTCTTCATCAACTAGCGACGTGTGCCTTGATTGCCCCGAAAACACAATCTCCGACCAAGGAAGCGGCAGCATTGCAGAGTGTCTTTGTAACACGGGCTACACCGGAAGCAATGGGGTGTGTGCGTCATGTTCTCCCGGCACCTTCAAAGATAGCGTCGGCCCAGAAGTATGCACTCATTGCCCGGCATCAACGTTCTCTAGGCATTCTGGTGCCACAAACAGCAGCACCTGCCAGCAATGTCCTTCACGATCACAGTCTATGCCGGGCAGCTCCAGCCTAGTCAACTGCACCTGCGTTGCAGGGTCTGAAGGGAGCGCACTGGGCGGTTGCGAGCTATGCCTAGCTGGCAAGTACAAGGGGAGCGGCAGTGGCAACTGTACGGCTTGTCCATTTGGCTCCTGGAACCATGAGGGCAGTGAAAATGTGACACAATGCACGTGCAGTAAGGGTTACGCTGGTGTAGACGGCGAGGCGTGTCGCAAGTGCGAGGCTGGCACGTACAAGTCTTCCAATGGCTCAGGCTCTTGCACAGATTGTTTGGCAGGGAAGTACAGCACACAAGTCGGTGGTGTTACCGAGTCTGTGTGTCTCGACTGTGCACTACATGCGTCATCGCAAAGTGCGTCCAACACTGCTGCTTTGTGCTTGTGTAATGCTGGCTATGAGGGAGACGGTTCGTCAACCTGTGTTGCCTGCGTGCCGGGCAAGTACAAGGCATTAGATGGCGCCATGGCATGTTCAAATTGTGTAGCTGACTCAAGCTCGCCACCCCAGAGCACCCGTGCCAGTGAATGTGTCTGTAACAAAGGCTTCACCAGTGATTCGCCTTCAACGTGTATTGCATGTGTCGCAGGAACGTTTAAACCTGCCAACGGATCAGGATCATGTACCGCTTGTGCGCCTGGAAAGTATGGAGAAAATACAAATGCTTTTGAAGAATGGTTGGCCTGTGAGGACTGCCCTGCCGAGACGTTTTCGAGTAATGCAAGCCCATCACTGCTCAGCTGCGTCTGCAATCGAGGCTTTACTGGCACAAATGGTGCTGCTTGTTCAGCGTGCCCAAGTGGAACGTATAAGCCAACCAATGGTTCGTCGGTCTGCACGCCGTGTAGTGAAGGCAAATTTGGAGAAAAGCTCAGCGCAGTCTTCGAGAGTGCGTGCGAGTCGTGCACGCCCAACGCATATTCTGCTGCAGGTTCCACGACTCGAACCGCTTGTCACTGTATCAGAGGCTTCTCACGGACAAATTGGACCGAGGTGTGCTCGGAATGTCTAGGCGGAACCTACAAGTCAGTGTTTGGAGATGTCGCGTGTACAGAGTGCCCCCAGAGCACGTACGGGGGGCAACAAGCTGCGGTCAGTGTGTCTCTTTGCACCAGTTGCCCTGCCAATTCGCTGTCAGAAGTTGGTAGTGACGAGCTTTCCGACTGCGTGTGTGGTCCAGGATACACCTTTACTAAGGCCTCCAAAGGATGTACAAAGTGTCCAAGAGGTACGTACAAAAGCGTCGATGGAAATCAGGAGTGCACGTTGTGCCCAGCCGACACCTATTTGCAGAGCACGGGGGCGACAAGTCAAAGCACCTGCACAAGTTGCCCACAGTTTACGTCATCCGCTCCTGGATCCGAAGGAAGCTGGCACTGTTTATGTAAAGAAGGATACACGGGCGAGCTATCGCAATGTATTGCATGTCCTCCGGGCACTTACAAACCGACACTAGGGAAGGATCCGTGCACACAATGCAACATTGGCAAATACTCCGGCTCACCGTCTGAGACATTGGAATCGACCTGCCTCGAATGCTCACAGGGAACTACGACATTGTTCAAGGGCAGCACTCAAATAAGCTCGTGCGATTGTGTGAGAGGGACGCATGGTGGGGGGGGCGAGGTTGCGTGCAATCCGTGCGAGGCTGGCTCTTACAAGGAGCTCCCTGGTCCCGGAAACTGTACTCTGTGTGCGATTGGCAAGCACTCTGCGCTGGAGGGTCAGATCTCAGAGACAACCTGCCAAGAATGTCCTCAGCATTCCAACACGACGGGTCCCAAGAGTGCCTCTCTCGCTCAATGTCTTTGCGATTCCGGCTACATGGGAGACGAGATGATTGGTATCAAATGCGCGGCCTGTCCAATTGGAACCTTTAAAGCAGACACTGGCACGTCCGACTGTCTCCCATGCCACCCAGGAACGTACCAGGATGAGATCGCGTCATCCACCTGCGACCTCTGTGTGGCAGGCACGTATCGAACCAAATATGGAACTAACTCGAGCCAAGACTGCACTTCCTGTCCCGAATCTACGCAGTCACATGCAGGTTCATCATCCCGTGTATCGTGTGTGTGCAACGCAGGCTACTCGGGTCCTGATGGCGGTCCTTGCGCTGCTTGTCCTAAATCATACTTCAAGGCTCAAAACGGGTCGGCGGCGTGTCAAGAGTGCTATCCTGGCACCTGGGATGACAGGATGGCATCTACTGCGTGCGTGCTTTGCACCGCAGGCACGTATTCTACAGCTTTTGGTGCCCTCTCAAACACGACATGCACAGACTGTCCAGTCTACACGATATCAGACCCTGCCTCAGGGTCCGTGGTTGACTGTGTTTGCTCTCCAGGCTACACCGGCCTTGACGGAGGCACATCATACAATTGCACGCCGTGTGATGCTGGTTATGAAAAGCAGAGGAGAGGCAATGGAACCTGCTCTCCGTGTGCACTTGGAACGTACGCGGAAGAAATCGGAAGCCCCTCATGTTCGGAGTGTCCTCCATTTTCGTCTACAGTCAGTTCGCGCAGTGCGTTGCGTGCAGACTGCCTGTGTGAGGCAGGATACACAGGGGACATATCAAGGAATATCGGATGCGCATCGTGCAAGGCAGGAACATTCAAGATGATCATGGGCCTTTCAGAGTGTGTCGACTGTGGACATGGCAAATTTTCGAGTGCTGTCGCAGCAAACAACGAGACATTGTGTCTAGACTGTCCCGACTCCAATCATTGGTCTAGTCTAGGCAGCACTCATGTTTTAGAATGCAAGTGCGACAGGGGACATAGTTTGTCGGAAGACACAGAGGTATGCACACCGTGCGTTGCGGGAACATTCAAGGATGCTCCAGGCGACGATGTCTGCACAGCTTGTCGTGCTGGGACCTACTCGAGCGGCGTGGCATCTATCACTATGGATTCTTGCCTAGTATGTGCTGCGAATTCTGTGTCTCTGGCTGGAAGCACATCCAGTACTGATTGCATCTGCAAAATGGGCTTCGAGGGCAGTGGTGATGGGACTTGCAGCAGCTGCCCAGCAGGAAAGTTTAAAAATGCCGTCGACGACGGGCCCTGCGTTGAATGCAATGCAGGCTCTTACTCCAACTCCACCAATTCAACCGCATGCTACTTATGCCAGGAGGATACGTACTCGGCAGTGATTGGTGCACAGAGCAAAGCAACATGTCAAGACTGCCCTAGTCAGCAGACTTCAGACGTGGGCAGTGATACTCGAACAGACTGTCGTTGTATACCAGGCTACACTGGCCAAAATGGTGCCCCATGCTCGGCATGTGGTCTGGGAAGTTTCAAAAGCAGCACTGGTAATGCCACGTGTGATGCTTGCGCTCAAGCGTCGTACATCGGAATGACAGCTGCGACAGTGTGTCTCGACTGCCCTGCAAACTACAATACCGTGAATCCAAGATCGACATCCCTGGACCAATGTGTTTGCAATTTTGGCTACTTCCAGGAGGGTACTGGCTGCCGAGAGTGCTTGCAGGGTCAATACAAAGATTATATCGGCGATAGTACTTGCCAGCAGTGCGCCACCTACTCCAACTCCAAGCCGGCGAGTGTCGTTGTAGAGGACTGTAAGTGCAATCCAGGGTACTCGGGCCCAGATGGTGGGGTATGTGCATCGTGTCAAGCAGGAACGTTTAAGCCTACGAATGGCTCGGACCCGTGTAGCCTGTGCGGCTTGGGAAAGTACTCAAGTGCTACAGCTGCTCTCGAAGAATCGCAGTGTATCCTCTGTCCCAGCAACACGACTTCGGTGCCTGGCAGCACAAGTCTGAGCAACTGTTCGTGCAACGCAGGCTTTACTGGCCCCGGCGGCCGATGCTCTGCCTGCGAGCCCGGCACCTTGAAGCCCATCAGCGGTTCCGCCGCATGTGTGAATTGCGCCGGAGGGAAGTATTCGGGTGCAATCGCTGCCAGTAGCGAGTCTGTCTGTACGCAATGCCCTAGCTCCTCGTTTGCGCAACCTGGCAGTGGTGCCAAAGACGATTGCTCCTGTAATGTCGGATACACTGGGCCAGGTGGGCAGTGTGGTGCATGCGGCATTGGGACGTACAAGCCGACGAACGGAAGTGATGACTGTATCATGTGCGGCGTTGCAAAGTATCTCGGCAAGGAAGCAGCCATATTTGAGTCTGAGTGCATCAAGTGTCCCAGTAACTCAACTTCTGTGCTAGCAAGTTCAAACCTCTCTCGCTGCCTCTGCGAGCCAGGCTTCACAGGGTCTCCTGCCAACTACACCAAGTGCTCCCAGTGTCCCTTGGGCTCATACAAGAATATTAAGGGCTCGTCTGCCTGCGTTTCGTGCGAGAGTGGCAAGTATGCCGACGTGTCTGGCCTGTCTGAGTGTGTTTCTTGTCCCGAAAATTCGTCGTCAGCGATTGGGACGATGAGCTTGGTTGGGTGCATTTGCAACCGTGGATACACGGGTTCTCTTGGTGCGTGCTCAGCGTGCCGGATGGGCACGTTCAAAAACAAGACTGGCCCTGCAAATTGCACTTTGTGTGATGCTGGAACATACTCAAACGCAACTGCACAGAGCAGCATTACTGCGTGCAAGCTCTGCCCATTGAATACATTTTCGCTGGACAGCGGCACCCCCAATCTATTGGACTGCTCTTGCAATCCGGGCTATTCTGGGAATAACACTATTTGCACAGCCTGTGAACTGGGAACATATAAGGCAGTCTATGGTGGGTCGAAATGTGTGGCCTGTGCAGCTGGAAAGTATGCACAAGCAACCGCCCTTGCTGAATGCACCATGTGCCCAAATAACACCTTCTCTACACCAGCTGGCAGTAAACTACTGTCAGACTGTATCTGCAACGTAGGATTCACACAGAAGCGCATCGTCACTTGCGATGCGCCTCTGGAATTGACGACAACTTCTTGCCGCAACATCACTTCATGTACAAGTTGCCTTCCCGGAACCTACAAAAATTCCAGCGGACCGCTTCCGTGCTCCGCCTGCACTGGAGGCACATACCTCAGCTCTTTTGCCGCAGTGTCGCAGACGCAGTGTCTTGATTGTCCCCAGAATTCAGGTTCTCCGCGAGGCAGTGCCGCGATGAGTCAGTGTGTGTGTGACGCGGGTTTCAGCGGCCTGTCTGGCAACTGCTCTATGTGCAAGCCTGGTACTTTCAAGGCTGTCGACGGACCTGCTGACTGCACGCTCTGTGCTGCTGGCAAGTATTCCAGTGCTGCAGCTGCCACTACAGATTGCCAGATGTGTCCGTCGAGATCAACGTCAGTAGAAGGCAGCTCACACATTTCTGATTGTCAATGTGTTGCTGGGTTCACAGGCACCCCTCCGAATTGTTACGATTGTCAAATAGGATCATACAAGAACAAGGCAGGAAACATGGCCTGTACAGCCTGCCCAACTGGCTCTTCGTCACCACTAGCATCTGACGATGTTGGGGATTGTGCATGCGTTGTAGGATTCTTTGACAGCAATCCTGGTGGAAGTGTCTCGTGCATTGCCTGCCCAGTCAACCACACTTCGAGGGCAGGCAGTTCAGACGTTTCAGAATGCTTCTGCAAGCCTGGATACACTGGGCCCGGCGCTGGAGTTTGCACTGCTTGCCACATTGGCAACTTCAAGATTGCGGCGGGTTCAGGTGCATGCAGCGAATGTGAAGTTGGCACCTTCAGCAATGCAGCTGGCAGGAGCCAGTGCTCCACGTGTCCCGCCGAGACCATCACAGTGGGCGCGGCAAGTGGTGCCATTTCTGACTGCCTGTGCAAGCCGGGGCGCACTAACTTTTTTGGACCTGATGGCCAGGCGTGCTCTCCGTGCCCCATCAACACCTATAAGAAGGATTTGGGATCTAATAACTGTACTCTGTGTCCGTACCCATCGCGTTCTGTTGCAGGTAGCTCCAAATTTGACGACTGCCAGTGCGAGGTGGGTGGGGATTGTTTTTCGTGCCCGATTGGATCGTACCGTGCATGGTACGGAAGCGTGACAGCCTGCATTGCGTGCGATCCTGGCACGTACTCGTCGACATTGGGCGCCACTGATGCTTCGACATGCCTCGAGTGTCCCCTCTTCTCGCAGTCAGATGCAGGTGCACCAGGTCTCATGAATTGCTCTTGTAACATGGGCTATGGCGGGAGCTTCGTCAAGGGAGACCTCTACTGTCTAAAGTGTGAGATCGGTTCTTACAAAAACTGGGAAGGCTCAGACGCGTGCGCTGCGTGCCCGGTGCAGTCTTGGACTCTCGGGCGGCAAAGTGACGCCGTGGACGACTGTCTGTGCAATGCAGGATATACCGGGCGCTCTGAGTCTTGCCACGCTTGCGAGCGCGGCAAATACAAAACGATTTCGGGCTCCGGCGCATGTATCGATTGCGACCGCGGCAAGTATGGCATCTCCTATGCCGCCACCAGCCAAGAAGTGTGCACGCAGTGCCCGATCGCCTCTGTCTCTAGGCCAGGTAGCTTGGATGTATTCAGCTGTTCTTGCAACATGGGCCACACAGGCGACAATGGAGGCCCGTGCATTGCATGCCCGCACGACACATTCAAAGAGCTCATTGGTCCGTCAGCATGTATCAGCTGCCCGTCAAATGCCGTATCCAATACCTCCAGTCCTCGCCAAGTTGACTGTATGTGTAACTACGGTTATTACGGACAGGATGGAACTGTCTGCACGGTCTGCGAGCATGGCAAGTACAAGGATGTGATTGGGCCCATCAACTGCTCCATGTGTGGGGAAGCCAAGTATTCACCTCAAGTGGGCCAAATCAGCGAGAGCGCTTGCCTCGACTGCCCTGCGAACGCGACCTCTGATCCAGGCAGATGGCAAGTGAAACAGTGCTTGTGTAAGCCTGGCTTTTGGGGCACGAACGGCTCCATCTGTACTGCTTGCCACCAGGTGACTTACAAGACTCCGCGAGGCGAAGCTCCTCTCGGCCTCATTTCAGACTGCAATGCATGTCCGTCCTTCTCGTGGTCGCCGTTTGCCTCGCCGTATTGTAGGTGTAATGTTGGCTACGAAGGGCCCGATCAAGGTGAATACCGTGACGCTGCCTGTGCCTTGTGTGTGCCGGGCAAGTATAAGAACTGGCGCGGCTCTGGAGAGTGTGAGACCTGCCACGAACGTATTAAGCCTCGCAGCCGTTCCTTTTGGGTCAGCCCCGCTGATCCCGTGAGAGCGTGTGACTGGCACTGCGAAAGCGGCTACTACCATCCCGACCAAAAGTATCTGCACTCGGATGAGCTTTCATTTACACGACCTGTCGAGATGCTCGAGCCAGCTTGGTTTTCGTGGTACGAGCTGGACCAGTACAAGGCCGTGGCTCCCTTTGAATACTACGCTGACATCAGGCGATACCTTCCGAACTCGTGCGAGCTCTGCACTGTCGCACCGCCTGCCGCAAATCCCTGCGGATATGGAGAGTATTGGAGTGATTCCCATTGCAGCTCTGCTGAGAACAATGGCTGCAAACTGTGCACTAACACCATCGGAGAGTCGGCGCGATATGTCTTGCCCAATCCCTTCTGGCGACTTGCCGATTGCCCCACGACATGCGCTCTGGGCTACTTTGATGGCCGCTCAGATGAGGTTATCCGCGCTCCCTCAACGGCCATGTATCCGTCAACATGTGTCGCGTGTCCACCTCCTCTGAGCAGACTTGATGGCACGGGTGAATTCGTGGCGCCAACATGCTTTGGCACTGAAATATATATCCAGTGTGGGGTTGGAATGGGAAACATGGGGGTTGATACTTCACCCTCGGTTTTCACGAAGGTGTTCAATTGGAATGGTATGTGTCAGAGTGGTTCGGTGTAGAGTGATGTGACTCCTTCATATGTGTGACATGGCTCATTCACATGCGTGACATTGCTCATTCATAGGTGTGACATGGCTCATTCAAATGCGTGACGTGACTCATTTATATGTGTTTAAGGACTCATTCATATGTGTTAATGTCTCATTCATATGTGTGACATGACTCATTCATGTATGTGGTGGGGTGTAGAGCGTCAGAGTGGTTGTGCATGACATTTGTGCGTGTGTGTGCGTGTCGGTGTGTGAGAGCCATATTTTTTCGAAATAAAGACCTACCAGCTTCACCTGCTGCGCTTTTGTTCCTCGAATTTGTGTGTGCATGTCTGTATACCGAAGTGCGTGATTACGCGCGAGTGAGCGTGTGTGCATGCTCTGAAAGACTCAGGAATAGGGCTTTCACCAACCACCTCTCCAGAGTCAACAGCGCTGCCACACGCTGCAACACACTGCAACACACTGCAACACACTGCAACACACTGCAACACACTGCAACACACTGCAACACACTGCAACACACTGCAACACACTGTGTACGTCCCGCACCTCTCCACAGCCAACAGCGATACAACAAACTGCAACACACTGCAACACACTGCAACACACAACAACACACAACCAGACACTACAAGACACTACGACACACTGTTTGTGCCAAGCGGGTGCTGTGTAGCGTAGTTGTGTTTGTAGAGGTGTAGTTTTGTGTTTGTACAGGTGCAGCTCTGTAGAGGCGTTTACACCTCTTTACACTTCTCTAGGAGTTTCTATGGGACATCATAGTAGGGTGTCATTCATTCTCTATATCATACCGCATGCTTTCGTATACACTTTACATTTTTGCACTCGCTGCATACATCGTGTCTAGAGCGCTCCTGAAAACTTGATAATTAAACATGAGAATAACTTTTATCTGACTTAGTGAGAAATGTAGAAATGGAGAAGAAATCCATTTGTTGCTACAGAACCTAATCGTCGCACACCCTACATACATCGTGTCTCGAGCGCTCCTGAAATCTCGTGTCGATATATTGACGCGAAATATTGACGCGAAAATACCCATCATCCTACATAGGGAGAAAGGGTGATATGGAAAGGAAGAAATCCATTTCTTCTTGTATAGTCTCATCTTCGCACACCCTTTATACATAGTGTCTAAAGCGCGCCTGATAACTTGATATATAGACACGAGAATACCTATCGTCCTTCTTGAAAAGAAATGGAGAAATGCAGCAGAAATCAATTTTTCCTGTATAATTCAATCGTCGCACGCCCTACATACATCGTGTCTAGAGCGCTAATCTCAGTGTAACCTCATTGATGAGTGGAATGTTGCAGTGTGTTGCAGTGTGTTGCAACTCTGATCTCACTGTAACCTCTTGGGAAATCAATGGCTGCAGATTTAGTGGTCACCAATGAGTTGGCCTTGTACTTGATGTATTTGGAATACAACTCGAAAGCATTTCGTCAGCATGTGTGTGTGTGCGTGTGCGTGTATGTGCGTGTGTGTGCGAGTGCGCGTGTGTGTGTGTATGTATGTGCATGTGTGCGTGCATGTGTGTGTGTCCTCATGCGTGTGTGTGTGTGTGCGTGTTTGTATGCGAGTGTGTACGTGCGTGCGTACATGTTTTGCACAAGATGGAAGTAAAGCGAAAATGGGTTCTCCCTGTCCATTTCTCCTTATGTAGGAGAATACGTATGCTCGTGTCTACACGTACAAAATATTTTCTCTCTCTTTCTCAATTGCTCTCACATTTCTCATTCGCTCTCATATTCTGACATCCATACTTAACGTCGTTGATACAACGTCTGTGTTTGTGATTTTATCTCTCGCAATAGACGTTGCATGCACACATACACGCACACACACACATTCACACAAACACAGTGTCACACACATACCCGCACACACACACATTCACACAAACACAGTGTTACACACATACCCGCACACATGCCGTCTTTCTCTCTCTCGCAGTAGACGTTGTATACGCACACACACATACACACACACACACACACACACACACACACACACACACACACACACACACACACACACACACACACACACA
>Ga0209390_10003358_pt1 | contig 26093 bp, 12 predicted proteins | sample BON01_FD_187212 | JGI IMG/M metagenome (GOLD analysis project Ga0209390, IMG submission 187212) | Freshwater microbial communities from Lake Bonney liftoff mats and glacier meltwater in Antarctica - BON-01 (SPAdes) (version 2) | ecosystem: Environmental > Aquatic > Freshwater > Ice > Glacier... | reverse complement strand
CGCTGGTCGGCGGTGCCCATGCCCCAGTCCTCTTCCATGTAGCTGGTGAGCAAGTGCGGGCCTCCGGCGTATTGGATATTGCCCAGACCATGCTGGGTCTTGACGCGGGTCTCGGGATGCACCTCCTCCCAGATTTCCAGCATGTTGCCAAACTCGTTGGTGCCAACAATTTCGCAGGGATAGGGTTTGTCGGAGAGGTGGCTGGCCAGAAAATCCGGCACCTCGAACGGCTGCGCAGACACACGCACGAGGAAGCCCAGAGTCCAGGACGATCCGCCGCCGTGCGGCCATTCCATGCGGCGCTCGGGCGGGGTCAGTTCGGGCTCAAGGATGTCATCCAGATTCAGCCAGGCGGGCAGGGCGGCGGGGCCGAAAACATAGCCCAGAAGCGTCAGCCAGCCCGTGCTGCTGAGGCGCCCCTGGGTATAATCGCGGGCGCTCGGACCGAGCTTGCGACCAAGATTCGGATGCCAGTGCCCGAGGAGATCCGACCAGATGCGGATCAGTCCGTCCTGGGCGAGTGCGCGGCATTCCTCGTCCTTCGCCCACGCGACGATCGAGGCCAGCGGATACATCGTGTGCGGAAGGTAGCAGTCGTTGCATTCGCTGATGAAGCCGCGTCGGTGCAGCAGCTCGCGCATCTGGCGCAGGCTGGCACGCCCGGCCTCGATTTCGCCCTCATGTCCGGTCAATTCGCCGGCCAGGATCAGGCCGGACGTGCCCATCGCCACATGGTTGTCGTTATAGCCGTGCCACTGGATCCCACGCAGGTTATGGCCTCTGTGCGAGACATCCGCGCCGCAGGCCCCTGCCCCCTTGAGCAACGCGCCGTCAACACTGGTGATGGTTCCCTGACGAATTTCCTCGAGGAACCACGCTCTGGTCTCCGGGGTCAGCCGGTCGGCCGAGGTGTGCCAGAGCGCCATGGCGTAGTCCATGTTGAACGCGCAGTTGAGAATCATCAGATCGTTTGCCCGCAGCGCCTTCTCCGCCAGCGCACGGTCGGCGGCGTCGCCATGAAGCAGCGCAATGGCGAGTTCGACAACGACGCGCTGGTCGTATTGACGCTCCGTGCCGGGCTGGTGGGCGTTCCCATCAAAGCGGCCTTCGGCGTCGAAATAGATCCGGCTCTTCTCGCGGATGCGGGGCCAGAGCGCCTCGCGCCTCGCCGCCTGTGCGGACGCGGTGGCATGGAGGGTTGGATGACTTTCTGTTGCGGATGATTTAGTGGTTTTCATTTGGTGTTAGTGTTCAGGTGTTCAGGTGTCAGGTGTTTGAGTCGGGAGCAGGAGGCTTGAGCCGGGCTTGAGGGTCACTTGCTGCTGGAATTTTGGGGCGAGTGAGAATTCCGGGGCGGTGCGGACGGTGGCTGTGATTTCGCGGTCGGTCGGGTTCTGCGCCTCGATGGTGAAGCGTCCGTCGCCTTCCGGCAGGAGGGTGAGCAGGAGATCAGGCTGGTCGCACATCACGAGGTTGCCAAGCCAGACGTCGCGGTCTTTTGAAACGTCGAGCGCGAAATAAGCGGAGTAGGTGGTGGGCGCGGCCTTTTGTTCGGGCGTCAGCTTGAGGTCGTCCATCACGCCGGCGGGCAACCACCATTTTTCGGTGCGCTCGACGATGCCGCTCGTCCAGTTCGGATTCACGCCATGCACGCGGACGGGCAGGCGGGTGTCGAGTTTGGCCTTGCTGATGACGCCGCCGAACCCGCCGTCCTGCGCTTCGAGATCGAGGACATAGCGGGTGGACTTCACCTTACCGCTCCTCGGGGTGACTTGATAGGCGGGTGCGCCTCCGGAAAGTCCGAAGTCATTGCGGAACTGCTCCAGGGCACGGTTGTCTGGAACAGATTCCGGCGAGCCGACATAGGTTACAAACCGGAACGGAATGATATCGCCTTTCTTATAGCTTTGGCCGATGCGGTCGAAGCCGAAATACATCTGGCTCGGGCCTCCGGGGATGATCGCCTGCGTCACTAAAAATGGCGTGTCCAGCGGAAAGAGAGCGTTCACGTCGGCACCCCGGGTGTAGGCCGCATAGCCGCCTGGAGCGAGCGACTTCGTGAAACCCGCCATCCGGTCCGGCGCCACGGCGGTCAACCCGGAGAGTGCCTCCCCTTTCGCGGGATTGACAAAATACCAGCTTGTTAGCTCAGGTGTGCTGGCTTTGAGGGTGGCGAACATGTGGCTGTATTGCGACCAATACCATTCCTGCTTCTCCCACTTGCCATCCTGCAGCATCACGAAGTAACCCTCGATCAGCGAGGCCGCCGGCTTGTCCGGGGTCTTCTTGAATTCGATGACGCGGGTGTAGGCATTGAAGCCTTTCAGTGGCTGCATCGGCCAGAAGCCGTGAAAGTGCGGGGGCTTGTCGGGCGAGACATACTCCGTCCCCATGGCCTGGCACATGACGTCGCGGGAGCCGAGGGGAAACTCCATACGCCCGATGAGGTGATGGGAGCCCTCCTTGGTGGGCGGGCCATACGGCGGCTCCCACATCGCGGGATTCATGGTCGCGGAAGTCGACGAGCCGGGCGTGCCATCCCACATCCATGGCACGTAGTCCACACTGTTGGCGTAAGTCAAAGGCGAGATACCGCGGAAGAGATATTTGGTTTGCATGAAAGCAGCCTGAATGCTGAGCGGATTCCCCTGCGCGTCCAACTGCTCCGACGAAGACAGCGAGTTCTGCCGGTCGCTACAAATCAATCGGCGGTTGAACAGTTCGGCTGTCGGCATTTGTGACACGACGGCCATTCGACCGGCGGTGTCCTTCACCACCGCGACGAACTGGTGCTGTTTGTCGTGCAGCGCATGGATGAAGAGGTCGCATGATTTTCCCTCCAGCTTGTAGCGGCGAAAAACCTTCGGCCCGTCGTAAATGATCGCCTCGCTAAGCGGTTGGTCGGATTCGGCCTGCAGGCGGATCATGATGCGCTCGATCCCCGGCACGACCTTGCCAAACGTGCGGGTCCACACGTTGCGTCCCTGCCAGTTCGTGATCCGGGGGCCGTTGGAGATTTGCGCGAGCGGGCCGTTGTCGGGTGACTTGAGTGTTTTGCGCAACTCATCCTGACTCCGGGCGAAGCGAAGGTTGAGGAAGCGGCCGGCAGCGGCGGCCACCTGAGCAGGCGAGGTGATGAGGTCGATCGCCACCGGTTTTGGGTCGTCCAGATTTTGCGTGACGTAGAGGAACGGCTCCAGATCAACCGAGGTCTTGGCGTCCTTGGTCGTGGTCACGGCCATGCTGTTGTAATTGCGACTCGCCCAGTAAGGTGTCGGCTGGTTGCGGATATCCAGGGGCCCCAGGGAATTCAAGCCCGAGGCGAAATGCTCGTAAAGCGCGTTGTCGATCCGCTTGCCGTCCCCGGTCAGGAAGTCGCGCCGGGGCGGCGACTCAAAATCGCTGACCCGGAAATACCAGTCGCCCGCCTTGCCGCGCTGAACGAGCTGTCCGGGCAGCACCAGCAGGTCGGGCCCGCTGGCGTCCGCACATTCCTTGCGAAATTTGTCCCACGTCTCTTTCGAGATGGCACTGAGATCCTCGACGCGCTCGGTAAACGCGATGAAGTCGAGGTTGGCAGCGCGCGCCGCAGCGGCGTATTCGGCAACCGTGCCATTGCCGCCCGTGAGCTTGGTCTGGGCACCGATAATGCCGCGATACCAGCGGCCGCTTGCGCCCATGCTGCCGATGGTTTTCTCGCGCCAGTAATCCGCGGGCTCTTTGCCCTCCAGGTTTTTCGGGGTCCAGACAATCGGGTCCGGGATAACCCCCTTCTCGCGCGTTGGCTGGTTGAGATATCCGCCGAGTTGGGCAAGCTCGTATTTTTCGACAAGGTATTGATCCACGATGGCGAGGTCGTTCTCCGACAAGGCCGCATTGAAGACGAGCACCTCGGCGACATCGCCCTTGAAGAAACCCGGTTCGATATCCTTCTGTCCGAGCCGGAAGGATCGGTCGTCCGTTGCCATTTGGCCGGGCGTCTCCTTGCTCGCCAGCAAGGCGCCGTTGACAAAGATGTCGGTCTTTCCCTCCTTGCGCCGCACCGTCAGGATTGACGGGTTAGTTGGCATGAAGGCAAGGTCGCCGTGGTTCCAATAGCCCGTGTCGGCAAAACCCACATTGACCAGGGGGCGGGCTTTCGGAGCCAGGGCGACCCCGAGACGCGCGCCGCCCTTCTCACTTCCCTTCGTGTCCACATAGGAAAAAATCGAAGTGGTCTCCAGCGCCTTGACCGGGTCCGGTGCCAGGCGCGTCACGACGACGATGGTGCTGTTGTCGGTGAGCGTTGCGGGGCCGGTCTGGAGGATCTTCGCCGTGCCGTCGAACCGAATGGCCGGTTGATTATTGATCGCCTTTGCGACCAATACCGGCTGTTTGGCGAGCGTGATCTGCTCCGCAGACAATCTCTTGCCGCTTTGGTCCTCCCAAATGGAGACCGACCCATCGGCAGCGGCTTGCACTCCCTGATCCGCACGCAGCCACCAGGCCAGGGCCGGAAGCGGTTTGACGGTGGCAGCACCCGCAGCGATTGAGGCGGACGTGGCCGGTTCCACTTTCATCGAAGGCTCGGCCAGCCAGGCGAGGGTCTGATCGAGCAACTTCAGGCCGTCGGAAGTCACTCCATCGCCCCCGCGCGTGAAATAAATGTCCTCGACCATGAAGTGACTGTATTCGTAGAACGTCTGCAGCGGACCCCAGCCAAAAAGTGCCACCCTCCCCTTCCCGGCATCCCGCACCGCCGCCAATAACGGGGCGGAGGCAAAAGAACCTGGTTTTGCCAAATCGACATTTTCCTTGTGCTGGTCTTGCACGATCGGATGGCTGACCGCCTGCTCGGAGCCAAGCACAAGCGGTTGCCAGCCGGCACCGGCCTTCAGCGGATTGGCGATCACGCCGTAAATCGATTGCAGCGGATAAAAAATGTTTTTCACATCGCGAGTCGCCGGATGCGGCTGGATGTTGCCGGTGAACTGATAGGCGAATCTCATGCCCGTCTTCTGGGTGAAGGCGTGTGAGGGATCCACCACCTGCTCCCGCAGCACCTCGACATCCCACGGCTTGAGGAAGGCATTCACGACCGCCCGATCCCGCATCGGATCGTCGCCGCCGAAGGTGAGCAGCCCGCCGCCATCGGCCACGAACTCCCACAACAGTTTGCGCACTTTCTCTTCAAACGCGGGCGTCACCGCCTGGCCGCTATTTTTGGCCACAGTGCTATCCACCAGCGGGTATGCCGCCAGCACCACCACATTGAACTGCCGAAGGAACTTCGTGTCGATCGGTTGGCCCCAAGAAAAATAAAGTGTCTGCCAGCCGTTGCTCCGAAAATGCTCCTCAATCGGTCGCGGCGCGGAAAAGGACGGCCCGCCAATGATCAACACCGCGGGAGCGCGCGGAGGCGGGGCAGCGGGCTCTTGCGCGTTCAAGGTGGCGAAGGCGAGGCAGAGGGCGAAGATTGGGGCTAGGGATTTCATAAGGTGTCAGGTGTCAGGTGTCAGGTGTCAGGTGTCAGGTGTCAGGTGTCAGATTTCAGATTTCAGGTTTCAGGTTTCAGGTTTCAGGTTTCAGGTTTCAGCGTTTCAGTGTTTCAGCGTTTCAGCGTTTCAGTTCAGGTGTCCGTGGTTTTATACTGTCGCAACTCAGGGCTGGATGATCCGCAAAGACACATCGTCAACGTAGAGATCGGCCTCTTGCGAGTTGATCGCCACGGATCCGGCCGCATAGACTTGGGCGGGGTTCAGGCAGGGGAGCCAGATGCGGATTGTTTGCCACTCGTCGGTCAGTTCCACGATCTGCTGGTCGGCGTAATGGAACCACGATCCATTTTTGAGCCACCACCAAAGCATCGGATGGACAGTGCCTTTACCTTTCACCTTGCAGGAGAATTCGACGCCACAATTCAAAAGTGAGACCGGGTTTGTCGAAAAGTAGGGGAAAGGCGATTCCGCGGTGCTCTTGGTGATGCGCAGGCAGCGAGTGTCGGCCTGAACGATCTCCGGGGTTCTGATATTGAAAATGCGATGGGCTTTTGGATCAGCCAGTGGGCCGAGGGGGAGGTCCTCGAAATCGGATACTGCCAGAAGATTTTTGTTGAGGGACGCGGCCGCCTCGGGATTCCCTGTGAGCCGCCCGTTTGGAACGAGGCGTAATTCGGTGAAAATGACCTTTGGTGATGGCGCGAGGATTTGCGACGGGTGGTTCACCCACCCGATCCACAAGACGATGGCGTCGGCGCCAGGCGGGGTGCAAAGCTCGACTTCCACTGTCGGCAGGATGTTGAGCTGGGGCCTGAATGAGTAAAGATTGTTGAACAAGATTTGTTTGCCGCCTTTGAGGTAGGTGGCGCTGAGGATCAACTCGCCAGCGGCCTCCGCGCTCGGATAATACTTGATCGCCGAGAAGCGCAGGAGGTAGCGGTGGAGCGGTTTCACAGCGACGGGGCCGATCCCGGCGTATTTGAATTTGGCAGCCGGGGAATTGGGTGGGATCTGGAATGTGCTGAACATTCCCTCCCGCGAGAGTGCGGAGGCGTAGGGGATGAACTCGTCGGTGGTCGTCGTGTCGATGTTGGCCGGTGGATGCTCCGATGGCAACGCCATCCCTTGGCCGAACGTGAGAAAGTCCACCCCCTCAGCCGGCTCGGCCGCATGGCCGGCGGCCGCGATCAGCAGAACGAGAGCGGCTTTCCCGATCATCGATCCAGCCCGCTGGCATTTTGCAAGAGTGTCGCGGAGGAATTTCATAGCGCGATCACCGTGCCGTCGCGCGTGATCTGCACGGACTCGACGACGCCGGATTTCATCGTGCCGGAAACGCGGATAGCTTACGCGGTTGAAGCGATGCTGCTCCAAGGCGGATTTGCGGACGGACGTTTCAGTAGATCGGTCAGGCATGGGGCAATCTACTTGTTCAGAATTTTCTGTGTTAACCGGTGATGGCGGGTCAGACCGTCGAGCATCATGGTAACGAGGGTGCAGCTCATGGCGAGGTCGGGCACGCCGAGCCCCTCTCCGGAGTCACAATCATAATGCTCGTGGAGGCCGTTACGGATTGCGTTGGCCACGCTTCTGTCGGCGATCCCGGCAGCGATGTCGTGATAGCCGTAGTTCGCAAAGCCAGTGGCGATTTGATAGTTCGTCGCGGGCCAGACGTCGCCGCGCCAGAAATTACCCCCGGGATTATTGAACTTGCCGTCATTCCAATGCGGGTCGTGACGTCCGACGGTGGGCACGGGCAGCGACGTCCACCAGTTGTCGGTCTGGATCGTCGCGGCCATGCGGTCGGCCATGGCCTGGGTGGGGATCTCCGCCGTGAGCGGAATCCAACTCCCGATGGTTGCCACCGGGATCTTCTCAAGAGTGTCCCGCTGGACAGAGAGGAAACAACCGCTCGCCTCGTCCCACATATGGCGGCGGACGGCGGCCACCGATTTTTCGATCCTCCTGGCACGACGCTCCGCCATGGCAGTGTCGCCCAGTTCCAGCGCCATCCGCCTGAGACTATGTTCGCCCATGATCAGATACGCAGTGTTCCCCGGCGCACTAACATCTCCATACCAATCGCCCGTGCCGGGGCGCTTCGGGTGGGGCGTAAGCCGGAGTTCATCGAGATTGCACTCGAAATCGAACGTCTCGAAGCGTGCGTGCTGGATGTCGCCGCTATATGCGCCGAACCCGATGAGGCCGGTATCCGCAATATCCCGCTCGCGCCAATACCACTCGTGAAACCGCTCCAGCGGAGCGAGACTCTGACGCAGCAGTTCGTTGTCGCCGTTGCGACGGAACACCCGTTCGATCCCCCAAGCCAGGATTGGGATCTGGGAATAGGCGGGATACTCAACCCAGTCGCTGGTGTTACGAGGCTCGATCATGCAGGCCACCATGTCATGGGCATAGGCTGGGCGGGCCTTGTTCCAGCGTTCCTGAAAATCCCAGTAGTTCTGTATTACTTCCCGAATCAATTCCACCGTGCCAGGGAGAACCGAAAGCAGGTCGATCACGAACATGTTATCCCAAATCCACATGCCATAATAGCTCTCGCCCGTGCCAGCCTGCAACCAGCGGTGTTTCATCGTTCCCTCCGGAGCGCGCACCTTGTCGAGAATGCATTTCGAAAAAACATCCACAGTAAATTCCCACACGGAATCATCCGGGGCTTCAAAGAGGGCTTCGAGTTGTTCGGCCACAGTGTTGGTCATCGGTTCGTTGTTTTTCATGGGATAACTAAGTTGTTCACGCTGTCTGATCTGACCCGTGAAACCTGCCAACTCCCCTTACGGCACTTCCAGCAGGCGGGCATCTTTGTTCAACCACGACAGCACGCGGGAGAGCATGCCGGGCCATTCGGGGGCGTTCCAGAAGCCCTCGGGCGAGTCGCCATAGACGCTGCCGGCGATGACCGCCACCCGGCCGGTGGAGTGCTTGCCCTTGACCTCCCAAGTGACCAGAAACGGCTGGTCACCGACGGTCAGTTCAACCGTGGCACCCGATTTTGGCGTGAGCGCTTCCATCCATTCACAGGAGAAGGCTTTTGGCAGTTTTTCGTCTCTGAGGAGCGATGCGGTCTCGGCCTTGATAATCCGTTTGTCGCCTTCGACCTTCTTCCAAGAGAATGGCTTGCCGCTCAGCGTCACTGGCAGGATCTCGTCTAGCTGGGTCTCCTGGTATTTGCCGTTGGACAGCGAGTAGGGGCCGCCAACAATGAGAAGTCCGCCGCCGCCCTTGACGAAATCCACAATCATTTCGCGCGAGAAGTGTTTGAGGCACGGGGCATTGACCTTGTTGAGAACGATGACCGTGTATTGTGCCATGTCCTCGTAACCCATGGGGAAATAGCTGACATCCGAGCCGTTGAAGCTCTTCTTGAGGTAGCTGCCTTTGACGTCGAGCAGGTGCGCCTTGCCGGCCGCCTCGGTGGTTTTGACCCGGTAGTAGCCGGGGCCTCGCACTTCCAGAAGGGTGCAGGCGGCCGAAGTCTTGATCCGGAAATCCTTTGGCTTGTCATAGACCCGGTTCTTGGCAGGCTGCGGCCGGGTGTAGGTTGGCAGATAGATGCCGGCGAGCAGGTCGAAGCGCCGCGCGTCTTCTTCCTCGTGGACATACTGGTAGCGCTCGTCGATGGCCTTGCCGTCGGCGGTCTTGCCGGTGAGCGCGATCTCGAAGAGCAACGACTTGCCGACCGGCGCGCCGGGGACAGCGATGTCTATTTCCTTGCCGTTGCCGGGGGAGTCAAGTTTTGCCGGCGGCAACTCGGTGAATGGCGCTTCCATGTCGGCCAGTGGCCGCCACTTCATGCTCACGGTCAGTTCGGAAACCGGCACGGTTGTCTCGCCGTAGCGGCTGTGCAGCGAGAAGGCGTCGCCGGATTTGCGGAGTTCGTGGGCCGCCATGATGTTGGCGGAAGCATAATCCATGGATTTCCAGCCGGAGATGGGAACGATCTGGTAGGTCGTCTTCCACGTGCCGCCATCCCGGCGCAAAGGTGCATCCTCGTAAAACCACTCAAAGGTCGCGTGGGCCAGGCTGTTGTAGAGCGTTTTCAGATCGTTGTAGTTCATCAGGGTCAGAAACCCCGTGCCGGTCTTTTCATTGAGCTGTGCCATCCAGCCCTCGACCGGGTCGTTGATAATATCGTTGTCAACAATGCCCTTGCTCTTGATGACTGCTGCCTTCGCCTTTTCGGAATAGCGGGCGTAGTTTGGGCCGTGCGTATCGGCACGGAAGAAGCTATTATCTGCCATCGTGCCGCCAGCAAAGGCGTGGATCTTCGGCCAGAGCCCGCGGTAGTAGGATTGCCCGGTGGAGTTGACAAATTCGGTCTCGACGGTGATCAGCGGGCGGGTTCCCGAGAAGGTCATAAGCCGGGTCTCCTTTGGCTCGCCTTGCGGCTCATACTCGACTTTGAGCACCACCTTCTCCGGCATGTTCTCGACGATGCTGATCTTGCGCGGGGCGAACGGGAACGGATCGGAGGAGTAGACGCGCCCGGTGAGGTTGTGAACGAACAACCCGCCGCCCGCGCGATACTCCGGTCCCTGCGGAATCCACTCCGGGCCGTCCTTCGGCATCTTGAAGCTCTTGCCCCAGCCTCCGACTTCCTCGATGACTTTGAGGCTATACCAGTCGGTCGTGATGTTGAATTCCTTGAAGTCGCCGTTACCCTTGGTTTCCGTAACGGTGACGGCGGCGCGGACCACGTCAGCGTGGAGGAGTGCCGCGATCGTGAGAATCTGAAGTAGTCTTTTCATATTCGATTTTTCTTTTAAGATTTATTTTAGTTCGCCGACCAGCACGCTGGCGTAGTCGAGCCTCGGAATGGTCACGACGACATTTTCGCCTTCCTTTTTGATGGGTAGTTCGGTGGTGACGGTGTCGGGCCAGGGCTGGATGTTCCAGATCTTGGCGGGGAGTTTGCCGTCGATGGGCTTGAAGCTGACGGTGAAGTTCTCAATCGGCGCGGGCAGGGTCTGCTTAGTGCCGAGGTTGGTCTCAGTCGGCGGCTTGTTGAGGAAGCTCATGATGAGCAGCTTTTTTCCGCCGAGGGTCGTCCTCGTCTGCACGTTGCGCTTCCACCAGATTTCGCGGTCCCCGGGCGGTGTGACGGTGATGCTCTTCTCCGGCTCGGGCACGCGGGTCAGCCCGTGCCCAAAAAAAAGCGAGCTGTAGCGGGTCATGGTTTTGTAGTAAGGAACGGTAATTTCGCCCGTTTTTATATACGCGGACGCAGGGTCGGAGTGCTTAGGGGTAGGCACCATCCCAAACCACGGCTGGGTACCGGTGGCGAACAACGTGGCGTAGGCGAGGTGGGTGCTTTCCGGCCCCATGTGCATGTGCGGAGGCGCGATGATCGCCGAGTAATAGCCGCCATCCTTGCGACAAAGCTCGACGTTGAGCGCGAACCGCTCGTAGAGCTCATCCCAGCGGTTGTAAGGGTTGCCGGAGGTGACCATATGGCGGGTCACCTCGGAGCCGACCACGGAGCCGCCGCTCGCCAATTCCGGCAGGGCGGCCGCAGTTGTGACCTTATCCAGGCTGGGCTCGCCGTTGTAGTAAAGCAGGAAGTCCGGCGATTTGCTTTTGATGTATTTTTTGAACTTGGCGTTGGTCTCCTTGCTGCTCGCCAGCTTTTCCGCCAAGGTAAATCGCCTGCCCTTCGAGTCATAATACTCAATGCTCTCCGGGGCAATGAACTCGGGACCGCCGTCGAAGCGCACCCCGGCCCAGCCGAACTCCTTGGCGGACTTGAGCATCTCGTCCGCCCAGAAGTAGAGATTCCGGTCCTGGGTCCAGTCTGGACTGACGGTGTAGGTACCGGCTAAAATCATGCCGGGTTCCCGTGGCATCCGGTGGAAGATCGCGTCGCTCTCCAAGTCGAATCCCATAACGCCAATTGTGCCGTCAGCGTCGAAGAGAAAGCGATCCGGTTCGCGAACGGAAATGCGTTCGCCGCTGATCTGGTGGATGTAGCTGATGACGTAGGCCAATATTTTGATGCCATCGGGATTGTGGCAGAGTTCCTTCAGATTTTTCGGAGTGACCCAGCAATAGTTGCCAGGCCAGCCTGCTTCGCCCGGGTGTAAGCGCTGCGGGTTCATGCCATTGATCGTGCCGCCGCCCCAGCCAACGACCTCGTAATGGTTGATATAGTTGGCGCGGTTAATGGCGGTGGGGGAGATGTTGCTGATGGCACTTTGCAGGCTCACGCGCATGCTGTCCGAGCGATCCACCACATTGAAAAAGTCGTGGGCCGCCGAAATGACCTTGCCGTCCTGCACCAGCTCGGCATACGCCCCGGCGCCCAGCACCTGTTTGCTTTTCCAGTCAAAGTTCAGCGTCTTCTCCTCTTTCGGCTTGATCGTGACCGTCTGGTTTCCGAGCGACACACCTTCGTCCATTTCCCATTCGAGTTTGGCACGCACCTCGCCTGTCTGCTCGGTGGCGGTTGGGTTGCTCACGGTCACCGCCACGCTCACTTTCTCTCCGGTGTTGTAGAGCAGTTTGTCCGGCAGCACGCGGGTGATGGTGAGTTGATCGGGTGACTGCGCGAAGCTCGATGCGGCCAGGCTGAGCGGGAGAAGGATGAGTGTTAGTAGTTTGTTCATTTGGTTTCAGGTGGCAGGTGGCAGGTGGCAGCGTTCCAGTGCTGTCTTTCCTGACACCTGAAACCCGACACCTGAAGCCTCCTTCCACATTTCACTTCCCCTCCCATGCGAGTCGTGTGGTGGTGCCGGCGGAGACGGTGGATTTTTGCGTGCCGGCCTTGATCATCCAGAGCCCGGCGGGGACGGAGATTGTGGCGGATGCGGGTTTGTCGGTCGGGTTGTGGATGTCGATGACGAACTTGTCGCCCTCGGGGAGCAGGGTGCAGACGAGGTCGGGGTTGTCGCACTGGACGATGTTGCCGATGACGAGGTCGCTGGCACCTTTGTCAGCGTCGTGCGTGGCATAGGCCTCGATGGCAGTAACACCAATCGGGAGCCACTCCTTGCGGGTGTTATCCACAATGGCGGCGGTCAGATTCGGGGAGAGGCCGTTGATTTTGATCGGGAGCCGCTGGCTGAGCGCGGCCTCCCCGATGGAGAGCGCGACGAGCCCTTTCTCGGCTTGGCATTCCAGCAGGAATTGGGTGCCGAGGATTTTTCCCTTTGTCGCGTTGAGGCTATACGCTGGCTTGCCACCGGCGACACCCCAAGTATCGCGGAACCATTTCCAATCGGCGACCGGATCTTTGTCGTCGAGCCGGCCTTGCAGCGTGAGGATTCGCGAGTTGTAGGACTCTCCCGCTTTGAAGCTCCGCAAATCGTAAAGACCGAGATAGACGCGGAGCCAGTCGTAGCCGAGTTCCACGCGGCTTTGCAGATCGCCGTTGAGCAGGAAGAAGCCGCCGGAGCCGCCGAGGTTCGGATGCAGAAGAAGCGCTTCGCCGGGCTTCATGGTGCCCTGCCATGTGTTGGGATGGGCGGCGTCCTCGCCCGCCTTGATGGTGGTGTCGCCATCGCCCGTTCGCAGGACGGTGCAACGATCTTGCTGGCCGGCGCTGGCCTCACCCTCGGCGGCGCCGAGAAGCAGCGCCGGCAACGTATCGGTGTAGGTGTTGCTCTTCGGCTCGTCCCACGATTCAACGCCTTTCAAACCCTTGAAACGGAACTCCGGATGGTGAAAACCGAGGCGGTGCGTCCAGAAGAGAGCGCGCCCCTGGTCGGGGTCGCAGATCTTGCTCAGCGAGACGGCCCGTTGGAAATTCATTTCAAACTCGACCACGCTCGGCGAGAAATTGTTGAGTCGTCGCGGGAAATTGATCCAGGTGGTTTTGGCGGTGAAATGCTGCGCGGGTTCCATGCGTCTCCAGGGATCGCCGGACTCAATCGATGGCCACGGCGCGCAATCGTTGCCGATCCGGTGCGTGTAAGTCAGGTCGAAGACGAGGGCGTCGCGCGAGGCGTAGCGGAAGCCGTTCTTGAAAACGGGGTAGCGGAACTCGTCCCAGCTCTTGCCGCGCACCATCATCGGGCAAAAGAGTGCGAAGGTGGTGCCGGCACCGCCATCGACGCCTATGGGATTGAGCAGCGCGGGGTCGCTGGTCTGGACGTTGCCGACGGTTGGCCGGGTGGCTTTGGCCAGCATGGCGGTCGCCTGCATCCCGACGAACTTGTCATCCGCGGTTCGGTAATCTTGCCGCCCGGCCATGAAGTTCTGGTGGTCGGAGCACTGCCCCTGCTCGAACAACGTGTCGCTGATGGTCAGTCCGCTGGTGATGGCCTGCCGTCCGTTGGCGTCCGTGATCCGGGCGATGAGGACGCGCTGCATGTCGTGGAGCCCGTCAATGACGATGTCGCAGGTCGGCGTGTTCGGCCGATAGGTGCGGATGACATTCTCTCCGTCAAGGATTTCCACGGTCGTGATCGGGGCCTCGGACGTGGCCTTGAGCGCAACGCGCCAGCGTTCCGTGCCGGGAACGTAATAACGGCCACCGGCCGTTCGCCGCAAGTTCACGCCTGCCCATTGCCGGACAACCGGGCCGCCGGAGACATAGCCTGCCTTCCAGCCCTCATACCAGCCGGGGTATTTGTTTAAGAGCTTGACGAAGTCTCCAATTTTTTCGGCGGGCACGAAATACCATTCCTTGATGTTGGCAAGCGACTCGGGAGACTTGGAGAGGTTAACGATGACCGGCGTGAGGCAATCAGCCCGGTGCTGGTTGTCCAGGTAGCTGGCAACCGCGTCGTCGAAGAGCACGCCGTTCTCGTAGGATCGCACCCCCATGGCATTAAGACCGACATTGGTGTAGGCCGGATAGTTCGCGTGACTGAAATCGTAGGAGATCTGCATGGGTGAGCCGGAGTCAAAGTAGAGCCAGACCGGTCCGAAGATCGTTTTGTCCGGCGGGAAAAGCCGCTTGGCACTCGGCCAGCATTTCTCGCCGACGATGATGCGGCGGTTGCCATCGACGTCCTGGTATTTGATGCCGGGAATGGCCGCGAACTCAGCCGTCGTTGCCGCATGGCATTCCTCCACCAACTTCTTGTAATTCTCTGCGGTCAGCGTCTTGAGGTCCTCGGAGAAGATAATGAAATCCACGCCGGACTTTCTGGCGGCGGCCGCGAAATCCGCCACGGTGCCCTTGCCGTCGGAGAGCGCGGTCGAAGCCCCGATGACACCCTTGAACGTCTTCTCGGCGGGGAGGGCGGGCATGGCATCGGCCCAGTCCTTGACGACGCTCGGTTGGGGATCGATGAGGGCGATGGGAGCAACCTTCAGTTCGCCTCCGCCGGTCTTGGATTGCGCAGCGGGGATCTTCAGGGATTGGACAAAGAACTTCATCCAGTCCGAGCGGTCGTTGATGCCGTTGGTCGTGGCGATGTCCTCCCATATGACGTGCTTGTAGCCCCAGAACGGAACCGTCGAGGTGAGTCCGGCGAGGATGATCCGCCCTTCGCCAACCTTTCGTGTGGCCACGATCACCGGCCCTTGGCCAGCGGTTCCTGGCTGATTTTCGAGTTCGGAGGGATAAGCGTTTCCATCGAGGCCGAGCTTGAGCGTGGTGGCCGAGCCCGATGCCTTGATAAGCGGTTTCCAGTCGTCGGAGAGCTTAAGCGGCGATGTGATGCCGACCATGACCCCGTTGGGATACCAGATTTTTTCAATGCCGGCAGTCAGGTCATCTTTGAGGATCTCGCCGGTGCTTGCGTAGCGCATTTTCATGTAGCGCTCCTGGATTTTTTCCCGGTCCGCGTCCCGGACGTTTTCCGGCAACACTTCCGCGCCCCAGCCTGCGAGGATTTTGTTGAGCGCATCGGTGGCGGTCGGGTGGGACATGTGGTGCACGGAGCGTCCGAAAATCCAGAGCGTGCCGCCGGCCTTCACGTAGTCGTCGAGCAGTTTTCCGTAGCGTTCGATTTCTGCGGGAAGCCCCTTGTTCGTGAGGTTCGGATCGCTGAAAAGATCGGTGACGATTACGGCATTGAATTTGGCGAGCGTCTCAGCGTTGACCTCAATCTGGCCGCCGGTCACGACCTCAAACCCTTCCGCCTCGAGCTTTTCCCAGATCGCTGTCGCTGTGCACATATTGTCCCACGGATAAGTCTTCCAAACGAAGATGCGAGGCTTGGCGGTCTCAGCGGCAAAAGCCGTGGAGCAAAGGGTGAAGAGGATGGCGGCGAGCAGGCTGGTGGTGGAGATGCGGTGGGGCATGGGTGGGAAGGGCTAAGGTTTCAGTGTTCAGTGTTCAGTGTTCAGTGTTGTCTTTCCTGACACCTGACACCTGACACCTGACACCTGACAGCCGACACCTGACACCTGCTCACTTTTTGGCTTCCGGGATCGGCACGAAGTGGAGGTTGGCAATCTTGAACGTGTAATCCAGTTGCTCGGCCGACCCGACGGGTTGGATGATGCTGATGGTGGTAATATCGGTCCGGTCCCAGCCTTCGGATTGCTCAAGATCGGATTCCTTGCTCTTGAAATCCTCGATGGGGATTACGACGTCGTGCCATTCACCATCAGGGATGAGCTTGTCGTCGGAGCTTATGTTTGCGCCGCTTTGTGTGTTCGAGAGTTCGACGCCCATGCCGATCGCCTGGATTGCAGAGCCGCTGTCCGAAATGAGATCGCTGTGAGCCGTTAGTTTGTAAGAGAAGGCCAGCGACTGCTGACGGGTCAGGTCCACTATCTCAGGCAGTTTCTGCAAGGTCATGCGCACCCAGAGGCTCGGACTGGATTTTCCCTTTGCGTCATAGGCCAGGCATCCGCTCCCGGCAACCCGGTCTGTCTCCTCATATCGCAATTCCGAGAACTCAAAGCCCTCCTTCTCCCCGTGAATGTGAAACAGCCATCCCTCGATGTTGTCAGTGAGGCTTTCCGCCCGCGCAGGGTGGGAGAGGATGGTGGCTAGGAGGAGTGTGCCGATGGCAATTGGGATTTTCATTCGAATTTTTCACTTTATTCAAAAATAAACCGACCGATCAAGCGATTATTGAAATATTTTTTTCGGGCGGCATGGCGACGTTCAAGGCCGATAAACCCGGAGGCTGCCGGGGACGGGCTCGATTTCGATGGTGAAGCGGTTGGGGCCGGCTTGAGTTGCGGCTGGGTTGGTCAGTTTGCGCTGGATGGTGACACACCACCGCCGGGCCGGATCGAGGTCGGGCGAGCCGTCGGGGCGGAAGCGGAATGCCATGTTGTCGGAAGTCCCGGAAAGTCCGGAGATCCGTCCGGTTTTTTTAGTCCGCACGGGGGGAGTTTTGGCGAAGAAGCTGGAGAGCATTGGCCACTCTTGAGGATTCGATAGGTCCGCGCGTCGATGCCGCCGGTGAATTGCTTGAAGACGCGGGCGAAATACTGGCTGCTCTCGAAGCCGCATTCCAGAGCGATCCGGGTGATGGAGGCTTTCGTTTCCTTCAGCATCCGGCAGGCCAGCTGAATGCGAATGCGGTTTAGAAAGCGAATGAGCGTGTCGCCGGCCAGTCGCAGAAAGATGGTGGAAAACTGGCTGCGTCCGAGACGGCAATCCGCCGCCAATTGCGGCAGCGTCCATTTTTCACCGGGCTGCTTCTGGAGTTTTTCAATCACGGCGAGCACGCGGTTCTCGGCAGCCGGGCGCACATGGACCGGTTCGACGCTTTTTCCGGCGGCAACGCTGCGGACAAGTTCGATCACGACGGCGGCGGCGAGATGCCGGATTTTTGCGCGATGGAAATCGTTGCGCTGCCCGACTTCGCGAACTAACTCGGAGAGGTGGTCGCCGAGCGCGGGCGAAGCGAGAAACGCGTGACGTTTGCATCCGGTGAGCGACCGGGAGATCTCCGCCGCTTCTTTCGCCGAAAAGGGGAGGTCGGGATGAAACTTTAGTTTTTTGTTCTTATCCAGGGAGGTGGAGATCACGGCATAGACCCATTCGTGGCCCGGCTCAAACTCATGCTCGCTGCCGTGGATCTGGCCGGGAAGAGTGAAATAGACGGTGCCGGGAGTGACCCACTCTTTGATGTCTTCCGTCCGCCACGCGAGGTGTCCGCGGCGGATGACAATAATCTCCAGGCCAAGGTTTTTATGGAGCGGTAGCTGACGAATGCTCCCGCTTCCCGATTCGACAATGAGTGGCGGCACAGGAAAACTTTAGGTGTGTCTGCAAAAAAGCGAAATTTATTTGTGCACAAATTACCAACGGTTGCCCGTGCAAGCCACGCGCAGCGTTTTGAAATAAGGTGTGTCTAATTCTATGTATATCCACCCTCCACGCATCGCCGCCATTATCGGTTGCGGAAAATTCAATCCCGGCAAAGAAGGCTGGGCGATCGGCCACGCCCATGCGGACGGCTACAAAAAAGCCGACCCCGGCATCCGCCTTCTTGGCGTTGATCCCAACCCGGAAAATCTCGCGGCGTTCGGCCAGCAGTTTAGCGTTCCGAGCGAGGATCTCTTTGTTTCCACGGATGCCCTCTACGCGGCAGTGACGCCGGATATGGTCAGCGTCTGCACCTGGCCGAAGCTCCATGCTCCGCAGGTCATTGAGGCGGCGAAACGCGGCGTGCGCGGAATTATTTGCGAAAAGCCGGTGGCGCTCAACGGCAGGGAAATCGACGCCATGCTTGCGGCCTGCACCGAGGCCGGAGCGCACCTCGCCATTGCCCACCAGCGTTGTTACAACGCGAATTACAAGCTCGCAAAAAAAATGCTGCACGACGGTGCCATCGGCACCGACTGGGTCTTCGAGGGGCGCGTCGGCGACGGTTGGGATATCCTCTCCTGGTCCGTCCACTGGATCGACATGGCCAGTTGGATGTTTGATGCGCTGCCTATCTCGGTCTTGGCCGGCGCAAGCCATAGCGGCGAGCGCCTCTACCGCCACGCCATTGAAGACGCCTCGGTCATCTTCACGGAATATCCGGAAAAGCGGCAGGCGATCTTCATCACCGGCCCTGATCACCATCAAGGCGGTGAGATGGTTTTCATCCGCGGCTCGAAGGGCATGATTGCCATCAACGAAAATAGCTCGGAAAAGCTCCGCGTCTGGAATCAGTCCGACGGCTACCGCGAAATTCCGCCGCCGACAGATGAACCTCAAGACGGTCACGCCCTGGCACTGGATCTGATCTCGGCCATCGAAAAGGGAACGACAATGCAATGCGACGCCGCGCGTTCGTCCGTCCCGACCCGGACCGCCTACGCCGCCCATGAATCGGCCCGGCTGATGAAGCGCATCAATGCGCCATTCACGACCGGCTACGCTCCGCTGGAAATCGTCCAGCATCCGCCCCAACCGCGCATCCCCGGGGGGCGTCTCGTGCTCTTTGCCGACGAACACTTCGGCAGCGGCGGACGCGAGGGGATTCTCGAAGCGTTGGAAACAACCACCGGACGCAAGCCTGAACTCATCGAAGCTTCCGCCGGGCTCACGCAATCCGATCTGGACGATGCTGCGGTCTTGCTGCTCTACCACACGCAAGAGGACCCGTCCCCGGAAACTCAGGCGACGCTCACCGCATGGATCGAATCCGGCAAGCCAACGATTTTTGTCCACGCCGCTCTGGGCGGTTATAAAAACTGGACGCAATACCACCAATGGGCCGGGAAAACCTGGGTCTGGGGGCAATCCGACCACCCTCACGAGGAGTGCCGACTGGTTGCGACGGACCCGCGCTTTCAGGCATGGACAGAGGCCTGGCTGCCGAATGACGAAGTCTTCATCAAACTCGGCGACGCCTCGGAAGTCGATGTCATCGCGGAGACCACGATTTCCGCCGGTACCTTCCCTGTGGCATGGGTCCTCAAATCCCGTCCGAATGTCGTCACCTGGGTTCCCGGCCACCGCCGCGAGATGTGGTCGGTTCCCGGCATGGCCTCCGGTCTTGTCGAAATGATCCGGCTCGCAAGCTGTCCTGAAAGGAACCTATGAATTCGAACAGCCATTTCCGACCGGGCCTGAAAATTCATAATTCAAAACCATGATGACCCTGAGATTTTCCGACAGCGGTGTGAGCTTTCTGCTCGATCAAACGGTGGCTGGTTTTTACCGCCACACAGATGCCTTCAAGCCGCATATCCATCCGCTGCGCACTCCGCTTGGTCATTGTGTCACCTCTTGTAGCCCGCACGATCATAAACATCACAAGGGCTTGATGTATGCTCTGCGCCCGGAGGATGTGAATTTCTGGGAGGAAATCGCAACGCTGCCTGGAGAAGTGGCGGGCTTACAGCGGCACCTGAATTTCCGTGAAGTGGTGAGTCGGGGCGAGCAGGTGGGTTTTACGGAATCTTTGCGCTGGGAAGCACTGGATGGCACACTGCATTCGTTTGATGAAACGCGCAGGATTTCCTGCCGTCACGATCCGGCGGCGCGGGCGTTTGTCTGGACGTGGACAACCAAACTCACTGCCTTGCGAGACCTCCATTTGATCCAGAGCCAATGGAGCAGCCTTCTGCCCGATGGTAAGAAAGTGAATTACCATGGCTTGGGTGTCCGGTTCAGGCGGGATTTTGGCGGGCTGACTCGCAACAATGAATTACACATGGATGGCGGCGTGTTTAAGGATAATTTCCCGCAACAAATGGGTTCCCGTCCAAAGAGCGTGACCTTCATCGGAAGTCTCGATGAAACCTGGCCGGTTGAGCGCGCGGGAGTGACATTCCACCAGACTCAGAACCATGCGCTTTACGTTCAGGATGATCTATTCCCGTTTATGAGTCTCGGACCAACCAACGAGGCACCACTTAGTCTGGTCAAGGGAAATGCAATTGAAGAATCCTACACGGTCACGGTTTTCGATGTCTGACTGTTTTTGCCCGCGCTTAAATTCACAACCTTACATAAAATTATGAAAATCGGCTGCTTTGCTCTCAATACTCCGTTCTCAACACTCGACGTCCAGCTCGCGCAAATCGCGGCCTGGGGGTTCAAATACGCGGACGTCACCGACAACTGCGATGGTGCCTCGCTTGGCGTGGAATTTGGGTTTGCTGCCGTCGCGAGCCTCGATGCAAATCCGCACGACATCCGCCGCCAGTTTGCCGCGCATGGCTTGGAGATCAGTTGCTGGTGCGCCCACGCCAACCTGCTCGATCCTTCCGCACCGTGGCGTTTCGGCACGGGCCAGATCATCAAGGCCATCCGCGCGGCCGCTCTCCTCGGCGTGAAGCATGTCATCACGACGGAAGGCGAGCCGCACACGGCCTTCGGACGCGCACTCACTGCGGACGAACAGATTTTCAGCATCCGGGAAAAACTCAACGAGCCCCTGCGGCTTGCGGAGGATCTTGGGGTCAAAGTTCTGCTCGAACCCCACGGCCCGGTCACCGCACAAATCGCCCTGACCGAACGCATCCTCGACGCCTGCGATTCTCCGGCCCTTGCCCTTAACCTCGACACCGGAAACCTCTGGCTCGGCGGCGGAGACCCCGTCGCGTACGTCCGGAAATTCGGCTCCAAAATCGAACACGTGCATTGGAAAGACATGCCTGCCGAAATGGAGTCCAAACGCGGAAAAATCTTCGGCTGTGGCATGGCGACAATCGCCCTCGGCGACGGCGTCGTCGGCATCGAGGACGTGGTGCAGGAACTGAACAAAGTCGGTTTCTCGGGACATACGACTCTCGAGATCGCAGGTGAAGCCGCCGTCCTCGCCAGCCGGGATTTTTTGAACCGGCAGGACGTTCCGGAAGCCTGAGTTCGGAAAACAGCCGCCGCAGGTTAGACGGGGGCAAAACGGACGTGGAGGAACTCGTAAGCGAGCCGACGCTCGTCGGCGACCCAGGTGGCGTGTAAGTCGCACGGGAGACTGCCGACAGGCAGGCCCGCAGGGCCGGGACGAGCTGGCGCGAGCGGGTCAACCCTGCCGCGAATAGGAATCCCTCAGCGCGAGATGAGCGCGAGATGAGCGCGAGAGGCAAATGAGGCATGTGAAATGAAAAGGAAACTTCCGCTTTCTGCTTTCCGCTTCTCAGCCAGCCGCCTCTTCCTGCTTAAAACTCAAGTCTTTCGTTGCTTCCTCTGGCGGAGGACCATGATGGTTACCAGGCTGAAGGCCAGCAACGCCCATGTCGTGGGCTCCGGAACGGCTTGTAGCACCAGATCGTTGCCGTTCACGGCGCTGAAGCTATTCGAGGCCGAGTCTCCGGTATAGCCGATTTTCCACTGTTGTCCGGAAAGAGTGGAATTGGCATCCTGCGCGAAGCCGCTGGTCAGGCCCGTTATGGCGTCCGTCCCGTCATTATTGATGAGGAAGCCGCTTGTTGTTGACGACGAGCGCGAGCTTTTGTGGCGCGGGAGTCACCTGGAGATACTTGCTGATGGGTTTCTCATCCGGCCAGCCGATCACTTGCGCTTCCGGCGGATAGGGGTGTCATTCATAGTAGGCCGCCACCCCAGGCGCCAGCGTATGCGGCATTTCCAGGGGATGGTAAACATTGCCCATCCGAGAGTTATTCGCTTTATTCCAAAATCAACCAACCGATCAAGCGATGCCTGGAATATTTTTTTCTCGCGGCATGGCGACGTTTAAGGCCGATAAACCCGGAGGCTGCCGAGGACGGGTTCGATTTCGATGGTGAAGCGGTTGGGGCCGGGTTGGGTTGCGGCTGTGTCGGTCAGGTTTCGCTGAATGGTGACAGACCACCGCTGGGTCGGTTCGAGGTCGGTCGAGCCATCGGGGCGGAAGCGGAATGCCATGTAGTCGTAAGTTCCGGACAGTCCGGTGACCGGGCCGGTTTTTATGGTCCGCGTGGGGGGAGTTTCGGCGAGGAGGCTGGAAAGCGTGGCGGCGGGCTCGGCGACGAGGCCGCTGTCGAAGCGCCGGAGCTTGGAAGCTGCGGTCAGGGCGCCGTCTTTCCCCACGGTGAAAGTCTGTACAGCGCGAAAGGCGGCGACCGCTCCGCTGGTGGCATCGGGGATTTTCCAAAACCGGACTTCCTGTTCGAGATTCATGCCCAAGGCAAGCTGGCGGGCCAGATCGAGCTCCACAGCGAGCGTCTGCCCTGTCGCCTGGAGGCGGGACGAGTTCAACGCGCCGCCGCTCATCGCCGCCATCCCGGCAAGAATTGCGATGATCGCAATCACTACCAGCAACTCGAGCAGAGAGAATGCGCGGAGGGGGGAATGGAAAACGGAAAATGGAAAATGGAGAATCGCGGAGGGGGATTTTTGATTTCTGCTTTCTGATTTCTGCTTTCTGATTTTCAGATGTCGGGGAGTGCTCATGGCGCGAACCTTCGGTTGCCGAGCGTGCGGAATTTGTAAAGGCTGTCGAGCCTCGCGCCGCCGGGATCACTGGCAAAATCCGTGGTAAGGGCCGGGTCGTCATTTTGGATAAAGCGTTCGATCAGGGTCGATCCCCGGAAGTCGCCGACGACTTTGTCGCGGGCCTCGTCCCAGACTGCCGCATCGCCGCCGGGCACCTTTTTGAGCGCCTGCACGCGGTAATGAACGGTGTAGGTGTTCGATTGCACGGTGACCCGCCCGTAAAGATCGCGGTAGGGATTTTCCCGCATGTTGTCGCCAGTGAGTCGGCGGCCGGACCAGAAGGTTTTGATGTTTGATCCCGCTGCGTCCCACGTCTGCCCGGTCGGATAAAGCGGCATCTCGCAAATCTGGGACGCCGTACGGAAGACGTCGTTATTACCGAATTTAGCATCGAAGCCTTTGAGCGTCTGGTCCACGTCAACGGGCAGGCGGTAGTTTCCGCTCGAAGGAGTGCCACCGATATTCTTGCCACTCACCGGAGGCCGCCCGGCGACTTTGTAAGTGCCGACATCGGCATCCGGCACGGCATAGACGCGGGCTGCTTTCAGCAAAGCGTAAAGCCCGGTCTTGCGGGTGATGTGCCCGAAAGGCACCATCTGATAGTTCAGGTTGATCCGCCCGGCGGTCGAAAACCGGTCGCTCATGGCGTAGGGTTGGATGACTGGCATGCGGAAGAGTTCGAGCAGAAGGTGGTCGGCCGGGTCCACGCTCCCAGGGTGCGTCGAGCCAGCCATGGCCGCTGCGGACACCGGGGAAAAAAGGAGCGTCTGCCACGGCTGCCCGCGCTGCACCCCGGTGGGGAGTGAGCCAAAAACGATCGGCGAGGGCATGGAGCGGTTCGGCGCGTAAAATATCCCCGAAGCCAGCGAGTCGACAGCGGATTGAAGATCAAAATGCGCGGCTTCATTGGAGCCAAACATGTCGGGAAAATCGAGTCCGGCCCCGTCGGCATAATTCGCCATGCTCGTGGTCCAGTCGCCCGGCGCGTTGCCGGGCGACATCAGCGCGCCATTGAGTCCCGGCGGAACGAACGGCTGAGCCTTGAGGTTTCTCGGAGGGTTGGCGGCGCTCGAGTATGCGGAAAGTCCTGCCACCAGATTTCCCGAGGGAACGGCATAGGGTTCCTCGTAACGTGTGCCGCGCACGTTGGTGCGGATGTTCGGGTCAGCTCCGCTCGCCGAAACCGCCGCGAAATACGAAGTCGGCACGTTTTCCAAACCCGCCACGAGGCGGATATCTCCACGCGCCGGTCCAATGGGATCCACGACGAAACCCATGACCCGGTCTCCGGGATAGTAGAGTTGTGTTACATTGTTACCCGGAACAGCGACTCCGAACCGAGCTGAGAACTGGCTGTTGGCGGTGAGAGCAGGGTTGGCATTCACGGCCGGGACCGGGAAAGAAAGGGTTGTCTGGGGAATGGAAATATTCACCAACTGGATCCGCGTGATTTTGTCCGCAGCGAGGATCTCTAGAGAAATTGTGCCTGCGGTCAACGTAAAATTGCCGATCGAGTTCGGGGGAATTAGCACAGGGTCGCTGTAGAAGGGATATTGGGTTAGCGGATCTGGCGTGGCTGGTCGGACCAGTGTCTTGGTGGTTCCGCCTGGGTCGCTGATAAAGTTGATCGCCGCACCGAACCCCGCACCGGGAAATCCGGCTATCTGGAAATGCGGCCGTGCGTTCAGCCATGTCATCAAATTATCCACGCCGAGGGGATAGTTCGTTCCGCCGACCTGCATTTGCATGCCCGACAGCCCCGCCATGCGGTAGGGGAAATACGAGGAATCCGTATATCCGAGGTGCGGAAAATAAAAGTGAGGGATGACCACCGCCTGCATGAATCGTCCGGCGGGCTTGGGCGGCGTCGCAGTCGGATCAGCAACTTGATCATACGCGTAGAAAAGGATGTCCAGCTCCGCGACCGTCTTCATGCTGCCGAACCCCTTGTAGTTGATTCCCTCCAGGGAAACGGAGATCGGGTATACGACATTAGGGGTCGGGGTGAAGTTTTTCGCCGTATCAATCCCAGAAACCAGGGGCACGGAGGAGCGGATGAAATCGAAGATATTAACCAGAATCTGATCGCGCTCAGGAACCCCGTATTTGCTTGCGAAGGTCGCGTTGGAAAAACCGGGGATCGCCCGGCTGGTGAGGCTTCGAAGGTAAGTGAGCAGGGTCGCATTGCGTCCGCCGGCATCAGCGGTGCGGCTGACAGGATCGTTCCGGGTAAAGGCGTAGCGCCTGCCCCCGACCGTCGAGCAAAAATCCAAAAGCCCCTCCTGAGTCGTGCGGGGACGTGGCGGGAGCATCAGCGGCCAGATCGTCACGCGCGGCTGCCCGAACGGGTTCAAGTCCGGAGCGCGGCTGCTGGCTGTGAGGAATGCGCCGGTCTTGCGGGCGATATCCTTGGTGATTTGCGGGTTGAGCGTTCTCAGGGATGGAGCTGAAGGCGCGGTGCCGGTCCCGGAGAAAAGCACTTCCTCGCCCGAGGCATAAATCCGGTCGCGGTCGAGGGCGAGAGCCTGCATGGTCGTCGAAAGGCTTTGCGTGCCCGCGAGCGTGCCGTCAAGGTTACCCGAGGCATTCTTATCGTTGATGCGCGGAGCGATGCTGTAATACTGGCTCAAATTGTCATAGCGACCGGCGACCGGCGGCGGCAGCCATCCGCCCAACACCGCGCTCAGGCTGGTCATGGCCGGATGGCCGGGCAGTCGCTGGAATTCGTTGATCACTGGCTGGAGCGAGGAAAAAAGCCGTTCGCCAGCGGTGTTCGCGCGAGGGACATCCCAGAACGTGCCTTCCGAGGCCGTGTTGATATTCACCTTGCTCGTCTCGTCATCGGTCCAAAAGGCGACGCGTCCGACGATGGGGTTCTGGGGGGTTGCGCCAGTTACGGTGGCGGTTCCGGGCGGAGTATTCGAGGCCTCCTGCGCGGCGACCATGCTGCCGTCTGCCAGAACGTAGATCCAGCGCACAAACATGGAGGCGGGGTTGTTGGTCGCGCTCGCATTTCCAGATGTGTAGCCTGGCGTGGAGGTCGCGTTGATCGAGAAGCCTTGAATACCCTCCTGGGTCGCCGTGGCCGGGTTGTCCACCGGCACGCCGCCGACGGAATCGAGCGAATCCGGCGGGGGCAGGATCGGATAGCGGAGCACACCGGTGCTACCGGCAACCGGCGGGTTGTCGGGGACGAGCACCGGCTGGTTGAGATCGGTCCACGTAGCAAGATTGGCGGCCTGGGCGGCGCTGGGCACATCGGCGGCCGCAGAAAAACTGGCGGGCGTCATATCGGCGGCGGAATACAACTTGAAAGTCTGCCGCCCCGCGCCGTTGGCGCCAAACGTCCGGATCGCGCCCGGCTG
>Ga0209390_10003357_pt1 | contig 26101 bp, 8 predicted proteins | sample BON01_FD_187212 | JGI IMG/M metagenome (GOLD analysis project Ga0209390, IMG submission 187212) | Freshwater microbial communities from Lake Bonney liftoff mats and glacier meltwater in Antarctica - BON-01 (SPAdes) (version 2) | ecosystem: Environmental > Aquatic > Freshwater > Ice > Glacier... | reverse complement strand
CTTCGCGCCGCCGCCGCCGGCTTTCCCCGCACGCCCTCTCAAACACCTCACCCCCGACACCTCAAGAGCAACAACCCGCACAACACCAACCACAACAAAACCAACTCCAAGAAGACGTCGACATCCTCTATTCTTTCATCTCAGGCTTGATCGAGCTCGTTTTCGTTTTCGTTTTCGTTTTCGTTTTCGTTTTCGTTTTTTCGTTTTCGTTTTCGTTTTCGTTTTCGTTTTCGTTCTTGTTGCCCCTCGCGCGCCGCCGCCGCCGCCGCCCGCCGTCATCGCTTTTTTTTCCTATCCTCTTTCCGAACAACCCCATCATCTGCTTTGCTTCTGAGCAACAGTGTCACCAGCCGCAACACCCTCTGTGCTCGCCGCGCCTGCGCGCGTGTAAAGAAACACCACCCCACCCCGCGCCGCCGCTGCAGAGACACCCCGTCGCTCGCTCGCACTCGCTCGCGGCGCGCGCGTTCGTCGACGCGCGCGTTCGTCGGCGCCCACCGCCTCGTCTCGCATATAAACAACACCACTGCTGCGACGACTGGGTGCCCGACAAGCCTCTCTTGTTCCTTCGATCATCAGCGACGCACGCGGGTACCGCAGAACCGATCCCCCAACCGCGAACCAACCACAGCAAACAACCGTTCCGCGACAATGATGCCGCCTGGAGGGCCGCCAATGATGTTTGGCGGCCCCCCGGGCGCGCCCCATGCCAACGGCGCCCCTCATGGCCACCACGGTGGCGTTCCCCTGGGCCCGGAGGAGACGCGCCTGAGCGCAGAGCTGTCGCGCCTGGCGCGAGACCTGTTTGAGCAGATGGCCGCGCTGCGCGCGACCGACGCGACGACGCCCGAGGGCCGCGCTCACGGCGGGATGCTCGAGGCGCGCGTGCAGGAGGGCCTGAACATCATGCGCCGCATGATCGAGGACCTGAAGATCGCGGCGGAGGAGCAGGACACGTTGAGTCTTTGCTTTTTTTGGGTCGTGGGCGCCGTCGCTCGCTTGCCCGGAGGGCGTCTCCGCTCGACGTTTGTTCGCGGGAGGCCCTGTCGATATTGCAACACACACTCACAACCCCTCCCGCCCTCTCAAACCACAAACCCGCCCACAACCAAACAAACAAACCCAGCGACGAGCTGACGCAGCGCGTCTCCCAGGCCGTCGCGCAGCACGAGCAGGACCGCCAGGTCGCCGCGCAGCAGCTGCTCGCCTGTCGCGTCGCCGCGCAGCGCGCCAAGGAGGGGGCCGCGCTGGCCGCCCGGCACGCGCTGCTGGGCAGCCAGGACTTTGCCCTGCGCCAGCGCGCCATGCAGACCGAGGCCGACGCCCTGTACGCCAGCGAGGACGTCACCGCATCCCTGCGCCGCACGCGCCAGCTGGCCGCGCAGGCGCTCGAGCAGGGCGGCGGCACGCTCGCCGTCGTCGGCGCCTCGTCCGCGCGCCTGTCAAAACTCAACCGCGAGCACTACTCGGGCGCGCAGCGGGACGCCCTGCGGAAAGGGGGCAGGCTGCTGACCACCCTCAAGGCGCAGTCGCTGTGGGACAGGATCGCCCTGTGGGGGGGCGTCGCCGTGTTTGCGGCCGTCGTGCTGAGCGTGTGCCTCAGGCGCATGCCCGCGGCGGCGACGGCGCCGCTGCTGGCGGCGCTGCGGCTCGGGGGCGGCGGCGCGGCGGCGGCGCTCCGGGCGGGCGGGGGCGCGGCCGGGGCGATTGTTTGGGGAGGAGGGGCCGCGCCGCCCGCGCGCGCGGCCCCGCCGCCGCTCCCGCCGCCGGAGATGGCCGGGCCGGGGCCGCTCGAGTTGGCGGCAGAGGCAGTGGCGGCGGCGGTCGGGGGCGGCGGCGGCGGCGGCGGCGGCGGCGGCGCCGAGGGAGCGGCGGGAAGGGGCGGGCGGCGCGAGGGCCCGCCGCCGACGGCGGCGGAGCCAGCGCGGGAGCCGGGGTTTGACGCCCCGGCGCGGCGAGCGCCTGGGGAGCCGGGGCCCGAGGCGGGAGCGGCGGCGGCGGCAGCGGCGGAGGAGCAGCAGCAGCAGCAGCAGCAGCAGCCCGACGCACGACCAGCCGCGGCCGCCGAGGCGCCGCCGCTGCCGCCGCCGGCACCTGCCGCCCCCGAGCAGCAGCAGGAGCAGCAGCAGAAGCAGGAGCAGCAGCAGCAGCAGGAGCAGCAGCAGAAGCAGGAGCAGCAGCAGCAGCAGGAGCAGCCACCGCCGGGCGCAGGGGCGGGAGCACCAGCAGCGGCCGCAGCGGCGGCGGCGGCGGCGGGGGGAGGCATGCCCCGCGGGCCCTTGACGGCCAAGGCGCTCGCTTCGATGCCCGCCGGGGAGCGCGCGCGCGTGCTCGGCCTCCCCCCCGACCAGCGCGCCGTCGCCATGCGCCAGGCCGTGCAACAGTACCTGCAGCGGCAGCGGTCTGGCGGCGGGGGCGCGGCGGCGGCGGCAGCATGGGGCGGCGGCGGCGGCGGCGGCGGCGGCGGCGGCGGCGGCGGCGGCGGCGGCGGCGGCGGCGGCGGCGGCGGCGGCGTCTCGCCGGCCGACCCGCCCGGGGCCCGCGCCGATGCCGCCGCTGCGCTCGAGGCGGCCCGTCAGCGCAGCGCTGACATGGAGCGGCAGCGGGCCGAGAAAGAGGCGGCGGAGCTCGCCGCCGCCGCGGGCGCGGAGGAGAAGGAGCCGGAGGGGGGGGCGGGCGCGGCGGCGGCGACCGAGGGCGACGCCGCTGCCGCGGCGGCCGACCCCGCGCCCGCCGCGACCGACGCTCCGCTCGAGCAGGAGGGGAAGGAGCCGCAGGGCGAGTGCCCCGCCGACGGCAGCGACGGCACCTGCGCCTCGCCCGCGCCGCCGCCCCAGGAAGGCGAGGAGCAGGGGCAACACCAGCAGAAGCAGGAAGAGCAGAAGCAGGAAGAGCAGAAGCAGGACGGGGCGGCGGCGGTCGAGGCGTCGGCGGCGGCGGCCGCTGTCGAGGAGGCGGGAAACGCGGCCGCCGTCGCAGCAGCCGCAGCGGCCCAATCGACAGGGCCCGACCAGCCTTCGCCCGAGGCGCCGACGACGCCGCCCCGGTCCGAGGCCGCCGAGGGGGTGGGGGGGCGCGCGCCCAAGGGGGGGGCCGAAAAGGAAGAAGAGGCGCCGACGCCCAAGGAGGATGAGGAGGAGGAGCCCAAGGAGGAGGAGGAGCCGCCGCCGCCGCCGCCATCGCGCCGGCAGCGGCCCGACCAGCCGCGGCGCCAGCGGCAACCGGTCCGGCCAGGCAGCGACGAGGCCCCCGCGTCCGCGGAGCAGGAGGTGAATCAGACCGAACAGCCGCAGCAGCAGCAGCAGCAGGAGCAGCAGCAGCAGCAGGAGCAGCAGGAGCAGCAGCAGCAGCAGCAGCAGGAGCAGCAGCAGCAGCAGCAGCAGGAGCAGCAGCAGCAGGCGCAGCAGCAGCAGGCGCCGGCGGCGGAAGCAGAGGCCGGGCAGCCGCCGCCGACGCCGCCGCCACAGCCCGCGGGCACCACGGAGGCGGACGCGCAGCTGACTCCGCCCCCCGCAGCCGGCGCCGCCAAGGAGGCCGAAGCGGAGCAGGCGCCGCCGCTCAAAGAGGCCGAGCAGCGGCCAGCCCCGGCCCTGCCGCCGCCGCCGCCGCCGCCGCCGCCGCAGGCGCCAGACCTGCCGCCAGCCGCAAAGGAGGAGCCGCCGCCGGCCCCCGCGCCCGCGCCGGCGCCCCCCGCCCCCGCGCCTCCCGCGCCCGCCGTCGCCTCCGCCCCCGCGCGCCCCACCGTCGCCGAGGACCGCGCCCGCGCCGACCGGGGAGTCCGCGCCATGCGCCAGAGGGCCGCGGCCGGCCTGATGGCCCGGCTGGCGGCGGCGGCCGAGCCGGCGGCGGCCGAGCCGGCGGCGGCGGCGCCCGCAGCGGCGTCCCAGCCGACGGCGGCCGAGCCGGCGGCGGCGGCGGCGGCGGTGGTGGGCCCGCCAGCGGCCGCCCTCGCGGCCGCCGCCTCCCCGCTGTCCGCCCCGGCCGCCGCGCCCTCCCGCGGCCTGCTCTGGGAGGTGATGCGCGGCACCGCCGACCCAGAGGGGATGGCGAGGGCGCGCGCGACGCCCGCCGGCGGCAACGACGGCGACGGCGGCGGCGGCCGGGGCGTCGGCGCGGCGCTCGGCGTCCTGGGCCCGCTGCTGCCCGACGACGAGACGCTCGGGGCGATGGGCGGCGGCGCGGCCGCGGCGGCGCGCGGCGAGGGCGAGGGCGAGGGCGAGGGCGACGAGGACGGCGGGTTTTTCGGCGGGTGGGCGGAGCTTTGATGGATTGTTCTTTTTGCAGGATTAGGATTATGCGGAAGCGCTGAATAATATTGAGGGCAGGGAGGCTGTTGCAAACGCCTTTCACACGCCTTGAAGACAACTCCCGCCACCTAGGCCGCCAGCAGCGCGTCCAGCGCGTCCTCGTCGTCGGACGAGTCGTCCGCCGCCGGCCGGCCGCCCGCGCCGTGCTCGCACGGCGCTGTCAGGCCCGCGCGCACCGCCTCGGCGCGCGCGTGCGCGTCGCCCTCCTCCCCTTCCGCGCCCGCCATCTCCGCCGCCTCGGCCGCCTCCGCCTCGGCCGCCTCGGCGCGCCCGTACACGTCGATGCTGATGTCCTGCTTGATGTTGTCGGCGTCCGACACCACATTGACCGAGTTGAGCACGCGCTTGTCGTCGAGCGAGAAGTTGAACCCGCCGCGCGCCTTTGCGCGCGGGCTCCCGCGCGCGGGCAGGGGGGCGATGTCCATCAGGTGGTCCTGCGCGTGCGGGCGCAGCCACGTGCGCGCGGCGGCCTCGACGCGGCGCGCCCAGTTGCCGCACAGCGCGGCGCCGGCATACTCCTCGGGCAGGGCGTCGCCGGCGCCGCCGCCGCCGCCGCGCATCAGCGCGCCGAGCGTGGTGCCGGCGGCGAAGCGGAAGGACGTGCGCGCGCCGTTGGCCATGCACTCGAGGCTGCTGGCCGAGATGGGCTCGACGACCAGGCGCTCGGACAGCTTGCCGCCGTCGTCGCGCTCAAAGGCCACCGCCAGGCCGATGGCGACGTAAGAGTCGGCCGACAGCGAGGGCTCCTCGATTTGCTGCGGCGCGGCGCCGGCGCCGCCGAGGCCGCCGCCGCGCGAGAGGGTGTTGGCGCCGCCGCCGCCGCCGCCGCCGCCTCCGCCTGCGCGGGTCACGGTGCGCGAGGGCGCCGACGCGCAGGGGGTGCGGCGGAAGGGGGCCGAGGGAGAGAGGGCGGAAGCGGACGACGCTCCACTGACGCTTTTCCGCGAAGAGATGGGGGCCGGGGGGGCGCGCGCGCGCGACACGGCGCCGGTGCGCGCCGAGGCGGACGCTTGGGTGGAGATCATGACTGCGTAAGAGGTCTGGCGCTGGTCCGCGGGGCGCGGGGAGGCGTGGAATGGCCGGGGGCTGGGCGTGAACTTGTTTGAAGGGCCGCTTTAACAGTCGCCTGAGAGGGCGAAGAGGCTCTATGACAGCTATCGATGTGTGTGTGCTAAATCTGCGTCGTCCAAGATGAGGGCGCGCGATGATTGTTGTGATGGGCGAGGAATTGCGCGCGTGGGGGGGGGGGGGGGGGGGGGGGGGGGGGGGGGGGGGGGGAGGCGATCTTTTCAGCTCCCGCCGCCGCCACCGCTTGCCGCCGCTTGCCGCCGCCGCTCGCCGCTCTTGCATTTGCCCGCCGGTCGCGTGGTCGCGTGTGCTTGCTTGCGTTTTTTTGTTTGTGCTAGGGCGGCGCCCTTTTCAGCGCCCACCCCATTTGCCTCCGCCGTCCCTCGCCGCCGCCATCAGCCCAGCAGCCCCGCCGCGTCAAACCACCCGTCGTCCCCTTCCTCCCCGCCCGCCGACAGGCCCGCCAGCACCGACGCCGCGCCCACTGTGCCCCCCGGCGCCGCCGCCCACACGTGCGCCAGCGTCCCCAGGCGCGCGCGCAGGCCCGCCGGCGCGTTGCCCACCAGGATGGCGCGGCGCTGCGCCGGCAGCGACAGCATCGTCTCGTCGTTGTGGCCGTCGCCCGCGGATGCCAATTCCCCGGCGACGTAGCCGAGCTGCCGCGCCACGTAAACCATGGCGTTGCATTTTCCGGCGCCGGCGGGAAGCACGTCGACGACGTAGACGCCCTCGCCCTCGCCCTCGCCCGCGCCCGCGCCTACAGAGGCGCCAGGGTTGCCGGCGGCGGCGGCGTCGTCGTCGTCGTCGGCGGCGCCCGCAGAGAAGCCGGTGACGAAGCGGGGCGCCGCCCAGGCGGCGGCGGCGGCGGCGCTTCCGCTTCCGCCGGCCTCCTCGCTCGCGTGCTCCTCGCGGGACAGGCGCGCGATCTCGGCGCACAGCGCCTCGGCGCCCGCCCGCGTCGCCGTGAGCGTGACGGTGAGCTTGTGCGCGTGCAGCTCGCGCTCCGGGCGCAGGCAGGCATTCGCGCGGGCGGGCGCGGCGGCGAGCGCGCGCTCGACCGCGCGGCGGGCGGCGCGCGGCTGCCACCCGGCGCCGACGGCGGCCGTCCACTCGGCGTCCTCGACCCACCTGGACGATGGCGCGGCGGCGGCGTCGGTTGCTGGCTCTGCCGTTGCTGGTGCCGCGGCCGCGGCGCCAAGGCCGCCGCCGCCGCTGCCGCCGCCCCCCATTTCCGCGCCGCCGACGCGCTCTCGCCGGGGCCAGTAGACGCGCGTGCCCACCCCCGCCACGAGCGCCACAGGACGCAGGCCAAGGGCGTCCAACCGCGCCTCGGCGTCGCGGTGGCCCTCGAACAGCGGCAGCGTGCGCCCCGTGTTTATCACGAGCGCCGCGCCCGACCCGCACGGCGCGCGCAGCCGCGGAAACACAGCGGCAAAGGCGGCGGCGGCGGCGGTGTGCCGCGCGTCGTCGCGCGCGCCCACCAGGGTGTCGTCAAAGTCGCTCGAGAGCAGGAGCCGGCGCCGGAGCGGGATAGGCGCGGGCGCCATCGCCGATGCTGAGCGGGCGACAGTTTTGAGCCTGGTGTGGTGGCCGGTGCTGCGTGGCCGTCGAACGCTTGCGCCCGGCTGAGTGGTGCGGCCAATCATGTGATGGTGGCCTGCTGCTCGCGCGATTCGCTGTTGCTCGGGTCGTCAGGAGAGGGCGCGGGCGCCGATGAAAAGGACACTTCACTGCCGCGATCGCCGCCGAGAAACGCGAACCGCGCGCGCGCCGCTCGTCCTGCGGACCGCCGCCGCCAACGCTCCATGCATCGACCGTCTTCACGCGTGGACGACACCGCCCGTCAGACACCATAGTTTCCTGATAGACACCATCCCCCATCATCTACATCCCCCCCTTCTTGGTCGTCGCCCATCACATCCACAACTCCCCACCAAGCACGCGCGCAGCACACCAAAACTCAAAAAAAACACAGCCACAGTGATTAATGTCCGGCCCGCGCGGGGCTGAGAACGACCGTCGCGGCGGCTATGTAGACCACCGCGGACCCCCCTCCGGCCCGCAGGGCGGGCGGGGCTCTGGCGGCATGACCTTGCTGTCCGGAGCCACGCGGGTAAGACGCAGAGAACAAGACGCAAGACAACTGCACCCTTTGCCGCATGTGAGGGCCCCGAGGCCCCTCTCGCTGGCGCCCGGGTGGCTCGGGACACGTGCCGTCGCGAGAGCGTGCCGATCGTCTTGCTCGTGGCCGGATCTCCAGCCGGCGCGCGCCTCTGTCTGTCTTCAGAAGAGGGCGCCGCGTTGAGTTGATCGACAGGGGAAGAAGCTTCGCCAATCTGGCGGTTTGCCTCTCTCCGCGACGCGCCGCCGACTGACGACCGCCCCTTCCTTCCCGACCCACACCTATACCGAAACGCAGAAGCCCAGGAGCGCCGTCGGCGTCAAGCTCTCGGTCCCAAGGCCTGTCAACTTGCCGTCCATAAAAAAAGTGAGGGGGACAGTTTGAATCGAGGGCGATGATCATTCGTCGTCGGAGCAGATCGCAGGCGCCGCCCCTTTTCACAATGACAGTGTGGTCTCAACGCATCCACGTCACTCACACGCTCACCCCCTCGAAACAACACCCGGACGCAGGAACACGCCGTGCACGACCTGCCGTCGGCGGGCGGGGGCGCAGGCGGCGGCGGCGGCGGCGGAGCGGGAGGCAGCGGCGGCGCCTCGGGCTGGACGTCCAACGCGCCCCCGTCCGCCCCGCCCGCCGAGCACCCCCAGTTGCTCGACCCGCTGGGCCTCGCCCACGCCCCGGCCCTCACGTCCGGCTCGACCTGGGGCGGCGGCAACGTCATCGGCGCCGCCGACGGAGGCGGCGCCCCGCCGGCCGCCCTGCCGCCGCCGCCCGCGCCCGCCCCTGCTTCTGCGCACCCCTTTGCGCGCGGCTACTTCGCGGGCCGCGGCCTCCTCAACCCGGAGGAGTACCCCGCGCTCGGCGACGCCGTCGCGCGCGCGGCCAGCGGCGGGCCCGGCAAGGCGTCGTCGGGACTGAGCGGCGGCGGCGGCCGCGCGTTTGGCGGCGGCGGCCCGGGCGGCGGCGGCCCCCACCCGCACCCCATGCACTTTCGCGACGACGGCCGCTGGGACGAGGACGAGCGCGACACGTCGCGCTACGCCGGGGGGTTCCGCGGCGGCGGCGGCGGGGGTGGTGGCGGGGGCTATGGCGGCGGCGGTTATGACGAAGGCGGCGGCGGCGGCGGCGGGCGCTATTATGGCGACGAGGGCCTTGGCGGCGGCGGCGGCGGGCGCTATGGCGGCGGCGGCGGCGGCGGGGGCTACTTCGACGGCCCGCCGCACCACCACCAGCAGCAGCAGCAGGTGCGCATGCCGCCCGGCGCTTTCCACGTGGACGACGGGCCCCCGCCGCTGCCGCACGTCGGGTCGGCGCTGCCGGAGCACGCGGCGGCGGCGGCGGCGGCGGCGCGGCCGGCGGCGACGACGCCTCGGCAGCGGGCCGCGCCGGGCGACGACGACGACCGCGACCCGGAGCGCGAGGCGTTCGAGGCCGAGCTCGCGCGCGTGGCGGCCGCCCAGGAGCGCAAGCGCACGGGCGCGCCGCCGCAGCCGGGAGACGAGGACGACGAGCCGAAGAAGGCCGACGCCGCCGCCGCCGCCGCCGCCGCCGCCTCGGCCCCCGCGACGCGCGCGTCGGGCGCCCCCCCGGCCACGGCGGCGGCGGCGGCAGCCGCGGGCCTCCCGCACGCCTACAGCCAGCAGCAGCACGGTCAGCAGCAGCAGCGCCCGCCCGCGTCCCCCAGACAAGAGGGCTACGGCGGTGGCGGCGACCCCCACGGCTACGACCAGCCGCCGCCCTCGTACCGCGGCGGCGGCGGCGGCGGCGGTTATGGCGGCGGCGGCGGCGGTTACGGCGGCGGCGGCGGCAGCGGCCACCACTACAACCAGCAGCAGCAGTACGGCGGGCCCCCTCCCCCCCTGCCCCCCCCTCCCCCCGGCGGATACGGCGCCGACGTACCGATCGGCCCCACCGGCCGCCCCCTGCCCGGGCGCGGGCCGATGCTGTCGGGCGAGGAGATAGACGCTCGCCGGCGCGCGGCGGCGGCGCTGCCGCCGCCGCCTCAGCGGCCGCCGCCCCAGCAGCAGCCGCAGCAGCAGCCGCAGGCGCAGCCCGCCGGCGAGGATCGCGGCGCGCGGCGGCTCCGCTACCAGGCCGTCGGCCCCGCCCAGCAGCAGCCGCAGCAGCAGCAGCCGCAGCAGCCGCAGCGCCGCACGAGCGGCGCGGGAGGCGCCCCTGCCCCCCCGAGCAGCAGCAGCAGCAAGCAGCAGCTCCCTGCGCCCCCGCCGCCGGCCGCGTCCGAGGCCGCCGCCGCCGCCGTTGCGGCCGCCGTCTTTCAGCAGCAGCAGCGCGCGCTGGCGGCCGCGGCCCAGCAGCACCACCAACAGCAGCAGCACCACCACCACCACCACCACCAGCAGCAGCAGCAGCAGCATCACCACCAGCATCAGCAGCAGCCGCACCACCCGCACCGCAACCTGGCCGTCGTGCCCCCTGCGCACTACCACCCGGGCGCGCCGATGTCGGCCGGCCGCGCGGCGGTCGCCGCCGCCATTGGCGCCGTGGCGGCGGCGGGCGGCGGCGGCGGCGGCGGTGTGCCGACGCCCGTCGCGACGCCCCAGCCAAACCCCGAGGTCTGGAGCGCGCAGATCGCCACGGACGTCGCGGGCATGACCTTGGACGACCTGACGCTGCGGGTGGCCGCGGCCGCGCAGCAGGCGGCCGCCGCCGTGCAGCAGGCAGCGGCGGCCGGCGGCCAGGGGGCGGCGGCGGCGGCGCTGTGGCCGCCTCAGGCCGCCGGCGGCGCCGACCCTTCCGGCGTCGGCGCTGCGGTCGACCCGTTCAACCCTCTCGGCGCCGCGGCCTTCGCGCCCTTTGGCCCCGCGCCCTTCGGCACGGGCCCTTTCGGCGCCCCGCCCCTCATCCCCACGGGCAAGCTGCCCGACTGGTCCACGGGCGTGTCGCCCATCCTCCTGCAGGCGGCGGCGGTGGCGGCGGGGGGCGGCGGCGGCGGCGGCGGCGAGCGGGGCGGCGGTGGCGGCTCGGGCAGCGCGGACGCCGCCTCGGCCGCCGCGCTCCTGGCGGCCGCCGCGGCCGCGGCCGCCGCTGGCGTGCCGCCCGCGCTCGGCGGCGCGCGCGGGGCGGCCCCTGCTGCTGCGCGCGCTTCTGCTGCTGCCCCGGCGGCGGCGGCCAACCCGCTCGCGCTGCCGCAGCGGCCGCCCCAGCAGCACCAGCACCAGCAACAGCCCCATGGCGCCAACGATGGCCACGCGGCGATGCACTACGAGCAGCAGCCGCCGCAGCAGCAGCAGCAGATGCAGCAGCAGCAAGGTACGCGCATGGTGCGCCCGGCGCCCCCCCCTCATCCCGCGAGCAACGGGCCCCCTGGCCGCCGCGGCGGGCGCGAGGGCAGCGGCGGCGGCGGCGGGCGCGAAGGCAGCGGTCACCCACCGGCCTCGGCGCCCGTTGGCGGCGGCGAAACCTTTGCCGGCGGCGCCGGCCGTGGGCCGCCGCCGCCGCAGCAGCAGCGCGCCGGCGGGCGCGGCCCTGCGGGCCCCCAGGGCGGCGCCGCTGCCGGCGGCGCGCCTGGCAGGCGCGACAGCGGAGGGGGGGGCAGGCAGGCGAGGCCGCCTCAGCCGCCTCAGCCGCCGCCGCCGCAGCTGCAGCAGCAACTCCAGCAGCCCCAGCAGGTGCAGGGAGCCGCGGGCGAGCAAGGCAACGGCCGCGGCGCTCCGGCCGGCTCGCCGCCGCGCCGCCCGCGCGGCCGCGGGCGCGGCGGCGGTGGCAAACAGGGCAGCGGCGGCGGCGACGACGAGCCGCGCCCCCCGCAGGCGGCCAACGGCCGGGGCGGCGGCGGCGGCGGCGGCGGTGGCGGTCTTCCTGCTCCCGAGGCCAACGGTGGCGGTGGCAGCGACGGGGGTGGCGGCGCTGGCAAGCCGCGCCGCCGCCGCGGCGGTGGCAGCGGCCGCAACGGCGAGGGCGGCGGCGGCGGCGGCGAGGGCGGCGGCGGCGGCGGCGGCGAGGGCGCCCCCGCCTCTGGGGGCGCGCCCCCTGCGCCGGGCGGCGCGGACGCCGGCGGTGCAGAGGGTGCCGCGCGCCGCTCGCGCGGCGGGCGCCGCGGCGACGGCAACCGCCGCCCCCGTGGCAACGGCGAGTGCGCCGCCGCTGCCGCCCCGTCCGCGGCTGCGTGAGACCCCGGTTTTCCCGCATCGCAATCCGTCAAGAGAGTCCCCGCCCCGCGCCCCGACCCGCCCCCCATTCGTACGTCCCGCAAAAATGCACACCCGTGTTACAAGCTCTCTCTCCTCACCAGCGCCTCGCCCCGCCTCCACCTCCTTCGCCTCGTCCGCCGCGCCGGTCGTTGCCCCGGCCGCCGCCGCCGCCGCCGCCGCCGCGGTCGCTGTCGTTGTATCCGAGCCCGCCAAAGCCGGAGCCGCCCTGCTGCTGGTAGGGCTGATGGTGGGGATGGTGGTGCGAGTGGCGGTGCTGCTGCTGCTGGAGGTGCGGCGGGTAGGGGTGGTACCCGCCGCCGCCGCCGCCGCCGACGCCGCCGCCGCCGCCGCCCAGTCCTCCACCTCGCAGCCTCGCCGCGAGCGGGTTTGGCAGCGGCCGGTAGTCGCTGTAGTAGGGGCGCTCGTCGTGGTGGGGGTGGCCGTGGTGGCCGCTGTGTTGGTGGTGGTGGTGCGACGGGTGGTCGTGGTGGCCGTAGTATTCGCGCGGCGGCGGCTGATGGCGGTGGTGCGAGTGCAACTCGTGGTGGTGGTGGTGGGGCTGCCGCTCGCCGCCGCAGCCGCCGCCGCGCTCGTGCCAGCGGCCGCCGCCGCCCGCCTCGGCCCGCGTGGCCTGCCGCCCGTCCTGCCATCGCCGGTCCGCCTGGTACGACTCGGCGCGCAGCGCCACGGACACGGGCTCGCGGCATCGCTCGCCCACGTGCCCCTCGCCGCCGCAGTTCCAGCACGTGGCGACCGGCGGCGGGCGCCGTGCCTCGCGCGCCACGCGCGCCGCCAGCGCGCGGCCGTCGTCCGAGCCCTCGCCGTCGTCGCCTGCGCCGTCGTCCTCCTCCAGGGGGGCCGCCGTCGCCGCGGGCTCGGGGGCGCCGCGCGAGCCCTTGCGGCGGCCCTTCTTACCGCCGCCGCCGCTGCCGCTTTTGGCCGCCGCCGCGCCTCCCTCGGCCTCCTCCTCCTCCGTCTCCTCCGCCTCCCCCTCCTCGCTGCCGCCGCCGCCGCCGCCGCCGCCGCCGCCGCCGATCGGAGCGCAGCACATGTGCCCCAGCTCGCCGCACGCAAGGCAGCGCGTGGCGGCCAGGTCGCGCGGGTCGTAGCCGCGCGTGCAGCCGCCCGCGTAGCGCACGTGGTCGCCGCGGCCCGAGGCGCCGCACTCCGGGCGACCGCAGCGCGCGCACGCGCCGCCGTTGGCCCCCGCCGCCGCCGCCGCCGCCGCGCCCCCCTCCTCCTCCCGGCCCCACGGCGCCGGCGCCGCGGCGGCCGGCCCCCGGCAGTCGCGCGACACGTGCCCGGGACGCCCGCACCGGAAGCACAGGCGGTTGGGGCACTCGCCCGACCCGTGGCCGTACTGCGCGCAGAGGTAACAAGGGCCCTGGCCGCCGCCCGGCCGCGGGCAGTCCTTTGCCATGTGCCCGCGGCGACCGCACCGCCAGCAGCTGACGGCCGAGCCGGAGGACGGCGGCAGGGACGGAGCGCCGACGCCGAGGGCGGCGAGTTGCGCAACGATGTAGTTGCCGACGCCGCCGCCGTCTGCGCCGCCGGACGCCAGCCCGGCCCCGGGAGCGGCGGCGCCGGGGGGCGGCTCGTCGGCGGCGGCCGAGGCCGCGGCGGCAAAGGCGTCAAAGTAGCGCGGGGGCCGGGAGAGGCGCCGCATGGCCGCCGCCCCGTTGAGGCGCGCGCCGTCCTTGTCGTCGCCGTCCTCCAGCACGATGACGCCCGCGAGCCTGGGCAGGAGCTCGGAGCAGGCAGGCGGCGCCGCTTTCTGGCCGTTGGCGGCGGCGGAGGCGGCGGCGGCGGCGGCGGCGGCGTTTGCGCTCGCGCTCGCGCTGCGGCGGCGCTTCGCGCCGCTGGTGGTGCTGGGGCCGGCGCCGTCGTCGTTCGCGGCCTCACCTTCCGCGTCCGCCTCGCGCGCCGCCGACTTGGCCGACTTGCGCCGCCGCTTGCGCGCGGCGCGGTCCCCTTGCTCCTCTCCGTTCTCTGCGCCGCCGCCGCCGCCGCCCGACGCTGCCGCTGCCGCTGCTGCCGTTGCCCCTGGGTCGGGCGTCAGCGCCGCCGCCGCCGCCGCCGCGGCCAGCGCCTCGGCCCCGCGCTTGCCGCTGCCGCCGCCGCTCGGCGTCCGCTTGAGCTTGCCCGCGGAGGCGGAGGAGCGCTTTGCGGACGGCGCGCGGTCCAGCGGGGGCGGAGACTTGCCGCCGCCGCCGTTGCCGCCGCCGCCGTTGCCGCTGTCGCTCGCTGCCGCCGCCGCCGCCGCCGCCTCGCGCTGACGCGACTGCGCCTTGCCGACGATCTCGGCGACGGGGTCGTAGGCGTCGTCCTCCTCCTCGTCCTCCTCCTCGCGCGGCTGCTGCTGGTTCAGTCGCCGGCGGGCGGGCGGCTGCGCCTGCTCGGCCTCGCTCAACGGAGAGAGCATGGTGTTGGCGATGTCGACCGCCTCGCGCGCCGCCCCCCCTCCGCCCTTTGGCGCCATGAGGTCGCAAGAGGAGACGCCAGCACTTCGACCTTGATCCGGTACTAGGAGCGGCAATCGAATCGGTTGAAGGAGTGGCCTAAAGCGGGTCAATGTCGGGGTCATGTCTGGTCTGTCAGTGAGTTATGGACGAGAGGGCTCGGGCCAAAAAGCGGTGGAGGAGAGAGGGACAGGAGCAACTTCAAGAGCTTCTCCACGCGCCGGATCGGAACCACCCTCCATCCTTCGCACGACGCCCCCACTCTTTCACTCTATGACCACACTAGGAGTATAACATCAACGACCCCCTCGGACGCACGTACCCATGACCCACGGCTGGAAACCATAGAGACAGAGACACGGGCTCGAATTCAAAAAAACAGCAGAAACCTGTCAATCGCCGCTTCAAACGAACCACCACCACAATGAACGCGTAAAGGACAATGACCACCCACCGGGTCGTGCTCGACGTGTCGGGCCTGCCGACAGCGTCGGTCGGCCGCGACGCAGCCGCGCTGCTCGACGCCGTCGCGCAGGCGCACCTGCTGTTCTCGCGCTCCGCCCTCCTTCCGCCCGGCAACAACGGCAGCAAGGATGCGCCGTCGCCGGCGGTCGCATTCGCGGTGGCCGACCTGCGCACGGACAAGCCGCTCGAGGCGCACCTGAGGTCCATTACGGAGCGGAGGCGGGCCGCGCTGCGTGAGTTTTGGCGTTCGGGCGCGCGCGTTTCGTCGGCGGCGCGCTGCGCGTCTCTCATCATCGTGCCGCCCGCTTCTCATTCGCCCCGCGCCGCACCCATGCCTTTCCCACCTCGAAACAACACCGCCAAATCACACCCCAAAACAGGCGTCGAGCCCCAACAGCTGCGCCCGACGTCCGACCTGCTCAGCCTCGTCGCGCCGCCGCCGCCGCCGCCGCCGCCGCCGTCGCAGCCGGCCAGCGCCGGCGCCGCAGCGACGGCCGCCGCCCCGCGCCCGCGCGAGCGCACGGCACTGGCGCGCCTCGTCGGGGACCAGGGGCGCTGGCTGTTCCACGTCGGCGGCGAGCGCTCCAAGGCCCTGGCGCTGCGCCGCCTCGCGCATCTCGAGGCGCCGCTGCAGGCCGCTCTGGACGCCGCCGCCTCGCGCCCAGGGGCGGGCGCGCCTGCCGCCGCCGCCACCACCGCCGCCGCCGCCGCCGCGCCGCCGCCAACTTCGGGCGCCGCCGCCGCCGCCTTCAACGGCGCCCTGGTCGTCTTTTCGCGCCTGCCCGCCACCGCGCGCCTCGCGGCCGCCTTCTTGGGGCTCGACCCGTCCAGCGAGGCGTGGGATCGCGTGGGCCGCCTGGCGCTCGGCGTAGGCGCTGGCGGCGGCGGCGGCGGCGGCGGCGGCGGCGGCGGCGGCAGCGGCGGCGCCCCCGAAAGGGGGGGGGGGGGGGACACAGGGGCCGCCCTGTCGGCCGCGCGCGCCGAGGTTCGCGCGGCCCTGTCGACGCTCGCCGCGGGACGCTGGACCAACACGCTGGCCGAGGCGCGGCGGCAGCGGCTGCCCGTCGTGTGGGTGGACCTGGGGGCGCCGCCGGCGACACCGGCAGAGGCGGCGGCGGAGGCGGCGGCAGCGGCGGCGGCGGCGGCGGCAGCAGCGGGCGGAGCGGCGGCCGCGACGCAGCAGCAGCAGCTACGGCAGCGCGCGGCCGACGCGGCCGTGACCGCGGTGCTGTGGCAGGAGGTGCTGCGCCTGCTGACGGAGCGGTTCCCGCCGGGCAGCACCCTCATCTCTGCGGCGACGGCGGCGGCGGCTCGGCCGGCGACAGCGCCGGGCGGCGCGGCGGCCGGAGCCCAAGAGGGGCGGGCGCCGGCGCCCGGCGAGGACGACCGGAGCCGCATCGCCCTGCGCCTGTCGGTGGCGTGGACGGCGGCGGTGGTGCGCGGCGGGGGACCGGCGCTCAAGGGCCTGCCGCGCGCCGCGCTGTCGGCGGCAGAGGGCGCGCTCGCCCGCGCCGAGGCGACCGTCCAGGGCGGCGGCGGCGGCGGCGGCGGGGCAGAGCTCGCGCGGGTCGCGAGGGCGTGGCTGCAAGAGCGGCAGCGGGAGGCCTCTGATCCGGCCGGAGATGGTCTCACCGCGTCCGCCCAAACAGCAGCAGCAGCAGCAGGAGCAGCAGCAGCGGGGGCAGCGGCCGCCCTCTCCAGCCGCGGCGGCCAACCGCTGCGCGCCTCGTCGCCCGCGGCGCCGCTGGCCGCGCCGCCGCCGCCGCCGTCGGCGGTCGCGGCCGCGGCCGCCGCCGCCTCGCAGCGTGGCGGCGCCGCCGCGGCCTCGCGCTTCGGACAGCTCGCCCTGGGCGGGCCCGGGCGCCCGCCGCAGGGCAAGCCATCCGCGGCCGCCGCGCGCGGGGGTCTGGCAGCCGCCGCCACCACAGGCCGGCGGCGCGCAGGCAACCAGCAGCAGCAGCAGCAGCAGCAGCAGCAGCAGCAGCAGTCGTACCAGGGCAGCGGTAGCGCCGGCGGCGCGCCGCCAGGGAGCACCGTGGCGGGGGCGGCGACGGCGGCAGCAGCAGCAGCAGCGGCAGGCAGGCAGCCCGGCCAGCAGCGCGAGCAGCCGCCGATCGCGGCGACGACCGCGCAGCAGCAGCAGCAGCAGCAGCAGCGGCCCGCCCGCAGCGGCAGCCTCCCTCCTGCGCCGGCCTCCGCCAACGTCTCCAGCACCCCCCCGCGCCCCCCGCTCGGGTGCGGCGCCGTCGACCCGGCCCTCACGGTCGAGGCCGTGGCCGCCGAGGCCCTCGCGCGCCGAGAGGAGTACGTGCGGCGCGTGTGCGAGAGCGCGCGCGCGGGCGGCGGCGGCGCTGGCGGCGGCGCCGGCGCCGGCGCCCCGTCCTCGTCGCCGCCGCTGTGGCCGTACGACGCCGCCGAGGCGGCGCGTGACGCGCGCAAGGCCCTCGTGGCCGCCGCCCGCCGCATGCAGTGCGTGCGCGCCCCGCTCGTGCACGCGGCCGCGCACCCGCGCCGCGCCGAGGCCGAGCGCGCGCGCCTCGAGGAGCGCGAGGCGGCGGCGGGCGAGGGGCGGCGGCTCGAGGCCGAGCGCGCGGCGATGGCCGGGCGGCTGGCGGCCGAGGCGGCGGCGCGGGCGGCGGCGGCGCGGGCGGCGGCCAGCCACAACGGCGACGGCCGCAACGGCGGGCTCGCGGCGAGGGGCGCGGCGGTGGCCGCTGGGGTCCCCCTCGCGCGGGCGGCAGCGGCGGGCGCAGCGCGGGCCGGAGGGGCGGCCGCTGCCGCCGCAGGAGGGGCGGCCGACGGCGGCGCGGCCCGGGCAGCGGCGTTGCTGGCGGGCGCGGCTGCCGGCGCCAGCGACGGCGAAGGCTCCACCCCCAGGAGCGCGTCCGGCCGCCGGCGAAACTCGTCGTCGGCCTCGGCCGCCAAGACCGCCGCCGCAAAGGCCGCCGCCGCCCCCGGGGAGGGCGACAACGGCCTCCCCAAGGGCCCGGCGGTGAACCGTCCGGGAGGCTCGGCGGCGGCGGGCTCGGGCGGGCGCGCGGGCACGGGCGGCGGCGGTGGCGGCGGCAGCAGCGACGGCGCCCAGCACGCGTCCAGCGACCGCGGCGCGGGCAGCGGGTCGGTCCTGGCGCTCGCGCCTGGGCCCTTGCAGCCGGTCGATCAGCCGCGCCAGGGCGCGGCCGCGGGCCCGCTCACGCCGGCCGCCTCGCCCCTCAAGCCCCTTGCGGGCGGGGGCGGCGTCCGGGCCGGCGGCGGCAACGGCGGTGGCGGCGGCAGCGGCGGCAACGGCGGCGACGGCCCGGCGGCGGCGGCCGCAGGCCAGGTGCCCGCGGCGTCGCTCCGGCGCCCGCACCCGCGCCACGTGCGCATGGCCCTCGCGCAGCTGCTGCCCACCCGCACGTTCCTGCAGGAGCAGCTGGCGCTCGGCCGCATGCCCACAAGCGCGCCGGCGGCGGGGGCAGCGGCGGGGGCGGCGGCGCGGGGGGCGGCGGCGGCGGCGGCAGCGGGAGCCAAGACGGCAGGCCCCCGGGCGGCTCCGACGGCGACCGCCAAGCTCCCCGGCAAGGCCGCCGCCTCGACCGAGCTCGCCCGGCTGCGCAAGGTCCGCGAGGAGCGCCTGCTTGAGGTGGCGGCGCGGCGCGCGGCCGGAGAGCCGGCGGCGAGGCCAGAGGGGGGCGGCGGCGGCGGCAACAGCGGCGCTGAGGCCAAGGCGGCAGCGGCGGCGCCGGCGCCGGCCGACCCCGCCGTCGAGTGCCGCCTCGCCGCCGCCGCCAACCTCTGGTCCTTCTTCTTTTGCGCCGCCGCCCTCGCCCTCGACCCCGCGGGCGGCCGCGACGGGCGCGCCGCCTTTGGCGGCGGCGGCGCGGCCGCCGCGGGCCCCGGCGGCGGCGGCGCCCCTTTGTCCTTTGCCCCCTCGCGCGACTGCCGCCGGCAGGAGCGCGGCGCGCTGCTCGGCTGGCTCTCGCTGCTGCGCGAGACGGGCGCGCGGCCGCGCGCCGAGCGCCTCGCGGCCCTGGGGCGGCTGGGGCGCGCGGACGGCCCTGTCGACGCGAGCGGCGACGGGGGGGACGTCGACGGCGGGCTCAGCCCTGGGCCCGGCAGAGGCGGCGGCGGCGGAGACGCCGCCGCCGCTGGCGCAGAGCCGCCGCCGCAGGCCCCCTGCGCCGCCGCGCGCCGCGCGCTCGTCGGCGCGCCCGACGGCCACGCCTCCCACGAGGACGTCTACCGCCGCCTCCTGCGCCCGCGGCTGCTGCGGGCCCCGCATCTGGCCCCGGCCTTGGCCCTGCTGGACGCGCACGTCGCGCACGAGCAGGACGACCGCGGCAGCTGGGGCGGCGGCGACAGCGCCGCAGACTACGAGAGCGACCCCGAGGCCGAGGACGCGGCGGCCAACGCAGAGGCGCGGCTGCTGGTGGCGCTGGCGGCGGCGGGCGGCGGCGGCGGCGGCCCGGGCGGCGGCGGCGGCGGCGGTCCGGGCGGCGGCGCCGCTGCTGCTCTTCCCGCCCCGGCGGCCGCGGGACCCTCGGCCTTCATGCTGGCCGTCGCCGCGGGGGTCCTGCCCGTGGGCCCCGGGCTCGTGCTGGTGGGCGAGGCGACGAGCGGCGCGGTCAGGAGCGGGGCTGGCGGCGGAAACGGCAACGGCGGCGGCGGCGCGGCCAGCGCAGCCGTCGCCAACGCGCTCGCCGCGGCCGCGGCCGCCGCCACTGCCGGAGCGACGGGCGGGCGCTCCGCCTGGGCCGCCGGCGTCGTGCCCGGGGGCCCGCTCGCCCGCGTGGGCAGCGGCCCGCTGTCGGCCGCCGAGGCCGCGCGCGCGCGCCTGCGCGGCGGAGCCTTTGGCGGCGCGGGCGGCGGCGGCGCTCCCACCGGCGGCGGCGGCGCCGGCGCCGGGGCCGGGGGCGGCGGCGGCGTGCCATCCGGCGTCGCGGCCGTCGCCGCCAAGGGCCGCGTCGGCCCTCTGCCGCCCACCGCCGCGCTGCGCCCCCCCCTACCCGCGGGCGCCATGCCGCTGCAGGCCACGTTCGCCGACCAGCGCCGCCGCGCCAGGCTCGCGGCCGACGCCGCGACCGCCGGCCGCCGGGAGACCTCTGGCAGCGGCCTGGCGGCGGCGGCGGCGGCGGCGGCGGCGGCGGCGTTCGCGGCGGCGGCCGCCGCCGCCAACGCGGGCGCCAGCTGGTACCTGCTCCCGGGGTCCCTGACGGCCGTGCAGCACAAGGAGCTGGACGCGCTCATCGCCGCGGCCGACTCGCTCGGCCCCGCCGGGAGCGCGCCGCACAGGCCGCGCTCGGACAGCGAGGAGGAGGAGGAGGACGACGCCTGCGGCGGCAATGGCAACGGCAGCGGCGCGGCCGTGCCGGCGGCGGCGGCGACCGCGGCGGCGCAGGCGGCGCCGGAGCAGGCGCTCCCTGCGGCTCAACAAGAGGATCCGAAAGCGGCGGACGGCGCGGTCGATGCGCAGGACGCCAAGCCCGCGAAGCAGCAGCGGCAGCCGCAGACGCCGCGCCCAAAACGGGGGGCGGGCCGCGCCGCGGGCGGCGCGAGCGGCGGCAGCTCCGGCGGCACGCGCGCCGCCTCGGCGCGCAAGCGCCGCCGTCCGGCAGACGCGGAGGCGCCGGCAGAGGGCGCTCCTGCTCCGCGGGCGGCGGTGTCCGCCGCCGCCGCCGCCGCCGCCGCGCCCCGCACCACGCTCGCCGACGTGCGCAAGCGCGTGCGCAAGGCGGCGGCCGAGCGGGCGGCGGCGGCCGCGGCGCCTCGCGCGCCCAGCGGCGGGGCCGGCGGCGCCTCGCCCCCTGGCCTCGACCTCGACGGCCTCCTGGCCGGCGGCGGCGGCGCGCCGGTGCCGCCGCCCTCGAGCGCCCGCCCCACGCGCCGGCGACTCGCGCCGCTGCAGCAGCAGCAGCAGCAGCAGCAGGCGTTCCAGGAAGCTCCTGTCGCCGCTGCCGCCGGAGCCACGGGCTCGCCTGTTGCCGCGGCCGCATCGGCGTCGCTCGCCACGGGCCCCCCCGCGCTCCCCTCGTCGCCGCCGCCGCCGGCCTACCCGGCCGCCACCGCCACGTTCGTGGTCGGCGGCGGCGGCGACTGCACGGACAGCCTCGTCGCCCAGAACCACGGGGGCGACGACGACGACACGATGGACCGGCGCGGCGGCGGCGGCTGGTTGAGGCCCTTTGAGCAGAGGCAGCAGCAGCACCAGCAGCCGCAGCAGCAGGGCGCCAGCGTTCCTGCGTCGCCCGCCCTCACGGCGGCGGCGGCGGGGGAGGCGACAGAGGACGAGGCGGCCCCGGCCGTCGCGCCAGCGGCCGAGGCCGCGGCAGAGCCGCCCTCCGCTCCCGCCGCTACCGTCGCGGCGTCGCCCCCGGCCCCACGGCTCGCGCCCGTCCGCGAGGAGGAGGAGCAGCACGTGGCGGCGGCGGCGGCGGCGGCGGGAGGGGCCGCTGCGGCGGACGCCGACGCCGACGCTCCCGGGCAAGGGCAGCAGCAGCAGCAGCAGCCGCCGCCGCAGCCCGCCCAGCCGCTGGCCGGCGCTGGCCTCGACGGCCTCGACGGCGCCGACTGCGCGACCCCCCGGCACGGCGGCGGCCTCGGCAGCGGCGGCGGCGGCACCGGCGGCGGCGGCGGCGGCGGCGGCGGCGGCGGCGGCGACTGCACCACATCTGCCGGCCGCCCGCTCGACGAGGACGACGAGGACGCCGCGCTGCTGGCCGGCGGCGGCTTTGCGGCCATGCTGCGGGAGAGCGCGCGCGACCTGGCGGCCTCGGGCCTGAAGCAGCGGCCGATGCTGTCGTCCGTGCCGCGCCGCGCCGCGCCGCTGATGCTGCGGGACGCGGGCAGCACGCCGGGCAGGCCTTCCTCTGCCAGGAGGGGCGGCACGGGCGCAGGCGGCGGCGGGGCGGAGGCGGCGGCGGCGGCGGCCCGCGCTTCCCCCCGCGCCCGCAGGCTGTTTGACTCTGCCGCCCTCGCGGAGGAGGAGGAGGCTGGCCCGCCTGCCGCCGCCCCGGCCCCGGAGCCCTCGTCCCGCCCGCGCCGCCGCGCGCCGCTGCCGCAGCAGCAGCCGCAGCAGCAGCCGCAGCAGCAGCCGCAGCAGCAGCGGCCGCCGGCGCCGGCGCCCGCGGCCACCCGCAAGAGGGGGCGCGCCCCCGCCGCCGCCGCCGCCAAAGGGGGAGGCGGCAAGCCGGCTGCCGCTGACGCCGCCGCGGCCTTCCTCTCCCCCCCGACCGGGGGTGCCGTCTCGCGCGGCAGGCGCTCGGGCACCCAACGCCGGCGCTCGGACCTCGGCGACCTCCCGACCGGCGGCGGCATCGGCGGCGGCGGCGGCGGCGGCGGCGGTGGCGTCCGCAGCGGCGGCGACGACGGCGAGGACGCGGGCGGCATTTTCGCCGCCATCGCTGCCGCCCCCTTCCCCGGCAGCCGGCTGCCCTCGCCCGGCGGCGTGCACTCGGACGAGGAGGCGATGCAGACGGTCGGCGGCGAGGAGGCGTGGGCGCGCGCAGAGGGCGACGACGACGACGAGGACGGGGAGGAGGGCGAGGCGGGCGGCGGCGGCGGAGCAGGCGCCCACCGCGCGCCGCCGCCCCCGCTCTCGTGGTCGCAGCCGCCGTCGGCGCCGGCCCCGGCGCCGGCGCCGGCGCCGGCCGGGCGCCCGCGGACGCGCGCGAGGCGGGAGGTGGCGGCGGGCCCGCGCCCCCCTGCCCCTGGCGCCGCCGCCGCCGCCAAGCGCGCCTCCCGCCGCGGATCTGCTGTCGCCGCCGGCGCCGCGTCGTGCAGAGCGGCGGAGGAGGAGGAGGAGGACGGCGGCGCCGACGACACGGCGGTCCGCAGCGCGGCGCGCGTCCGGCGCTGACTGGAGAGAGATTTTGCAAGGACTCACGCACACACAGTATCCATTCGCACCATTCGCAACGACGTGCATCACTAGAAAGCAGCTGTCGCCTCGCCCGATTTTCATTCCTCCCCGGCGTTTGAAAAAAAATCGTTCCTCCTGTCCCTCAAACAAAAAAGACCAGAGCCCTGCTTTTCTCTCTCGCGGTCCTGTGTCCTGTGCGTCACCCGGCGCCATTCATCCGGACCAGGACGCCCAGCCCCCCTACCTGGCGCGCGTGCCGGTCGGCCTGAGCGGCGCGGCGCGGGCCGTTCGTCGCCTTGTGGCGGAAGGAGGAGGAGGAGGAGGAGGAGGAGGAGGCCCGGAGAAGTCTAATCCGTCGGGGAGCCCCCCGTCCGCCCGTCACATCTCCCAAGCCCGGGAGGTCATCATGGCGCGCGCGGCCCGCGACGATGACGGCGGCGCCGCCGCCGCCGCCTCCCCCAGGGGCCGCAGGACCAGGCGGCAGCAGCGGTCCTGGCTGAGCGCGAGCGCCGCCGCGGTCGCGACCGCCGCCCTCGCCGTCCTCGCCATCTTCTCGCCCGTCCTTGCCGCCGCCGCCGACGCCAAGCCCGCCGACGCCAAGCCCGACCCCTGGCTCGCCCCCGTGCTCGGCTTCCGCCCGCTCTCCGAGGGCACGGGCGAAGCCAGCGCCGCGTCCGGCGGCCTGGGCGTCGTGCCCCTGGCCACCCCGCGCGGGCGCCCGGACATCCACACCCTGATTCTGACCGACTGCGCAAAGTACCAAGACTGGCAGACGGTCGCCGCCGCGTTCGCCTGGCGCGAGAGCGGGCAGCCGGGGAACGTCACGCGCGTGGTCAACTGCTCGCCCGAGGACGCAAAGCGCTACGGAAAGGTCATGATGGAGGTGCTGCCCACCTTTTGGGCGCGGCAGTACGCGTACAACGCGCGCCTGAAAGACTGGTACGCGGCTTACAACAAGCCGGGCGCCGTCGTCGATTTCTTGGCGAAAGCGCCGGCGCGCGAAAAGTGGGTTGTCGCCCTGGATTCGGACATGCTGCTGCACAAGCCCTTTTTGCCGGAGGAGCTCGCCCTCACGCCCGGGATCGCCGCGGGCGCCGCCGGGTACACCTACCTCAAGGGCGTGGCCAACGACCTGGCCATGCGCCACGTCGGCGGCATCGCGCCGCGCAACGACACGCTGGCGGGGCCGAGCGGGCGGCGCGGAGACATGGTGCGTGTGTTGCAGTCGTTTTGGTGTTGTTGCGGTTGTTGCATTTGCCTTTCCTTTTCTGTCCCTTTTCTTGTTCTGTTCTGGTTCTTCCTTTCTCTCGATCGCGCGTGCGGGCGAGGCGCGGCGCGTCGCGTCGCGGGGCGGTCTGGGCGGAAAGACGACGAAAAACGCCGCTCCCCCTCTCTCGTGCCGCGCACCGTCTCTCTGTCTCGTGCGCGCCTCGTTTGAGCGAGCGATGGCCCCAACCAACCAACCAACCCCCGGAAACAACCCAACAACCCACCAAGCTAACAACTAATCAACTCACAACAACCACCACCACCGCCCCTCCCCTACCCAAAAAACCACAAACCAACCAACCAAAAAAAAAAAAAAAACAGGTCGGCGGCCCCTACTTCATGTCGATGGACGACCTCAAGCGCGTGGCGCCCCTCTGGCTGTCGACGACGGAGGAGATGCGGCAGGACCTCGAGGCGTGGCGGGACAGCGGGGACACGTCGTCCAAGCCGGGCAAGCCCGTGTGGATCTCGGAGATGTGGGTCTTTTGTTCTTCTTGGTCTCTTCTTTGGCGGGGGGGTGGGATGCGGCGTCCTCTGTCGTCGCCGTCGTCGTTGTTCTTTCGAGCGCCCCTCACAAAAAAAAGAAACCACCGCCTCACAAAAACAACCGCCCTTTTCAATTCAAAACCCCGCCCCCTCAACACACAATACAACACAGGTACGGCTACGCCTTCGGCGCCGCGCGCGCGGGCGTGTGGCACCGCACCCACCGCGACTTCATGCACTACCCCTCCTACCAGCCGCCGGACGTTCCGCACGTAATCCACTACGGCCTCCAGTACGCGGTCGCCGGGTGGGAGTATGACAAGCACCACTACTTCGACTTTGACCCCTTCAAGTGCCCGCCGTGGCGCGCGTGGCAGGGCTACGACCGCGCGCGCCTGAAAGGGCTGGCGGGAGAGGCGCTCGAGGCGGCCCGCCTGGCGCCGCCACCGAAAGCCGCCGTGGATTACCCAAAGGAAGGCATCTTCCCGCCGCCGCCGCACCCCGCCCGCGCGGCCAACGCGACCAAGCCCTACCTCGGGCGCTACCGCGACCTGCTCTCCGTGTTCACCGTCGCGCAGATCAATGCGGCCCTGTGCGAGTTCCACGCCGCCACCTGCCCCGGCAGCGCGCAGCTCGAGGCGGTCTGCGGAGACAGCTGGGAGCTATATTTAGACGTGCGCGAGGCGGTCGACGCGGTCGAGTGGTCCTGGGGGTGCGCGGACCACTCGGAGCAGTGCGCCGGGTGGGCAAAGTCGGGCGAGTGCGCCAAGAGCAAGGCCTACATGGCCGACCACTGCGCGGCGGCGTGCGGCAAGTGCGAGAAGCGCGAGGGCGCGTTTGTGCCGCGCGCGCGGACGCCGCTCGCGTTTGCGCCGGCGCGGCCCGGCGGCGAGGAGGCGGGGAAGGGGGGGGCGGCCGAGGGGGAAGGCGACAAGGCGGAGGGCGACGACAGCAAGGGGGACGCGGTGGCGCCGGCGCTCAAGCAGGCGGCGGCGGCGGCAGGAGGAGGAGCAGGAGCGGGGACGACTCGCGCTGCCGTCCCGGGCGGCACCGGCGCCGCCGCCTCGTCGGCGTCTCTGTCCGACGCGCAGCTGCGGGCGCGCTACCCTGCCGCCGCGCCCGGCGCCGGGTTCTCGTCCCTCGCGCGCCGGTGCTCGGCCGCCTTCGACCCGCCCCTGGAAAACGCCGAGCTGGGCGCGTGCGTGCGCGCAGCGGCGCTAAAGCTGGAGTTTATGCGCGCGCCGGCCGGCGGCGGCGAAAACGGCGGCGGGAACGGTGGCGGAAACGGCGTCGGCGACGGGGCGGCGACGGCGACAGGCGCAAAGCCGGCCCGCCACTCGCTGAGCGCCGAGCAGGTGCTGGCCCTGGGGGGCGCCATCGAGGCCGACCTCGTGGCCGGCGGGCGGCGCGCGGAGGAGGCCATCGCGGGCGCCCTGCAGGGGCTGAGCAGCAAGGCGGGCGGCGGCGCCGGCCTCGCCGCCCTGCTTCTGGCGCTTGCGGCGGCGGGCGGCGCGGCGCTCGCGCTCGTGTGCCTGGTCGCGCGGCGGTTCGTGTCGCGGCGCGGGGGGGCGCGCCTGCCGGTGGGTGGGGGCGCGTACGTGCAGCTGCTCAAGCCGACGAGCGGGCACCGCAGCGACTGACGGTTGCGGACTGTTTGGGTCGAAGTTGTTTTTTGTCTTTCTTCGTCTCAACGCGCTCGCGCGGAAAAAAAGGCGCGCCTTCGCCGCGCCCCGCTCCCCCCTCTTTCCTCCTCCCCCACCCGCTCCCTCTCCTCTTGGTCCTTTTGCCCCCCTCTCTCCTGGTCTCTCCTTCTTCCCACGGCGAACGCTTCCCCCAACGCACACTCTTTTCCCCCTCCCCCCCCACCCCCCCCACCCCCCCCCCCCCCCCCCCCCCCCCCCCCCCCCCCCCCCCCCCCCCCCCCCCCCCCC
>Ga0209390_10003356_pt1 | contig 26114 bp, 33 predicted proteins | sample BON01_FD_187212 | JGI IMG/M metagenome (GOLD analysis project Ga0209390, IMG submission 187212) | Freshwater microbial communities from Lake Bonney liftoff mats and glacier meltwater in Antarctica - BON-01 (SPAdes) (version 2) | ecosystem: Environmental > Aquatic > Freshwater > Ice > Glacier... | reverse complement strand
GGCGGATGGAGCGCGCCACGCTGCGCGACTATAGCGATAAAGTGCGTTTGCACCTCAAGGATCCCGAGATCGGGCTTCGCGACAAGCTGCTGGCCCATCTGACCCGACGCCATGTGAATGAATTCCGCGACAGGATGCTGCTGGCTGGGCGGTCCGAACACCTGACCCGCCGCACCATTTCGGTGCTGAAGCTAATCCTCGACCACGCCATCGACAACGGCCAGCTGTTCGCCAACGCCGCCCAGGGGGTGCGCATCATCAAGTCCAGCCGGATTGATTACAAAGCGCCGGTTCCATCGAAGGACGCGATCCGCGCCCTGATCGAGACGGCGGGCGAAGATTTCAAACCGCATTTGATCGTGTCGGCGCTGGGTGGGCTGCGTGCCTCTGAGCTGCGAGGGCTGCGCTGGCAGGACGTAGAGTTCGACAAGGGCTTTATCTATATCCGCCAGCGGGCCGACGCCTACAATCAAATGGGCGAGCCGAAATCGCGGGCAGGGTTCCGCGACATCCCGGCAGGGCCGATGGTGCTGAACGCCCTGCGCCGCTGGAAACTGCGCTGCCCGAAAAGCGAACTTGGACTGGTCTTCCCCGCGCCGCGCGGTGGTATCCTTCAGCACACCCGCACGCAGGATCGTTTCCGTAAGCTGCAGGAAATGGTCGGGGTGACGATGCGCTGGCATGACCTGCGCCACTTCGCCGTGTCGCTGTGGATAGAGCAGGGCTTCTCGATCAAGGAGATCATGACCTTCGCAGGCCACTCTTCGATCCAGATGACCATGGAACGCTATGGGCATCTGTTCCCATCGCCGGATCACCAGAAGGCAATGGCCATGGTCGAGGCGAAGCTTCTGGGATAGGATATTGCCATGATATGGATTCCGGAACAGGCCCTCGCTGATTTCGCCACAGTCGCACGGCTGGCGCGCGTCACTCTGTCGGCGGACGACATCCGTGTGGAGGCGCTGCCTGCGCCACACGCGTCGCCCTCGCGGCTGCCAGCAGGCCAGATGGCCGTCTACGTTTTCACGCACGGCGACGATGTGCTGAAGGTCGGGAAGGTCGGACCCAAGAGCCACGCAAGGTACACCAGCCAGCACTACAGTCCAGGCAGCGCACAGAGCACGCTCGCGGCATCAATGATTGCTGACGCCGAGCGTTTAGGATTGGGCGAAGTTGATATCGCCGAGATCGGAAATTGGATCCGGTCGAACGTTGATCGGGTCAATATCTTGCTCCCGGCCAGCCTCGGTATTAGGGTGCTCACCCTGCTGGAGGGCTTCCTGCAATGCCGCCTGCGCCCACGATACGAAGGCTTCAAGAGCCAGCGTGGGTGATGGCCGATCTGGATTCCCGTTTCTTCCCAGCGGTTTGCGGCAGTTCCGTGCGACACGACGCCGACATTGCGACACTGAAAGTAGGCTAAGATGCTGAAATAAAAAGGTTATTTTAGGCGCAGGGCTGACCCTCATAACCTGAAGGTCACAGGTTCAAATCCTACCCCCGCAACCAAATTATACAAATAAAACAGTAACTTAAAAGTTGACTGTTTTACTTGTGTATAAGTCGTCCGCATTTTGGTCAACACCTGGTCAACATTTGACGAGTCCCCCCCCCTGAAACGCGCGGGGGGCGTGTAGCAGAGAAGCAGTTCGTTGCCATTCAGCGGCAGTCGAGCACGATGCCTCAGTGTTTTTTGAGGGGGAAGGTACGATTTCCCTGTGGCGGCGATTGGCGGAGGGAACGCGACTGTCGTCCAACCTTCTCTGGCAAAAAGCAAATGAATTCAATGGTACTGCATTTTCGTGAGCGTCTGATCGACGCGCTGGGCGCATCCCGTCGATGGCCGACCTGAACGGGCAATGGATTGACCGGTTTCATGATCGCAATGGCCTAAAGTATATTGTGCTGGACATGGACAGCTCGGTCAGCCCCACACATGGCGATCAGGAAGGGTCCGCCTGGAACGGCCATTTCGACTGCACCTGTTATCACCCGAATTTCCTGTTCAACCAGTTCGGCATGCTGGAACGTTGTGCCCTGCGGCATGGCAACGTCCACAGCGCTGACGGCTGGCGGGGCGTCCTCGATCCGGTCATCGCCCGCTACGCTGGCCGCGACCTTGGAGGCCGCTTCTTCCGGGCCGACGCCGCCTATGCGATCCCGGCGATCTACGCGCGGCTGGAAGAAGCGGTTGCTCGCAGAACGGCTCCGCTAAAGGGCCTAGCCGTTACGGCTCCCCTGAACCCATACGCCACGCACCATCCCGGCACCGCCCATACGGGCAACCCGGATGACATCTGCTCGGTTCCCGATGGCCAATAGCCCGCGATCGGTCAGACCCGCGACCTTTGCAGGGGCCGCAGTGACAGTGGCTATGCCCCGCGCCGGGCTGCCCCAAAGATCACCAAGAAGCAGCGCCGCCGACAACAGCGACGATGGAACATAATCAGACGACACAATATCCAGTAGCCCCTCTTCGGCCAAGGCCTCTGCGGCCACATTGCCAGAATGGCTGCCGCCACGGATCAGGTTTGGCGCGCCCACCATCACATCTATGCCATGGGCTCGGCAGGCACGGGCGGCCTCGAATGTCGTCGGAAATTCTGCGAATGCAGCGCCATGTTCGGCCGACCGGGTCACATGCCCCACGTCGGTGTCATCATGGCTGGCCAGCACTGCCCCCAGACGACGGGCCTCGGCCACTGCTGCCGCCTCATGCGCAGCACCCAGACGGTCGCTTAGCGCGCGCTGGCTTGCCACATGAGCGTCGAAATCCGCGTCGGTATAGCCGTGCTTTCCGGTATAATACTCTTTCAGCTTTGACACATCGCGGAACTGCCGCGCGCCGGGCGTGTGATCCATCAGGCTGACAATACCGATCCGGTCATCGGGTCCGAACTTTGCCAGCTCCTCAATCAGTGTTTCGGAGCAGACTTCGGCCCGCAGATGCAAGAAATGGCTGATCCGCAGCACGCCTGCGGCCCGCATCCCCATAATCTCATCGGCCAGTGCGCGGGCATATTCGCCATAGTTCGCCTTGGTGTTCGATATCACCGACCCCACCCGCAGGGCATCGAACACCGTGGTAATGCCCACGCTGGCCAGTTCCGCATCATGCGCGATGATGGCGGCGGCATGGGGCCAGTTCACCTTTGGCCGCGGCTCTATGTGACGCTCCAGATTATCTGTGTGCAATTCGATCAGGCCGGGCATCACCATGTCGCCACCACAATCAATCGCGCCTGCCGGAACATCCGCACCTTGTGCGATACCGGCGATGCGGCCACCTGACAGATACACCTGCCCGCGAAATGTCTCGTTCGGCAGAACAAGGGTGGCATTGGCAAGGATCGTATCTGTCATCTTCCATCGTCCCGTCTTGAATTTTTCCCACGAGCCGTGCCTGTTGGCACAGCCATGTCACACGGGTGTGACATGGCCGCCCTAAACCACTTGGCATGAACCATATGCACCGTTACGCCGTCTACTTCGCACCCCGCCCCGGCGCTTTTGCTGATCGGGCCGCCGCATGGCTGGGCCATGACGCCGCGACGGGCAAAGACCGGGTGCAACCCGATCTTCCCGGCATGCCTGCTCCTGGGGCCAGCCTGACCGCCGACCCGCGCCGCTATGGGTTTCACGGTACAATCCGCGCCCCCTTCCGGCCTGCGGAAGGGGTTGGCGTTGCCCTGATCGCGCGCGCGGTGGCGGCCCTTGCCGCCCGACTGAAACCCGTCGTCTGCAACGGCCTGCAGCTGGAAAACCTGCACGGATTCCTGGCCCTGACACCTCTGGGCTGTGAAGCCGCCCTGATCAACCTGGCCTGCGAGGTTGTCGAAGCCACCAATTCGCTGCGAGCGCCCCTGTCGCCTGCCGAGATCGCCCGCCGCCGCCCTGAAACCCTGACGCCCCGACAGCGCAGTCTGCTGGATCAATGGGGCTATCCGTTCGTGATGGAAGAGTTCCGCTTTCACCTGACCCTGACAGATCGGCTGCCCGCAGATCAGGTGCGCGCCGTCATGGCCGCATTGCAAGCGCATTTTTCGCCCGTGCTGCCGCAACCCTTCGTTATCGAAGATCTGTGCCTGTTCGGCGAGGATACGGTAGGCCGTTTCCGCTTGCTTCACCGCTATCCCCTGTCTGGCTGAAGGGCGGCCAGCAACCGTGCAATTCCCGCCTCTGGCGTTGTGTCATTCACCACCGTAACGGCAGAAATACCTTTGGGCATCGCAAGATTCGCCCGCAAAAGCCGATCGCGGATGTCGCTCGGCATCTCACGGCCCCGCGCCGCCAGTCGCGCCGCCAAAACCGCCTCGGGCGCGGTGATCATGATCACACGCAGCTCCGGAAACGCCTTCAATGCCAGCAACAACGCGCCCCGGCTGCCGTTGAATAACACATCTCCTGGCCGGTCGATCTGCTCCTGAGGAATGCCATAGCGCAGGCCGTGCGCCTGCCAGTCCAGCGCAAACACACCACGCGCTTTGCGCGTCATGAACTCAGAGTCAGACACGCCTTCGAAATCCTCTCCACCCGCATCGCCGGGGCGGGTGATGACGCGCCGCACCAGCCGCAGATCCGGCCGCGCCCGCATCGCGCCCGCAATCAGCGTATCCTTCCCCGCGCCCGAGGGACCGACGATTGCAAAGATCATGCCGCCGCCCGTGGCGTAAAGCCGGTCACATCCACCAGCCGGTCGCAGACCTGCGCCCGCGCCGCCTCATCATGGAAAATCCCCAGAATTGCCGCGCCACGCGCCTTGGCCTCTTCAATCAGGCCCAGAACGACTTCGCGGTTGGTGACATCCAGACTGGCCGTCGGCTCATCCAGCAACAGGGCGGGATAATCATGCGCAAAGCCGCGCGCGATGTTCACCCGCTGCTGCTCTCCCCCCGAAAAGGTGGTGGGAGACAGACCCCAAAGCCGCTCGGGGATGTTCAGCCGCCGCAAGAGATCAGCCGCCCGCGCCCGCGCCTGATCGGCGGGCATGCCAAGGGTCAGCAAAGGGTCGGCCACCACATCCAGCGTTGGCACCCGGGGCACCACGCGCAGGAACTGGCTGACATAGCCCAGCGTCGTGCGGCGCAAGGCGATGATCTGTCGCGGCGCGGCGGTTGCCACATCCAGCCCACCCACCCGCAGACTGCCGCCTGCGCAGAGATAATTGCCGTAAACCATCCGCATCAGCGTGGATTTGCCCGCGCCCGATTGGCCGGTCAGCCCGACACATTCGCCGGGCGACACTGACATTCCCGCCCCCGCCATCACCGGAATGATCGTCCCTCCCTGATTGTGCAGGGTAAAGGTCTTTGACAGATTTTCGATATGGATCATCGGGCTACACCTGCAAGACAGAGGAGACGAGAAGTTGCGTATAGGCGTGCTGCGGGTCGTCCAGCACCTGATCGGTCAGGCCCTGTTCCACCACCCGGCCCGCTTTCATCACCATCAGCCGATCTGCCAAAAGCCGCACCACCGCCAGATCATGCGTCACGATGATGACCGACAGGCCCAGATCACGCACCAGCCCGCGCAACAGATCCAGAAGCCGCGCCTGAACGGACACATCCAGCCCGCCCGTCGGCTCGTCCATAAAGACCAGACGCGGCCCGCTGACCAGATTGCGCGCGATCTGCAAGCGCTGCTGCATGCCGCCCGAAAACGCGCTTGGCCGATCGTCGATCCGGTCAGCGGCAATTTCCACCCGGCCCAGCCAGTCAATGGCCTTGGCGCGAATGTCGCCGTAGTGCCGCGCGCCCACGGCCATCAGCCGCTCGCCCACATTGCCGCCCGCCGATACGCCCATGCGCAGACCGTCGCGCGGGTTCTGGTGAACATAGGCCCAGTCGGTGCGCCCCAGCCGCCGCCGTTCGGTCTCGGTCATCGCCAGCACGTCGCGGCCGTCATAGGACACACGCCCCGCATCGGGCAAAAGATGCCCCGCAAGACAGGACAGCAGCGTGGATTTGCCAGAGCCGCTTTCGCCCACAATCCCCAGCACTTCGCCGGGATACAGGTCAAACGACACCTCGGCGCAGCCAATCCGCGCGCCATACATCCGCGTCAGCCGCGCCACCGACAACAGCGGCGTATCCGTGGCCACGATCCTGTCCACCACGCTCATTCCACAGCCTCCGGTTCGGGCGCCCAAAGCCGCCCCTTATGCCCCGCCGCCCGCCGGTCGGCGCAGAAATCGGTGTCAGAGCAGCAAAACATCCGGCCGCCCCTATCGTCGGTAATCACCTCATCCAGATAACTTTCCGCCGCCCCGCACAGATCGCAGTCATGCGGCGCTTTGGATGCCTCAAACGGATGGTCGTCGAAATCAAGGCTGACGACGCGGGTAAAGGGCGGCAGGGCATAGATGCGTTGTTCACGCCCGGCGCCGAACAACTGGATCGCGGCGCTATTCGACAGTTTCGGATTATCGAATTTCGGAATGGGCGAAGGGTCCATGACATAGCGCCCCTCAACCATCACCGGATAATCATACGAGGTCGCAATCTGGCCATGCCGCGCGATATCCTCATACAGTTTCACATGCATCAGCCCGTATTCTTCCAGCTCATGCATCTTGCGGGTTTCCGTCTCTCGCGGCTCCAGAAACCTCAGCGGCTCTGGGATCGGCACCTGATAGACGAGGATCTGACCGGCATGCAGCGGCTGTTCCGGGATGCGGTGGCGGGTCTGGATCACCGTGGCATCCGCCGTGCGTTCGGTCGTGGCAACCCCGGCGGTGCGCTGGAAAAACTTGCGGATGCTGACCGCATTGGTGGTGTCATCGGCACCCTGATCAATCACCTTCAGCCGGTCTTCGGGCACAAGGCATGCCGCCGTCACCTGCACGCCCCCCGTGCCCCAGCCATAAGGCATCGGCATCTCGCGGCTGGCGAAGGGCACCTGATATCCGGGAATGGCAATGCCCTTCAGGATTGCGCGGCGGATCATCCGCTTGGTCTGCTCATCCAGATAGGCAAAGTTATAGGCGCTGTCGGTGTCCATCGCGGTCATTCCGCAGCCTCCTGCAAAGCCATCGACTCGGCCCGCAACTTGCGCACCAGTTCCAGCTCGGCTTGAAAATCGACGTAATGGGGCAGCTTGATATGCTCCAGAAACCCCGTCGCCTGAATGTTGTCGCAGTGATACAACACGAATTCTTCGTCTTGCGCCGGCGCGCCACTGTCGTCTTCGCCCAGCTCTTTCCAGCGCAGCGCCCTGTCCACCAAGGACATCGCAATCGCCTTGCGTTCTGACTGGCCAAAGACCAGCCCATAGCCCCGGGTGAACTGCGGCGGCTCTGTCTTGCTGCCTTTGAACTGGTTCACCGTCTCACATTCGGTCACTTCAACTTCGCCGATCTCGACAGCAAAGCCCAACTCGGGGATGTCCACCTCGACTGCCACCCGGCCAATGCGCAATTCGCCGACAAAGGCATGCGTGCGGCCATAGCCGCGCTGGGTGGAATAGGCCATCGACAGCACAAACCCCTCATCCCCGCGCGTGATCGCCTGAAGGCGCAAGGGGCGAGAGGCGGGCAGTTCCAGCGGCTCTCGCGTCAGATCGGGGGGCGGGGTGTCGTCTGGCAGGGCCTCTTCGATCAGCCCGTCTCGGTTCAGCATCGCGGTGACATGCGGCACGGGGCCAGTGGCTGCCGGGGCAGTGGCGGCGCGCGGTGGCTCGCCTTCGGCCATCAGCGCGAAATCCAGCAGGCGGTGGGTATAGTCGAACGTCGGCCCCAGAACCTGCCCTCCCGGCAGATCCTTGAAGGTCGCGCTGATGCGCCGATCCACCGCCATCGCTGCTGTGTCTATCGCCGCTGATCCGGCCAGCCGGGGCAGCGTGGTGCGATAGGCGCGGATCAAAAACACCGCCTCGATCAGATCGCCGCGCGCCTGTTTGATTGCCAGCGCCGCCAGATCGGGATCGTATAGCGAGCCTTCGGCCATCACCCGGTTCACCGCCAGCGCCATCTGCTCGCGGATCTGCGCCACGGACAGTTCCGGCACCGCCGGATCGCCGCGCCGTTCTTCGGCCAGCCAGGCATGGGCGTTGTCGATCGCCCGCTCGCCCCCCTTTACGGCAACATACATCAGGTGGCCTCCACTTTGGTGCTGCGCGGCAATCCGGCCAATCGGTCGCCGTGGGTGAAAAGGCAATCGACGCCTAAGGGAAATTGCGCTGCATTGGCGCGGAACGCCGCGATGTCGGGCAGGTTCAGATGCGCCTGCGTCTCGATCCCCGGTCCGGTCAAGTGCGCACCATCGGCTGTCAGCCCGTCTACCTCGACGATCAGCGTTGCAGAGCGATCAGGGTAATCCGGCAGCCCGATCCGGAACCGGGAGATCGGCTGCAACGCCTCCCACCGGCCCAAGGCAAAGGCCGCCTCTGCCGCGCCCACCAGCGGCGCGCCGATGTGGAACGCCACCCAGTCGCGCATGGCTTGGCAATCTGCCGCGCCCGCCAGATGCAGGGGCGTGGTGCCATCGGTCAGCGTCAGCAGCGCCACCCCCGCCGCCACCGACACAGGGGCGGGCGGCTGCGCGCCTGCCACCGTGTGAAGGCTGCCGGGCCGGGCCATCGCCTCCAGAATCGCGCGGAAGGCCTGCGCGGATTGCACCGGCGCATCGGTGAAACCACCGTCCAGCGCATCAGATTGGGCGGAATGGATCACTTGTCCTCTCCTCTGACCATGGTAAAGAAATCGACCTTGGTTGCGGCGGCTTTTTCGGCGCGCGTCTTGCGGATGACTGCGGCCTCGGCCTGCAGCACGTCCAGCACGCCCGCCTGCACGCCGGGGGCGGCATCGGTCTGCATCAGCGCATCGGCGACAGCCGCGCGGGTGGCATGCGCCTTATCGCGGCCCTGGACCCAGGCGTGCCCAACCGTGCCGCACCCCAACCGGACCGAGGCGCGGGTCACCGTCATTTCGCCCAGATTGAACGGCGCACCCGTGCCACCGACTCTGCCGCGCAGCATCACCGCCCCGGTTTCCGGGCGGCGCAGCAGCGCGTGGTCGGGCAGGTCCGGGATCAGATCGGCCAGCCGTGCCGCCGGGGCCTTGGCCAACAGCGACATCCACATCTTGCGACCGGTTTCTTGCGCTTGGATCATCTTCGTCCTCGACATCTTGCGGAGTTGTCTGGGTTAATATACAACTAGACAACTAATATCCACTTTGCCCCCCCGGCTCAACCGTCAAGTTGTGAAACTTTGGTGACAGGAGATCACCTTGCCCCGACCTTCACTGTGGCAGTCTATTGCCGTGACCCTGCGGGACGAGATTGCCCAGAATCTGTATCGTCCGGGTGACAAGCTGCCAACAGAGGCTGCCCTTGCCAGCCGCTTTGGCGTCAATCGCCATACCGTGCGGCAGGCGCTGGCCGATCTGGCAGCGGCGGGTCTGGTGCATGCGCGTCGGGGTGCCGGGGTTTTTGTGGCCGCCCGCCCGGCCGATTATGCGCTGGGGCGGCGGGTTCGGTTTCACCAGAACGTCGCCGCCTCTGGCCGCACGCCCTCGCGCAGGATCACGCGGGCAGAAACCCGCCCCGCCAGCGCGGCTGAGGCTACGGCGCTGCGTCTGTCGCCCGGCGACAGGGTGCATGTGATCGAGGGCGTGTCGCTGGCCGACGGGCAGCCGATTGCGGCCTTTCGGTCGGTCTTTGCGGCTGTGCGGTTTCCCGGCTTTCTGGCAGCGATGACGGGGCAATCATCTATAACGGTCGCGCTGGCCGCTTGCGGGCTGACAGACTACACCCGCGCCGAAACGCGGCTGACGGCCAAGCTTGCGTCGTCGGTTCTTGCACTGGCCCTTCAGGTCCAGCCCGGCGCGCCGGTCCTGCGCTCGGTCGCGGTGAATGTGGATGCGGCGGGCGTCCCGGTGGAATTCGGCACCACATGGTTCGCGGGTGATCGCGTGACGCTGACGGTGAACCCCGACTAGCCGCTGTATTTCTCAAGAAAGGCTTCGGCTTGCAGGGCGCGGAAATCCTCCAGCGCGGTGCGCAGGCGGGCGTGCTCCCAATCCCACCAGGCCAACGCCATCAGTCGGTCGATGATGGTGGCTGCAAAGCGGGGGCGCAGCAGGGTTGCGGGGCAGCCGGCGACGATGTGGAAGGCCGGCACGTCACGGGTGACGACGGCGCCAGCGGCGACAATGGCACCGGCGCCGATGGCTACCTCTGGCTTGATGATGGCGCCATGGCCAATCCAGCAATCGGGGCCAAGGGTGGTGCGGCGGGCGGCGCGGGCCGCAAAGAAGGCAGGATCATCGGCGGTGTCCGGCCAGTAATAGGAAGAGCGGTAGAGGAAATGGTGCTGGGCGGCATGGGCAAAGGGATGGTCGGTGGGGCCGATCCGGGTCATCGCGGCGATGTTGGAAAAGCGGCCTACGGTGGTGTTGGCGATATCGGAAAAGCGGTCGCAATAGGCATAGGCCTCAAACGTTGAACTCACGATGCGCGCGCCTGCCCCCACTTCGGTCCAGCCTTCGAAGGTAGAGCCGGAGACATCGGCAGAGGGGTGGATCACCGGGCCGTCGGGCGAGAGACGAACGGGGGGCGTCCCGACTCGGGACGCTGTGTCGGGACCAATGATTTCAGAGACTTGAGAATCCGTTTTCATGAAGTCTTAACCTTTTCAGACCGGTTCACCACGTAAAGGGCGTGCCGTCATGGCGGAGAAACTGGCCGCTTTGCGCCATATCCAGACCCGCCGCGATATCGAGGATTCCGCGCGCCACCTCGGCTGCGTCAAGATCGGCCCCCGCCCCGCCCATATCGGTGCGCACCCAGCCGGGGTTGATCAGTGCGACGGCAATGCCATCTACCACCAGATCGGTGGCCAGCCCCTGCATCAGCTTGTTCAGCGCCACCTTCGAGGCGCGGTAGACGATGCTGTTTGACTTGGCTTGCCCCATCGCCGCCATCTGGCTGGAGATCGACAGGATCCGCCCGCCGCCATTGGCCCGGAGATTGGGCAGCAGTGCCTGAGCAATTGCTAGGGGTGCAAGCGCGTTCACCGCCATCACCCCATGAAAGGCAGCATGATCGGCCATGGCCACCGCCGGGTCAGGCGGGCCGATGATGCCTGCGTTGTTGATCAGGATATCCAGTGGCCCCAGCTTTTGCGCCAGCGTGGGCAGGCCCGACAGATCGCGCATATCCAGGAAATGGGCCGCCATCCGATCGGGCACCGAGCCGCTGCGAATGGTGGTGCTGACCCGCCAGCCGCGCGCCAGCGCGCCCTGACACAGGGCCAGCCCGATGCCACGGCCACCGCCGGTGATCAGAATATGCGGGTGATCGTCCATTCATTCCCCCTTGATCAGCTTGCGGCGCAGCCAGCCAGACAGGCTGTCCATCATCATCACCATGAGCACGATCAGGACCATGTAATAGGCCACCTCTTCCCAGTCTTTCTGGGTGATGATGGCTTGGGTCAGCAAAAGACCGATACCGCCGCCGACAATCGCGCCGATCACGGTGGCGCTGCGAGTGTTCGATTCCAGATAATACAGGACCTGCGACAGCAGAACCGGCGTGACCTGCGGAATCACGCCAAAGCGGGCCCGCTGGATTCGCCCGGCGCCGGTGGATTGCACGCCTTCGACCTGCCGTTCGTCGATATTCTCCAGCGCTTCGGAGAAGGTCTTGCCGAAGCTGCCGGTATCGGTGATGGCAATGGCGATGGCCCCAGTCATCGGTCCCGGACCAAAGGCGCGCGACAGGATGATGGTCCAGATCAGCCCATCCACCCCGCGAATGAAATCGAACACCCGCCGGGCGGCAAAGCGCAACGGCCCCAGCGGGTTGAAGTTGCGCGCGGCAAGGAACGACAGCGGCAGGGCAATAATGGCCGCCGTCATGGTGCCAAGGAAGGCCATCAGGATCGTCTCGAATATGGCCCATGCGACAACGCCATGGTGCCACATGCGGTTGTTCCAGAAATCAGACAGCATCCCGCCGATATTGGAGCGCGCGGGGTCAACTCTGTCGTCCGAGACGGCCATGGCTGCCAACTGGCCAAAGGATTTGCCGTAATAGGGGCTATCGAGGGTGAAGAACCACAACTCCCAGCCCGGTTCGTATTTGAACGTCTCAACCTTGGACCGTGAATAGCTGAAGCGCCCGGCGTCGGTGGTGACCGAGACCTTGTTGGGCGAAACGCTGATCCAGTCGGGGATCGGTTGGGGTGCCGTCAGCACGGGTTTGCCATCGACTGGCACAATGTCGATCGTGCCATAACCCGGCACGACATAGCGCGCGCCTGCCTCGTCATAGGTGACGACATGGCTGGCGCCCAGATCTACGGTTGTGACGCCTGCGGTGGTGCTGACCCAATCGGGCGACATGCCTTCGGGGTAGGTGCCTTTGCCCTCGCCTTCGATGGCGATGGTGACCTGGCCGGTGGCATTGTCGCGGGTCACATGAGTCTTGTGCGACCAAAAATCGGACAGCAGGATAGCGGCATTGTCCATCCGCGCCCGCTGCAACAGGCCCGCCACATCAAAGCTGATCGCGGCATAGGTCAGATAGGCCAGAATCAGGATCGGCATCGCAAAGGCAAAGCGGCGTTTGCGGGCAAAACTGGCGATGATTGCGGGGGCTTGTGCAGTGGCGGTCATCGGTCAGCGCCCCTTAACCAGACGGTTGCGGTAATAGTCCGAGACCCAGTCGATGATCACGATGGCCATGAAAAGAAGCAGAAAGATCGCCACGACCTTGTCATAGCGACCCTGTCCCCATTGCATCGCCAGCTTTAGGTCATGGCCGATACCGCCTTCGCCGACAAAGCCAAGGATGGCGCTGGCGCGGACGTTGATCTCGAACCGCAGCAGGGCATAGGAGAGCCAGTTTGGCGCAACCTGCGGGATTACGCCCAGCCACATCCGCTGACCCCATGTGGCGCCGACAGAGGCAAGGCCTTCAACCGGTTTCAGATCGGCATTCTCGGCGACTTCGGAAAAGAGTTTGCCCAAGGCGCCGCCGGTATGCAGCGAGATGGCAATGACGGCAGGCACCGGGCCACCGCCAAGAATGTAGATCAAGACCAGAGCTATGACGATTTCAGGAATCGCCCGCAGCGCATCCATCGTGCGGCGGAACAGCGGGATGGCGCGGGGCCAGCGGGCAAGTCCACGCGTAGCCAAAAGCGACAGCGCCATGGCCGCCAGCGCGCCGATAAGGGTCGAGACGGCGGCGATGTTGATGGTTTCAACCAATGCTGGGAAATGTTCGATGAAAAGGCCGGGGATCAGACTGCGCTTTTCCCAAGCTTCCGACAGGACCTCGGCCGGGAAATCGATGGTTTGTGGCAGACCGGGCCAGAAGCCGCCGGCGTTGCGATCATCTGCCGTCATCCAGCCCGCGGCCATAAAACCGATGAACAGCACCAACAGGATGCCACCATACATCCGCTTGCGGCGGACCATCTCAAGATAGGCTTGCCGAGTGTCGGACGGGTCGGGGCGTTTGCCCTCTTCCGGCCCGAATGCGATGTCAACCATTGGTCCCCCCGGCAGCAATCAAATGCAAAAGACACCGGGCACCGACATGCGGAGCCCGGTGTTGCGTCATAAAAATCCTACATGCCTTCTTGCAGTTTGCGGGCGTCGAGGATGCCCTGATATTCTGCATGGGTGACGGGAACGAAATCCTTGGCATCGCCAGCGGCGACGCTGTAGGCGCATTCCGGATCGGCTTCCCACAGATCAGCGGTCAGTTGGGTGACCTTGTCTTTCACATCCTGCGGCAGGGCCTTGCGCACCACCATCGGGCCTTCGGGGATCAGCGCCGAGCGCCAGATTTCCACCAGATCGGACATGTCGACCAGCCCGGAATCTGCCGATTTGCGAAAAGCGCCAGAGTTGTAGCCGTCTTCCCAGTTGCCCAGACCGTCGGCCCAGGCCACGGCGGCATCAAAGTCGCCATTGGCGACGCCGACGATCGACTGCTCATGCCCGCCCGACATCTTCACTTCACCGAAGTAGTCTTCCAGCGTGCCGTATTTCGCGGTCAGCTCAGCACCCGGCACAAGGTAGCCGGAGGTGGAGTTGGGATCGGCAAAGGCAAAAGTCTTGCCCTTGGCATCTTCCATCGAGGTGATGCCAGAGTCACCGCGGGTGAAGCCGATGGAATAGTAGCCGGTGGAGCCATCGAGGTTCTGCTTGGTCAATTTGACCTCGACCGCTTCGGGATCGGTCATGTATGTCTTGGCATAGGCGCTGGCGCCCAGCCAAGCATAGTCCAGCGTGCCGCCCAGCAGGCCCTGGATTACGCCGTCATAATCAGCGGGGGTAAAGATCTTTACCGGCACACCCAGCGCCGTTTCCATCTTGGCGCGGAAACATTCGTTCGAGGTCATCCGGTCTTGCGCGTTCTCGCCGCCAAGGATGCCGATATTGAATTCGGTGATCTCTTGCGCCATCGCGGTGGGGGCAAGAAGGGTGACAAGGGCTGTGGCAGTCAGCAGCTTTTTCATGGTCTCTCCATGGGTTGTGCCCCGGTGCGGGGCCTTGGTAAAAAATGGGATCAGGCCAGTATCAAGTCGGCATAGCTGCGGTCGGCGCTGGTGTCGGTGGGCATGGCGGTAGAGGTTGCCGCCTCGTTAAAGCTGGCATCGGCGCCGTAGATGTCGCGGGCCACGCCGGTTGACAGCTGATCCGGCGTGCCGAAAAACACGATGCGGCCATCGCGCATGCCGATCACCCGGTCGCAGTAGCGCCGCGCGGTATCCAGCGTGTGCAGGTTGGCGATGACCATGCGGCCGTCCTCGACGTTGATGCGCCGCAGCGTGTCCATCACGACTTGCGCATTCATCGGGTCCAGACTGGCGATAGGCTCATCGGCCAGGATGATCTTTGGATCCTGCATCAGGGCGCGGGCGATGGCGACACGTTGTTGCTGGCCGCCCGACAGAGCCTCGGCCCGCTTTGGGGCCTGTTCAGAGATGCCCAGACGGTCAAGAATCTCCAGCGCCCTCAGGATATCGGCGCGGGGCCAGAGGTTGAACATGGTCTGCATCGTTGATCGGCGGTTCAGGATGCCATGCAGCACGTTCGAGGCCACATCCATCCGCGGCACCAGATTGAACTGCTGAAAGATCATAGCGCACTGCGACTGCCACGCCCGTGCCGCAGCGCCCTTCAGCGCCAGCACGTTCTGCCCATCGACAAGGATCTGCCCGGAGGTGGCATCGACCAGACGGTTCATCATCCGCAGAAAGGTGGATTTGCCCGCACCCGAGCGGCCGATGATGCCGACAAAGGCAGGTCGGTCGATCGAAAAGCTGACGTCATCGACAGCGGCCTTCTGGCCAAACATCCGCGTCACGCTTTTAACTTCCAGCATCGGCACATCCCCCAAAGACATTGCTTGCGGGTGGGATATCGGCGCGATGTGACAGTCAGGGGTCAATCATGTGAAAGTTGCGTGACGCACAGCGCCTTACCAGCGGACGCGCCGGGGCCAGACATAGACCTCGTCCAGATCGGCCGCCGGCGGCGCACCAAGGGCCACGGTCAGCCACCGCAGGGTCCGGGCAACATCGGCCCGGTCAAGTTGCTGAAGACTGTCTGACGATATCGGCACCCCGATGCGCAGCTTTATGCGACAGCCCATCTTGCGGCGCGTCGCATGGAAGATCAGCGCCACGCGCAGGGGGTAAGACCAATGGCTGGCGATCTGGAACAACCGCGAGTTCTGCCCCGCAAAATGCACCGGCAGCGTGGTCACCCCCGGCAGCGTCGCCAGCCGCCCGACAAACGGATGCCATTCGGTATCCACCGCGCGGCCCTGGAACGGCCGATTGGCGGTGGCCACATTGCCCGCTGGAAAGATTGCCACAACCTTGCCTTCGGCCAGAAGACGGGTGGCCTGTCGGCGGGTCTCGCCTGTCAGGCTGCGAGCCTCCGCGGTGCCCGAAAAATCGACCGGCAGCAGGTGCGGATCAATCTCTGGCACCTTGCAGAGAAGGCTGTTGGTCATGATCCGCACATTGCCGCGCAGACGCATTCCCAGATGGCCCAAGGCCAGCCCGTCGACAATGCCGAACGGATGGTTTGCCACGATCAGCAATCCGCCATTCTGCGGCACCGCCTGCACGGCAGCCGTGTCGATCTGCGGGCGCAGATTCAGCAGGCGCAGGGCCGCGTCAAACACCGATTCACCGGGCCGTTTCCCGCTGGCGGCCCAGTCCAGATACAGGCGTTGCAGTTTCGGCTGACCCGACTGGGTTTCGACCGTGCGGATCAGTCCGCGGCGAAAGAGCGACTGGCCGGAATGCGAATAGGTAAAGCTGGTGGGGGGCGGCAGCGGGCTTACATCGAAGGTCAGGGTATCGGTCAGCATTCCGGAAACCCTTCTATGATGGCATTGACGCGTGTTCCATTGTGGGCAAGGGCAGCGCCGAGTAGCCGCCGCGCCCGGCAACCCAGGTGCGCAAGGGTGCGGGGGCATGACCATCGGGCCAGTCCAGCAAAACCAAATCGGACCGCAGACCCGGTGCGATGCAGCCCCTGTCGGTCAGCCCCATGGCGGCAGCAGGGTTGGCGGAGACCAGCTTCCACAGGGCAGGAAGGGGGGCTACCTTATCAGCATGCAGACGTGCCATGGAGCCCAGCATGGCCGGGTAGAAGTAGTCTGACGCCAAAATGTCGCACAGGCCTCGCGCGATCATGTCAGCCGCACCCGGACTGCCCAGATGGCTGCCCCCGCGCATCGCATTGGGCGCGCCCAGAACGATGCTGTCACCCGCCGCTCGGGCCGATGTGAACACCCGCTCATGCATGGGGAATTCAGCCACTTTTGCACCAAGGCCGCGAAAGTAGTCGCGGGTTTCCCGCTGGCTGTCATCATGGCTCAGCATCGGTGCGCCATGCTGCCGCGCAAGGCCCGCGATGCGGTCGATCTGGTCCGGCACATCGGCGCGGCGTTGCCAGACCCGATCGATCAAAGCGATGAAATCGGCTTTTGGCATACCTGCCCTTTTGGCCCATTCGCCCATCTTGTGTTGAAAACGCTCTGCGTCAGGACTGGTCACCGGATAGTCCGCGGCATGGTGAAACGGGCGGTCCTGCACTGCCACATCGGCGTGCAGCATCGCGGTCGAGGTGTGGTCATTGAAGGCAAGCGCCGGGCGGTCCGGCCCCGCCAGCACATGGGCGATCAGGGGCTCTGCCCCGGGGCAGAAGGTTTCCCAGCGCAGTTGGATGCGGTTGTCGGTGGTCAGGCGATCCCGCAGCGATTGCAGGGCGCGCACCACGGCCCAGCCGGTGTCAACGCTGCGCAACCCTGGCTCCCATGACAGGGTCAGGGCGTGATAGGCGGTGGCGATGCCATTGGCGGCCAGTTGGCGGTCGGTTTCCAGCAGCGCCGCTTCGACCGGCACAGTAACGCCGGGGCGGGGCTGCAACTGACGCTCGAACGCATCGCCATGTATATCGACAAAGGCCGGGGCCAGAAGTCGGCCATTGCCGGCGATCACCGTGGCGCCATCGCGGGCGACGTCCAGCCCTGTGATGCGGCCCGCCTCGACCCGGACGGAAACGGTTTCGATCCGGTCCTCCAGAATGACGCGCGCGCCTTCGATCAGCTCTGCGGTCATGCTTATGCCAGCCTCTCGGCCAGAAGGTGCCAATGCCATGTCCCCGGCTTTTCATGCGGGCGGTCAAAAAGGGTGAACACCTCATACCCCCAAAGCAGCGACAGCAATTCCGGCGCGGTGCAGAAGTAATGCGGATGAACCTTGTCGCCTGGGCCGTCAAAGACCCAGGTGTTGCGGCTGACTTCGCGCCCCGGGGACAGGGCCTGCTCGACCGGCAGGCGGCGGGCGGACAGCATGGTGGCCATAAAAGTGCCTCCGGGACGGGTGACGCGGGCCACCTCGGCCAAGGTGCGCCTGACCACGCCTTCATCGCCGTGATAGATGACATTCCATGCAACGACGTGGTCGAAACTAGCAGAGGCAAAGGGCAGGTCGGTCATCTGGGCGTGATGGGTCTCGATGTTCAGCCCTTGGGTAAAGGCGGCAGCGCCGATGGCGGCGGTTGACGACTCGGCCGCGTCCATGGCGGTCACCTGATGGCCCATTGCCGCAAGCGCCAGCGCATGACGGCCAAGCCCGGCACCAAGATCAAGGATGCGCGCGCCGGGCGGCAGGGTTCTGGCATGATCCAGCACCCATGGCTCTGCCTTTGCCCAGGGGCTATCGGCCTTGGCCTTTTGCCATTGGGCATTCCAGTAAAGATGTGCGGTATCGGTGGTCATCATGGTTATATCAGCTTTCTGCGGATCCAGCCGGACCCCTGTTCGACAAGGATAACAAGCCCGAGCATCAGCAAGATGATCGCCAGCGCCTCGTCATAGTTGAAAAGATCAAAGGCCACCTTCAGATCGACCCCGATGCCGCCCGCGCCAACCAGCCCCAGCGCCGCCGAGCCGCGCACCGATTTTTCCAGCGCGAACAGCGATGTGGCGGTGAAGGATGGCAGGCAGGCCGGAAAGACAGACGAGACGATGATGCCCAACCGGCTGGCCCCGATGGCTCGCAGGGCGTCTTGCGGGCCTGGGTCGGTTTCCTCCATTGCCTCGGCAAAAAAACGGCCTGCAAAGCCGATCTTATCAACCATGATAGCCAGCACGCCTGCGGCTGGGCCAAGGCCGACGATGATGATGAAGATGATCGCCCAAACTAGATCCGGCACGGTGCGGAACAGGGCGATGACCGCGCGGGCGATGTGGCGGATGATGGGATGGGGCGACAAACGGTCAGTCGCCAAAATGGCAAAGGGCACCGCAAAGATCAGCCCCAATGCGCAACCGGCGAAGGCCATATGCAACGTCTCGAGCAGTTTCCAGCCGATCGGGACGATACGGGAAAAGTCAGGCGGGAACATCGTGGTGAACAGGCCGGAGGGCGCAAACAGCCGCGCCACACCATGCGCCAGCCGGTCCGGCGCAGGGGCGGTTGCGGCAAGAGACGACACCACCAGCGCCAGCACCAGCAAAAGAGCGGCATAGTTCAGCAGACCCAAGCCGCGCATCCGGGCGGGAGGGGCCAGAACGCTCATGCCGCCACCCCGTGGTCAAAGAACCGCCGCAGGCCTTCGGCATTGGCAAGCGCGGTGGGAGTGTCCAGCGCCAAGCGTCCCTGTGCCAGCCCAAGGATTCGGTCGGAAAACTCCAGCGTGTGTTCCAGCCTGTGCGAGATCACCAGCAGCGACAACCGGTCCTGCCGCACCAGTCCGCGCAACAGGGCCATCACCTCTTGCCCGGTCTGCGGGTCAAGGCTGGCGTCCGGCTCATCCGCCAGAATGAACGCCGGTCGCTGCATCAGCATCCGGGCGATGGCCACGCGCTGCTGCTGGCCGCCTGACAGGCTGTCCACCCGGGCCCCAGCCCGGTCTGCCAGACCGACGCGGTCCAGACAGGCCATCGCCTCGGCCCGCGCAGGCGCAGGGGCCAGGGCCTGAAACCAAGCACGAGGGCCTGACATCCGCGACTGCAACCCGTGGATCACATTCGACAGGGCCGACAGACGGGGCACCAGATTGTGCCGCTGCCAGACGATCCCGACCTGCGCGCGATGCGCTCGCAGTTGCGAGGGCGTCAGGGCGCGCACGTCGCGGCCCAGCATCTGCACCTGTCCGCCCGTGGGTTCGACCAGACGCACCAGACATTTCAGCAAGGTTGACTTGCCACAGCCATTGGCCCCGATCAGCGCCGTTGATTGCCCCGGTGCCAGCGCAAACTCCAGACCCCGCAGAATCTTGCGATCACCAAATGCCTTGGTCAGCCCCGATACCGACAGAACCGGCTCCACCAAAGTGGAGCCGGGGGTAACAAGGTCACTGGTCAAGGGGGCGTTCATGATTGTCGCCGCAGAGACGTTCACTGGCCGACGAATTCGGTGAATTCGGTGATGCCGATGTTTTCATACATCTTTCGGACCACGTCATAGTCGGCGTCAGACACCGTGGCGTTGAATGCGCCACCAATGTATTTGGCGTTTTCATCGGTTGCGGTGACGGCGGCCAGCATTTCTGCGCCATGATCGGCAAAGGTCTTTCGGACGGTCTCGATCACCTCCGGCGTCATGCGGGGCGAGGCCAGCAGAATGTCATCCGGCAACTGCCCGCCCTTGACGATGACGCGGAATGTCTGATCGGGGAATTTCTCGGTGACGCTGTCGATATGGGTGCGGTTCAGGCCGATCCCGCCGATATCACCTGCAATCAGCGCCTCGACTGCGACATTGCGGTTCAAAAAGACCGGCTCGTAATCGACGCCGTAGGTCATCCCGGCCTCGGCCATCAGACTGACCGGCGACAGGTGCTGCGAGGTAGAGCCGATTTCGCCGAACGATATTTTCATCCCCTTCAGATCAGAAGGCGTCTTGACCGGGCTGCCATCCAGAACAACGACGGTCGAGTAGTAATCGGGGCGGGTCCAGGTGACGACGGGCTGCGCATCCAGCCGGGCGTTGAAGACCACGTATTCGGCCGGTCCGGTCAGCACGAAATCCACTTGATCTGCGGCCATCGCCTCAACCGCGACAGTGCGGCCGGAGACCGGAAAGAATTCGACCTTCAGCCCCGAGGCCGCCTCGAACGCCTCTTTGAACGGCCCCATTTCGCGTTGCACCGCTTCCATGCCGTCGATGTCGGTAAAGGCAAAGCGGATGGTATCCTGAGCGGTGGCGTCGGTGGCGAAGAGCAAGCTTGCGGCAAAAATGCCGGTGGTGACAAGGGATTTCATTGAGGCTATCTCCGGTTGGCGTGAGTTTCGCCAGCGGATATCGCGCGCATGTGACAGACGGACGACGTCTCAGCCACAGTTTTGAGACGGCAGAGCAGAAAAAGCCTACTCTTGGGTGCTGCATCTTGGTTATGCGCAGCTACACTGGTGACGGCGCCCATCGCATCAGCCACTCAGGTGTCGCATGTTGACAGCTTTGCCAAGGCCGCCGCCCTTGCGCTTTCGGCCGAGGATCTGGCCCTTTTATCGGCTTGAAGGAGCGCGCCAGAGAGAGCCGCTGAGAGTCAGGCCGGGGCGACCGACCCGAAACCATCAAGGAAGCCAAACACCCGCTTTAAAGTGGAATTCGTCGAGATGGTGATCCGCCGGAAGCCTCCGGAGGATCAGGTCAAGGTTCACCTTGTGACAGGGCCGGACGAGGGCAACATCTCCCGCCAGCGCGAATTGCTCGAGTCAATCACCACGGCATGCACAGACACCGGTGTCGAGTTCAGCTGGGCTTTCGACACGTCCGGTACTGCCCATGCCCGCGATATTGTCACCGACACTGGCTGGAAGATGGTGCTGGATCGGGGACTCGATATTTTCCAGCCGCCTATCAAAACGGAGGGTTTTTCCCTTGGTGATCGGATGCAGGAGCATCGGATGCTCAAGGGCTTTTATGTCACCTACGTGCGTTTAGCTCCTGACAAGGAAGGGGCATGAGTTTCCGCTTCTGGCCCCGTCCGTCTCTCCCCAAGGGTAACGCTCAACCTGTCGAAGTCGACGGCTTCGTTAGTTCTGGTCAGACGCAATTAAACCAGAGCATTGCGGTTTGCAGCAGGTGGTCATAGTCGCCCGCCATGGCCTCGGCCATAAAGGTGGCGATTGCGTCATCGGGCAGCTCGGCCTGCTGTGCGGCCTGGCGGCAACGACCGAGAACGGCAAAGGCGTTGCCGTCACGGCCGGTTAGTTCGACAGCGATGTGGGGGTATTTTGGGGACATGGTTTGGTTTCCTCGCGGTAGTTAAAGCGACAACAGGCGTGATCGGCGTGCATAGTCCAGTCGTATTTCAACGAGTTCAAAAGGGCGCGATGACATGCCCGCGCTTGCTCTCGGAGCACGGCGTAATCTGCGAGCCAGCCTATGATCAGAGCGCATTCCGGCAGCTTGGCCACCTCGTCGGCCACGCGCGCTTGTTGCGGGCGGCTATAGTCCACAACAGGCGGGCAGGCGCTGGGCGGGGTCTCAGAACTCACCATTGCGCAGGCGCTCAATAAGATCGTCGCGGCTGCAAGGGCGGCGGGTATCTATTTCCAGATTTTATTAACTCGGCGGTGAAGCAACCACCCCAACCGCCACCAACCCCGTCAGATGCCAAATCGCGGCCATCATAATCCCCATATTAAACGCAAACTCATTGGCGCAGGACTGTGCGAAGAAGTCGCCCTCAAGGAACATGCAGGACCCTTTGCAGAGCTGGACAACTGGGCAGGCCATGCATTCGGGCCGGAAGGCAAAATGGGTGGCAGTATTCAGCGCAATTTCATCAAACGCTTCTACATGACCAATTTTATGCGCCCCCTTGGCCCCGGTGTTCTGACAGGTCATGACGTTTCCGCGCAGATCGACGGCGATGGTGTCTTCGCGGTCCATGCCGCATTTCTGGCCAAGGGCTTCGATTGGGCGGCGTCGCTGGATGGAGGCGTAGAATTCGTCAAGGCGCGCACCAAGTCCAAAGGCGTTTGGATCCTCGACCATCGCCTCAAAAATAGATCCTGTGAGGCTGTTCAACTGCGCAGGCTCGAAACGCCCCGTCCCGATGGCCGTCGCCGCATCATAAACATTCACCACACCTTCCAGACCCACAAAGACATCCGGGCCAACCTTGTCTGCGAACCAAGCCTTCAGCGCACCAAGATCATGATGTGTGCGTGTCAGCACTGCATTGAAGGATGTCTTGTCCGGGCGCTCAGTCAGCAAAGCCTCAATCCAGCGGCGCGTCTGTGGATCCTCAAGCGGATCAGGCCCTCGTAAATGCTGGCCAGGCCCATCATGCGAGATCGTGATCGCGATGTCATGCGCGGTTATAAAGTCCAGCTTTTCGCGAGACAGCAGCGATCCGTTGGTAATAATGGAGAACCCTGCTGCCGGAAAGCGCTCCGCCAGCGCGGGGATCAGCCGCCTGATCTTGGCCCAGTAGAGAAACGGCTCGCCGCCCCAAAGCTCAATACTTTCCGGGGCATCGGTGATCCAGCCGTCGAGCTGGACCAGAAAGTGCTCCACATCCACCAGTTTCGAGACAGTGGCATCCGCAATCTGGAACGCTTGGTTGCAATAACTGCAGGCGTAGTTGCACGACAGACCCAGCTGGATTTTCAGAATGCGGGGAGCGCGGGATTTACCGAGGGGCTTGTCTTTCGCCACCCGCGGCGCGGGCGCGAAGACGCCGGGCTCCACCAACAGCGGCAGGCCTTCGGCCTCAGAAGTGTGGGGGTTGTAGCGCATGGTGTGACGGCCACCGTCACGCGCCTCAAGGGTCAGATCAAACCACATCAGTCAAATAACCTTTCTTCAAGATCGCTGGGCAAGGTCACGCGGAAGTTTGCGACGACCTGCACATGCGGTTTGCTCCCCAAGTGGGGATGCTGGTTGTGGGGGATATGAGAGGGGAAGAACACCGAGAGCCCCGGCCTAGGATTGACCGAATAGCCGTGGCGGTCTTCAAACGGCAGCCGACCCTCGTCGAAGTAGCGCGAAGGATCCTCGATCACAAAGCGCGGAGAACCGACGCTGTTAATCGGTTGGCCCCCGCCTGCGCCGGTCAGGAAGTGCACGCAGGTCAGATCGCCCTCGCGGCTGTCTTTATGGGTGGAGATGAACTCGCCATGCTGCATCACGAGGGCGCGGTTTTCGCAAAGGTCGGGATCAAGATATTGTGCCCAAGGGCCAAGCATGGCTCTGGCACAGGCAAAGAGATGCGCCTTCAATGCAATACCGGCTGTGCTGCGCTCCAGAATGCCACGAACGCGTCGCTTGGCAGCGGAAGGGTTGGCCCCGTCCTCCAACCCTGCAACGGCAATCGCCTCATCAGCCAATTGCCGGTTCACTGCCCAGTCGATGGGAGCCTCAAAAAAGGTGATGCGCGTTGGCCATAGATCGAGCGATGTTTTGCGAACTTCCATTCTCAACACCTGCAATTGCAGTTGCAGTTGAACGTCTTGCGGTTTGCCGTGACTGACACAGCTCCTGACGTCCCGCCGCCGGAGAGGCTTTCGACGTAGCAGTTGCCCACATAAGCGCCAGCATAACTGCTTGCGCTGCCCGACACAGACGCACCAGCCGAAGGTGTACCATTTGTAATGGTCACCGCTGTGATGGTCCCAGATCCGATCGCGGGCTTATTGGCAATGCGCGACCAATCCACAGCACCGCTGTCATCAATCACGATGGTCGTTCCAACCTTATACGCCATGCGGGTCTCCTGTCGCTTGATGTGCCAGGATCTCTGCGAGCCCGGCTTTGCAGTGAGAGTTAGGAAGGGTGAGCGAACACAGAACCGGAATGCACATCCGCTCTTCGCCCTCAAAATAGGTGCTGTCGTGAGGCACATGGCCCTCAAAGACGATCATGGACCCCGCCTTCGGCTCCACGGCGTACCAGCCGCCGACATAGGCGTCCGGGTTGTTGCAGGGCCAGAGCCGCTTGCCAACATTGGCTGGATCGTAAAACCGTACGGCACCGCGATGGAGCGATGTCTCGGGGCAATCCACGTCCAGCACCACGCGCGGATAATAAGTGCAGATGATATCGGTCTGGATATGGGTATGCGCGTTGATGCCAACGTTTTCGCGTAGGGCGCGGCGTTGCCAGAACGTGTCCGACATCATTTGAATGTCGCCCGCATGCTCATAGCCATACGCCAGCTGCAGATATTCCCGCACTGCCGCTGCCACCATTTGCGCCAGCACGGCGATGGCCGGATCGCGCTGATCCATCAGAAAGTTGTGGCGCAGATGGCCCAGATGATTGGTCTGATCGCCAATGTTGCGGCCGTCGCCTGCATTTTGTATCCGGTTTGCCGCAGCGTCCTCAGCCGCCAGCGCATAAAGCCGGTCGTTATAGCCCGGCGGCATATCCCAATGCTTGTGCATGACAAACGCCGGATAGATCATTTGCAACTCAGTGCTGGTCGCTATTTTGAGGCTCATGCCACCACCTCAACGCGCAGCTTGCCAATGGCTGTGTAATGCTCGGTGTTGATTTTGACCGCGATCACATCGCCAACCGCAAGGCCTCGGGCCTCGACGCTGATTACGCCATGCCCATTTGCATCCGTGGTAACGCGGCGGCGCGGCAAATAACCGGCATCGGATTCCAGCTTGAACGTAACGGCCCGCAGCACTGTGCTGCCGTTCGAGGTCCAGACCAGCTGGAACGGTACATCAACCCGACCATCTGGTGCGACCGTGTCCACGTCAGACAGGGCTGAATAGTAGAATTGCTTAAACCAGATGCCATCCTTTGGAATGGTTGCATCATCAATCCGCCCGGCAATCACCGTGCCGTTCAACAAGATCGGGTCGGTCTGACACAGCACATCAATGCGGGCCTGATCAAAGGGTACCTTAAACGGCAAGAAGACAACCAGCGCATTGGCAATGCCCTCACGGGCCCGATGCCGGAACGACAAATCGATCTTTTCGCGGGCGGATTGCGCAAAGCGGTTGCGCCAGGACAGGGGTCTTCCGCCCTGACCGACCGCGATATCCAGCAAGGAATAATCGACGATCTCATCAACGCCGTTCATACCATCGGCAAAGATGTAGGATCGCCCCTTGTAGATCGCCCCGGCGTCCGTGCCCGGCAGATCAGGGATCAGGGTTTCATTGTGCGCAAGATCCACAAAGCCAGCCTTGTTGCCAAACGCAGGCGGCACCTCAAGAAGTGCCTTTAAATCCGCCCACGCCATGACACCGGCCATGCCAGTGTCAGATCCTGCGGGCACGCGTTCAAAAACGGCAATGCCTGCATAATCGGGTTTGATGTCGACCGCGTAATGCAGCGGCCCACCGCAATTGGTGATGGCAAATAATCCTATTTCGATCACGGTGCATTCCTTTTCAACTGCTCGACCTCTACCGCGAGGTCCTTGATGGCCTCGACCAGCAGGCCGATGAGATTTCCATACGCGAGGCGCAGCACGCCCTCGGCCTCGACCACGGCTTCCGGGGCAACGCGCTGCACATCTTGCGCGATCAACCCCATCTGGCGCCGGTCGGACCCCAGCATTTGAAAGGTCACGCCATTGAGGCTTTTCAGTTTGCCTAGTGCATCCGGGATCGGGGTGATTTCAGATTTGAGCCGCAGATCGGAAG
>Ga0209390_10003348_pt1 | contig 26151 bp, 13 predicted proteins | sample BON01_FD_187212 | JGI IMG/M metagenome (GOLD analysis project Ga0209390, IMG submission 187212) | Freshwater microbial communities from Lake Bonney liftoff mats and glacier meltwater in Antarctica - BON-01 (SPAdes) (version 2) | ecosystem: Environmental > Aquatic > Freshwater > Ice > Glacier... | reverse complement strand
CGACCCCGTTCACCATTTTCGCAGCACGTTTTTTTTTGTCCCCCGCACACCCCCATTTCATTTCGCCCGCCATCCCCCGCGCGCGGCGACTATTTTTGCGTCCGAGGCGGGGCGGTCGAAAGAAGAGAGGAGCGCGCGCGTCGTTTTCGCTCGGCGTTTTTTTTCTTTTTGCCGTCTCGGCGGCCTCGGTCGCCGGAGGGAGGGCGGGCGACACGCACCTGCGCGCCCGCCCTCGCCCTCGCCCCCCTTCTCTCTCCTTTCTTTCCCCCGCGCCCGGGAAGCGTCCCGCGTGAGGGGCTGTCCTCACCCAGCCTCCTTCCCCTCCGGTGCGGCAGCGGCGGCAGTTTGTTGGCGTGTCGGCCGCAAAAAGACTCGCAAACCCCCCCCCCCCCCCCGCGCGCCGCGCCGCGCCGCGCGCCGAGGAAGAAACAACAAGAGGCACAAATCAGAAGAGGCGCGCGCGCCCCGCCCCGCCGGCTCGGAGCGCGCCCCGTCCGCGTCCCGCGACGTGCTCGGCTCGCGTCCCGCGACTGGAGTCCTGCGGCGCCCATCTCGGCACGCTCCGTGGTCGGCGACAGGCGCGCGCGGCCGTGTTGTTCAATGCGCGGTTGTCTGCGCACCGTTGTTTTTTGCGCCGCTCGCTTTCCCCCCCCCGAGAAAAAAAAAAAAAAAAAAAAAAAAACGCTCCCAGACGCGCGCGCCCTTTTTGTTTGCGCGCGCGCGGCCAAAGCGACCCAAAAAAACTACAAAATTTCCAAAAAAAAGCCAAAAATATATCGGCGCCCGGCGGTTTCGCAATGTGTAATCCGTTTGGCGTCGAAAAGGTCGCGGGGCCTCGTTGGACCAGTGCGTGGGGTCCATCACGTAGCTCGCGAACTTGGTCCACTCGCACCACTCGCGGTCGCAGCCGCTTTGGGAATCTTTTGTCTCCCTCTTTCCACGGCGGCGAGTCGTCCGCGGCGATCAAATCCGGGCGCCCGAGCGCCAAGGCCTGACGCACAGCCCTTGCTCGAACAAAGAGGGGGACCCGCACCTCCGTCGCACGCACACACACAACACTGATCACAATTCACGCGCATCTGTGTCCAGCTTCGTCGATCCGATCTTGCGGCGGAGCAGCTTCACGAACACACAACGACGCCCGGAACCAAACTTTCACACCTCCTCTCCCCCCCTTTCTCGTTCGCACTTTTCTCTTTGCACCAATCACCGCACGTACAACCAAACAAGGAGCCATGCTGCGGCGACGTGACGTGCTGGCCCAGGCCATGGCCGCGGCGCGGCGGCGCGCGGCGGCCTATCTGCTGGTGCAGGCCTCGTCGTCGGGCGGGGCCGTCGCCGCTCGCCGCGGGATGCCGCCGCCGCCTGGCGCCGCCGCCGCCGCCGCCGCCGGAACCGACCCCGCCGCGGCCCGCCGGTTTGCCTCGTCGTCGTCGTCGTCCTCCGCCTCCCCCTCTTCGTCGGCCTGGTCCCTCGGCGCCGCGGCCGCCGCCGCGGGCCTGGCCGCCACCACGCTGGGCATGACCGCGGCCTCGCCCGCCAACGCGGCGGCCCCAGCCGCCGCCGCCGCCGCCGCCCCGGCCGCCGCCGCCGCCGCGCCGGCGGCCCCCGCCGCCGCCGCGCCTAGCGCCGACAGCGACCCCGCCCCCAAAAAGCCCGCCGCAGCGACCTCCCTCTTCACGCGCGCCGAGGTGCGCAAGCACCGCGCCATGGCCGACCGCGTGTGGGTCACCCACGGCACGGGGGTGTACGACGTGACCGACTTTATCGCCGGCCACCCCGGCGGCGCGGGGCGGCTGATGCTGGCGGCCGGCGGCCCGCTCGAGCCGTTTTGGAAAACCTACCCGCAGCACGCAAAGCCCTACGTCCTCGAGCTGCTGGAGCGGCACCGCATCGGACAGCTCGACCCTCTCGACCCCGAGGCGGCCGCGGCGGCGTCGTCGCAGCTGTCGCCGGACGACCCTTACGCGCGCGAGCCAGAGCGCCACCCGGCGCTCGTGCCGCTGTCGCTAAAACCCTACAACGCCGAGACGCCGGCGGCGCTGCTCACAGGGGGGCATTTGACGCCCAACGACCTGTTCTACGTGCGGCACCACTTTCCCGTGCCCGTGGTGGACCCGAAGGAGTACGTGCTGACGGTGCAGGTGTGGGACAGCAGCAAGGAGGAGGGGGGGCAGCAGGGCGCCGAGGGCGGCGGCGGCGGCGGCGGCAGCGGCGACGAGGGGGGGGCCAAGCCGCCGCCGCCGCCGCCGCCGCCCGGCGGCGCGCCGCGCGTGGCGCTGCGCCTCACGCTCGACGAGCTCAAGGCCCGCTTCCCGCGCCACGAGGTCACCGCCGTCATGCAGTGCACGGGCAACCGCCGCACCGAGATGCGCGACGAGGCCGCGGCCGCGGACGCCGCCGCCACCCACGCAGCCGCCGGCGCCGCCTCGCCCGCCGCGTCCGGCGCCGCCGGCGCCGCCCCGAGGCGCGTCGTCGGCCTAGACTGGACGGTCGGCGGCATCGGCAACGCGTCGTGGGCCGGCGCGCGCCTGTCGGACGTGCTGCGGGCCGCGGGCGTGCGCCCCGGGGACCCGGCCGCGGCGCACGTGCACTTTCTGGGGCTCGACGGCGACGAGGCCGGCGAGCAGAGGTACGAGGCGTCGGTGCCGGCGCGGCTTTGCGGCCTCGGCGGCGGCGGCGGCGGCGGCGGCGCGTCGGACGGCGGCGGCGGCGGCGGAGACGCCCTCCTGGCGTACGAGATGAACGGCGCCGAGCTCCCGCGCGACCACGGCTACCCCGTGCGCGTGATCGTTCCCGGCGTCACGGGCGCCCGCTCGGTCAAGTGGGTCGGCGCGGTCCTCGCGGCCCCGTTCGAGTGCCAGGGCCAGTGGCAGCAGCGCGACTATAAAGCCTTCTCGCCCGGCATCCACGCTCTTCCCGCCGGCGCGCCCGCGTCGCCGTCGGCGCCCGACTGGTCTTCGGCCCCCCCCGTGCACGAGATGCCCGTCTCTAGCGCCATCTGCGAGCCGGCCCCCGGGACGCGCGTGCCCCTGTCGGACGGCACCGTCACAGTCAAGGGGTGGGCGTGGTCGGGCGGCGGGCAAGCGGTGATTCGGGTGGACGTTTCCCCCGACGGCGGGCGCTCGTGGCTCGCCGCGCGCCTGCTGCCGGCGCCGGGCGCGCCCGACGGCGAGGCGGCGCGTGCGGCGGCACGCGCGCGGGGCTTGGAGCCGCCGTTCGTGTACCCCACGGGGCAGGAGCCGGGGCGGGCGTGGGGGTGGACGCTGTGGGAGGCGGACGTGCCGCTGCCGGAGGAGATGCCGCTGGGGGGCGAGGGGGGGCATGAAGCGGGCGGGGGCGGCGAGGGGGCGGCGGCGGGGAGCGGCGGCGGCGGGGCGGCGCGGCCAAACAAGCCGCCGCCGCAGCAGCAGGAGCTCGAGCTGTGCGTCAAGGCGACCGACTCGTCGTACAACACGCAGCCCGAGTCGTCGCTGTCGATCTGGAACCCGCGCGGCGTGGTGAACAACGCGTGGCACCGGGTGCGCGTGCTGCTGGTGGCGGACGAGGAGGAGGGGGAGGAGGGGGGCAAGAATGAGGGGGTGGAGGCGGCGGGCGGCGCGACAGTCGCCGCCACTGTCGCCGCCGGTGCCGCCGCCGCCGCCGCCGCTTGATCTTGAGTCGGTGACGGTGATTTGTCGTCGTCGGGGAACAACGGTACATCAGAGGTTTGTGACAGAAAGCGGGTCATTCGTTTGCAACGTGTGTTTGGAAAGGAAGAAAAAAGAGAATCTGCAAGCGCGCGTGACGCCGACCAAAATCAAACGACGAGAGAGCGGAAGAAACGAATCCTCCCACCGATTTCAGACGGCCGCCGCCGCCGCCGCCGAGTCCCGCACCCCCACGCTCCGCGCCGCCGTCCGCATCGTCACCAGCTCCTCCGCCGCCGACGGGTGGATCCCAACGCACGCGTCCACCTGCGCCTTGGTCACGCCCGCCTTGACCGCCACCGCCACCCCCTGCATGATCTCGGCGGCGTCGTCGCCGACGACGTGGCAGCCGACGACTTTTCCGCCTTTTTTCTCGACGATCATCTTCATCAGCGTGCGCAGGGGCGAGCCGCTGATGGTGTTGCGCATGGGCCGGAAGGTCGAGACGTAGACGTCGACGCCCTCGCCCCCGCTGGACGCGCCGTGGCGCTCGGCGGCCTCCTCCTCCGTCAGGCCGACCGTCGCGAGCTGCGGCCACGAGAAAACCGCCGACGGCACGTCCTCGTAGTCGGGCTTCGTCGGCTCGCCGAGCGCCAGCGTCTTGGCCAGCGCCATGCCCTCCATCAGCGCGACGGGGGTGAGGTTGACGCGGTCCGTGGCGTCGCCGATGGCGTGGATCGAGGGGACGCGCGTGGCCGAGAAGGCGTCCACGATCACGCGGCCGTTGGACCCGAGCTCGACGCCGGCCTGCTCCAGGCCCAGGCCGGCGGTCCGCGGCGCGCGGCCCGTGGCCATCATGACCTGGTCCAGGTCGCGCACCTCGCGCCGTTCTTTCGTGCGCGTGTGCTCGACCACCAGGGTGAGCCGGCCGTCGGCCTGGGCGCGCACCTCGACGGGCGAGTGCTCGGCGTGCAAGGACAGGCCGGTGGCAGCGTACTGCTCGGCGGCGAACGAGCGCGCCTCCTCGTCAAACCCGCGGAGCGGCAGCGGCTGGCGGTAGACCACGTCGACCTCGCCGCCGAAGCGCTTGAAGATGCCGGCGAACTCGAGGGCGATGTACCCGCCGCCCAGGACGGCCAGGCGCCGCGGCCGCTCGGGCAGCTCGAGCGCCTGGTCCGAGTCGATGCAGAGCTCGGCGCCCGGGATCGAGAGGCGGTGCGGCTTGCCGCCGACGGCGACGACGATGTGCTTTGCCCGGATGGTTCTCGTCGCCCCGTCCTCGGCCGTGACCTCGACCTCGTGCGGCCCCTTCACCGTCGCCCGCGCCACGATGAGCTCGACGCCGGCGCCCTTCAGCGTGTTCTTGTAAGCCCCGTGCAGGCGGGTGAGCTCGGCGCGCTTTGCCGCCATGAATTTTTCCCAGTGGAATTCCGCGGGCGTCTCCGGCGCCTCCCACCCGAACCCGACGCTCTGCCGCACAAAGTCGGCGTACTCGCTCGCGTACACCATGAGCTTCTTGGGCACGCACCCGCGCAGCACGCACGTGCCGCCCACGCCGCCCTCGGTGTCGGACGACACCCAGCGCAGCGGCATCTCTGCGACAGCGACGCGGGCGCCGTAGGACGAGGCGAAGCGGGCGCCGCGGACGCCGCCGCTGCCCGCGCCGATGAAAAAGAGGTCGTAGTCGTACTCGCCGTTGTCGGCGGGGGAGGCGGCGGCGCCATTGCCATTGCCGTTGGAGGCCGCGAGGCGGGTCGCGCGGCGGCGGGGGGCGGCACCGGCGGTGCGCGCGGCGCGGAGCGAGCGGGGCGCTGTGGGGGGGGCGGCAGCGGCGGTGGGCGCGCGGCGAGCGGCCGACGGCGGGGCCGACGGCGCCACGAGGCGCGGGCAGGCTGCTTTGTTTTGTTGTTTGTTGTTGCGGTGGCGGTGGTGCGAGATGGCGTCATTGGTGATTGGTCCGGGCGCGCGCGGCTTGCGGTCCTGGCCGGTCGATCGATTGGTCGGTCGATCGACGGAAGGGTGAGGAGGAGTGTGTGGTGGGGGACTCTGTCCTCTCCTCTTTTTGCCCGCCAAACGATCCGTCTGGACGCGTTCCCCCCCCCCGTTCAATGGACGCACCCACTGATGTGACGCCCTGCAGCGCGCCGCACGCGGCGGAGGCCTTGTGGAGCATCATGGCACGCGCGCGAGACGAATCTCGTTTTTACTTGAGAGCTCTGGGGAAGCTTAGACAAGGGGGGAACGATCGAACGAATCGTTCGCGCTTGTGTGGGCGTGTGCGTGTGTGCTTTCGAGAAGACGCGTCGCTTGTGAGACGAGAGAGGGTTACGGGCTTTCCGGAATTGGGGAGCTGACGACCGCAGCATCGTCTACCGCTGTCGGCGGGGGCGCTTTCCCGCGGCGGCGGCGGCGTCGTTTTCGTCGTCGGCCGGTGCCGGAGCACGAGCCCCAGCCCCAGCCCCAGGGCCACCAGGGCCACCAGCCGGCGCCTTGGCCGCCAGAATCAGCACCTCCTCCTCGCCACCGGCGGGGGCCTCGCCCAGAAAGTCGACGTCGCCGACGCCGGCGAGCGCCGCCGCCGCCTCCTCGTCGTCATCGTCGCCGGCCGCGCGCAGCCGCGCCTCGTCGGCCGCCGCTTCGTCGTCGTCGTCGTCGCCCTCGCCCCCCTCCTGCTCCGCCTGCGCCGCGGCCGGCCCCTTCCTCCTGCCGCCCGCGGGCGCCGGGCCCGCCGCCGCCGCCGCCGCAGCAGCGGCGACAGCAGGCCCGCCCGCCTCGAGCCGCTGCCGCCGGCGCGCCTCGCGCGCCTCGAGGCGCTCACGCTCGCGCCGAGCCTTCCCCTCTGCCAGCGCGGCCTCGGCGGCGTCGTCGCCCGCCTCGCAAGTGCCGCCCAGGCGCGCCAGGAGCAGCTCGTCGGGCTCGGCGGGCGCCACGCGGCCGGCGGCCGCGTCGGCAAAGTACTTGGCGCGCCGGCCGCCGGCGGTCGGGACCGCCTCGGTGGCTTCCGCCGTCGCCGTCGCCGCCGCCGCCGCCGCCGCCGCCGCCGCCGTCCCCTCTCCCTCTCCAGCAGACGCCGCCCCCTCTCCCGCGGCCGCCGCGGGAGGGCAATGCCAGTACGCCCCCTCCCGGCACGCGTGGCGCATGAGCGCGCGCCAGTTGGGGTCGGCGGCCAGCGAGGGCCCGTGCCCCACGATCATGAGCGAGCAGCGGGCGCGCGTCAGACCCACGTTGAGCCGGCGCTCGTCCGCCACAAAGCCGATCGACCCGCCGCCGTCGGGCGACGCCAGGCGCCCGCCGCGCGCGGGCGGCGGCGCGCCGCGCGTCCTCACCGCGGAGAACAATACGACGTCCTTCTCGCGCCCTTGGAAGCCGTCGATGGTGTTGATGTCCAGGTGCTGCGCCGCGGCGCCGAGGCGGTCCTGGAACATCTGGCGCAGCAGCCGGACCTGCGCCTTGTAGGGGGAGATGATCGCGACGCCCCGGCCGCCCTCGAGGTCGTGGTGGCCCCCCGCGTCCTCGCCGCCGGCTCCGCCGTCGCTCTTGTCCTCGCCGCCGCCGCTCTTGCCGCCGCCGCGCCGCGCGCCCTTTTCGCGCTCCTGCAGCTCCTCCTCGGTCGGGGGGGCGGCGGCTTTGGTGGCGGGAGCGGCCGTGCTGCCCTGTGCGGGCCCGGCGGCCGCCGTTTTGCCGCCCTTGACCCCCTCATCGTCCTCGGCCTTGACGGCAGCAGCCGCCGCAGCCGCGTCTTTGTCGGCCCCGCTCTCGGCCCCGCTCTCGGCCGCTCCGCCGCGCTTGCCCGACTTGGCTTTTGCCGCCGCGCGCAGCAGCAGCCGGTACAGCTCCAGGCACGCGTGCGCCTCGGCCCGGTTGATGATCGACGCCGAGCCCTTGGGCACCTCCTCGCGCCCGCGCACGTCGTGGAAGGCCAGCGGGCCCAGCCCCCCGCCGCCACCGCCGCCGCCGCCGCCGCCGCCGCCGCCGCCGCCGCCCCCGGCCGGCAGCAGCCACGGCCGCGCCGCGCGCGCCTCGGCGCCCTCGCCGTCCCGCAGCCGGCCCCCGTAGAAGCACCGGCTGGGAAACCGCGAGATCGCCGGGTGCATGCGGTACTGCGTGTCCAGCACGTGCACGGGGTGCCCCGCGGCCTCGAGGCGCGCAAACATCGAGCCGGCGTACCCGCGCGCGGCGGCGGCGCCAGAAATCACCGTGGCGGGCAGCTGTGCGGGGTCGCCGACCAGCACCGCCCGCCGGCACAGGCCCATGACCAGCGGCACCAGCAGGCTGGGTTCGACGGCCTGCGCCGCCTCGTCGACGACCACCACGTCGAAGTGGCGGCCGCCCGCCAGGCGCTGCAGCAGCGGGGAGCCGGCGAAGGAGAGGGTCGAGCACACGACAGCGGCCTCGGACAGCACGGCGCGGCGTGCGGCGTCGCGCACGGCCGGGCTGACGGCCGCGGGGGCCGCGGGGGCGGCGGCGTTGGCGGCGGGGCCGCCTCCTCTCGCCGCGCCCTCGCCCCCCGCGCCGCCGGCGGACCCGGCGGCGGCCGCGGCCAGGCGCGCGTCGACGAGCGCGTCCAGCGCGACGGCGCGGACGGAGCGGTGCGCGTTGACGCCGACGCGCACGAGCGAGGGGGTGTAACTGCGCCCGCGCCCGTCCACCAGGCCGGAGGACAGCAGGCGCAGGACGATCTCGTCCAGGGCGCTGTTGGAGGGCGCGCACACGAGCACGTGCGCGCGGGGGGCCCGCGCCGAGCCGACGACGTGCGGGCGCGGCTGCGAGCGCGGCGCGAGGGCGAGCCCAAACGCGTCGGCGGCGGCTCCGGCGGCCTCGGCGGCGCGCTGCGAGCCCGTGTCGCGCGAGGGGAGGACGCTGTCGCGCGCGCAGGCGAGGCCAAACATCCAGGGGGACTGGAGGCGCCACAGGCGCTCGCGCTCGGCGCGGGCGCGGCCCGCGCGCGCCTCGGGATCCTGCTCTTCTTCCTCTTCCTCCTCGATTCGTTCCCCGCCGGCGCCGCCGTCGCCCTCGCCCCCCTCTCGCCCCCCCCTCACGCCGCCACCTCCTCCTCCGCGCGGCGGCGTGCCGGGCGCGTCTGCCGGCGCCGAGCCCGCCGCCGCCGAGCCCGACGGCGACCACCCCGACGCCGCCGCGTGCATCACCAGCGACAGCAGGCTGAGGATCGTGCGCGTCTTGCCAGTGCCCGGCGGCCCCTGGATGAGCGTGACAGCCCCGCCGCGCAGGCCCGAGCGCACGGCGGCGAGCTGCGAGGCGTTGCAGCCGCGCTCGAGGGCCGCGGCCATGCCGCCCGGGATCTCGTGCTCGGCCTGGGCCGGGGAGGGCGGAGGGGCGGCGGCGGCGGGGTCGGCCCCTGCTGCCGCCGCCGCCGCCGCCGCGACCCCCGCGCCCCCCGCGTTCGCCCCTCCGTCGGCGCCGGCCGGCCGGCCCGACAGCACGACGTCCAGAAAGGGCAGCAGGTGCACGTGCTGCAGCGCGACCCACTCGCGCGTGATGGTCGACGCGTTGCACAGCCGCATGAGGTACCAGATCGACCGCGCGTCGGCGCTCGCGGCCGAGGCGGCCAGGCCCGCGCGTGTGGCGCGCGCGCGCGCGAGCCCGCTGGCGCTGCCGGCCTGCGCGTCGTCCGACAGCTGCAGCTTGACGCGCAGGCTGTCCTGGCCCTCGAGCTGCTCGACGAGGCTGTTTTGGTTGGTTGGTTGGTCGGTTGATTGTTCCGGTCGTTTTTCGTTGGTGTCGGTAGGTCGCTTGTTCACGAGGGGGCCAGCGCAAAAGGCGGCCGTCGGTCGACGACGGCGTTGTTTTGTTGTTTGGCGCGAGAGAGAGGGAGGAAGCGCCAAAAGAAGAGACGGCGGAAACAGAACAAACAACTCACCCGATCGCGTGCAGGTGCCGGCGCACGGAGCTGCCGTGCGGCTCGTCCTTGGACAGCAGGACGAGGTCGTTGGCCGCAAAGGTCCCCCGGGCCGTGGTCACGCCCACGCTCACGCGCGAGAAAGGCATCGGCCCTCCGCCGCCCGCCCCGCGCCCCCCGCCGCCGCCGCCGCCGCCGCCGCCGCCCCCCCCTGCCGCGTTGCCCGGCGGCGCCTCGAAGCGCTTGACCACCGCCGGCTGCGGCTCCAGCACGACGCCCTCCTCGATGCCGCGCACGATCTGCGCCCCGGCCTCCTCGAGCAGCAGCGGCTCCCAGACGGACCGGTAGTGCGCGGCGTCGCGGAACGTCGGCGGCACCGAGGCGAGCGCGGCGCCGCCGGCGTCGACGTCAAAGACGCCGAGCCCCTGGTCGAAGCGGTCGTTGAGCGTGTAGTAGCACCACGACAGGAGCTTGCGCTGGAGCTCGTCGCTGGCCGCCGAGACGTCCATAGCTCTGTTGGTTTTTGTTTTGGCCTGTGTCTGCGAGCCCGGTTCTCGCTCGCTCGTCCGTCGGCCGTGCGGGCTCGACCCCCCGCCCCCCGCGGCCGGTGGCCGCCGCCGCCGCCGTCCCTCGCTCTCTAGCGTGTGCGTCCGATCTATGGGGGTCGAGGTCGCGATCGATACTGCGCGCCGCGCGCTCTTGAGCTGGTGACGATGCTTCTCGAACCGCGGGGGCGGGCGTTGCTGATGCGCGCAGCGCGAGAGAAAGAGGCGGCGAGCGACGAGATGCGAGGGACTCGGAACGCGGATGTTGCAAAAAGGGCAACAGAGGCGCCGGCGCGGGTTTGTTCGTTTCGTTTCGATGGTCTTTTGACAATGGAGAGGTCCGACTGAATCGGTAGAGTGCGGGGCCGGCGCTGGGGCGACTCCGGGCTATCAAGCGCCGCGCTCGAAGCGCGCGTTCCTCCGGCGCCGCTCGTCGCTCCCCCGAAATCTCGCCCGGCGATCGATTGCTTTTCAAACGCGCCACGCGGCGCCTATATTCAGCGCGTGCTCGAATCACCGCAGCACCACGTACCACACAAACAAGATCGCCGCCACCCCCGCCGCCACCAGCACGCCCAGCTGCCTGCGCCCCTCGCGGCCGGCCATCACCGCCCCCAGTTTTGCCGCAGCGGCGCCCGCCATGCCGCGCGCGGTGCCGACGCCGTCCGCGAGCCGGTCGAGCAGGGCGTGCTGCCCCTCGGCCTCGTCGCGCACCCCGGCCGTCGCCGCTTTGAGCATCCCCACGCGCTCGGCGAGCGAGGCGATCGAGCCGTCGTTGGCGCGCTCGAGCGACTCTGGGTCGAGCGCGCTGGCGCCGGCGCCGACGCCGAACGGGCGGAAGCTCATGCCCGCGCCGCTGCTGCCGCCGACGCTCGCGCCGCGCCCGCCTGTCTGCACCGTGGCGGTGTGCTTGTTGGTCCTGGAAGCGACGGAGCGATTGGAGCTTGCGACGCAAGAGGATTGAGTGCAAAGGGGGAGGAACGAAACAGGGAGGAAAAAAACGCCGGAACGTCCTCTCCTTGTTTCGCGCGTGCGGGCGCGCGCGCTTCGTGATGTTGCGTAGTCGGAGGCGCGTGTGGCTCAGGCGTAGGGTGAGTTGGGGAGAGAATGAGGCCGAGAGCGAGAAAGGCTCTCTTGTTCTCGCCGGTGAGAAGCAACAAGCGCGGCGCGCGACAACGCGACCGCCCCCCCCCGCCTTCTCGCTCGTCCTCGCTCAAGAAAGCAGCCTCGCAACCGCCGCGCCCACCGCGCTCGCGCCTTCGTCCTGCGCCAGCGCCAGGCGCACCGCTGCGCACGCCAGGCGCCGGTACGCCAGTGGGTCCTGCGCCACGCTCCGCGCCAGGGGCGCCGCCAGCTCCTCGTCCGCCGCGCGGACCGCCGCGTCGAAAGCGACGTCCCGGCCGGCTCTGGCGCCTTCGGCGGGCGCCGCCGCCGCCGCCGCCGCCTCCCCGTCGCCCGACGCAGGCGCCGGCGCCCACCCGAATGTAACGCCGTACGTGTCGTGCTTGGCGAGCACGCGCAGAGGTTCGTTGCTAAGCGTTTCGTGGCGCCGCAGGGCCGGCAGCCGCTGCACGGCCTGCTTCCACGAGGTTGCGACGGCGGTCGAGGCCGGCGGCGGGGCGGGCGAGGAGCGGGTGGGGGCGGGGCCGGCGCCCGACGACGGCGGCGCCGGCGGCGGCGGCAAAGCCGGCGACGACAGCAGCAGCTCTCCGCCGCCCATGTCGAGCGCGAAGAAGAAGGCCACGGCGTTGACCCCCGCTCGGTCAGCCCCGTCCTCGACCTCGAACTCGAGCAGCGCCTCTGCGGGGGCCTCGGCGGCGGCCAGGGCGAGGCCGGCGTCCGAGAACGATAGCGAAAACGCGCGCCGGGGCGGCGCGGCGGCGTGCCACGCGCCGGCCCGCTCGAGCGCGGCCAGGTCGACCGCCGAGTACTGGCCCGGTCGCCAAGTGTAGGTGTCGGCCGCCTCGGCCAGGCGGGCGAGGGCCGCACCGTCGTCGTCGTCGTCGAGGCCGAGCAGCTGGGCGGCGCTGTCTTGTTCTGCTTCTTCGCCATCGCCGCCGTCGCCCGAGCGCCACCGCCGCTGCAGTGCAAAGGGCTCCAGGCGTCCCGGCTGCGCAAAGAGCGCGGCGCCGGCCGGGACGACCAGCCCGCCGGGCGCCAGCAGCCCGCGGCCGTGAATGGCGGCCGCGACGTGGAGCGCGCCCTCGCCGATCAGGCCGGCGTCGAACGTCTATTTTTGTTTGCTTGTTTTGTGGTGATTTTTTTGGGCGGAGCGAGACGGGGATTCCGTGCGTCGGCGGTCGTCGGCGGTCGGCGGCGTGCGCGCGGCGCGCTCGTTATGAAAGCGACCCCTTGCCTCTTGTCATCAACGCAAAGACACATCAGACCAATCAAAGACGGCACCCCTCTCTCTACGTTCGCAAAAGGTGCCTGCGCTCTCACGACGGAAAGCACCCGCATCGAACACAAACGAGGTGTGTCCCTCTCTCTCTCTGCGCCTCTCTCATGGTGCACGCGCCGCGCTGCATCGGGGCGTCGCAAGGGCAGGACTGTGACTCGTCGCAACCAGACGTCACGGGCCCGCCGAAGTTTGGATGCTCTCGCTGGCGCCCCGAAACAAAAAGCAAATTCTCCGAGAAGCAGCCTCACCTCGAAAACGACCACGTCCGCGCCCGCGTCCAAGTCGCCCGGGCGCCCGTCGGGTTGCTGGGGTCCGACGGTCAGCTGCCGCGCGTCCTTGTGCAGCACGCGCACGCGCCCGGACGCGCCGTTGGCCGCGACGACGCGCTCGGCGGCCGCGGCGACGTGCGAGACGCCCTCGACGGCGTCGACGCGCAGTAGGGGAAAGGGTCCCGCGCCCGGGGCGCTGTCGTCGTTTGTTTTTTGTGTTGGGTTTGGTGTGGGGGGGAAGAGCGGTTCCGCAAGCGATCAGCGGGGGGCGCACAACGCAGGAGCTGACCCCTGAGCGACCAAAACCCCCGTCACCAAAACACGCAAACACAAACACAGGCGACAAAGACGACGACGGCGCAAAAGATGCGCAGCGGCCTGAGCGCGCTGCTCCGCCGGGGGGCGGGCGGCGGCGGCGGTGGCGGCAGCCGTGCGGCGATGGGCGGCGCTGGCGGCTCCCCTTGCGCCTTCACGCCCGCCCTGTCCCGCGGCGTCGCCGCAACCGCCGGCGCCGGCAGCAGCGCCGCCGCCGCCTCGGCCCTGCCTTCGCCCGCGGCGCCGCCCGCGTCCTCGTCCGCCGCCGCCGCCGCCCCCGCCGCCGCCGCCCCCCCTCTGAGCCGCGCCTCGCCGCGCGGCCGCGGCCGCGGCCCCGCCGCCGCGCCGCGGCCCTCCCCGCCGTCGGCCTACGACTACCAGCCGGGCGTCCTCGGCGAGCCCGAGCCCTCGAACGGGGGCCGGGGGCTGTCCGCGGACCTGTACGACGCGGGCGGCGGCGGGGGAGGGGGCTACAACGGCGGAGGAGGAGGAGGAGGAGGCGCGTACGGCGGCGGCGGCGGCGGCGGCGGGGGGAGCGGCGGCGGCGGCGCGGCGTTTGCCGGCGGCGGCGGCGCCGCCGCCGCCGCCCCCTCGGCGGCCTACACCTCCTGGGACGTCTACAAGTCCAAGGCGGCGCTGTCCGCGCGCGTGATCCGCCCCCGCTGGCGCGCCGTCGGGCCCTCGGCCTCGGCCGTGGCCCTCGACCGCGAGGGCGTCTTCCTGTTTGAGCTCGCGCCGGCCGCGCCCGACGGCGGCGGCGGCGGCGGCGCGTCGTCCCTTCCAGGGCCCTCCGCGCCCGGCACCCGCCGCTACGACTGGGCGAGCAAGCTCAACGTCGCGCTGTCCGTCGGCGAGCTCGGCGCCATCCTCGCCGACCCCGACGGCCCCCACGAGTTCTTCCACGACCCGCAGAAGGGCCGCGACGGCGAGGGCGCCACCCGGAAGGTCGTCCGGTGGGCTGCGTCGCCCGACGGCCGCGCCTACTTTTTCCAGCTGACCGTCACTGGGGGCGGCGGCGGCGGCGGCGGCGGCGGCGGCCCCTCCGGCGGCGGCGGCGCGCGCCAGTCGGTCTCTGTGCCCGTCAGCAAAGGGGAGCTGTACGTGCTGCGGCGCCTGGTCGACTTTTCGATCCCCTACCTGCTGGGGTTCGACGCCGCCTTTGCCGAGATGGTGGCCGGCGGGGGGGGAGAGGGCGGCGGGGACGCCTGACGGGCGCGTCGCCGTCGTCTCGCCCGCTCCGTTCCGTCGTTCGCTCTCTCTCTCGCCGCTTGCTCGCTCGCTCGCCTCGCGTTGCCGCGCGCGCCCGCCGCCGCCGCCGCCGCCCGCCAATCTCTCTTCTCCGCTCATCTCCCTCTCACTCCCTCGCAATACAAAAAACGATGTAAACAAAAAACGAGACGAGAAGGGACTCACCATCGAGCCGCCAGAACAGAGAGCAGGGCCGACCCCGCGCCGATGTCGAGGACCCTCAGCGGCGGCCGGAGGGAAGGCGGCGACGGCGGCGCCCTGCCGCCGTCGATGCCGCCGCCGCCGTCCGGGGGAGGGGCGGCCGCGGAGGCGGCCCGCACGGCGCGCGTGATTGCGCGGTGGTAGCCGGAGTTGCGCGCGGCGTCGCAGACCATCTCGAGGTGCCAGGAGGGCAGCAGCGCGCCGCGGCGCGGGCGGTCTAACAGCGGCGGCGGCAGAGGAGCGCCGGGCAGCGCGACGAGCGCGAGCGAGGAGCCCTCGGCGGCGGCGGCGGCCGGTCCCCCCTCTCGATCGTCGTCGCGAAACTCGAGGGCCAGCGCAGCCGACCTGCCGCACGCCACCGAGGCGCGCACTTTGAGCGCGTCTCCCTGTCTTACGGGCAGCGGGCGGTGCGGCGGGTACCACAGGCTGGCGCGGGAGGGCGGCGCGCGGGCGGCGGCGGCGGCGGCGGCGGCGGCGGCCCCTGCGGCGGCGGCGCTGCCGCCGCCGTCATCGGGCGCGCCCTCTCCCGCCGCCACCGCCGCCCCCTGGAGCACGGGCTCGACCCACACGAGGCACGCGTTGCACCCGTCATCGGCGCGGCCGGCGACCTCGACCCGCGTCGTCTTGTGAGACTCCTCCCGGTGGGCGGACAGGCGCACCTCGGCCGCCAGGAAGGGCGCCGACAGTGCGCGCACGCTGCCGGCGGCAGCGGCCCCGCCTTGGGCAAACCCGCCGCCGCCCGGCGGCGCCCACCGGTAGAGGCGGTCGAGCGGGGACAGGTCGACGCCGCAGGTGACGGTGGCGCCGGGCGCCGAGGCGCTGGCCAGGGCCGCGTGCACGCGCAGGGAGGACGGCACAAAGGCGGTCGCGTCGGGGTCGGAGGCGCCGCCGGTCGCGGCCGCCGAGAGGGCGCCGAGGAGGCCGAGGGCAAAGGGGCTGCCGCTGCCGCCCCCAACGCAGCGGCGGCCTTTTTCCTCCTCTGGCTCGGGCAAGAGGACCGCGCCCGACGCAAAGAGGTCCGTCACCAGGACGTGCGCCGGCTCGCGGGCCGAGCGGAGCGGCGGGGACCACGCCTCGGCCGCCTGGGCGGGCGAGGCAACCACGACAAACGCGGCGGCGGCAGCGGGACGGCTCTTTGTCTTCTCGCCGGCGGCAAGGGGGGCGTCGGCGCCGGCGGCGCCTGCGTCGGCGCCAGCGTCGGCGCCGGGCGCTGCGACCGCGTCCAGGATCTTGAGCGCCGCGCGCCGGCCCCAGTGCGAGGGCTCGACCAGCGCCACGCAGGCGCGGGGCCAGCCCGCAGCCTCGGCGGCGGCGGCGGCGGCCAGGGCCAGGGGGGCGCCGCCGCCGAGGACGAGGATTCGAGCTGTCGTCGCCGTCGCCGTTTCTATTTGGGTCGCCGTCGCCGCCGCCCCCGCCGCTCCCTCTGCCGCCGCCGCCGCCGCCGCCAATGCCAACGCTTTTGCCCTCGCGCGCGCGCACGCGGCGTCGAGACCACGCCGCAAGAATGCCAGCAGCGCCAAAGGCGGGGAGCCGTCCGCCGGCATCAGCAGCTTGAGCCCGCGGAGCGGCGCCTCGAGGTCGTCGGCCGCCCGCGAGAAGGCCGAGACGGCCGCCTCGGCCTCGGCGTCGCCAGTGCACGCGCTAGCGCTGCCGGCCGCTCGTTGGTGCTGTCGTTGCTCTTGTTGCCCCGTCGCGCCGGCCATCCCGTCCGCCCCCTGAACGAGCGGCCGCCAGCGCCAGTCCGGCGGCTCCCACGCCCTGCCGTCCCCCGCCAGCGCCTCCTGCTGCTGCCGCAGCATGCGGGCGTCCAGCTCGGCGTCGCGCGCAAGGCGGGCGGCGGCGGCCGACGCGCGCGCGAGCACGGCGGCCGACGCGCGGCTCCGGCGGCGGCGCTCGTCTCGCGCCCGCTGCTCCTGCTCCTCTTTTCCCGTTGCTCCTGCGCCCGACATCTGGAACGGATATGAGGGACTGCGGGTAGCGGGCCTGCGCGATTCTTTATCCTGGAAGCAAGCAGGGGGGGGGAGACAAACAAAAGGAGAGGCAGCAGCGCCTTGTGATGGAGGCCGACCGTCTCGGGCGACGGTTTTGGGCGAGGGCGGGGAACGACGGCGAAACGATCGTTGTGTTTTTTACTCTCTCTTGTGTGTGTGCGTCGCCGTCTTTTTGCTTAGGGGGGCAATCTAGAAGCGAATGCGCGCGTGTGCGCGCCCTGGCTTGCTCTCTCTCGCGTGGGTGTGTGCTCGTGCGCTGCTGAGTCTTCGAAAGCGGAAAGAATAAGCAAAAGGGGGGGGCTTGTGCGCCGCCGCCCCTCGCTCCATCGATCGCCCGCTCAAAAATGACAAGGAAAAAAAAAGACGGCGCGACCGCGCGCGCATACCTCGTCACTCCCTCACTTGTACCGGATCGACACCAGCGGCACGTCCAGGTCCTCCTCGTCGTCCTCCCCCTCGCACGCCACCACCACGTCGAAGTGGCGCCGCGACTCGGGCAGCCTCTGCTTGGCGACCGTCACGACCAGCTCGCTCATCTTTTTGCCGAGGCGCTCCTTGTGCTTGGGAAAAATGTCGTTGTAGAGCAGCGACTGGCCGCACGAGATCGAGTAGGCCCGCAACCCTTTCCCGGAGAACCAGTCGATGACCTCCTGCACCGTCAGGTCCCCCTCGAGGACCCACCGGTCCCACAGCGACCACTTGAGCCCCTTGTACTCGAGCACCTTTGGCGCGATCGGCTCGGCCATCGCAAACAGCGGCAGCGCCAGGTTGGCGAACGCGTTGCGGTACGCCTCGAGCGGCTTTGCCGGATGTTGCTGGACGACCTTGTAGAGCTCGAGGCACACCAGGCCCGTGGCCGCGGCCGTGGCCGTGGCGATGGCCGGGATGATTCGCCCCGCGATCAGCTTGGCCTTCAGGGCGTCCACCTCGGCGATGCCGTAGTTGCGCGCGCGCATGTTGGCCAGCCCCGCGATGCAGGCCATGTGGTGGTTTGCGTCGTCGTCCTTTTCAAACGCGACGGGCGCCAGCCGGTAGCCGTCCGGTAAAGAGGCGGTCGCGGCCTCCAGGCGCGCCAGCAGGCCGTCGATGACCGACTCGTCGTCGGCCGAGGTCATGGCGGCGGCGGCGTTGGTGGCCTTTGGGTCGGTCTCGATGCGCACGCCCTGGCGCGGCACGAAGGGCTCGAGGGCGACGGCGCTGGCCGCCGCGGCGACGGCCGCCACGCCGCCGCCGCCAGTGCGGCCGCCGGCCCCCTCGCCCCCGGCCGCGGCCGCCGCTGCCGTCGCCCAAGCAGGCACCTCGACGCCGTGCACGCCCGCTTTCAGCAGCGCCAGCGCGTGCACCAGCGACGCGTGCGCCGGGTCGGCCGCGTCGAACGCCACCGCGCGGGGAAACCGCTTGGGCGCCGACCAGAAGGGCGCGCCGGTCGACGTGACGGCGTCCTCGGGGAACGTGTGCGTCAGCTGAAGCACCCGGTCGCGGAAGTAGTCGTCAAACCGGCGGCGCGCCCACTCGACGGCGCCGGCGAAGTCGCGCACGGCCGGCTCCTGCGGCGCCAGGACCTCGGCCACCTTGGCCAGCTGCTCGCGCGCGGCGGCGTCGGCCGACGCGCGCACGGCCGACGCGTAGCGCGGCCGGTCGGACAGGTAGCCGTTGGCCTCGGCGGGCGCCTTGTCGAACAGGCCCTCAAACTCCGAGCGCGCCCAGGTGAGGCAGTGGTCGACGTTGTGCGGGAACGAGTGGACGGTGCACATCGGCGCCTGTCGCTCGGGCGGGTCGCGCGACGCGCCGTAGTTCTCGGTCGCGCGCGGCAGGACGCACTGGGTGTTGCACTTTGCGCCCAGCGTGCCGCTCTCGAGCAGGGGGCGGCCAAAGTAGACGCAGCGCGCGTCGACGTAGAGCCGGGCGTTGACGTTGTCGAGCGCGTTGACGACGACGTCGAGCCGCTCCCAAAAGCTGTCGTCAAACACGCCCTCGGTCTCGGGGGAGACGCGGTTCTGCAGCGCGGCGACGCGCAGCGCCGGGTTGAGCGCGCGCGCGGCACGGGCGGCCGCCGTCGACTTCGGCTTGCCGAGGTCCCAGTCGCGAAAGAGGAACTGGCGCGACAGGTTGCTGCGCTCGATCACGTCGTCGTCCGTGACGAGCACAGAGCCGCCGCCGCGCGGGCCGGCGACGGCGGCGGCGGCGCGGGCGGCCGAGCAGGGCGGGACGGTGTCGGGCAGGGCGGCGGCGGCGGCGGCCGCGTTGCCGTCGGCGTCGGCGTCGGCAGGAACGGCCGCGGCCGCCGAGGCGCCGTTGCCGCCGGCGCCGGCAGGAGGGCCGTTGCCGTTGTTGCCGTCGGGAGCGCCGTTGCCGTCGGCGCCGTTGCCGTCGCCCGCGTCGCCCGAGCAGCCGACGCCCATCATCGCAAAGTTCTTCAGGAGCTCGCAGCCCAGGGCGCCCGCGCCCACCAGGAACACCCGGAGGGACCGCAGCCGGTCCACCATCCCGCGCCCGAACACGGCCACCTGCGAGTCGTAGCGGTCGCCGCGCGGCGCCACCTCGGCCGCCGGCAGCAGGCCGCTCTCGGCGTTGGCGGCGCCGGACAGCGCCTCGGCCGCGTCGAAGTGCAGCCACTGGCACAGCGGGTGGAACTTGCCGCTCACGGCCTTGACCACCTCCTGGCCCACAACGCCCCCAAACAGGCACGCCACGGGCCCGAGCTCGGCCGACGACCCCTGCGCCATCTGGTTGAGAAGGCGGCGCGCCTCGGCGTCGAGCGGCAGCGGCACGCGCAGCGCCTCGGGCGAGGCGGCCAGCACGGCCTCTGTGAGCTCGGCGAGGCGCGCGCCCGCCGCCTCCGCCTCGGTCGGAGGAGGGCAGGAGCCGCCGCGCTCGGCGCGCAGGGCGTCCAGGGCCCGGAAGGCGGCGTGCAGCAGGCGCGGGCGCTCCAGCTTTGCGAAATCCGTCAGCAAAAACTCGCCGGGCGCGTCGAGCGCGGCGCGCAGCGGCGCAAAGTCGAGCGTCTTGCCCGGCTTGTGCTGCGTGACGATGCCGCCGCGCGCGTAGGGGGCGAAGGCCGAGGTGTCGAGCTCGAGCTCGAACGAGTGGGCCTTGCAGTTGCGCACGCGCACGGGGGCGGGGAGCGCGTTGAGCTCCGCCGTGCCGCCGACCTCTGAAAAGGTCACGTAATCGCCGTCCTGCAGCCCGAGCCGCTCGTCGTCCACGCACGTGACCAGGGCCGTCGGCGCGCTGTTGGCCACGGACGCCACGATGCCCGTGTGCGGCTCCTCGCCGTCGACGTCGTGCACTCGGAATCCCGGTCCAAAGTCGCAGAAGACCGAGGCGAAGACGCCGCGCGTCTCGGCCCGGATAAAGGCGATGGGCGGGCGGCCGGCGGCGCCGGCGGCGCTGGCGGCGGCGCGGCACGCGTCGTTGACGCGCAGCGCCTCGTCCAAGGTGGCGGCGTCCGAGCACAGCACCACCACCTGGAAGGGCGCCATCATCTCGGGCGTCAGCGAGGGGGCGGCGGAGGACGACACCTCGACCGCCGGGTTCAGCTCCTGCAGCCGCGCGCGCGCGAGCTCGGCGCGGCTGCCGGCGGCGCCGACGTCGCCCTCGGTCAGGTAAAAGGCGGCGCCGAGGTCCGAGGCCGAGGCCAGGGGGCGGGGGTCGTGGAGGGTGACGGCGCGGACGCCCGCGAGGATGACGTTCTTGGCTGGGTGTTTTTGGGTGGGGGGTGTCGAGGGACGTCGGCGTGGGCGTGGTGGTGGGGTTGAGCGCCGCCGTTCTTTTTTTCTCCGAGCAAAAGCGAGAGCCCGCCGCACGGTACGCGCGTGCATGCGCGGCGACCGCCGCAGCGCTCTCTCTCGCAAGACCGGCGAATCGGCGCGCGCGTGCGCGCTCGCGGTCGACAGCGCCAATGCGCGCGAGCAGCGGATCATCCGCACGTGCATCCCGCGCGCGTGGCGATGAGGGGGCGCAGGAGCAGGCCCTCCTTCCCCCTCCGGCGGAACAAGAGGCTCCTTTCAAACAGGCAAAAAACAGAACATCCCGAGCGTGATGCCACTCACCGATCTCCAGGCCGAGGCCGTTGGCGCCCGAGATGAGCACGTTGGACGCGGCCATGCGCTTCATCACCTCGCGCCCGTACACGGCCAGCTGCCGGCTGTGCAGGTTCTCGTCGAGCGCGACCTCCATTTTCTCCTCCATCGTCGTCGTGGTGTCGGCTCCGCTGGCGCGCTTGGGCTGCTGCTGCTCGTCGTGCTTGTCGTCGGTCGGGTCGGTCCTCTCGCGCTTGCCCCCCGCAATCATGGAGATGCAAAAAGGGAGGGTGCGCGGTGTCGATTGGTTTTTGGAGCTGTGATTGTCCCTCGCTTGCAAGAGACAGCGGTTTTTGGAGAGGAGGGGGAGGAGACGGGGCGAAGGATGGAGGAGCAGCAGGAGACGAGAGGGCGCGCGCGTGCGGTGTACTCGAGTGTGTTGCGGTGCAATCGAGCGGATGCCGGATTGCTTGTACTTGCAGCGAAAACAGAGAGGGGGCGAGGAGTAGCGCCGCCGCCCCGGCAAAGTCGCTGTTAGTCTGCCGTCGCCGTCGCCGGCGGCGATCGCTCGCTCGCCGTCTTTCCTGAAGGTCCTCGTCGTTGCGCTTGCTTTGGTTTGCAAATTCGCCGTGTTTGCGTCGATCTCAAGAGGGCAAACCCCGCGCGGCGTGTGAAACTGCTCGGCGTCAGCTTGACGCCGCTAAGGGGAAACGCAGGGCGTAAAATTACAAGTTGCGGCGGCGTTTGGGCGGCGCGCGTCTCCCCAAATTCCGTTCCCGCTCGCCTTGACACAAAAAAGGAGCCCCCCAATCTCAGTCCTTCTCGGCGCTCCCGGCCGCGATCTGCCGCTCCAGCTCGGCGAACGCGTCCATCGAGGCGGCGGCGGCGGACCGCGGGCGCGGGGCCGCGGACATCGGCGGCGGCGACCGGGGCGCGTCGCCGTCGTCGGCGGCGGCGGCCCCGTCGGCGCCTCGTCCTTGCGCCGCCGCCCGCGCCGCCTCGAACGCCTTGAGCTCGACGTAGTAGGTGTCCCACGCACAAATGCGGCAGCCGGACTGTGTTTTAGTGTTGGTGTTGTTTTGGGACACTGGTGTGTTTGTGTGAGTGGTGGGGGGCCGCTCGCCAAGGGAAAACGATCGAACGAAGCTGCCGCTGACGCCGACGCCGACGCCGACGCCGACGCCGACGCCGACGCCGACGCCGACGCCGACGCCGACGCTGGCAAAACCTAAACCCACCTGGCAGCACTCCCCGCTGGTTGGCTCGCGCGGCAGCTCGAGGGGTGGAGTCGCCTCAGGAGTCGCTGACGTCGCGCTGCTACTGCCGCGCCAGGCGACGAGGAGAGGGGCACGGCGCACGGAGACCCTGACGGAGCCCGAGAGCATGGTTCCGCGGCGCGCGCTCCCTTTATGGACGCATGGCTGCTCGCTGCCGATGATGATGCATCGACCCGAGGTTTCGTATCGTGTTTGCTTGCAATTGGGCTGGCCCGGGACGGACCGCGATGAGCAGGGCGTGCGAAGCGACGCTTTGTTTGCGGCGCTTCGTGCGGCGGCGGTCGGTGAACGACGGCAGAAGACGCGTCTTTGCAGCAGAGTCGGACACGCCGTGCGGCAGGGCCAGAGGCGGCGGCGCCCTCCTCCTCCTCCTCGCCGTCGTTCCCGTTGCCGTCGCCGCGGCCGCCGCCGCCGGCCGCCGCCGCCGCGGCCGCCGCCGCCTCTTCGGCCGCGTCCTCCTGCTCGCCCTGCTGCTCAAGCATGGCGGCCGCCGCGGCGCCACGAGTCGCGGTCCGGCTCGGACGCGATAAGCACGCGCCGGAAGCGCGCGCGCTGCGCCGCCAGGTCGTCCGCCTTGGCCTGCGCCTCGGCGTCGCGGCGCGCCTGCTCCTCGGCGCCGCCCGCGGCCCGCTCGGACGAGCGCGCGCCCGCAAGGCGCGCGGCGGCGCCGACGGCGGCCGCGAGCACGACGGCGGCGCCCAGAAGGGCGGCGGCGGCGGGCGTGGGGGGAACCAGGGGTCCGGTGATGGGAAAGCCGGGGCCCACCGACGAGAGCGCGGCCCGCGCGGCGTCCAGGGGCCGGGGCAGGCCTTGCGGCAACGACGGCAGCGAGGGCAGCGAAGGCAGCGACAGCGACGGCAGCGACGGCGGCAGGGAGGGGAGGCGCAGCGCCCGCGCCGAGGCGGCGAGCGCCGGCCCGAGCGACTGCCCGGCCGCGGCCCTGGCCGCTTGGGCGGCCGAGACGGCGCGCCCGCGGAGGCCGTCGATTGCGTCGACGGCTGGCGAGAAGGCGCGGCGGCTGACGATGGCGACGGGCTCGGCGATGCTGCAGCACGTATGTTTTTTTACACGATGGGTCACGCGTCAATCGCATCACCGCGGCCGCCGCCGTTGTCGCCGCCGCCCTCATCCTTGCCGCCGCCCCGCGGCGAGGCCGGCGCGGGCAGGTCGGCCGAAAACGGGTTGGGCTCGCCGCCGTCCGCCGCCCGCAAGCCCGCCCGCCCCTTGGCCGCGCGACGGCTCCGGCGCGCCGCCTCCCCCTTGCGCGTGCGGGAGGCCTGCGCCGCGGCCGCGGTCACCTGGCGGCCGGAAGGGGGCGCGCGCGGCGCGGGCGGGGACGGCAGGGCCACCGCGCCCTCGTCGTCGTCGCTGCCGCCGCTGATGCCGCCGCCGCCGCCGCCCGGCCCGCCGCCGACCGCCGCCGCCGCTCCTCCCGCCCCCGTCATCCCTCCCGCCACGATCTCGTCTGCCGCGGCCATCAGGCCCAGGCCGTCCTCCCCGGCGCCGGCCGTCGTCATGGCCTCGCGGCGCGCGCGCCGCGCGGCCGCGCGCCGCGCCAGCGCGTCGCCGCCGTCGTCCCACCCGCCGCCGCCGCCGCCGCCGCCGCCGCCGCCGCCGCCGACGGACCAGACGGCGCGCTGCTGCGCGAGCAGGCGGCGCTCCTCCTCCTCCTCCTGGGGCGACATGTCGGCCGAAAAGGGCGCGGGGACGCCCCTGGGGCCGAGCGGGCGCGCCGACTGCCTCGGCCGCTGCTGCCGCTGCGCCGGCTGGCCGTCGCCGCCCCCGTCGCCGTCAAAAGCGTCGTCGTTGCCGTCCTCGCCGCCAAACGATGCGGCGGGCGGCGGCGGCGGCGCGGCCACGAGCCGCTCGTCCGTCTCGGCCCCCTTGCCGCCGAAGAAGGAGGGGCGCCGGAACGCGCGCCTGCCTGCGTGCCCCCCGTCCCCCGCACCAGGACCACCGGCAGCGGCAGCGTCGGCGGCAGAGGCGTCGCCCCGCCGCCGCCGCCCCTGCTCGTGGTCGGGCGTCTGCCCGTCGAGGTTGCGCCGGCGCGAGGGGTCCATCTCGCCGCCGCCGCCGCCGCCCTTGCCCCTGCCCGCGAACAGGCCCCTGAGCAGGCCCCCGAACAAGGGGAGGCGCGCGCGCCCGGACTCGATCAGGTCGGCGTCGGCGTCGGCGTCGGGCGGCGGCGCCGCGCGCAGCGCGGCCGCGCGGCGGGCCCGGTTGTCCTCCTCCTCCCCCTGCTGCCCCCCGCCCCCCCCTCCTGTGCCTCCTGCTCCTCCCTCATACTCTGGCTCCTGCTCCTCCCACTCGGCCAGCGCCTCCCCTTGCAGAGCGAACGGGTTGAAGTCGTCGCCCTTGCCCTTCAGGAAGGCCTCGACGCGCGCCGAGTGCGAGCCCTCGGAGCCGTCGCCGTCGAGCGCGCGCGGGTCCTCCTCCTCGGCCAGCAGCAGCCCGAGCGCGCCGAGCGGGCGCCGGGCGGGTGGCGGCGGCGGGGCTTGCCGGGGGGGAGGCCCTCCTTCTTGCTGCTGCTGCTGCTGCTGCTGGGGGGCAGCGGCCGCCTCGGCGGCGAGAGCGCGCTCGCCGTCGAGCAGCAGAGGGTCGCCCTCGGCCTCGTCGGCGGAGGACAAAGCCGACGCTGCCGCCTCCTCCGTCGCCTCCTCCTCCTCCTCCTCCTCCGCCGCCGCAACCTGCCGCTGCCTCCGTGCCTCGGGCTGCTCCCCCTCCTCCTCCTCCTCCTCCTCCCCCGCCTCCTCCTCCTCCTCCTCGTTGCCCGCCTCGCGGATGCGGCGCGTCATCTCGTCGAGCACCTCGCGCGACACCAGCTCGCCCGCGGCCGCGCCCAGGCCGCCGGCGTTGCCGCCGCCGGGGGCAAAGGCGCCGAAGTCGCTGAGGCCGCCGAGGCCGCCGCCGCGCCGGGCGCCAAACGCCGGCGAGCCCGCGCCGCCGCCGCCGCTGCCGCCGAGGCCGCCGGCTCCGCCTCCCGCCGCTCCTGCACCGGCCTCCATAGACCACATCTGCGCCTCGACCTCGCCCGTGCGGGAGCCCTTGACGAAGCGCTCCCACTCGCGGAGGGCGGCGCGGCCCTCCGCGTCGGACACGCCGTGCGGCAGGGCCAGGTTGCGCGGGCCAGAGGCGGCGGCGCCCTCCTCCTCGCCGTCGTTCCCGTTGCCGTCGCCGCGGTCGCCGCCGCCGGCCGCCGCCGCCGCCGCCGCCGCCGCCGCCGCCGCCTCTTCGGCCGCGTCCTCCTGCTCGCCCTGCTGCTGAAGCATGGCGGCCGCCGCGCGCCGCGAGTCGCGGTCCGGCTCGGACGCGATAAGCACGCGCCGGAAGCGCGCGCGCTGCGCCGCCAGGTCGTCCGCCTTGGCCTGCGCCTCGGCGTCGCGGCGCGCCTGCTCCTCGGCGCCGCCCGCGGCCCGCTCGGACGAGCGCGCGCCCGCAAGGCGCGCGGCGGCGCCGACGGCGGCCGCGAGCACGACGGCGGCGCCCAGAAGGGCGGCGGCGGCGGGCGTGGGGGGAACCAGGGGTCCGGTGATGGGAAAGCCGGGGCCCACCGACGAGAGCGCGGCCCGCGCGGCGTCCAGGGGCCGGGGCAGGCCTTGCGGCAACGACGGCAGCGAGGGCAGCGAAGGCAGCGACAGCGACGGCAGCGACGGCGGCAGGGAGGGGAGGCGCAGCGCCCGCGCCGAGGCGGCGAGCGCCGGCCCGAGCGACTGCCCGGCCGCGGCCCTGGCCGCTTGGGCGGCCGAGACGGTGCGCCCGCGGAGGCCGTCGATTGCGTCGACGGCTGGCGAGAAGGCGCGGCGGCTGACGATGGCGACGGGCTCGGCGATGCTGGTGGCGGCGACGGGGGGAGCGAGCGCGTTGGTCGCCTGCTCCTGCTCCTGCTGCTCCCGCGCCGGCGCCGCCGCTGTCGTTGGCGTCGCCGTCGGCAGCAGCTGCGGCGGGTCGGCAACAGCAGCGGCAGCATCAACAGCGGCAGCGCCATCAGCAGTCGCGGCAGCCACCGACGCGGCCTCCTCGAACGCGACCTCTGACACGAAGGCGTCTGGGCGGCCGAGCTGCGGCCACGCGCCGAGGTGCTTCTTCGGGCCCGCGCTCGGGGCGGCGGCCAAAGCGGCGGCGGGGTCGGCCGCCGCCGCGCGCGCCGCCGCCGCCTCGCCCCCCCTGCCGCGCGCCGCCGCCTTGTCGCGCAGGGCGCGGCCGGGCAGCCACGCGTCGCCGAAGCGCGTCAGCTCCGCGCCCGGTCCCAGGCTCACGCCGTCCCAGCCGGCGCGCGCGTAGGGCACGACGGCGCCGCCGCCGCCGCCGTTAGAAAACCGGTCGGCGACGCCGCGCGCCTCGCCAAACGCGCGCGCCTCAAAATCACAGCGGGGCGGGGGGGGAAGGGGGGGGAGGG
>Ga0209390_10003345_pt1 | contig 26165 bp, 21 predicted proteins | sample BON01_FD_187212 | JGI IMG/M metagenome (GOLD analysis project Ga0209390, IMG submission 187212) | Freshwater microbial communities from Lake Bonney liftoff mats and glacier meltwater in Antarctica - BON-01 (SPAdes) (version 2) | ecosystem: Environmental > Aquatic > Freshwater > Ice > Glacier... | reverse complement strand
GGGTGGTTTGAGAGGGGATTCGTTGGGGGGGGATTTGAAGTATGTGGCAACGGCGGCGTTGACGGTGCCGGTGCCTGTACCGCTTTTGGATAAGTTTGGGTTGAGATGGCATGTGTTTGCGGATGCCGGCAATTTGTTGCCGTGGTCCGCGCCATTGGCGAGCATGGTGAGTGATATGCGGGTGTCGTGTGGGACGGGGTTGGCGATGAGCGTGGGCGTGGCAAGGGTGGAGTTGAATTACTCGGTGCCGTTGAAGAAGGAGGGGAAAGATTTTGAGCAACGGTGGCAGTTTGGCTTGGCGGCGCACATTGGGTAGGGAAGGGTGGGGGTGGGTGGCATAGATGGAGATAGATAGACAGGAAATAGGTAGAGAAATAGATAGGAGAGCACTCACACGCACATCAGCGATGTAATAAAGTAAGAAAATCAACGGACGAAGCAGAAGACTAAGCGAGGTATAATATATATTGTGATTTGCGTTCAATGCGAGTACGACTCTATTTTTACCTCCCCACTCAGAGGCTGATAAATAATGGCGCTGCGTGTGTGCAGGTCTCATATGCTCTGGCCAGTGTCTTCAATAGAAAGAGCGCAAAAAAAACTACCTCAAGCACTCCCCATCTCCGGCAACGGCGACCGGCAATAAGGGCATGTCGCCTCAATGCACTTGCTCCTAAACTTCTCCACCCAAAAGTGTCCTCATCCGTCTGCCCCACCACACCACGCTTGTGAATGAACCGCAAAAACGTGCCAGCCGTCAGCACAATGTACACGCTTCCATTAGCCATTAACCAGGAGGACGCCAGGACGCGGGTTATGGGGCGGGGTTCGCAGACAACGCAAAAGCGCAAAAGCCTGGCTGCCGCTTCTTCATCTTCCTGCTTCAGGCCGTCCCCCGCTGCCCCGTCCGTCTCCTTTTTCCTTGGCTGTGTTGGCATGTGCAGGAAAAATGCCCTGGCCAATGCTTACCAGAATAAAGCACGAGGCCTTCTCAAGCGATCAGTGGTGCTGTTGGCCTCGCAAATGCCCGTGTCGCAAGGCCCATTTGATTTCGATGATGCGAAAGAGACCCTCGTTTTGCACCAAGCAATCAATCGGACACAAAGACCCCAAAGACCTCACTAACCCACATCCTTGATCATCCACAAGCAGACAGGGACCCTGCCGACGCGCATGGCGCCAAGACCAGGCAGCAGCAGCCCCAGCCGCCGCCGCCGCAGCACTACACTTCACTTCCACCCCACGTTGCTGTTGCCGTTGGTGATCGTGCTTGCCGTCCTGCTTCTCCTGCTACCGGGTGCCCAAAGCTTTGTCTCTCGCTCACCGTCGACCTCCACGTCCATGCGACCAGCCATGTTGTCGTCATGCAGTGCCCTTGCGGCGGCCGGCGGGGAGGGGAGCGGGAGCAGTGGTGGCAAGGAGAGCCTGCTCAATCCCTTGCTGAGCTCGGTAGCCGTGAGCAAGACGATCGAGATCCACGCCATGACCAAGAACATGGAGGCCCGGGGCGAGGCGGTCGTGTCGTTGTGCGTGGGAGAGCCGGATTTCCCCCCACCTGCCGGTACGTTTGTAGAATTTGGATGAGAGGGGGGGGGGGGGCTGGACAGGCAGAGGCTGAGATCGATTGCGGTCGTCATACGCCCCCTCTTCATTCCTTTCTCAACCTCCTTGGCTACAAAATTTTGATCATATGCTGTCAGGGGCACGCCATGAAAAGGCTATTAATTCTCTTTCGACCCACATATCACTCACTCAATCACGTCCCAACCCCGTTCCCCACCACCACAGAGGTAATCGAAGCCACCATCCAAGCGGTCCGGGAGGGCCACACCCGCTACACAGCCGTCACGGGCGAGGCCGCCCTGAGGGCAGCCATTTGCAAGGATCTCAAAACCCGAAAGGGCGTTAAATATGCCCCGGAAGAGATTATTGTTGGGAATGGAGCCAAGCAAGAGGTGTATCAAGCAGTGCTTGCTTTGTGTCGACCGGGGGATGAAGTCATCATTCCTGCGCCCTACTGGCCTAGCTACCCGGAGATTGTCAAGCTGGCGGGAGCGACGCCCGTAATCTTGGAGACCAAGGCGGCGGATGGGTTCTTGGTGGATCCTGAGGCGCTGTCGGCGGCGATTACGCCTAAGACTCGCATGGTAAGGGAAGGAGGAAGGGAGAGGGAGAGGGAGGAGGAGAGGGGTAGATCTGCTTGCTGTAAAAGTATCTTGTCTGTCTATCCTTTTTGGAACGAGAATTCGAATGCCGAGCCGCTCTATGAAGTATACCAGTAATAGATGCCTTCATCTCTCCCTTACTCCCGCCTTCTTCACATAAACTCACCCCTCCCTCCCTCCCTCTTTCCCTCCCTCCCTTCCCTCAACAGTTCATCTTCTGCAACCCCTGCAACCCCACTGGTGCCGTGCACCCCCCCTCCGTCGTGGATGCTGTTGGGGCGGTCCTTAAACGTTCCCATGCCAAGCACGTCTGGGCCTTGTCTGACGAGATATACGAGCGCATCGTCTACGACACCCCACACAAGAGCCTGGCAGCCGTCTCGGGGCTGCGGGATCGCGTTTTGTTGATCAATGGATTTTCGAAAGCTTATGCCATGACGGGCTACCGGCTCGGGTACCTCGCTGGGCCTCTGGCAGTTATCAAGGGATGTACCACGTTGCAGTCTCAGATTACGTCGTGCGCCAGCAGCATTGCCCAACGGGCGGGCACGGTGGCTTTGGGTCTGCCGGAAGCAACGATGGCACCCTCGGTGGCGGTGATGCGCAAGAAACGCGATCAAGTCATGGCTGCTATAGCCAAGATCCCCCGTGTGACGTGCTCGGTCCCTCAAGGGGCGTTTTATGTGCTGCCTGATGTGTCAGCGTACTACCACAAGAAGACACCGGCGGGCCAACTTATTCGAGATGGCCACGAGCTGTGCATGTACCTGTTGAAGGAGTACAAGGTAGCGTTGGTCCCTGGGGATTCGTTTGGAGCCTCGTCGACGATTCGGATTTCGTACGCCACCTCGGAGGAAGAGCTGGACACGGCCTTGACCCGCTTGGGCGAGTGCTTGGCGTCGCTTTTGTAGTTTAGGGGAGCTTGGGAAAGTGGGAGGGAGGGTAGAGGAAGAAAATTGGACGTAAAAGAAAAAACACTGTAAGACATGGAATTCAATTGATTTTTTGCGCAGTCTATCAGTTCGTTTCCGCTCTCGTTCTGTGATGGGAAAAGCAGAGGAAATGCAAAATGGCGGTGGGGAGGTCGGCCACGTACCCCTCAACTTGGAAACGGCCACGACACATTCAAACCCCAAACCTCTGACCACACACACCACCACCACACACACGCGCATGCACAGAGCCTCCGCTGCACCATCCTTGCGCGCCCCTTCTCGCCCTTACTTACTTCCCAGGCCCGTTTGGTTTTCCGAGCGACGGCTTCGTCAACGTCCCACCAACGCCCACACATCATCCACCCCCTCTCCCAACAGACCCAACCACATGACCACGCCCCGCCCCGCAACAGCACCACCACCACCACCTTCAGCAGCAGCTGAAGTAGCAGCAGCTTACGCAGCAGCTTACGCAGCAGCCTTACCCACCGGCGACCGGAGCAGCAGCAAAGCCACTCCCAGCAGTCCCGGCAAAGGAAACCCAGACTCCAACACTACTACAAAGGTCGCCGGCACCATGTCAGAAGTGGACGAGCTGCTGAATCTGGGGCTCAAGCCCCGCACCATGCAACTTATTACCCTCGTCTTGGCCTGCGCCAACGCGGCCGATGCCGTGGAAGTGCTGGCCGTGGGCTTCTTTCTGACTGTGTACACGAACAAGGACGGCTCGGAGCTTTCCGGGGCTGACAAGAGTGTGTTGACCGGATCGATTTACATGGGCATGCTGGTGGGTGGGCTAGTGGGAGGGTGGCTCTCGGATGTTGTGGGGAGGAAGCGGACCTTGACCTGCTCCTTGGCCTTGAACGGCGTGGCTGGCCTCGTTTCGGCGGCCTCTCCCAATTTGGGTTGCTTGGCTACCTTTCGTGTGCTTGCTGGCATTGGGGTGGGTGCTTCGGTGCCTTGCTTGTTTACGTTGGGCGCGGAGCTTTTTCCCGTGCAGATCCGAGGGGTGTATTTGTCGTACATTGCCAGTTTTTGGATGGTGGGTTCCATTTATGCTGCGGCTGCTGCGTGGATCATCCTGGGGTTAAACGTGCAGGGGGAGCGGATTCTGCCGGGGTGGACGTGGCGGGCCTTTGTGATAGTGGCGGTGATGCCCGTGTTTTTGACGTTGGCCTTGGCTTTGGTTTTCCTCCCCGAGTCCCCCCGCTATTTGATTCACAAGGGTCGCTACGCAGAAGCAGCCAAGAATCTACATAAGCTGACGGGGCGGACGGTTAGCCCGGATGCCCTCGTGCCGGCTGCGGGAGATGACGATGGTTATCATTATGTTGATAAAGAGACCGACCCCCTAACAGGCGCTCCTCTTGCCCACCCTCTCGCTGCGGTTGCTGCTGCGGATAAAGAAGAGGGTATGACGACCTCGGCTTCGGGGTTGTCTTCGGGCCCGTCTTCTTCGCGTCGGAGCCATCGACGACCGCCTATGAAAGGCTTTGATCGGATGAAAGCTGTATTTGGGGGGCCTTTGCGTCTAAGCACGCTGCGATTGATGGTGGTGTGGTTCACGCTTTGCTTTGGCACGTATGGGCTGAGCACGTGGATCAGCAATATTTTCAAGGTGATTGGGATTGAGAATGAGTTTTTGCCGACTTTTTTGTTCGCTCTGGCGAATTTACCGGGGAATGTGGCGTCGTTTGTGTTGATTGAACGTCTGGGGCGGAAGAGGTTGTTGGCTTATTCGATGTTACTTGCTGCGGGGTCTGCGTTTTTGTTTGCGTTTACCAGCTCTCGGGCCGTGTGGTTGGCGGTGGTGGCGGCGTGTTTGTTTCAGGCCTTTTCGGTGGCGGGGTGGAATGCGCTGGATGCTTTGTCGACGGAGTCGTTTCCGACCGCGACGAGGACGACGGGGATGGGCCTGCTTTCGGGAACGGGGAGATTTGCGTCGCTGATTGCGATGTTTGTCAATGGTTCCTTGGAGCATAATGTGGCGTTGTTGTTTACGGTGACGGGGGCGACGACGATTTGTGGGTCGATGACGGCGTTTTGGTTGCCGTATGAACCGACGGGGCAGTCTTTGGATGGGGTGGGTGGTAGATGGGGGGGAGGAAGGGGTGGGAGGGAGTGGCGGAGTTTTGAGCCGGTGGTGGAGGGGGGGGATGATGGGGAGCCTTGAGGAAGGGGGTAGGAGGACGACGAAATACAGGAAGAAGGGGAAGGAGGGGGATGGAAATGACGATCTCCGCGCATGCAAAAATCAAAATAGACTGAGGAGAGGATATTCAAATGTAGTTTTAATGACAATTTCGCTTACTGGTGAGCACCCGCGGAGGAAGAGACGTTTGTGTGGGTTTGCAGCGGGTACACAGGGAATAATTGCTGTATTGTCAAGGTGCTGTTTGAAATGTGTATAAACTCAGGACCAAACGACGAACGGAAAGTAATACATGAGAGAGAGCATGTGCGAGGGTGGTGCCTCCGTGCAAAGCCACAGCTAGTAGATATAGATATAGGGATGACAGAAAGAATGAACAGTAGGATTGTGTTGATTGTTGGTGCTTCGGTCTTTTGCCTTCACATGATGTGATGATTTGTGCTGGAGAAAATCCTGCCTTTGTTTATTTTCCATAGTCGTACTTTGTCCTGGTCTATTGTCTCTATTCTTTAGACGCTTTTATTGTTGTTGTTCTATTCCGAGCCCTTCCGCCAAGGCCACCAGCCCCGCTTCCACCACCTAGCGCTCGACTTGTTCCCTTTTCCCTCTTCATCTTCCTCAGACGAAGACGAGGAAGAGGACGAGGGCTGCATCGACGACGTGACATCCACCACCGGCACACCTCGCACGCCACGTCCCATCTCCACCAACACTTTCTCTTCAATCGGAACCCAAAACTGCGCATTCCCCTCCCCACTTACACCAACAAGGTCCTCCTCCTTCCTTTCCTCCCAGTCACCACCACTACTGCCACTACTGGCGAGCTGCTCGCCAAGCATCGCGAGGGAGGGCACCTCCTCCGCTCCCAACACACCACTCAACTTCTCATGCATCCCCTCCATACGCTTACACCGCAACGACATCTCCAGAGCCCTTGACGCCGCGCTCTTCTCCAGCCGAATCAATTCTAATTGCAAACCAATAAAATCTGCGTCTGTCAGATCAGGCGCTCGTTCCCTCAACACCATCCGAGCTTCGTGTAGCTGCGCCCATTCCGCACTCAAGGCTTGACGATGGAATGAAAGCAAACTCGCCTCTTGAACAAAATGACGGGCATCGGCCCGAGCATGCATATGTTGAGCGAGTGCTGGGTCCATTTCTAGTGCTTTCCACGCCATAGTAACGGCGGCGGGAGTGGTCAGCCTTTTGGGGAGGGGGATAGAGTCTAGGCCTCCTTCTCCTTTCTCCTCGCCCTCCCTGCTGCTGTTGCTGCTGTTGATAACTGTTCCTTGCAGGGTCTCTAGGGAGCCGCGGCACATGAGCCAGTGAGTCAGAGGTGTCGCTGCTTCGGCTTCTGCTTCTGCTTCTGCTACACATACATCCTCGTCGCCTCCTTCTGAAGAAGCGGGCGGCGGTGGCCCCGCGGCGTCCTCAAGTCCATCTTCCTCTCCCTCCCCTCTTCCCTCCGCTAATTCTGACGCTGCTAAGGCAGCAGAAGAGCCTTCCTCCACGCTGCTGCCTTTCAACTCCGGATAGCAAAACTCCACCCACCCCTCAGCAATCAAAGCTTCCAGAATCCGAAAATTGTTGTCACAGAGCTGGAGCACTGTCTCAAGGGCCACCACGCCTGGTTGCCCACTTCCGTCTACTCGGCCTTGACTCAACATATCGACCCGTTCTCCGTGAATTGCGTGCAGCACATCCCAAAAAATAATTGCCGCGGTGCTGTTCCTATTGCTGCTGCTGCTACTGCTACTGTCACTGCTGTTGCTGCTGCTGCTAACCCCAAAAGCTGCTCGGAGTCGCTGCGTCTCCTTGGCGACGAGATCGTGAAAGATCTGGCCGGCTGTGTCTGCATCGTGGGCCTCTGAGAAGTGGGAGAGTACCCCTAAGGTCGGTTGAAGGGAGAGGAACTGCTGAAGGGCCAGGGTGTTTGCAGCCTTGCTGCTCACCATCGACTTTTCCTCCTGGTCTGATGGCTGGTCATGCTCGTCGTCGGCTTTGAAGATTGGTGGAGGTGCTGCTGCTGCCGCTTCGGCGCCTCGCTGCTCTGGTTTTGGTTCCAAATCTGCCGTTTCCGTCGTTTCTGACGTTGTTGCCGTCGTCGCCGTTGTTTCATTAGGTAAAGAGGAGACCCCCAATAGCAAAGAGGCTTGCTTCAGCAAATAGCCATGGGTGGGACCAAGAACCTCAAGATGAAAGATGGGAATATCCCCCTCCTCCTTCTTCTCCTTCTTGTTGACTTCGCCGTCTTGCTGCTGCTGCTCCTGCTGCTGCTGCTGCTGCTGCTGCTGTCGGAAAAAGTTTTGCAGACGCCAGAGCCCAAGAGGATTCGTAGCAGTCAGGACGATTTGTAGATTCTGCTGTCCTTCTTCATGGCCTTGGTGATTATAGTTGTCAGAAAGCTGCCGCCGTTTAATCCATTCCACGGCGCGCCGCAGCATTTCGTTGGTGGCGGGCGTGGCGCTAGGTAGGGACAAGAGCGGGCTCAGGTGTAGCACAACAGTCCCATTTAGTAGTGCGGCCTCGGCATCCTTGCTTTCTGTTTCCTCAAGAAAAGACAGGCGCTTTGACTGCTGGCTTCCAGGCTGGGCTTGGCACGTGGCTTGTATGCTTTGGCCGTCGTCTTGGCTGCTGAAGTAAACCGTGACGTGGGGTTGGTGTTCTGGCCTGCTTCTATAGGATTTAGATGGGGAAAAGGTGAGCGACTTCAAAGTCAAAGAGAACAATCAAGAATCTAAAGACAAAGATAGAGGCCTTGACAACCCTGCAGCAGCCAGGGCAGTGATGAGAGGAAAATGCCTTGAACTCGAGAATTAAGGAGCGTCTTTGCTCTCCCTCTACCCTGTCACATTGAACCTACAACCTCCCTTCTATGCGTACCCAAAGCCCTCCCCGTACGTACCGCTTCTCAAACACATCTTGAACCAGATTCTCAATGACAAAGGGGTCGGCGCAGGACAAGAATAGAAGTGGGGGCGGACGGTGGTGCTGCTGCGACTGCTGCTGGCCCTGCCCCGCTTCCTCCTCCTCTGGAGCTAGCGGGGGCGGCAACACTGACGACAAGGACGGCAGCAACCAGGCAGGGAGGGGAGACGGAAGCGCTGGCATTGGCGTCGTCAGCGTGACGTGCAGGTGGTCCACCAAGCGGTGCCGCGGCCATGGAGGGCTGTCCTCGTCTAGACCGTTGCCCTCGTCTTCCTCGCCTCGAAGCCACCACGTTGTGACGCCGCCGCCCACCACCACGGCCCCAATTCTCGCCAGCTGCCGCGCCGTGGTGCTCGAGGCCATGCCTGTGGACGTGGGGAGGGCATGGGTGGGTTAATGAGTGGGTAAAGTGGCTGCTGCTGACGTAGCAATATGTTCCCAAGCAACCTCCTGCCTCCACAAAGCATTCGACGCCGCAACTTTACACTTGCCTACCGCGCTATCAACCCCTTTACATCCTTTAATAGAGCCATGGACGACAACGGACCGCTTCTTCTCCCCCCCGACACACCAATCCTGGGCAGCTTCACGTGGCACGAGCTCTACCACCTCTATCAGCAGTCCTTTCCCAATGGTGGTGCTACGCTTAGGGGGGTCGTGCAGCAGCCTGTCAAGCAACTGGAGCAGTCGGACGTGATGGTGATCAAGGTGCTATTTGCGCGGGCAAGAAGCAGTTACAAGGAAGGCGACGCTGAAAAGATGCATGACGACGACGACGGGGAAGGCGACAAGGGGTGCGATGCCAGGCACGTGGGTGGCGACGACGAGCTGTCTGAGGAGCAGTTCCTGATCAAGTACGTGAATGTACCCGCCCAACAGCAGCGCATCACCAAGACGGAGGAGAAGTGGGCCATTTCCATCCAGTCCTTTCAAAACGAAGCGAGCTTCTACCATCACTGCTCCACGACGGCCGAGAGCGAACGACTAGCAGCCGCGGCCGTCCATCTGCCGGGGTGTCAATACAAAGGCGTGACATATGACGACGTGGGAAAGCTGCAAACTTCTACGCATCTCCTCGATTACTTTTCGCGTCCGCAGTACGTCCAACATCACCAGCTAACCTTTGCGCAAGCAGAGGTGGCCTTATCTGCGCTTGCGCGCTTTCACGGTTGCTATTGGAAAGGCGGCGAGAATCAAAAGACCCCCGGCATTTTCAAGGACCTTTTTAATCACGGTGGGTGGTGGCGGCCCGAGTTGCGCCCGTCCGTCAAGTACGACACCATCGCTGAGTCTTTCGCGTCGCTCTGTCGGAATTTCCCCCGAGAATTTAAGTTGCTGGACACGCCGGAGAACCACGCGTTGATGCGGGGCTTCCAGGCGCGTGTGCCCGAGGAGCTGTCAGAGAAAGTGCGTGCCAAGGGCCCGCGGACTCTCATCCATGGAGATTGCAAGACTTCCAATCTCTTCTTCTCCTTGGAGAACGCCAGCGAGAACGAAAAAGGCAGCAGCAGCAGTGGCAGGGGCGGAGAAGGAGCGGGGGAACAACAACAGCTGAGGTGCAGCTTGATCGATTTCCAATGGACGGGCGCGGCGTCCTCGGGGATGGCGGACGTGGCATACCTCTTGTGGTCGGGGGTGGATGTGGAGGGGGTGCGACGCGAGGCCGAGTTGCTGGATGCGTATTATCATGCCTTGCAGGCCGCTTTGCCTGCCGCTGCCGACGATACTGCGCAAATATACACAAGAGAAGAGATGGAAAGCGATATCGCCCTCGAGTTTCTCGCTTATTTTGCTACGGCATTGCCCCAGCTGTTGAATGGCATGGATTTTGATCATTGTGAAAAATGGAGGGGGAGTTATGGGTGGTTGACGTGCGAGACGATTCCTGAAGTGACGGAGGCGTTTGTGGGAAAGGCTCTTAAGTTGCTGCGGGAGATTAAATGGTGATGATAATTATGTGAAGTAGAAAGGAAAGAGGACGGGCCGTGGCAATATTCGAAGTTTGTGCATATGTATTTGTTGTTCTTACAGAATCGTTTCTTCTTTTGACATTTGTTTTCTCTTCAATTTGGGTTGCTGCTGCTGCTTTTGTTTGTTTGACTTCATCATTCATACAAGCAGGTTTTAAATACTTTTTGTATCCGGCTTTTCTCATGCACACGCAAGATAAATTACTCGTTGCAACCAGTCCACTTTCCTTTTTATCTCTTGCACACACACACACATATTTCTTGCCTAGATCTCCCGCCTTTCTTTCTTCCTTAATTGCCTCCGCCACTGTGTGACCTCCCTCAATCTCTCGCAATCACGCATTGATTATCATTCACTGATGCATTCATGATCATCCTTCCCTTCACTAATCCCGCAAAAAAAATATTTTGCGCCACACCACAACTGCATCCACACTTGTTCATAGTCGCTCAAAGGGGCCGACTCCGATTGCTCCCTTCCCGGCGCAGGACTCCCGTGCCCGTCTCCACCCCCCCTCCATCCCCACCCCCACCAACGCCACCACCGCTGAAGCTAGTGCTGCTTCCTCCAGGATGTGCCAGCAAGTCGGCCGAGTTGACGTACTCAGGCGCCGCCGCGGCAACAACCGCAAGCTTGGCCTTGCTTCCCGTCGTCGTCATCACCGCCACCGACGGCACCTCTGCATACTGCACACTCCCGCCTCCACCCTCACCCCCACCATTCATCGCCTCCTCCCCAAAGAAAGCAACCCCCCCAGGCAGCCCAGCCCCGCCAGTACCAGCAGCAGCACCACGCGAAGGAGCAGTCACCCCCGAGGTGGTGGAAAGCGCAGAGGACGACGTCCAAGGCGCTACGTCCGAGGAGCCAGACGTATAAGAGCCATCAGTCCTCCCTCCCCCCATCCCTGCCTGAACCGTAGGAAGGCGGCCCACCTTCAACTGCTGCTGCTGCTGTTGCTGCTGCTGCTGGTATTTATAAGAAGGGTACTGGGTTTGGGCTAAGGCCCGGTGGTAGGTGTCTTCCCCAATAAAGGTAAAGTCGGTGAAGCGCTGGCCGGCGTCGCCTGCGAGGGTATCACGAGGCTCAAGGTTGAGATAGCGGGAGGAGACGTACTTGCAGTCGGACGCACGGGTGATCTCGGGGGTGATCAAGGGAGCGGCATCCTTGCTTGCGAGTAGCTCCCAGTCCATCCCTTGGAAAAAAGTATGATGCTGGATAGCCTCGCTCGCCATGCCCCCCAAACGTTCCTCCGGGTTTTTCTTCAACAACAAACTAATCAAATCCAGGGCATCCGGAGACATTTCAGCGGGGAACACCGGATCTTCATTCACGATTCGATCATACATTGACGTCCTCGATCGATTATAAAAAGGAGAACGACCCATCATCATCTCATAGACAAATATTCCAAACGCCCACCAATCCACCGACGTGCCATACGACGCCCTCCTTAACTGCTCCGGAGCCAAATACTCCGCAGTCCCACAAAACGTCGAGGTCCTCACCCCTCCCAACAACTGCTTCGACAACCCAAAATCAGTCAAGGCCACATGGCCACTATTCTCCATCAAAACATTCTCCGGCTTCAAGTCCCTATAAACAATATGCCTCGAATGCAGATACTGGATCGCCAAAAAGACCTCCGCCGCAAAAAGCCGAGCCACCGGCTCAGTAAAGACGACGTTCCTCTTCAAATGCACTAGTAAATTGCCCCCATTATAAAAATCAGTCACCAAATAAAGCTTCGCCGCATTCTGAAACGCAAATCTCAAATGGACCAAAAACGGATGATCGGACTCACACAAAATCCGCCTTTCCAGCTTCGTGCTCTCCACGTACCCCCTCCTAATAATCTCGCATTTATTGATCACCTTCATTGCATACACATGCCTAGAGACATCATTCCGGATCCGCATCATCAACACCTTCCCAAACGCCCCCTTGCCAATCACTCGGTCAAGCACAAAATTCTCCACTGACATGCACGCCTTCCGATCCAACAACGCCGCCCACGAATCCGTCCGTCTCAACACCCCCAACTGCTGCTCCTCCACCCTCGTCAGCATCGACCCCCCCTCCCCCCCGCTCTCCGCGCTCTCTAACCCTGCCACCGTTCCCCCTCCATCCTGCACCGAGCTAGTAGAGTGCGTGCTAACCGTACCAATATGCGTCGCTCCCGACGACAACGGGGAGGGTGACACGCTCTTGGCAGGCGCAGCAGCAGCTACAGAAGCATTGCGAGCAGCCGCAGCAGCAGCCGCAGCAGCAGCAGCCGCCGCGGCTTTCTTGCTTAAGCTCCCGCTGTGGCCGCTGTTGGCGTGGTTGTTCCCTCCCGACGAGCGCATCAATCCCATGAAGCTCCGAATGAGGCGAGGGGATTTCTTCTCCGGCACGGGGGGAGGACGACGCTGGCAGTATTTAAACACCTCCCCCATGCCCTGATAGAGAGACCAAGCCAAATTCATGTCTGGACCCGTAGTGCCCAGAGAATAACAATCCCCCACCCCAATCGCAGCCGCCACGTCATGCAAGGGCCGACCGATCGAATGCTGGGATTTTTTCAAATTCACCGTGTTCTGCTTCAGGAAGGCAAGCATCTCGGGCCCGTCCTCCCCCTCCTTCCCCTTTAGTCGACAGGATTCTACGAGCGCTAGTGTTAAAATGGGCTTGGCGTGTCCGGGTTGCTCCTGCCGGTGGGCGAGGGCGCGATGGAGCAAGGCTTTGCAAAGGCGGGCACCGTGGCTGTAGCCTACTAAGACGATGTGCTCGGCTTGTGCCCGTGTGAGGAGGTGGTCGTAGACCCACGCCATGAGCTCTTCGGGGGTGAGTGATAGTGGGGAATCAGCGGCAGGAGCAGCAGCAGCAGCAACAGCAGGAGGAGCGGCAGCAGTCGGTGTGGCGGTGGCGGTGGGTGGGGGTGGGGGTGATAAGGAGGAGGAGGAGGAAGGGACGGAGGAAGTGGTTGGAGGGGTGGCTGGGGCAGGTGTACAGATGATGACAGCAAATCCTTCTCTATAGGCGGTGTCGATATACGGAAGCATCGTCCCGAACCGCAGCCCCTGGTCAATGCACAGGGATCGGCTCCAGACACCAAGAGGGGAATGTCCGTGGTGGTTGGGCACCAGCACCATGATCTGTCGTGCTGTTTCCCAATTCTCTGACACCATCACCGTCCCCCGCGGTGGCAATCCTCCCCCTCCTCCCCCTCCCCCTTCCCCTCCCAAAGCCATCGCCTTGCTAAATGTCACACTCACGCCCGTACCAGCCGTGCCAGCCGTACCACCGCTCAAGCTGCTGCTGGTATTGCTGCTGATGCGACCATCCAAGCTGGCGGCTGCTCCTGCTCCCGGTCCGGAGACGAGAAGGAGGTCTTGCACCCCATAGTAGAACCGCATGCATTCCACCACATACGTCGCCGTCGCGTCCATGACCGAATTCAAATCCCGCGCCGTGACAGGCACGGACAAATCAGCCACTTCCAATTTATTGCTCTCTACCAAGGTATAAAGCGGGTGGGCAAACCGAGGAGCCTCCCCAAAACACACCGAAAAATGCGAGGGCTCGCTCGTCCCGCTCGCATACGACATAGAGCTAGAACTCCCCTGGCTCTTCCCACTCCTCGCCTGCATCCTCTTCCCCCCCCCCCCAGACCCCAACGACGAGAACTGCTGCTGTTGAGAAGAATGCTTATGATGTTCTCCCCTATTCCAAGGCAGGAACGCCGCAAACGTCGCACCCAAATTAGACGACCCTCCCCCTCCTGAGCGCCGCCCCTGCGAGGACCGGATACGTGCACCAGAGGGCTCGGCACTGCGAACGCTCCCTCCTCCTCCCCCGCCCCCTCCGCCGCCGGAGGACAACGCTGCAGCAGAAGAGTCGTTGTTGTCGGTTTGGGGCATTCCTGCCCAACCCTTTGCCATCATGTCCACGGGCGCGGGGGCAGGCATTGGGTTATTGTTGTTGTTGGTGGGGTGGGTGTTGTTGTTATTATTCCCCACGTTGGCGTCTAAGGCGCGTTCGGACGGGTGCCGGGAGATGCGAAGGCCGAGCATTTTGTCGAAGAAGCCCAGGGTGCGACCGGCGGGCATGGCATGGTTGTTGCCGCTCCCGCTTCGAGTGGGCACGTCCTTGCGCGTGGCCGTCGCCAGCAAGCTACCACGTCTGTGTGTTTTTGGAGTGTGTGAAGAGAGAATGAATGGATGGATGGATGGATGGATGGGAGATTGAGACATAAGTGGGAGCGGGAGGTAAAGATGCGGACATACACACCGCCTGTCGCTTGTTCATTCAAGTCCGTGCTTAGGGCTCGGAGTTGAGCACGACATCCCCTGACGGATTCGCGCACCACCCACGACCCTTATTAGATCAAGGACTCACCTACTGGGTGCCGCACGCCTCTTGGCCCCATTGTCTGACTCGGTCTTGGATTGCTGGGAGGACGCCCCTCGAGGCCCTGTGGTGGGGAGAAGAAGCGGAGGTGAGTTGCCGGGCAGGACGGGAATGGTGGATTCAGGGGATAACAAGCAAGAAGCCGTGCAAATTTACAAGCGGACCCCGCGCATGACATAAACATAAATGTCCTCACGCTCGGCATGTGCCAGAGTTGGCATCGGTCGGTCCTGTACTTACGCTGGCGTCTTGATTGGAGATCGCGCTTCATTTGCTGCTATCGGGGGCGGGGGAGCTGGCTGGCGTGGCTTGCCCTAGCTGTGTGTTTGACGTGGTTGCTTGGCGGTGCTTCTAGGCCAAGTCGTCGGCCCCATGCAGGCGGCGTGGTGGGGAGCCAGGGCTGTGCGTGTGTGGGTGTAAATGTCAGTCTGACTGCGATAGGAAGTGTAGGTGGGGGGTGCAAACCGATTGGAGAGCGAGGTATCCGCAAAACAAATTGTGGCCTCCACAAGACCCCATACCCCCAGCCAGCACCACCACGGCCTCGACAAGGAATGTGGCTTTGTGTAGTGTGCGTGAGAGGTCCTGGATTGGCCCAGGGGAGCAATGACACCAAGTCCGCGGTAACCGTACGGATGCATGCTCGAGAGAAACACGACGCACGGCAAGCAACGAGTCGAGCGAGGACTTCGCTCCGCTCCCATGCCAAAAGCCGAAAGCCAACGCCTTGGACCAAAAGCAAGGGCAAATTACAGGCAGCAAGTGCTCGTATTAGTTGTCCTTTCATTTCTTTCCTTCAGTTCTCAGTGCACCACTCAACCAGTCAAAATTTTACCTCGCATCTCGCTTCTCGTAGGCCTCTTGCCGAGTTCTCGCTCGTGTATGGCCCATCGCTTCAACCCGCTTCAACCCGATCATCCCCCCGTGCCTACCCCCACCCACACATGTCTCAAAAAAGGTGACTCCCGCCACGCATATTTCATTCTCAAGCCAGGGAATGCAACCCCTATGTACACATACAGTCAATTTTTCACACAAAAACTTTCATTTCCCTTACTTGTTAGATCTCCCCCGACCTCCCCACCCCCCTCTTACGCTTATGCCACCTTGTTCGGGTCAAACAGGATGAACCCCGGCAACGCCACGGCCCCCGGCCCCGACACGTCCTTGAAGATAACCAAGGAAATATACGCAACCACCTCCTTCTCCAAGGGCTTGAGGAAAAAGTGCCCACCCGGGAAAATGCGCGACTCAAACTCGCCGGCCGTGAAGCGAGCCCACTCCGCCGTCTCTTGCTGGGGGACCCGCATGTCCTGATCGCTGCCCAAGGCCAAAATCGGGCAGGCCAAAGGCTCGGCTTCGTGATACACGTACTTATCGACAGCCAGATAATCACCCTTCAGCGCGGGGAGGAACTGATTGACGACATCGCGGTTCTTGGCCATCTCCTTCGTGATCCCCCCCATCTCCAACAAAGACGTCACCAGATCATCATCATTCGGCACCGAGAACCTCGCCCGACCCGCCCTCATATGCAAAGGCACACAGCCCGAAACAATCAAGTGTTTGGGCGTGTAATTATACTGATTTCGCAACACCTGCGCCACCAACGTCGAGACAATAGCCCCAAAGCTGTGCCCGAAAAACACCAATGGGATCTGCGACTTCAAATAACCCACCGCATCCAACGCCGAGGCAATCTTCTTCGCAATCAAATACACGTCCGTGATGGCCTTCTCGTTATATCGGGCATTACGACCCGGCAGCTCCACCAACACCATCTCCGTCTCCTTGAAATCCCAGGTCTTGTAAAAGTTGGAATTCCCGCCAGCATAAGGAAAACAGACCATCCGCACCCGGGCAAAGTCCTTGCGCTTGACCAAGAACCACTTCTTTGCCTCATCCTCCCGCATCATCGCCGGGGCCTTCTGGTGGTCGTGGCGGTGCCCGGGCAAATTGTCATGGATGCAACGGACGGCACACGCCGAGATACACCGCGTCCTCGCCTGGATCGCCTCCCCCAACCCCATATGGTGCGGGGCGGAAGGGTGAGCGCCATGGCCAGAAGGCGCGACCTGCGCAGCCCCCCCAGGCAGTTCCTTGGCGATGGGCACGGCGGGCCCACAGGCGTTGAGGGCCTTGTCGGGGACGCAGCACATGCAGCAGCCCTTGGAACCGGAGCCACCTAGGTGGGTGGGGTGGGGTATGGAGGGAGAGGGTGGAGTTAGAGGGGTGTTTAAGAAAAAGAGACGCTAAGTGTGTGTGCATTGGAAAGGTGTGCGATGAAGATGTGTGTATGGTGTCGGTGGACATGCAAAAAGACGACGAGAAGGAAAGTAGCGGCGCCCTCGGCGGGAGGGCAGGTGGCTCGAGGCCAGGCAAGTGGTACTGGAGGAGAAAGGCAAGCACACATAGGTATCCCCTCAGGCAGGCCTTGAGCACATCTGTAGGCAAGCCTGCTTGACTTTACACATTTTCTTTGCGTTTGCATCGTCCCTACGTCCTTCTCTTCCCATATGTTCTGCTTTGCCTCTCCTCTCCTTCCCTCCCTCCCACCCCTCCACGTACCCATGATCACAGCAAAAAGTAAAACAAAGGACGACGACGAGAAAAACGACAACGGCTGCGCAGGACCCCTCCTCCTAGGTCTTCCTGTGGTGGTGTGCAGTGATGGTGGTGTGTGGGTCGTTTGTGAGAATTGCGTTAGTCTAGAGCCCGCAATGCAAGAGTTGACGAGGGGATGGGCCGTCGTGTGTGGTCGAAGCCAGCGTGCACACGCCAGCAGCTCACAGACGGCAGCAGAGACGTGCACCTAGCGTGGTCACGGAGGGCTTAGCGTGCGGCCTGTTGGTATGTGTGTGTACGTGGCTCCGTGTTCAGCCTAGAAGGAAGGAAGCGAGGAACTAAACTCAAACAGCAGCGACGAGCGATTATTGCAGCTCTTGGCCGACCGAGGTGTGTAAGGGCAGGGGAGACTCCCAAAAAGGAAGCAATTTGGCAGCAATTCACCCCAAAACATAACCACCATGCCGTCCATTTTGACGATTACGAACGCAATGACTCGTCCAAAGGAGTGTTATTAATGGGCAGCGTGTGGAACAAAAGAGGCAAATCGGGCATTGCCGGCGGGCCCATTCGATCATGAGGGAAGTGCGTTGCCTCGGCCCGGCCGTTGTTGGGACCTCTCTGTGTGTTGTGTTGTGGGCAGCAGCATTTGAAACACAACCCACAAGTTATGCAGCATCATTTTCAAAGGAGAAGCTGGGCATCAAATTTAAAAGAGATGCCTTTGGAGCACCAGCGTTCCCCGCCTCCAAATTCACCCTCCCCTCCCCCTCAGCTCCCTTTGCTGCAGTCTCTCTCCTCCGAGCTTGCTCTAGCTTCTGCAAGCCTGCATTTGCCCAGCCTTTTTCCTAATCAAAATCAACCTTCGGGATTAAAGCAAAAGCAAGAATAAACAACTCAAAACCATCAACCGAAATTACTATTTGTACAAGCGCGCAGCATTTCCTTTCCTGTCTTCCCCACCCAACTCCTACCAACCCTACCCAATTCTACTTCTTCTTGGGCTTAATCTCATCATCCTTGACCATATGAATGAAAATATCATTCGGCGCCTGTTTAGTATAGTGCTCCGAGCCCTTGCTCCAATCATAACTCACGGCATACCCATACAAATCCCCCCGATGATTGAATGAGGCACACGAAATAGGGGCATTCATCCTCGTCGGTGGCTTCAACCGCTGCCGCTTGTCCTTATCCCAAAACGCGTACGAGCCATCAACACCAGCCGTGGCAAAAGCCCCATAGCGATTGTGAAACGAAATGGCATTGACCGAATGAATCTCTGCGGTCTTGTTAGGACTCTCCTTCGCGTCCACCCGGTGGCATTTATACGCAAACTCCACCGTCTTATCCCCCTGCCGATGATCAATATAATGAATCGCGACTCGTCCCTCGATATTCCCAATCGCAAACCCGGAGCAATCAGGAAACATGCTCAACGTCCGGGTCTGAAACGCCTTGATCTGCGACTGAATCGGCGCCCCCCCCGGCTTATGCGGGCGAATGCCCCCAGCCAGATTATAGACATACACATCCTTGTTCGACGTACCCACACACAAATAAGGGTACCGGCAATCCATCGTCAACACCTTGTGGGGGAGCTGGAGTTGGTGCGCGGGGGAGGGTGACCGCATGTCCCAGAACTTGACAGTTTGGTCCCAGGAGCCCGTGATAACGCAGGGGAGTTGCGGCACGTGCGCGATGCATTTGATGGGGGCGGCGTGCTCGGCGATTTGCTGGGTTTGTGGCGGGCCACCCGCAGGATTTGGGGTCCACATCATGGCCTTGTTGTCGCAGCCGGCGGAAAAGACATTGCCCTCGGCGGACATGCACACGTCCAGCACGGGGGCTTGGTGCTTCATCTCGCCAATGGGCGTGGCCATGATACTATGCTGCTGTGCCATGCCCAACCCTTGCGAGGCTTGTTCTTGCAAGTTCCAGAGCCGCACTGAATTGTCCCAGGAGCCCGCCGCCACCAGGTTTAGGGTGTCGGACGGCGCGAAGGCCAAGGAGGAGATGCCATCCGCTTGTGTGTGCGGGAGCTTCAGGTCTGGGGCCGCGACGGGTTGTTGCGTGCTCCCCAAGGTTTGCCCGCCCAAGCCGCCCCACGACATGTTGTTCTTGCTGTTGTAGGTGAATGGAGTGAGGGTCCACGGCCGCAAGCAAGATGGAAGAAGTGAAGAAGGAGCGACCTGTGTGGGGGGGGATGATGGTGTGGGGTGGCTGTTGCGTGAGTTGCGTGAGAAAGGAGGCGGCACCACGCCGGCGGCCAGGCAGATAATCGGACGAAAACTGCCTGGCCGCGTGGTAGCGAGGCTTGTGCGTGGTCTAGGAGGCAGGATGGTGCGCAAGGGCACTTCTTCCATGCCAGTGCCAATGATGATGGTCGGGCCGTTGCGAGCAGTTGTTCCTCGTGATCCCTGATCCCCAATGCCACCACCACACCACCACGCTTACACCACACTGCCACCCACCCACACTAGCTACAGGCACGGGAGAACAACAACAAGAACGCAGCAGCAGCGGGAAGCAGCGGGCAGAAACAACGCAGCCCTCAGCCTCGTCCAATCCACCCCTCAGAAGCAGCATCAATGCAGTCGCCCGCGGAGGTGATTGCCTTGCTCCAGGCCGCGGTCAAGGAGAAGGACGCGACCCTGGCGCAACTCAAGAGCAAGACCAAGATCTTCGTGCAGGAAATGCGGGGCGAGCTAAACCAAGCGAAGGCTGGGAAGGAAGCGGCGGAGCAAGAATGCGCGAGTTTGAAAGCCCTTTTACCACCCGCGGCGTCCCCACCCTCGCAGCAGCAGCAGCACCCGGGGGAGGAAGGCTCGGAGGGTGTCACGAACAGCAACAGTAGTGGCAAGCAGAAGGCCGAGGCGCTCCAAATCCAGACGCTGCAAGCCGAGCTTAGTAATGCCCACACCACAGCAAAACAAACCCAAGAAGAGCTGGCTATGCACAAACAGCAAAGCCACACCCTCATGACCCAGCTCGCCGAGGCCCAAAAGCACAAAGGGGACGCCGAGGCGTTGCGACGGCGCGTGGGTAACCTGCAGGAGGAAGTCAAGATGGCCAAGGAGCAGCACGCGGAGGTCTTAAATGAGCTCGCGGGGAAGGAGAAGGAAATGGTGGGCCTCGAGAAAGCCTTGCAGGAAAGCAAGGCAGCAGCAGCGGCGGCGGCAGCAGCAGCGACAGCAGCAGCAGCGGCGGCGGAAACAGTACACGAGAAGGCACAGCAAGAGCAATCGAAGAAGCTGAAGGAAATCCAGCAGCAATTGGAGGAGCAGCAACAGCGATTCGAGCAGCAGAAGCAGGAGCAGGAGCAGTTGTTGCAGCAGAAAAAGCAAGTGCAACAGGAGCCAGAACACACACAAGCTTCTCTTCCGGCACTCATCCCTCCTCAGCAAGACGAAGCATCAACGGGCGATCTGATCGACTTTGATTACACCGACCGTGTCTCTCCTCTCCCTCCCCTAGCTCTACCCACCATCCCAGCCACCACTAGCAGCAGCAGCACTACATCAGTCTCGCCCATGACCGCAGCCTTTACAGCTGCTGCTCAAGCCCCATTGACAGCACCCTCTACCGCAGCACCACCAGTAGCAGCAACACCAGCAGCTGTGGTAGATTCGGACGCGATCTCTCTCCTTGGAGCCAGCTTAGAGGAGGCTCGTGCCTCCCTCCAGACCAAGGAAGAGGAACTAGCAGCAGCTTACGCCGAAGTCACCCGCTTGCTCCAGACCCAGGAGACGAATGCTGCGGCCCTTGCGCAATTACAAAGCGACCTGGTTACAGCACAAGAAGCAGCAGCGACCGCAGCAGCAGCAGCAGCAGCAGCGGTCAAAAAGGAGGAAGGAGAAAAACAAATTCAAAAAGAAAGAGGGTTGGAGGGGTTGGACGGGCGGACGCAGCATCTCAAGGCGCAGCTGCAGGAAGGCGAGCTTACTGTACAGGAAAAAACAACCCTGCTCGAGCGATGCCAGGCCGAGCTAGCGACCATCAGCAGTGAGCGTGAGGCGCTACAACAGCAAGTGGGGGCCTTGGCTGCGGAGAAGAAGGGGTTGGTGGCAGCGGTGGAAAAGCTGACGAGCAGCAGCAGCACGCTGGAGGCGACATGTGAGGAGGCAGTGCGGGAGCGGGAGGAGCTGAAGGAGGAGTGTGTGAAGCTAAAGGCGGCATTGGTGGGGTTGGAGGAGGCGCAACGGGCACATGACGATCAAATGAGGAGTGTCCGACACGAGGCAGAAGAGACGGTGAAGCGAGTGAAATCCGACGCCGAGACTGAATTGTCCGCCGCCCGCTTTCAATTACAAGAAGCGGAGAAAGCACAGGGCCAAGCAGAGAAAACAGCAGTAAATTTAAGGGTACAAATGGAAGAATTGCAACGATCCTTGACGCAGGGAATGGAGGAGAGTAGTCTAGCGGTGGCCGCTCTTGAGAAGGAGCGAGGACAGCTTGTGGCTGAGCTGGAGTTAGAAAGGGAGAACGGACAGGAACGACGGAGGCAGATGAAGCAGTACCTCGAGACGTTGACAAAGGAAAAGCAAGACAGGGAGGCGGAATTAGCGGTGGCGACTACGGCGTTGGCAGCCGCGAGGAGGGAGCAGGGGGGGTTGGAGGAGATGGTGCAGGCGCTGCAGGAGCGATTGGCGGTGCAGGTGGAAACGAATGAGGGGGAGGTCCGTCGGTTAGATGAGAGGCTGCGCGAGCAAGAGAGGAGGCATGCCGAGAGTGTGCTGGAGAAGGATGGGGAGATTGAACGATTGAGGGAGGAGCAAGTGATGAGGTTGTCGAGCACGGCACGGCAATCGGAAGAGATGGAGAGTCAACTGAAGGCGGTGGAGGCGGAGACGGCCGCACACAAACAGAAGAGGCTCGCGGCGAAGAATGAGATGATTAGCTTGGCACAGGCATTGGAGGATTTGACGACGACCTCGAGGTTGATGGAGGAGAGTATGGAGCATACGCTGATCCCACGGTGCCTTGAGCAGCTCTCATTGCTTGACAGGGCTATTGATCAGGTGGATGCGGCGGTGTGGCAGCTGACGAGGAGGGGTCCTGGCGGCGGAGGAGGAGGAGGAGGGAGTTCTTTTTCGACGACAATGACGACGAGGAGGGGAGAGGGGGCGGATGGCCGTGCGCGGAGTCGGACGGGGTCATTGGGTGTGGAGATGGGGAGGCTTCGCTTGGGGACTGGTGGTAGTAGTGTAGGTGGTGGTGGTGGCAGTGGTGGCGGCAAGAATGGGGCTGCGCGCATGCGGAGTCCGTCTGGGGATCACTTGTTGCGGGAGGAGGAGGAGGAGGAGGATCGTGAGCATGATGTGCAGCATTTGTCGGGGGAGGGAGAGGGTGGTGGGAGAGAAGGGGGGGGAGGGCGTGACCACCGTGGTCGGACCAAGTCGATGTTGACGATGGAGCGTCTTCAAAGATTGGATGTGGAGACGGGCCGAGTCTCGGCGGGCGTGCAGACGTTGGCGCAGAGCTTGGAGAGGTTGCAGCGGGGGCTCGAGGCGTTGGCGGAGGATGGGTTGGAGGGTCATAGTAGCGCGCAGGATGCGGTGTCGTTGTGTAGTAAGGTGTTGGGGGACTGCTTTTCGTTTATGCGGCAGACGCCTGTGGTGAACGCGAGGGTGACGGGAAGTGCGATAGGGACGGCATCGTCATCGTCGTCGTCGTCGTCGTCGTCGTCGTCGTCGAGGGGGCAACGGCCTGCCCGCACGCCCTATGTGGCCGTGTTGCGGGAGGAGGAGGAGGAGCAGGACCGGGTGATTGACGTGGTTTGAGAGGAGGCGAGAAGGAGGGAAGGAGGATGGGAGTATATACAACAATACAGATAAGTAGAGTGTGCGCATAGGCACATAAATACGAAATAAAGTCCCAAATTCGACAGGAATAGCGAATAAAATCTTTCTTGCTTCTTTTGAGTTGAACCTCCTGGCTATTTTGAAGCTTTCGTATGCTTCTATATGCCTGCCGTACTTGTATTCGCACAATTCGTTTCATTCAATACCGGTACATAAATATTTCAAAGCAAAAGCATAATTATTGACGTGCACGGCACAATTACGTTTCGGAGGAAAATTTTGCATTTTGCTCGTAATCAAGCTTTGTCAGTTTGCTTCTATCAGCTTCGCCTTATTGAGGATTGATTGATAGGAAAGGAGCTCGATTGGTCCTCAGAAAGTAGTTTTGATTTGCTAGAAGTATTTGATTAATTAGTCTTGCATTTGTTTGATTGAATTATTCTCAAAATAATTATTTGGTACGCTATTGGTCGGGGAAATGGCTAGGCAAGGTGTTTGCTCACTCTGTACCCACCCTGGGCTTTTGTGATGATGAAATCTTCGAATAGTCGGATCCTTCTTAAAAACTAACCATTCAGCGACTATTGGATAAGTTTTTATGATAAAAGGTGAGGGTAGGTACAGAGTGAGCAAAAACCTTGCTTAGCAACTTCCCCCTTCCAAAGCGTACGCGAACATTATTTTTAAGGATGACTTTCAAAACAAATGCAAAACAGAAGTTATATAATACAATAGCTCAATTCGAAGCCAGCGTCATTATTGTTTATTGGGAGTTGTCGTCGTTGCGGTCAGAAATGCAGAAAGGAAATAAAAAGCAGGTCGGGAGGTACTGGGTGCCAGTGGGGCGTGGCATTTCTTTACTCCTACTTTTACTCTCTCAGTTCTCTTGCTTTGCCACCAAACACCATTCCTGGGACCTTGCCACTTAGTGCTCGCGATCCCGATTTTAGTTAGGCCGCTCCATGCTATCAGCAGGGAGCTTGGGGCCTGGACTATCGATATAGCTAGAATGCATGCGGCGCGCTGCTTGTTTGATGTTGCGAGGGACACCTGGAGCCTCCGGAAGGGGTATAGTGCCAAGAAGGCTGAAACTGGGACCTTGCCAGTTGGTGCTCGCGACCCCGACAAAGTTCAGCCATCTCCGTGTTATTGGCATGTAGCCTGGGGCCTGGGCTACCCATTATGTACAAAGCCACGCGGCGGCATGTCGCACGCGGTGGCTTGAGACCCTGGGGGCCTTGGGGAAAGGAAGGAGCAGTGACAAGGAGGCTAGAAGCGATTCAGACATATTTCAGCCATTTCCATGCTATCAGTATATATGTTGGCCCCTGGTTCCAGTTTCTCGAGTCCATCCCAGAGGCCCCTGGGTCTCGAGCCCCCGCATCCGACATGCGCGCCGCCTGGCTTTGTACATTCTGAGTAGCCGACACTTCAGGCACCCTGCCGATAGCATGGAAATGGCTGAAATATGTCTGAATCGCGGGCAGTACACGGGAACTCGTTTCTAGCCAACTACTCCTAGCTCCCTCCCTCCCCAAAGGCCTTGGCGACCAGAGCAGCCGCATTTGACATGATGCGCCGTCTGGCTTTGTACATTCAGAGTTGTTCAGACCCCAGGCTCCCTGCTGGTAGCATAGAGATGGCTGGACATGTCTGAGTCGCGTGTAGTCAATGGGAACACACTTCTAGCCTCCTTCCGATTGGTGTTGCAGAGGACGGCACAGAGATAGTCTCAGAGACAACCCCTGCATCGGGATTGCTTGGCACCCTGGGGGTACAACCTTCATCCACTGCTCCTTCCTTTCCCCAAGGCCCCCAGGGTCTCAAGCCACCGCGTGCGACATGCTGGCCGCGTGGCTTTGTACATTCAGAGTTGCTCAGGCCCCATGCACCCTGCTGGTAGCATGGAGCGGCCTAACTAAAGTTGGGATCGCGAGCAATAACTTGCAAGGTCCCAGTTTCAGCCTTCTTGGCACTATACCCCTCCCGGAGGCTCCAGGAGTCCCTCGCAACATCAAATAAGCAGCGCGCCGCATGCATTTCAGCTATATCGATAGCCCAGGCCCCAGGCTGCATGCTGGTAGCATGGAGCGGCCTAACTAAAAATCGGGGTTGCGAGCACGAAGAAGCAAGGGTCCATTTTGGGCCATCCTGCTCCTCCTCACTTCCATGAAATGTCCCTGGTACCCAAATAATTGACACTCAAACCGCATGCATTTTCACATTTTCGAAAGCCTTACTCGTCAGCTCCACGTTGCCACCATGGAGATGTCTCCACGAGGCCAGAGTCGTGTGCACGGCCGGCCCCCGTCCAGCCGGCTGGCCCTCCTACCTCCCTCATCCCCCAACCTACCTGAAGAACCCTCTAGCACCCGCCACTGACCTGGCCAACCCCTATAAGCCTAAGCCAAATGATAGCCTAGGACCAGGGATCCACGTTGGTACAACATTCATGCCTGTTTTCCTCCAAGGGTAGGTGCCCCCAGGTGGGAGAGGCGACCTCCTGCCTGGCTAGCCTGCTCCTTCCTCCCTTTTCAGCTAAAAAAAACAGGAGCATGGGCATGCCTGCCCAAACCCCAAACCCCTAACGCAATCGAAAATTTGGCAATAAGACTACGTGGTGGTGGTATTCGTGGCAAGTTTCACAGTCGGGGTCGCGTGTAATTGCTGGCCGCCGTCTCGAACCTCCTCCCAAGGTCCATTTCGACGGGCCTCCCCGCACCTCCCCGTTCTCGGCCAATTCACAACATCACGACCCCGCACCTAGCGCATTCGATTCTTTGCGTCGAGATACACCTTTTCTACGACTATCCACCATCGAGGAAAATGCCCTCCGCAAACAAAACTATCAGGGGGGTTTAGAACCTATAAGCCCCAATCGCTGATAGTTTTGACCTCCCCGGCTGATAGAATGAAGCTGTGAGAGACGAGTTCACATGACGCGATGCTGTAAAAAATGTTAACGAATCTGTAATAATGTGCGTTAACAAAAGAATCAATTTTGTATCGGAAGTCTTTTCAAAGAATTGCGGAGTTCAACTTACCTCCCCGCTTTTTACCTAGTTCAGGTGCGCGTTTCTGCTCCCAAATCGTACCCAGCAGCAACGGCGGCCGCGGGGTCAAAGGTCAAGCAGTTCACTAAGCAGACATCAACGCAGCACCATATATAACCCCTTCTTGGCCTGGCACATTTCTTGCACACCTCTCCGCTAGGCAGGCGTCTGAAGTTGTGGTCGTTGTGTCCTGAAATCCTGGC
>Ga0209390_10003343_pt1 | contig 26170 bp, 18 predicted proteins | sample BON01_FD_187212 | JGI IMG/M metagenome (GOLD analysis project Ga0209390, IMG submission 187212) | Freshwater microbial communities from Lake Bonney liftoff mats and glacier meltwater in Antarctica - BON-01 (SPAdes) (version 2) | ecosystem: Environmental > Aquatic > Freshwater > Ice > Glacier... | reverse complement strand
CTGCACTGAATTTTGGGCCACTGAGGCGGCACTCAGCTTGGCCGTGCTCACGCACAACCTGATCGTTTTGTTCGAACGCAAGCTCGGGTGGCTCGAAGCGGTCACCTTGGGGAGTCTGCGCTACTGGCTGTTTGTCACCGCCGGGGTCATCAGCGAGGCTCAAGGCACCCTCACCATCAGGCTCGCCGTGCCGCCCCGAGAACGCGACTGGTGGCGAAAGCTCTGGGCCAAGCTGACATCTCCCTTTCCCAACTGCGATGCAGTCGGAAACCGCCCCTGCTTCTCATCCTGATTTCCCTTCGCATTTACCCTTAATACACCACAATATCAGTTTCCTTCTGCATCGTTACGGCTAAGTCTACCGGTTCTACCGGCTTTGTCAATTCGGAGGTCCAATCGGAGCTCCTTTCTACGCTGAAGATGCTTCAGTCTAGTCGCCTAAAGGCAATCCCTCGGATTCAATACAGTCGCCAGTTGGGGGAGGACTTCTTTCGCACCTTCAGCATCGTCCGGAAGGGTCATGTCCACGTTGGCCTAGTCCATGAAGATGCTTGGACCTACTTGAAGCACATTTTCAGTGCATTGGAATTTCTGCCCGTTTGTTACGAATACGGGGGAATATGGATTCAACATACGTCACCGGGTGGAACACCACTGCTGGTGTCGGATGTTGAGTTCACCGATTGGGACCTCCGAAAAGATCCGGCTCCCAGTATTCAGAAGGTTTCCTTTTACAGCGCTTCCGGCAATACCCTGAAGATGTTGGAGACCCTGCCGGCTCGTGGTTATTCGCTTCCAGACGAATAAATCCGACTGACGAGACATACCGGGGATCGGCAACGGTCCCCGGTATTTTTTTGTTAAGGATGGGCGACCAAAGGTTTCATCGAAAAGGTCTCATTACCGAATTTGGTTCATTGGCGAGAAGTCCAGAGGGCGGCTATCGTAAGGACTAAGTCGACCCTGTCTTGGCGAAATCTTCGCGTTTACCGAGAAGGAATTGACAAAGGCGGACCATGGCTAAGGTGTCGAGCCGACAGTAGGCCTCTAGTTGTTGTTGGATTTCGGCTTTTCGCCCTGGAGTCGTTTCGGGGTGAATGGCTTCCCAGAAAGTTTCCATAGCCGTGGCGCCATCGGCGATGCCTTCAAGTTGATCGTAGCTCAAATCTGGCGCAATGGCGGGAAGGACGGCTTTGATGCTCCAACTGCCGTGTTGGGCTGGGTGGTAGTAGCGGTTTCGGGTAATCGGAAGCAGGTCTACGATCCGATCGAGCAGGGCCGTGAGGGCGGTGGACTGCATGGGTACTCGCTCGGCCAGGCGCTTAATACAGGTCTTCTCGAAGGAGGCATTGTAGACGAAAATGGGCCCGGATTTTCCGCAGGCCTGCACGAGCTCACGGGCAAAGTTATCGGAGGGTTCGGCCCCGGAAAGATCGAGAAACCCCCGGTGGGAAAGAACACCGAATTCCGACCATTTGTGTAGACTGAATTGAAACGTGATTTGTTCGTAGGGTCGAGTTCCAGCCCAAATAGGAACGGCGGTCATGGCGGTTTCAAAGTCCAAGAAATAGGCGGGGAATCCGAGGCCTGCTAAATCTGCCCGAGCACCGGCGGCATCAAAATACACGGTCTTGGCGAGCGTGTGAGTTTTGACCTTAAGCTGTTGGGGAGTTAGGTCCCCGTCGCGCACTTCGCAAAGTTCTGTGATGTCGTTGGCGGCGAACTCAGTGCGTTGCTTACCGGTAAGGCGGGGGAGGCAGCTCAGCGGGAACTCGGGTTGGATTTTGTCGCGGTTGCAGTAGTTACAGAACCCACACTCAAAGGGCTGGTAGCAGTGGTCGCCGGTCTCGATCGGTGGTTCAGTTTCTTGTCCGGCAACCTCGTGTGCCGCGGTCACCCAGCTTGCTACTTCATCGCCCCGGGCGAAAGCCTCCGCAGACAAATTTGCTTCAATCAGTAGACCGTCGTAGTCGCCTCCACCGGGGTAGATCCAGGTGTTGTCGATGTGAGCGAGGGAAACAGATTTTAGATTAACGCCCGACTGACGGGCGATGTGGCTTTGCACAGCCACATCATCGTGATGATAGTCCTTCACCTTGGTCGATGATTTGACTTCGACCATTTTCCAGCCGGGCACGCCGCCAGTCGTATCTGGGATCATGACGTCGGCAAAGGCGAGGAGTCCCTCGGTAGTCAATCCAGCCTCGAAAAGGACTTTTTCGTGTGCCGCGAGTAAAACTTCAGACTGCTCAAATGTGGTATCGAAGCCATCTCGCTGCGCGTTGATTTCGATGCCTTCACCAGCCTTGGCGTAAATGCGTTTGGCGATTTCACCGACCTGATTTCCGATCCGATAACTCGCTTCGGTGCCGAAGGAATCTTCTCGCAACTCCGGGTGATGAATTTCCAACCAGAGACGCTTCGGGCATTGCCGAAATGCGATAATCTTGGATTTGGAAAGTTTCTTCACGGTGTTGAGGTGCTCCTAGTGAGGCGGAGCTGTCGGTCGGTCGACTCCAACCTCCCGGTATATGGCCGACACAGTGCGATCTAGTTCCTCGACGAGTTCGTTAGAGCCGGCTGCCGCAAATGCTCTGGCCAATGTATCGTAATACCAGAGTGTCCCGTCTTTCCCCCCGGTGAACCGACTCCACAGTTGATCGCCGATGCGTCGACAGTCGCGGAGTATCGCTCGCGCGTTGTAGAGCTTGTCGGCAGCTGAAACCAATCGTGCTTCGGCCGAGGCAGATCCGACGTGGGCAATGTATTTTTCCTTTCGTTCACGCCATTCGGGTTTGGGTGTCTCCACGGTGTCGGTGCAGGCTTCGACAATATCAGCGACGGCATCGCCAAAACGAAGGCGGATATCTGCAATGCGGCCTTCGCCGCCGGCATCCTCTCCGGCGTCGTGCAGCAATGCGCCGATGGCTGCGGATTCACCGCCTCCATATTCCAATACAAGGGAAGAAACCCCGAGTAGGTGAGAGATGTAGGGAATCCCGGTTCCTTTTCTTATTTGGTGGGCATGAGCGACGGTCGCCCATAGACCAGAGCTTCTTCAAATTTTGGACTTAAGTTCATTCGATTCGACGCATTGTTTCAAAGTCTTCGGCGGTGTGAGCCGGTGGATTGTTGCCAGCGGCATTCAGGATGTCGCCAGTGGTGATTAGTCGCTCGGATTCGAGCGCGAGGCGAGCCGCTTCATTGACCACATGTTCAATTTCAGCGCAGGTGTAGTGCTCCAATTGTAACGCGAGATCATGTAGATCGAGAGTTTCCTTGGGACGTCCACTGATGCCCAACCGTAAGAGTTCGATCCGGGCTTCATAGTCGGGTGGTCCGACAAAAAATTTCTTATCCAAGCGACCCGGTCGACGTGCCGCGGGATCAACGCGATCAGGTAGATTGGTTGCACCGACAACGAGGAGACGATCCTTGCTACATGCGTTGAGCTGCACGAGAAATTCATTCACTTCCGTGGCGTAGTGATGCCCGACCGATCGCCCGGCGCGGTTCGGGATCATCGCATCAAGTTCATCGAAGAAAAGCATGCAGGGTGCCTTTTGCCGGGCATTTTTGAACAGCTCGTGGATTCGGCCCTGCGTGCCATGGACATAAGGGCTGGCCAGATCACCGGGCTTCACCTCAAAGAAGAAAAAACCTGCGACATCGGCGAGTTTTCGGGCAATTAAGATTTTGCCGCATCCGGGAGGTCCGTAGAGAAGAATGTCGTTGGGGAGGTCGAGTCGGTAACGAGCATAAATTCCCGGTTCTTGCAGAGGAAGAATCACGTCTCGCTCTAGCATGGCTTTGAGTTCACGCATGCCTGCGACCCCTTTCCATAGACCGGAAAACTTACTGGGCGTTTGTCTTTGGGATGCCGAGAAATCAGGCATACGCGTCAAGCCTGCTTCCCGCTTCAGGCGTTCTTTTAACGCGATGGCGGTGACCTTGTCGGGATTGATTTCGACCTCCAAGCAGGCCCACGCCAGTGCTTCGGTCAGGAGGCCTGATTCGCGTAGAATTTCGATGCGATATAGCCAAGCTCCTCGATCACCCATTCTGCACCGGAAAATAATGGCATTTCATCTTCGATGATCTGATCGAGTAGAGCGAGTGCTTTGCGCAATTGCCCTTTCGCCATCAGCGCGCCGACGCGGTCGTGGAGACTTCGTCGACGCTCTTCTGGAGACTGCGGCTGTGTGTCACTCACTGAGACTAGATTGTGTCGTCTTTTCCGATCGAAGGTGGAGATGACGGTTGGTTAGGGGAAGGGGGACGCCTGCGTTTGAAGCTGGGAATGTCCCCGTCTTCGACCAAGGTGGATTGGTGGGAACTGCCTTTGCTGTATTGGAGCGACATGCTATACATGCTCTTCCGTTCGCGAGAGTAGTTCACGTTTTCATCGAGCAAAGCCAAGGCACGTCTGATCAGTTTGGCCGCGTCCACAAGCAGGTCGCTGGGAGGTAAGGTGGCGAGACGTTCCAATTCCTGTTCGAGGAGAATTCTTGCTTCAGCCGGTTGGTCCAAATCCCGCAATTTTACCGCACGATCTACGACCTCCGTCGCGGCTTGAAGTGAAACCCACGCGATCACCTCGACGTTGACCTTAACCTCAGCGGGATCCTGCACGGGTTGGACGGCCACCACATGAGATTCTCGGCGGATTTCGACACCGGTATCGGAAATCACGTCGCATAGAATTTCTAAATCGAGTAATTTTTCCCCCTCCCATGTTGCGGCGACTTGGCCGTCGGGGAGCATGGGGATGGGCAGCACCGAAAGGGCGAAAATGATGACTCGTTGTTCGCTGGAAACTAAATCGCCAATGGCGTATTCGCGCACGTCTATTTCCGTTGATGGGGCCGGGTAAGCGCCCAGCAAATTAATGTCGTCGACACAGGGCGCGGGCTTAAGCCGCACCCGGAGATTTTGCACCGCAATGCGTTGTAGACCCTCGAGCTCGATTTCAAATATCTTGGGCAAATTCTCAGGGGAGTTGGCATCGTGAAGTTCGCCGCCCGTGACGGTAGCCAACGACCGCAGTAAATCCTCCGAGTAGTCGTCGCCGAACCCGAGACAACTGGTGCGAATATTTTCCCGCTCAAGTGCTTGTCCTACGAGGTGCTGTATATGGTCCGGTTCGGTGATGCCCACATTGGCCTGCCCATCGGTGAGCAGTAGAAGTTTTCGGGGACAGCCTTTGGGAGCCTTGGCCAACATATCTCGACCGAGGGACCATCCCGCCGTGAGATTGGTCGACGAGCCCTCTTGAATTTCACCAATGGCTCTGAGCGCCCCAGCTGGATCTCGTTGGTCGGAAAACGAGATGATAGTCTGTGCGGTGGAATCGAACGTCACCATGCCGAACCAGTCTCCAGGGCGGAGATTGCGAACGACTGATTCGGCAGCTCGTTTAGCGGCCTCGAGGGGGTGGCCTGACATGGATCCACTTTGATCCAAGACGACGACAAAGGCGACAGGTTGAGGACGGGATGGAGTGGTGGTCGGAGCATCAAACGTAAGCGCCAAGTGGATGGGGCGGGCCGTGTTGGCGAGGATCGCCGCATAATCAAGGGAGAGGTTGGTTTTCATTGCTTTGGTAGTTTATCAGGTGGGGTCGGACAACGACGGCCCGAGGCCGGCGGGCGTTGGATGAAAAGTTGGAATCGGAAACCCGAGATCATCGTAATTGCTCGTCTTGGCCACGCAGCGTCAAAGCAGGGTAAACTCGATTCTATGTTCTGAATCACTGGCACTACCTAGGGTCGGACAATTGTGGGGGTAGGGTGAAATTCCATGCTAAATAGGGAGATTCCCCTAGGTGGAATCAGCTTGGGCGGCGCAGCGTAAAAAAAAATCCTAAAAAATTATTAATAGGTTCGCCTTCAATCAGATAGATATGCAGGAAATTTGCATCCTTCTGCACCCCCGCCAGCCGAAACTTCAATCTCCATCTCTTGAGGAAATCACTCGCTCAATTTACGACCGGAAAACGGCCTGCGGCTGTCCGAATGAAGCGAATTTTTGATTTGTTGAAACAGAACCGCTTTCCAAATTGTGCGAAAATCGCGGCGGAGCTGGAGGTGTCGGAAAAGACGGTGGGGCGGGATTTGGAAACCATGCGGGATCAGTTCGGGTTACCTATCGAATACGTTCCAGAGGAACATGGCTACGCGCTAACGGAGGAGGTTCACGAGTTCCCCACCGTCCAAGTATCCCAAGGCGAATTGCTGGCCCTGTTGGTCGCGCAAAAGACCATCGAACAATACCGAGGCACACCGTATCACCACCAGTTAGAGACCGCCTTTGTGAAGATCCTGGCTCCACTTAAGGACATGGCGGGCTACGCGCCGTCCGACGACATGGTGTCGTTCAAGATTTCCGCACCGGCGGTTCATGAATTGGACACATTTGATCGGCTGGGCCGTGCGATTGGCGATCAATTGGAAGTCACTTTTGACTATCGCAAACCCGGTCAGACGTCACCGGCTAACCGGAGGGTGCAACCACTCCATCTGACGCACCGTGATGGGCGTTGGTATCTGGTGGGGTATGATATTGATCGCACGGCGATGCGCACTTACGCATTAGGCCGGATTCAAGATGTGGTGCTGTCGGAAGAGTGGTTTGAGCGTCCCAAGGACTTTTCGGTCGACCGTTATTTTGCCGCGGCCCTCGGAGTGATGAATGGCACGGAGCAACACCATGTGAGGATTCGCTTCAACCCCCTATCGGCCGATCATGTGAAAGACAGGTTTTGGCACGAAACCCAAACCCTAACGCCACTCCCGGACGGCGGTCTTGAGCTCACCCTCCAACTCACCGACCTTCTCGAAGTCCAGCGACTCATTCTCCAATGGGGCGGCCTAGCCGAAGCCATCGAGCCCCCCGAACTGCGCGATCGCCTCGCCGCCTCCGGCCAAGCCCTAAAACAAGCCCATGCCTGAGGAACAACGTTCACGCTCCGATCCCAACGCACAGACTAAGGCCGTGGTCACCCCACTGGAGCAACGCCTCACGACTGCCTTTGCCGAACTCACCGGCGACTCCACCCGCGAAGTCTTCTTGGATGAGCACCTCCAAATCGCCGGCATCGGCCGCACCCGCGAATCCGTTTACGCCTTCGACCAACTCTCCCAAGGAGCCAAGGAACAACTCCTCCTCTGCCTTCGCCTCGCCGTCGCCCAGGAACTCGCCACCGAAGAGCCCCAAGTCCTCATCCTCGATGACGTCCTGGTGAACACCGACCCCGTCCGCCAAGACCGCATCCTCGACGTTCTCGGCACCCAAGCCGCCCGCCTGCAAATCCTGATACTCACCTGCCACCCGGATCGGTATCGGGGCGTGGGGCAAGGGATCACGTTCACGCCTGCATCCTGATTTTCCCGATGCCCCCGCGCCGCGCCACGTCATCCAAAGCCGCCGTCCCGTCCACTCAGCGCGATACGAAACGGACGCCCGCGATCAACTCTCTTGATGGCTACGATGCTTTTGTTTCCGAGTTAAAGACGCGTATCGCCGCCGCCCGCGTCTCGGCCGCGCGGCGGGTGAATGCCGAGTTGATTAACCTGTATTGGGACATCGGTCAGTCCATCGTCGAAAAGCAGGTCTCCGAAGGCTGGGGCGAGGCGGTTGTCGAACGCCTCTCCCGCGACTTACGCGCAGCCTTCCCTCACGCGCGGGGTTTCTCCGCCCGCAACCTTTGGGATATGCGCCGGTTCTATGCCGTCTATTCCGACGCTGAATTTCTGCGGCAACTTGCCGCAGAACTCCCATCCCGGCAGCGCCGCGCTCCCGAAAAAATTCTGCGACAGCGTGTCGCAGAAATCCCGTGGGGCCATCACCTGCTCATTCTCAACAAAACCGAGCAGCCCGTTGTCCGACTCTACTACCTCCGCGCCGCCGCCCGCTTCGGTTGGAGTCGTGCGGTTTTGCTCAACCAGATCAAAGCCCGCGCCTACGAGCGCAGCCTGGCCGAGGGCAAAACCCACAACTTTCCGGCCACGCTTCCCGCCATCTTGGCCGAACAAGCCGAGGAAGCGCTCAAGTCCAGCTACTGCCTCGAATTCCTCGGCATCCACCGGGAAGTAAAAGAGCGTGAACTTGAGGAGCGGCTCATCGCGGAGGTGCAGCGCTTCATTTTGGAACTCGGCTACGGCTTTTGTTTCATCGGCCGTCAGCACCGCCTCGCCCTTGGCGAAAAGGAATACTTCGTCGATCTGCTTTTCTACCACCGATTCCTCAAGGCGCTCGTCGCGATTGATCTCAAAATCGGCGGCTTCACCCCGGAGCACGCTGGCAAAATGGATTTTTACCTCAACCTGCTCAACGACCGCGAACGTGCGCCGGAAGACCGCCCCTCGATCGGGATTATTTTGTGCGCGGAGAAGGACAGCCTGGAAGTTGAGTTCGCGCTCAAAACCAAGACCAACCCCATCGGAGTGGCCGAATACGAACTGCAAGCCAGCCTCCCCGCCGAGTTCCGCGGCAAGCTCCCAACTGCCCGCCAACTGACCGCCGCCCTCCGCCTCAAATGATCACCATCATCAATCCCGTCGAATTCCACGGGTTTAAAGTTCGACGGAAAGCCGCCGCCGCCGAGCTCCAAGTCCTCATCCTTGATGACGTCCTGGTCAACACCGACCCCGTCCGCCAAGACCGCATCCTCGACGTCCTCGGCACCCAAGCCGACCGCCTGCAAATCCTCATCCTCACCTGCCACCCAGACCGCTATCGCGGCGTGGGCCAAGCGATCATAATCACGGGCTAACTGCTGTTGTGCTCCCTCCCCCTTACACCGAACTCTTATGATTTCTCCAAACACCTATACATATCCCGGAGCCAGATGGTGGAAAATGGATTTCCACACCCACACTCCAGAATCCGAGGACTACTCTAATGGAGAACAGGACCCAGCCATTCGCGCCTCGCTTAAAGCGCAGACGCCCGACGATTGGCTGAGAAAACACATGGCTACTGAACTAGATGCTGTGGTGGTCACGGATCATAATTCGACAGGCTTTATCTTACGCCTCCAGGAGGCTTATGCGTCGATGAACCAGTCTGATACTTGGTTCCGTCAATTGGTAATATTCCCTGGGATTGAACTGTCGGTTAATGGCGGGCTGCATCTTTTGGCAGTATTTGATCCAGCGCGGGACCTGGATGATGTAAGTGGAGTCATCACTGCTTGCGGTTACACAGGGACCCGTGGAGAAACAAATTCCGGGGTCAGCTCCAAATCCTTCGCTGAATGTGTTAAAATCATCAAAGACAACGGAGGTCTTACGATTGCCGCACACGTTGATGAACCGTGCGGTCTTCTTTGGATGGATGTTCCAATGGATGGACGAAAGTATCGGAATCTCCGTAATCAACAGGGCCTAACTCATTCCGATGCCATTCAACAAATGGCTGCCGCAGGCGAAGTGGCTACAAACTTGGTGAACTTCTCACCCTCCGTTGGGCAAACTCTGAACCTAGCACTTGAATCGGGCTTAGACGCTCTTGAAGTCCGTGATTGGTCCAGACTCCCTGAAGTGGATATTCAAAGGCATCCTGCTCTCGCTCGAATTGCACGTGTAACAGGTTCAGATAGCCACATGCCTCGACATATTGGGCGCAACGGCTTTTCGATGGTTCACATGACCCGGCCGGATCTTGAGGGTCTTCGCTTAGCTTTTGCAGACGGCTCAGCCATGCGGGCAAAAGACACCCATGCCCAGCCCTCTCAGCCCGTCACCGAAAGCTGGTCTGTGCGTCCTATTTCTAGCACGGACCATACAGATTGGAATGTTTGGCCGGATCATTCCGTTGAAAAGATCGCCATCTCTCAAATCAAGACGGCTGGCCGAGTGACGCCTTTTGAGATACCTCTACACCCTCGGCTTAATGTTCTCGTGGGAGGACGCGGCTCAGGAAAGAGCACGTTTGTTCATGCGTTGCGTCTCGCCTCACATCGTGGACCGCAGTTACCACGCTACGAAGGCGACAGTCCCGTGCGGGAATCTCCCGCAGGAGACTTTTGGCGTTGGGCGCAGATACCCGCATCGCGAGGACAGGACGGTGTCATTCTCAGAGATACCAGCGTCATTAAAATTCTCTACCGTTCGCCAGCTCAGGCGGCTGAACTCCATTGGAAGGCGTCTTTCGTCGGCCCTGGAGCTAAATCGCTGCCCCCCACTGTGCGCATTGGAGAATTAGGCTCAACTCCCATAGACGACGGTGGAGCCTATACTACATCCCGATTCCCACTTAGCATCTACAGTCAGAAACAGGTTCTGGAAATGAGTCGCGGCTCTGCTGGGTTATTGGAAATTATTGATCGAGAACAGAATGTCGCCTCGCTTGAGGAGCAGTTGATGCAAGCCATCGCGGCATATTCTGCTACGAAAGCTAAAATCCGCGAACTCCATGCCACGCTTTCCAATGAAGCCCAAGACGCGGCAACGCTGAAGGACATTCTCACCGAGCTGGAAAAAGTTCAATCTGATGCCGTCAAAGAGTATCAACTCCGACAGGCTCAAGCCCGCGCCTTACTTCCCAATCTCAAGCCCGATTCGCCTCTGCTTCTGCTTGCGCAAGAGTTGAACGAGCAGGCAGGCCATCTTGCTTTGCCTGATTTATCAGCGGCAGCAACGGACACCGCTTTAGTGGAGGCTCACACGCTGTATCACACTGCCCAAACGGAATTAGGTGTTATAGCTGACCAAATTCGCGCACAAGCCTCCGCGATTAAAATGGTCCTAACCACCTTGGATCAGAATCTTCGCGACAGCGCTTGGTTTCAGATCTGCAAGGACGCTAAAGTCGCTTATGATACTGTGCTGGGAACGCAGACTGCTGCCATTGATCCCGCAAGATTGACGAAATTAAGTCTGGATCGTGCTCAATTGGAAGAACGGCTGGCAAAGCACACCGGGACAAAAGAAGAGATCACTCGCCTCCAAACTTTAGCTACCGAACAATTGATTGCCGTGCATGAAGCTAGGACGGCCATAAGTGTTGCACGTGAGTCATTCGTCGCGACTCACAATGCCAAAGGCACCCTGCTACGACTAACACTCGCTATTATGGATGCAGAAGTCTCCCATATAGAGCGCTCTCTTCGGGAAGCCTTAGGGGTAGAATCTGACAAATTTAGCGCATCAATCGGGGTCTCGGAAGGAGCCAGAGCCGACTCATTGCTTAGCGTTTTTCGACAAGCCACTGACCGCCGAACAGGCGCAGTTATAGTGCGCCAGCGTATCCTTTCCCTGATTGACGCCACCGACAATGAACCTGGTTTTGCAGATCTCCAAAACAATCTCAGGCGCCAGCTCATCAACAATCCATCGCGCAGAGAAGCCATTGAAACATGGTTCCCTGAGGATCATCTGAAACTCGAATATCGCACTACTGAGTCAACGGACTGGAAATCCATTTCCCAAGGCTCTATCGGCCAGCAGACCGCAGCGGTTCTCTCCTTCCTGCTTTCCTTCGGCAAAGAGCCACTGGTGCTCGATCAGCCAGAAGATGATTTAGATACCCGCATGATCATGTCACTGATCGTCGAACAGGTCCGTCGTATGAAGGAGCATCGGCAGATCATGATCGTGACGCACAACCCAAACATCGTCGTTCACGGTGATGCGGATCTTGTTCACGCAATGGTGGACGAAAACGGTCAAGTGCGTCGGGATGCCGCTGCATCAGGCGGCCTTCAGGATAAAGCTACACGCAAGTTCATTTGTGATGTTATGGAAGGCGGCTCTATCGCTTTTCGCAAACGCTTCGACCGCATGGGACGAGAAGAAATTTGATTTTATGATTAACTCTTCCGCCGAATCCGCGGCTGCCGCCATCATCGCGCCAGCTTCACAATCGCTCGTCCTCTCATACGACTCCGCGATCAACTACGCCTTCCAGCAGAATGCGATTCCCGTCGTTAAGGAGCTTCGGTTTCAGAACGACGATGTCGCGCGCAAGGATGTCGTGATTCGGGTTTCTACCGAGCCGGCGTTTGCTGCTCCGGTCGAGATTCGGATTCAGGCGATCAATCCGTTGGGCGAGTTTCGGGTCGCGCCGTTGGATCTGAAGTTGAGCCACGATTTTCTGGCCAGTCTCAATGAGCGCGTTGCGGGGTGGCTCAAGGTTGAGGTGTTGGAAGGAGAGACCGTGGTTTGTGAACGCACCGAGGCGGTGTCGTTGCTCGCCCGGAACGAGTGGTGCGGGTTGGTTTCGTTGCCGGAGATACTCGCGGCGTTTATCCTGCCGAATGACCCGGCGGTGATGCCGATTCTGGGACGGGCGGCCGAACTGTTGCGCGAGTCAACGGGGCAGGCTTCGCTGAATGGCTATCAGGACAAAAATAGGCAGCGTGCCTGGGAGCAGGTGGCGGCAATCTACAAGGCCATCGCGGAGCTGGGTATCCGCTACATCAATCCGCCAGCGAGCTTCGAAAATACCGGCCAGAAAATCCGTTTTCCGGGAGATGTGGTTGCCCAGCGTTTCGGCACCTGTCTGGACCTAGCCCTTTTAGTTGCGGCCTGTTGCGAGCAAGTGGGATTGCGACCGTTTGTGTTCATGCATGAGGGGCATGCTTATGCCGGTTGCTGGCTGGAAGAGAGGTCCTCCCCGGAGCCGGCCGACGACAATCTGCAGCAGGTGCGGAAGCTGGCCACCGACTCTTTGATCACGGTGTTCGAAACGACAATGCTCACCAACGAACGGCCGGGCACGTTGGCTGACGCCGAGCGGGTGGCGCAGCCGCATCTCACGACCGAACTACCGTTTCGGCTCGCTCTGGATGTGCATCGGGCGCGCTTGGCTCGGATTCATCCGCTGCCAATCCCCGGGGCTTCTGCGGCCGCAGCGGAGTCAACCGGTCTGAGGGCGGGCACCGAAGCGGTGTCGAAGGGCATCGGATCGCGGACGTTCGGCGAAACGATTGCTCCAGAACTGAGCGGCGAGGCAAAGGCCGCGACTCGCATCGATTCGTGGAAAAGCCGATTGCTGGATTTGAGTCTGCGCAACCGATTGCTCAACTTTCGAGAGACCAAGTCGACCATTCGCATTCTGTCGGCGGCGCCCGAACTAGTGGAAGACGAGTTGGCGGCGGAACGCGAACTGGCATTGCGACCGAAGCCGCGAGTGATGAGCGAGAACGATCCGCGCAATGCCGCCACCTATAGCGATCAACAGCGCAAGGACGCGTTGCTCGACCACTTGCGAGACGAACTGGAACACGGGCGACTGCATACACACCTCGACGAGCCCGAACACGCGCGACGTCTCACCGATCTATTTCGAGCGGCGAGGAATGCGCTCGACGAAAACGGCACCAACACGCTGTTTGCGGCAGTCGGGTTCCTGGAATGGCGCGAAACGGTCCACAGCGATCGGGTGCACCGGGCTCCATTGCTGTTGGTGCCGGTAGAGCTGAAGCGAAAGTCGGTGATGGAGGGCTTCTCGTTGCGGCGCATTGATGAGGAGACCCGGCTCAACGTGACGTTGATGGAGATGCTGCGGCAGAATTTCCGGAAGGAGATTCCCGGGCTCGATCCGCTGCCCGAGGACGACAACGGAGTGAATGTCGGGCGGGTGTTTCAGATCTTCCGCGATGCGGTTCAGCAGATGGTCGGCTGGGAGGTGAAGTCGGAGGTGTGGCTCGGGCAGTTCTCCTTCACCAAGTTTCTGCTCTGGAAAGATCTTACGGATCGGCTGGACGACCTGACGCGCAATCGGGTGGTCAACCACTTGGTCAATGAGGCCGGCACACCGTATCCGAATCCTCCTGACGATGTGCATCCTCGCGAACTCGATGATCGGTTTCATCCGCGCGAGATCTTCTGCCCACGAAGTGCGGACTCATCGCAACTCGCGGCGGTGATGGCCGCGGCGGCCGGACACGATTTCGTGCTCGAGGGGCCGCCGGGCACGGGTAAGTCGCAGACCATCACCAACATCATCGCGCACTGTTTGGCCGAGGGTAAACGCGTGCTATTCGTGGCGGAGAAACGGGCGGCGCTTGATGTGGTGCATCGCCGCTTGCGGGAGGACGGGTTGGAGCCGTTTTGCCTGGAATTGCATTCCAACAAGATCGGCAAGGCCGACGTGCTCGCGCAGTTCGATCGCAGTCTGAAGTATGTGAAAGCATCAGGGGCTGGGCCATGGGAAGCGATGACACAACTTTTGAAACAAAAGCGCGATGAACTTAACGCCTACTCGTTTACGCTGCATCATCGATTCCCATGCGGACTTTCGGCTTTTGACTGCCTCGATTTTCTGATTCCTCGCCGAGACCAATCGACCGTGGGTTTGGCCGATTACGGGTCCGTCTCGGACACGGCTACAGAACGACTGGAGGAGTTGCGCCAGCTAGCCAAACTACTCGGACAACGATCGCGAGCTGTCATGCCACTGATCGATCATCCGCTCTCAGAGTTGGCCTGCGAAGATTGGTCGCCCGCTTGGGCCGAACGGGTGCAAGAGCTGATCCGCAGGGTGCCGTCGATGGCGCAGGCGGTGAAGGAGTCGGTTCGGGACCTTCGAGCTTGGCTTGGTAGTCCGGGAGACTTCTCGACCCGCGATCAGCTTCATAGTCTTCTGAACTTGGTTGACGCACTGCGTGTTGCTCAACCGGTCGGCCCCGCATTCGCCACTACTCCGTGGAACCAGCTAGCCGCCGATCTTGAGCTTTGGTGGGTGCAGGTGACTGAGCGTGACGAGCTGCGACTTCGGCTAAGGCAGGTGCACTTTGACCGGTCAGCTCCGTATGCTCGACTGCCTTGTGAAAAATGGACCGACGACTCAGTCCAAAACCTCTTAAATCTCGCACCGATACTCAAATCGCAGATTCCGGATCTTTTTGCGTCTGCCCAAGTGCTGTCGGATTGGCCACCGCGACCCGAACCCGTCGCTGCGCTAGTTCAACGGCGTATCGATACGGCTGCGGCCGACGGGATCGAGCGACGTCAGTCCGTTACAGGTCCTCTCTTTGACGAGAAGCAGATTGCAGGCGTTAAGGCAGACCACGCCCGCTATCCGCACCTGCTCAGAAGCCGCAGAGCGGAACTGGTGCGATTGCTGTCGGTTCGACCCGAAAACTTGAGGAGTCACCCGGCGTCGGAAACACCTGCGGCTCCTACGTGCGAAGATAAAAGGGCGGGGAGCTCCGTATCTGTGGTTGCAGGGTCAACCCCTGACTCGATTGCCGTTTACTCTATAGGGCAGTTGCGCGGTCTCGCTGTATTGGCCGATCAACTACATTCAGCCGAGGATATGGAGGCAAAGTTCTTCTCCGTAAGCTGGGCTGCACTTGATTCCGGCCTGGGAGATTGGATCGCCTGGACAAACGAACGGGCGGAGCTTCGCGTGCGGTTAAATGGCATTCACTCAGGAAATGCAGTCCACGCCCAATCTGTGTGTGAAACGTGGGAGTCGTCGCGCCTGGATGAGAATCTGGTCACGGCGACGGAGTTGGCCTCTCTCACCCGCGAACTGTCGATTGCGTCTAGGACCTTGCGCGCAACGTTACGCTCGCCGCGCGTCGAGTCCTCTAGCGATGAGCTGTTTAGTTTAAGTGCTTTGTCTGATTGCCTAGCGAGTCCGTTGCCGGTTCCCGGTAAGTTCGTTGAGACAGCGTGGCCGAATTGGTCCCAGCGTTTTGAACGCTGGATTGAGTCGATTGAAGAGCGACAAGCTTTGCGCCAGAGGCTCGTGGCTTACGACGAAGCGAAGCTGCTCGATTTCGACTTGATCGCGCTAAAACAAGAATGGGACCTGGGTAGGAGCAGTTGGTTTCTTTCTCGTTGGTTGCGGGGCAGGCGTATCGCTCGTCAGCTGAAGATAGCGCGAAGTGATCACGTTGCTCCAACAGTCGCGGAGTTGGATGGGATTCTGTCCGCCGCGCATCGTTTGCGGGAATTGAACTGCGAAATCGAGAACGTGCGTGAGGATGCGGAGGCCGTTCTTGGCAGCGGCATCTGGAATCGCGGGGAGCCCGATGTAACGCGTCTGTTGTCCATTCGCGATTGGGGGAGAAACCTTCATGCGCGTCTGCTCGCGTTAGCGGGTGACGATACTACGTGGCTGGAAAATTTGCTCCGTTCGATTGCTGGTCTTTTGGAAAAGAATTCCCTCGGCTTGGGATCCAAGACTTCACTCGTCCGTCAACTCAATCGATTCCGCGAGAGTTTCGAAAAGTTTGATGAGGCCTACGACAGCTTCATAGCGACAGCGATTTTCGATCGGCAACGATTGGATGACGCCGAAGACCACCTTGGGGAAGTCGCGATTGCGCTCGAAACGTTTGTAAAGTCGGCACCGCAGCTCCGCACGATCAATGCTCAACTTGAAGTGGCATCACCTAAGGCGCGAGGAGCTCTGGGGGAGTTGTGGCGCGACGGCGAACCAGTCAGTCAGAGTTTGGCCAACGTTAGGCGATGGGGCGCAATCTTACAGGCCGCACTGCGAGACATCAGCGGTGATGATACAGGCAGGATCGAGAAATTACGCCATTTGTGTGCGGCGGCCTTGGAGGAGAAGCGGCAGACCGCCTTGGCAGGCGTGGTAACAAATGCTCTGATGAAATTTCGCGCGGAGATGACAGTTTTCGATCAGGCCTACGATTCTTTCGCAACGGCAGCAGAGTTAAATCGATCGGATATTGAACGTGCGCGTGACCATGCGGGTGCGCTTCGTGTCGCGCTTGATACGTTCATCGAAGTCGTGCCGGTGCTTCGCGCGATCAATACCGAACTCAGCGCGGTAGCCCCAATCGCGGAGGCCCGCCTTGGCGTGCTTTGGTCAGGCGGGGAACCGCCACCGGACGTGCTGGAAAGAATCCGACTCTGGGGGGCGGATCTCCACTCTGGTATGGTCGCCTGTGCGGGCGATGATTTTCTCTGGTTGAGTCAACTGCGGAAGTTGCTCGCATCCATGTTCGCCGAGGGGCCGACGGCCTACGGGCCGGAAACAGTGGTCGGAAAACGACTACTGCGTTACCGCGACGCACTTACGGCATTCGAGACTGGGATGGATGCTTTTGCTGGGGAAGTGAGTCTTCGTCGCGGGAAAGTTAACGATGCTTCGAATTACCTTTCAGCAGTCGTTGAGTTGGCCGAGCGACTGACGCTGTCGTGGGGACAGATTCGAGAATGGATCTCGTGGCAAAAGGTGCGAAGGACGGCATTTGCGTCCGGCCTTCAGGCGTTGGTAGTTGAACTGGAAGGTGCCAATGGCGGCGCGATTGATTCCCTGAGCTTGTTTGAGCGCAGCTTCCGGAAATCACTGCTCAATTCGATTATCGAACAGGAGCCCGTTTTACGGGAGTTTTTCGGACGCGAGCATGGCGAACGTATTGAACGGTTCCGGGAACTGGACAAAAAGGTTGCAGATGCGACGGCGAAGCTAGTCGCAGCTCGATTGGCGGCTGCGTTCCCGCACGAGCTCGGGAATTCAGTTCGGTGGAATGGTGAGTCTTTACCCAGAACCACCCGCAGCGAGATTGGTGATCGGGAGACCAATCTAGAATTCGGTCTCCTGCGAAAGGAGATCGGTAAGAAGAAGCGGCATATCCCGGTGCGCCAACTGATCGGTCGCATCCCGACCCTGCTGTCGAAGCTCAAGCCGTGCGTGCTCATGAGTCCCCTGTCGGTCGCGCAATACTTGGAAGCTTCGCATGAAGCGTTCGACGTGGTCATCTTCGACGAGGCGTCACAGATTCCGGTGTGGGATGCGGTAGGAGCCATCGCGCGCGGTAAGCAACTGATCGTGGTCGGTGATCCCAAACAGCTTCCGCCGACCAACTTCTTCAATAGCAGCGGGGACGACGAGGACGACCGCACCCCCGAGGAGCACAAGGACCTCGAAAGCATCTTGGATGAGTTGATGACCAACGGGCTGCGTCATAAACGGCTGCAGTGGCATTACCGTAGTCGGCACGAGGGACTGATCACCTTTAGCAATCGCCAATACTATGATAACCATCTGCTCACGTTTCCATCGCCGGAGGCCGAGTTGGGTGGCGTCAAGTTCCGGCACCTGCCAAAGGCCCGCTACGACAAAGGTAAGTCGCGAACAAACAAAGGCGAAGCCGAGGCGCTCGTGAAGGAGTTGGTGACCCGCCTGCGAGGCGAGGGCGGACCGCGCCGCTCCTATGGTGTCGTGACGTTCAGCCAGGCGCAGCAGCAGTTGGTGGAGAACCTACTCGACGAAGAACGGCGCAAGCACCCGGAGATCGAGGTCCATTTCGGCGACGCTCCGCCGGTCGAAGGAGAGCCCGTGTTTGTGAAGAACCTCGAAAATGTGCAGGGCGACGAGCGCGACGTGATATTCTTTTCTATCTGCTACGGACCGGATGAAAACGGGAAGCTGTCCATGAACTTCGGTCCGCTCAACCGTGACGGCGGCGAGCGTCGGCTCAACGTCGCTGTGACTCGGGCGAAGCACGAGGTCGTGGTTTTCAGCGGACTCAAGGCGGATCAAATCGACCTGACCCGAACCCGTGCTCTTGGCGTGCGAGACCTCAAATACTTCTTGGACTATGCCGACCGGGGCCCGAAGGCGCTCTCAGCAATGATCAGCGCGACAGGTGACACAGAGGCCGACTCCGAATTTGAACGGCTCGTCGCTGATCGCATCCGAGCGGCCGGCTACGAGGTTCACCACCAAGTCGGTTGTTCAGGCTACCGGATCGATCTCGGTGTCCTTGATCCGAAGCGTCCCGGACGATACCTCCTCGGCGTCGAATGCGACGGTGCGACCTATCACCGGGCGGCGACCGCTCGCGACCGCGACAAGTTGCGCCAAGCCGTGCTTGAGGATCTCGGATGGCAACTTCACCGCATCTGGTCGACCGACTGGTGGCACGATCCGGATAAGGAGATGGACAAACTGCTCGGAGAGCTCGGCACGCTGAGTGCGGTAACTGCAGAAAAAAAACTGAACACGTCATGCTGATCTCACTCCAAGAAGCCGCATCATTTTTGCAGACGCACTATGCCGTCTTCGATGAGCTTTGGCGGAGGCGGGACGACTCCCTGACTGACGGAGATTTGCTGGCGGTCATTGGTGCCGTCCAGTCACAGGCTACTCCCCACTACCTGCTCACCCAGCTAAAGAAATTGCGGTTTTTGGTGCAGACCGATTCACAGGCCGGGGCATGGGAGTTGGCTTCAGCGTTCGCCCGATGGGTTGAATACCTCCAGCAGGTTGCTCGACCGGTATCATCGGCCGTCGTCTGTGGTCGTCTCACCGAACTCGACAATCTGCTCACGGCGTTTCGCGCCGTGGCGGCGCGGAACGATTTAGCCGAAGGCCGCGATATTCTGGCCGACACCCGCAATGCGTTTCAACGGCTCACGGAAGATTTGGGACAAACGCGTGCAGCCATTGCCAATGCAGTCAGCGAGACCAAGAGCGAGCACCGCACGCAGAGTGCGCTTGAGCGTTTTCGTCGCATCAACCGCCTTTGGTCGGATTACTTGATTCCGATGCTGGAACTGCTGGATCCGGCAGGACAACTTGAGGTGATTTGTTCGGCATGGGAGCATCAGCTCGCGCTCTCCTTGGAGTCCAAATTCTTGCCCGAGCGACGGACAGCGGAACGCATTGAACGCGAGATGCAGATCCTGCGCGTCGTTTTGCGTTCGAGTTTCCGCGAATGCCGCAATGAATTGGAACCGTTGCACGCCCGGCTACGCCGCGACAGTCTGTGGGCGGAGGGCGCGGCCCGGATCTTGGCGCAGATTGAGAGAGAGGGTGCCGCCGGGTCGCAGTTCGCCAGCAGCTTGCCGGTGTCTACGTTTCGCTATTCCGGACAGGCTTCACAGGCGGCGTTGGTAGCGAGTGCCGCGCGTTGGTTGGACATCAGTGAACCGCCAGCAGTGATTCAGTTTGCCGGAGCAACAGTGCCGGGAGATTCCCAAGCTCTGGAGGAAATTCTCGCTGCGATCGAAGCAGAGCCATTGGGAAGTTTTCCGTTGGATGACTTGCTCGCGTGGTTGGGACGAGAGCATGGGGAGCGTGGGTTCTACCCTGTGATCCAAGTTTTCTCACTTCTGGTGACCGACTCTCGTTATGTCGCCAGTTTCAACCTGCCGATATCGGAGTATGAAGTTGCCGGTGGCGTAGTGCGTTGCGGGCGGGTAAAACTTGAAATTCGAAAAGCCGCATGAACGAAGATTTATCGAGCCCCATCCCCATTCCTTTGCCTCAGCTGGCGGCCGTTTTTCGAGGGATAAAGAGTGGGCATCATTGGTGTTTCGGCGACCCGGAGTATGCTGACCTGAGCGGGGAGCTGTTCGAGGACTACAAAGCGTTCTTTGCGCAGCTTGAACTTAAGCTGCATCGCGATAGCCGTGGGTTCATTTACGCGGTGTCGGATGATGAAGATTACCGCGGGACCGATCAGATCACTCGGTTCGTCGTGTTTACCGCGATCTGGGTCGATGCGGTCGCGGATACGGGCGAGGATATTGGAAAGGTTTTGTTTCAACCCAACCAATCGGTGGCTGACTTGCCCCATCTCCACGCGGAGGCGCATCGACGTATTCTCGCGCTCGTCGGCATCAACGAAACGAATGATATCGTGACGCTGCTCCGGGCCATGGAGCGCCTCGGGTTACTCAATCTTGACGGTCAGGAACGGTTCTCACTGCGGGCTGCGTTTCATCGATTGCTCGATGTGTGCCTCGACGCCAAAATGAAAAAAGAGACGGAGACACAGACTGATCCGCCAACGTCGGCCGAGCCGGATCCTGCCTCATTGGGAAAAGAGGAGGAAACGTCATGAATGTAACTCCGCGACCTCTCGCCGGACCACGACGGCTGATCCTTATCCAATCGGGCAAGTATGACTACGCGGAGCTCGACCTCACCGAGTCGTTTCAGCTCGTGGGGGTGAACGGGCTGGGAAAGACAGCGCTCATTTCTACCCTGCAATATCTTTATCTCGATAGTCAGCGGGACATGCGGTTCGGGCAGCATTCGACGGAAGAAAGTCGACGATTCTACTTTCGTGGCGAGGCGAGCTTCATCCTTTTCGAGTGTGAGACCTCCATCGGGACCGTTACCTTGGGGGCGCGGAGTTTGGGTGCGACGGCGGGCTACGAGTTACAGCGCTTCGCGTGGAGCGGTTCCTTTCAACGCGCGGACTTCATCGACGCGGATGGTCGACCCAAACGCTGGGACGAAGTGCGACTGGCGTTGGGCACGAAGGAACTGAAACTCCTGCCCGAGAGCGTTGATTTGCGCCGATTGCTCGGTGCCGTGGATGTGGAGACGACAATGAGCTGGGGGCTGGTGCCGTTGACCGATGCCCGGGACTACCCGCGATTTCGGCAGACGTTTCAGCGCCTGCTGCAACTCCGGGATATCCGGCAGGACGACCTCAAGCAGCTGCTGGCTGATTGTGCGAAGCTGGGGCCGTCCCAAAGAGAGATCGATCTTGCAAAGGATTTCGAAAAGGAGCTGGGGCGAATCTCCGGAGATCGCGAAGAAGTTTCCCGGCTACGGAAAGCAGAACCGTTGGTGCAGGAGGTGCGAGCCTTGTTCGACAAGGAATATGTAGCGCGTGTGATCGCGCACGCGGCGACCAAGGAACTACAAGCACGATATTCGGACCATGCGGCCACCTACAAAAGAGCGATTGATGCCCTAATCGCAGTGAGGGAGGAGAGTGAACGTGAGCGTGAGCGATTGGTGGGTATCCAGAAGCAATTGGGGAAGGCTCTCACCGATGCCGCTGGCGAGCTTGGCAAATTGGAGAAGGAGCTCAGCGAGCTTAATACGGACCGAGAGCGCTTTGAAAACTTCGTCTTGGAAATTGAAGAGCAGGTTTGCGAGCGGCTGGAGGATGAAGTTTCGGGCTTAAAGTCCCGGCTTGATGATTTGCCGAAGGAGTCAATCGATGTGTTGGAGCGACAACGGTTGGCGAAGCAAAATGAGTTGGCTCAGCGTGAGCAATCAGCGGCGCGAGTGAGCGATCTGTTCATCACGTGGTTGCGGAAGCGGTTGCCGGAGCGAAGCGTTGCTCGACTAGGCGCCTTGTTTGATCGGCGGGTGCTTGAGGGACTCATGGACGAGCAAGTCCATATCAATGACGAAGGCATGTTACTCGAGCGGTTGAAGGTGGCCGTCGAGCGGTGTGATGCGCGAGGTTATGAGGACGACGCGGTAGCGGTGGAATATGCCCCAGGGGCGCTGTCGACCGCCGGACAGATTGGCCTTCTGGATCAGTTACAGGAAGACATTCGGGGGTTGAACCGAGAGGTGACCCGACTTCAGCGAGATATTGATACGCTCCGCAATGCCACGCCGTTGCGAGAACGTCTGCCTATCGCTAAAAAGGAGCACACAAATCAAATCCAGCGAATCGCGGATTTTCGGCTATTTGATGAACGGGCGGAACGAGAGCCGCTGCTTCAATCTGCGCTGAATCAGCAACGGGAGGCGGTGGCCGAGTTACAGAGAAATCAGGAGGAAAATGAGCGAGCGCGGTCGAAAGTTCGAGACGACCTAGCGGAGATGGTCAGGAAGTTCGACGAGGCGAACGTAGAAGACCGAGCGATACGAAAAGAGGCGCTAAACATGCCGGTGGCGGATGGAGACGACCCAGGGCTGAAACCAGTCTCGGAGGCATTCGTTCAAGATCTCCCGCAATCGCTGTTGGAAGTCTTTCAAATTGCTCGCAGCAAATGTGCCGACGCTCGCCAGAAAGTGCAGGCGCTGTCCGACAAAGTTGGGCTATTGGACCGGGATTTTGTGAACCCGACGTTCCGCTACGATTTGGGGGCGAGTGTCGAAGACCGACTGCGACAGCTGGAGACCGAAATCGCGTCACTGCCCGCGCGATCACAGAATATTGAAACTCGATGGCTAGCGATTTTGACGGAAGCCAAGCGCAGCTTCCACACGGTGTTGAAATCGCTGGACGCGGTCAAAAAGGAGGTCCGAAAGCTCAATAGCGAACTGGCGGGAATCGAGTTTTCCAGCATCGCTGAAGTAAAACTGGAAGTCGTGCCTAATCAGGCTGCCGTAGGGGAGTATGAACGAAACGCGAAAGATTCAGCTCAACCATCGCTTTTCGATACCGCAGCGGAGGCCGATCGCAAAATGGATCAGTTTACGAAACTGCTTCAGCAGCGTCCGAAGCTGGTGCTGAACGACCTGTTCTCTCTGCGCTGCGAGGTGCGTCGGAAAGATGGCCAGAAGAACTTTTACGATGACTTCGATCAGGTGGAATCAACCGGCACCACCATCGTGCTGAAAGTGACCCTGAATCTACTCGTACTGCGGGACCTGCTGATTCCGGGTAAAGCGCGGATTCCGTTCTACCTCGATGAGGTTCACGCGCTCGATCGTCAGAATTTCAACAACATCCTGCAGCTGTCAGAGCGATTGGGATTTGTGGGTATTTATGCGGCGCCAACCGCTGCGATTGGGCCTCGGCGATTCGTGCATTTGGTGCCGGACATCTCGGGCAAATTGGTTGTCACGGGGGCACATCAAAAGGATATCGTACGTGCTCCGGACGACGAACCTGCTGCTCAAGAATGAAAGGGCTGCCGACCTACCTAGCTCTGTTGAGTGCGGAGGGACGATTGGCGGAAAGTCAGCTTCCGCGCAGCGCGCGAACGTCGCTTCAGCCGCTGTTCGAAAGCGGAATTTTGGACGTCGAGAAAGCGGGACGCGGGGAAGTTGTGCGTATCGTCAATCGAGGTGCCTTTGACAAATGGCTACCGATAAATTTTCCAGACTTTGAAGGGAAGTTGATCCATCCAGATGGCTCGAACCGTGCCCGTTCCGTTGCGCTGCGGCGGGACAGTAAATCTAGCGGAGCAGGCGTGGATCGAGGTATTCTCCATCTGCGCAGCTTTGGCGACAGTGAGACCACGTTGACGATCGATGGTGAGGCGTTGGCCATCGATCAGCTGAGTGCCCGGCATGGTATTGCCGCCTGCCTGATCCACGATGAATCGGTGATTAAGGTTCGTGGTGGTGTCACCCTGCTAGTCGAGAACTTGGAGAGCTTTTTACTAGCAGAATTGATGGTCCCTAATGCCTCCTTAGCACTGCACTCGGCGGGTCGAGTGTCCGACCGGCTTGTGGCCTGTTTGGGGCGTTCCGATTTCGGCAGTTCGCCAATTCTACACTTGCCTGATTACGACCCGGTGGGACTGAGTGACTACCTTCGATTGCGCGCGTCGGTGGGAGAGCGGATTCGGCTCTATATTCCGCACGACTTGGAACAACGCTTCAGGGATTTTGGAAACCGTGACCTCATTCGGAAGAAGCCCCGGAACCGTGCGTTACTTGAGCAACTCAGTGGTTCGAATTGGCCCTGTCCTGAGTCTTTGCGCGTCTTCCATCTAATAAAGGAATCAGGGGCAGGATTGGAGCAGGAAGCGTTGTTACTCCAAGACCGTGCTTGAGGGACCGAATGACCTATTCTTTTCGGAGGCTGTAGTCAGGCCCTGCAATTGGACCCGTAAGCGGGTCCCTGCGTCTTAAGTTGCGGTTTAACGAGAGGGATAGTTAAAGGACCTCATTAATTGTTGGTTAGGTGTCCGTTCTGCAGCGTGAGGGGAAGGGATTGGCGCTCATGGGGTTGGCTTTCAGCCGTTTGGCGTCAGGAACTACTCAGCTCGTCATGCGGTTAGTCGAATCTTCGGCTGCATGTTCGGGTCAGAGGGAGTTGAATACATTACTTCGGTGCCAGGCTAGGTTGCGGCGGGCGGGACGGAGTTGAACGCCGTGGGCGAAACGCAACGGTTGTCCGTGACGTGCTTTCAGCCATTCTCCGTCCGGTCCCCATTCTGTAAAAACCTCATCCGCGACCAGCACCCGGTGTTCGTCGTCCGACGTCCACAACCCCTTGTCGAACATCCAGTGGGCGTCGGGGGAGAGCGCTAGGCCGTTGTCGGGTTGATTGTTTCGGCTCTTGGCAAAGGCATGAATGTGCGCCGCTTCGACGATACTGTGTCCCTTGCTGGTGTGAGCGCCATAGCCTGTAAGGGAGCAAGTGAACCTGTATTGAGTTACTACGGTCACGCGGAAACGAGCGTCGCGGCCGGTGGCTTCGAGAGCTGGGTTAGAATGCGGGAGCTCAAACTCTAGTTTTCTTAGTCTTGCCGCCGTGAAACCGATAGCTGTGAACAACGCGGACTGCTCGGACTCAGGAAATCCGTGGCTGATAATTGTGTGTCGGATTAGATCGCGTTTGTGAGAGTCATTGAAATCAGAGAGTAGCGTTTCGTTGAGCAGAATATAATGTGTGCTGTGGGGGCCGAGACTTGGAGTTCCCTCTTTGGTTTTAGCCTCCCAGAATCCCTGCGAACTGAGGTAGTGAAAGGGCAGGTCGAGGCCAGGTTGGCCGCCCCATCGAGGTTGGCAGATAGCCCAGTAGGAATCGAAACGCAGCCGAAGTTCGGCGGACTTGTTTTGAATTGGACCATTGAAACATCCTGCTTCGGCGAGATCACACAGACACAAAAGGAGCAAAGGTTTGTGTGGCGCCATGCCTGCCTTTCCCGAGCCTTTGGCGTGCTGAATGTTTGGATTGAGGTGGGAGTAGGGGAGCGACATGGGTCGAGATGGCGTTGAAACACATGCAAAGGGTTAAGCCTGCTGTAAGTGGCGTCAAAAATCGATAGTCAGAAAACCAAGTTCAATCAGGATAGAACCGAAGTGCGGCGGCAATCGCATGCGGATCACCCGCCGTTGATGATCTCCAACGTGCCGTATCCAGTGCTGGATTTGTCGACTCGAATTTGGGCGCTGATGCGCTGCTTAAGGGCATCCACATGGGAGATAATGCCGATGGTTCGGTTGGACATTCGGAGATTTTCAAGAGCGGCCAAAGCGGTGTCGAGCGTGGCGGAATCGAGGGTGCCAAAGCCTTCGTCGATGAAAAGACTTTCAATTCGGGTATCACTGCCGGCGAGGTCGGACAGCCCCAGCGCAAGGGCAAGACTCACGAGGAAGGATTCTCCTCCAGAAAGGCTGCGAGTGGGTCGAGTTGCATCGGCCTGGTAGCGATCCACAATTTCTAGGCTTAGCCGTAACAATGCAGTGGAAAAAGAGTCACCGATGGTGAAGTGATTGGAGTTGAATGAAAAGAAACCAATCTAGGAGCGAAAACGCGCCTCACCAAACGGTGACCGAAGCAATCAAGTTCAAGAGT
>Ga0209390_10003338_pt1 | contig 26180 bp, 15 predicted proteins | sample BON01_FD_187212 | JGI IMG/M metagenome (GOLD analysis project Ga0209390, IMG submission 187212) | Freshwater microbial communities from Lake Bonney liftoff mats and glacier meltwater in Antarctica - BON-01 (SPAdes) (version 2) | ecosystem: Environmental > Aquatic > Freshwater > Ice > Glacier... | reverse complement strand
AAGAAATCAAACCTTCACCCGAGGCGGATAAGGAAACCCTCTTAAGAAGACTAAGTCTGGATTTAACCGGCCTGAACCCCAGCGTGGCGGAAATAGATGCTTTTTTGGCAGATCAATCGGAGGATGCGTATGAAGTGCAGGTCGACAGACTGATCAATTCTGCTCACTATGGCGAGAAAATGGCGACCCATTGGTTAGACATTGCGAGATTCGCAGACACACATGGCTATACAGTAGATCGGTATCGAGACGCTTCACCCTACCGGGATTGGGTCATCCGTGCATTCAATCAAAATCTTCGGTACGATCAATTTATCACAGATCAGTTGGCAGGAGACCTTCTCCCCAATCCGACTAAAGAACAGTTGATTGCAACAGCTTTCAATCGGATTCATCCGCAAAACATGGAGGGGGGAATTGTGGAAGAGGAGTATCGGGTGGAATATGTGGTAGATCGTACGAGTACTACAGGACAGGCCTTTATGGCATTGACCTTGGGCTGTGCACGTTGCCACGATCACAAATTCGATCCGATTTCCCAGAAAAATTTTTTCGAAATGAGTAGCTTTTTCAATCAGGTGGATGAGGCTGGACAGATTTCTTGGGATAATGCCATGCCTGCTCCAACGATGCTTTTGACAGATCAAGAAAAGGATAAAATGCTGGCCTATCTACTTTCTCAAAAAGAGAAAGAAGAAGATCAATTGAGAGAAGTAGCTGAACAAGAAGAAGGTGCATTTCAGACTTGGCTGTCCTCAAAATCTTACCATAAGGAAGCAAATCGTGCGTTTCCCACTAGTCGTGTCGCTTTCTATTCCTTTGATCAAAACGCGATTCAAAACCAGCTTTCGCCCTTCCAAAAAGGAACGATGGAAACCAGCGAGGTGAAAAATCAGACACCGGTTTATGTGCGTGGAGTAAGAGGAAAAGGAGTTCAACTCAATGGAGATTCTTGGTTGGACTTGGGTGGGACAGGTATCTTCTCCAAGAGCGAGCCTTTTTCAGTCAGTAGTTGGATTTCTGTTCCAAAGTCATTGACAGATGGTGCGATTTTTCATAAGGGATCAGGAGCGGTACTTTACAACTGGCGGGGGTATCACCTCAGTTTGAAAAATAATCGGATCGAATTACTAATGGCTCATACCGCACCCTTCAATGCCATTACCAAAATCACCGAAAAGGATATTCCACGGGACCAATGGATCAATTTGATCTTGACTTATGATGGCTCTTCCAAAGCAAAAGGTCTCAAGGTCTACCTTAATGGACGGGAAATGAATACTCAAACTACCCATGACAACCTGTATAAAGATATCCTTTTCAAAGGCAATCAGCCAGGATTACAGGTGGGAGCGGTATGGAGAGGCAAAGGACTCAAAGATGCTTTGGTAGATGAAGTTAGTGTCTATGACAAAGAGCTTTCGTCTATTGAAATCTTACAAATTGCCAAACCTATCGAATTCAAAGCCACGCTCTCCAAATCGGGGAACCAGTTCAGTACCGCAGAAAAGTATTCCCTCAAAAAACTTTACCTCAATAACCATTCTGAGGCCTACAAAGAAAAGTTGAAATCGGTTGTTGCGCAGCGAAAAGCATATTCAGATTCCGTGGAGCAAATACCTGAAATAATGATTATGCAGGACATGCCTAAAAAGCGTCCGACCTACATCCTGACTCGTGGAGAATACAATTTGCACGGAGAGGAAGTTTTCCCCAATACACCTGAAAATATTCTACCCATGAGCGAGGATCTTCCAAAAAACCGGCTGGGACTAGCTCAATGGCTCATAGACCCTCAAAATCCACTCACCTCCCGGGTAGCAGTCAATCGATTTTGGCAAAATTTCTTTGGAAAAGGGCTCGTGGCTACGTCCGAAGATTTCGGAAACCAAGGACAATTACCGTCTCATCCGGAATTACTGGATTGGCTTGCACTGGAATTTCAAAATTCGGGCTGGGATGTGAAGGCGATGCAACGCTTGATTGTCACCTCGGCCACTTACCGGCAAGCATCAAAAAACAGACCCGAACTGGAAGAAAAGGATCCCAACAATTACCTATTAGCTAGAGGAACTTCGGCTCGTCTTTCTGCAGAAATGATTCGGGATAACGCACTTTTTGCAGCTGACTTATTAAACCCAACTCTTGGAGGCAAAAGTGTATTTCCATACCAACCCGAAGGACTTTGGAAAGTGAATGGTGCCAACTATGTGCAGGATACCGGCGAAGATCTCTATCGCAGGAGTTTCTACACTATTTGGAAACGCTCGGTTCACCACCCGGCTTTAGCCATCTTTGATGCACCGGACCATAGTTTTTCGGTCAGCAAGAGGCAGGAGACCAATACGCCGCTTCAAGCCTTGGTGCTGATGAATGATCCGACCTTTGTAGAAGCTTCCAAGGTTTTGGGAGAAAAAATGATGGCTTATTCTGACATCTCCAAGTCAATAGAAGACACTTTTCGAAGACTGACAGGAAGAAGACCTAACCCCAAAGAGCTTGAAATACTATTGAAATTAAGAGAAAGCGAATACCGCAAATTCAAATCAGATCCAACCAAAACAATAGGTTGGCTTTCTTCAGGGGAATATAAAATCCGTCCGGACCTAAATCCTATTGAGCTAGCAGCCAATGCTGTGACCGCCAGTGCCATTATTAATTCAGATGCTTTTCTAACCAAAAGATAATATGAGCCACCACCACGAAACTCCAATGAGATCTTCTAACAAAGATCTTCAGGAAATTGAAAAAAACATGGATAGAAGAAGGTTTTTGACCAAAACTTCTTTGGGGATAGGCTCTCTGGCTCTGGGATCATTGATGGGAATGGAGAAGATTTTTGCAGGCAATTCACAGACACCATCTCTGGCTTCCGAATCGATCAATGGATTGGAAGGATTGCCCCATTTCATGCCCAAGGCCAAACGAGTAATCTACCTGTTTCAAAGCGGCGGACCTTCCCAGTTGGATTTATATGATTACAAACCTAAGCTGGTTGACCTTCACGGGCAGGAGCTCCCCGATTCGGTGCGCGACGGGCAGCGCCTCACCGGGATGAGTGCAGATCAGAGTTCATTTCCTATGGCTAGCTCGGCTTTCAAATTCAAGCAGTATGGACAGAGTAGAGCTTGGGTAAGTGAACTGATGCCTTACACTGCTGAGATTGTTGACGAGCTTTGCTTTATCAAAAGCATGCAGACCAGTCAGATTAATCATGATCCTGCCATTACTTTCTTCCAGACGGGTCATCAGCTACCGGGCCGACCCTCAATGGGAGCATGGCTAAGCTATGGCCTAGGTTCGGACAACAAAAATCTACCCTCTTTTATTGTATTAGTTTCCAAGGATGCGGTGCAAGATCAGCCACTTTATGCCAGATTATGGGGAAATGGATTTCTCCCATCCCAATATCAAGGTGTCCAGTTTCGGTCAGGCAAAGATCCAGTTCTTTACCTTGGTAATCCTGAAAATTATGATGGTCAAGACCGACGTGAAATGCTGGATTACCTTAAATCATTGAATGAAGCCCAGTTTGATACCTATGGTGATCCCGAGATCAGCGCTCGCATCGCTCAATACGAAATGGCGTTTCGAATGCAGACTTCAGTACCGGAAGTGACTGATATGTCTAAGGAGCCAGACTGGGTGTATGAGATGTACGGAGAAGAGAGCCGTGATCCTGGCACCTATGCCGCCAATTGCCTTTTGGCCAGAAAGCTAATCGAGAAAGATGTCAAATTTGTACAGCTCTATCATCAAGGATGGGACCATCACGGAAATCTGCCCAATAGCATAAAAACCCAAAGTCAAAAAACTGATCAAGCTACTGCTGCATTGGTCAAAGATCTAAAGCAGCGAGGCTTGCTCGAGGACACGCTGGTCATTTGGGGTGGAGAATTTGGAAGGACAGTTTATAGTCAGGGTACTCTTTCGGCAGATAATTATGGAAGGGATCATCACCCGAGGAGCTTTACCAAATGGATGTGTGGTGCCGGTGTGAAGCCGGGTTTTTCCTATGGTGAAACAGACGATTTCGGATACAATGTGGTCAAAGATCCTGTTCATGTACATGACTTACAGGCTACGATTTTACATTTATTTGGGATTGACCACGAAAAATTAACCTACAAGCATCAGGGCCGAAGGTTTAGATTGACCGACGTAGAAGGTCACGTGGTTAAAGGTATTTTAACCTAGGTTGATCATAATATGACAGAAGATTTCATCACTTTCATCGGACGCTTTCATCCCCTTTGGGTTCATTTGCCTATTGGCTTTTTGATTATTGCTGTTTTGTTGAAGGGATATGTGGTACTGGGCAAAAAGCCTTTTTTGGCAGAGGCAGTAAATTTCACATTACTCGCAGGAACGATTAGTGCCTTGATCGCTGCCTTGTTGGGATTCCTTCTTTCCCGTTCCGGAGGCTATGAAGGAGATCTTTTGGATATCCATTTGGTCGCAGGATGGTCCACTGTACTCATTTCTGGTATTGCTTTTTGGTTGAACAAAAACGAGCATAGATTCTCTAAAAAACTTAATTATTCAGTTTTGGGATCACTAATAATAGTGCTATCCATTACTGGACATTTTGGAGGAAGTCTCACGCACGGAGAAGACTATCTAACTGCCTATGCACCATTTGGAGGAAAGCAAGAAGAAAGTACAGTTCGACTTTTAGCTTCAATGAATCAAGCTGAGGTCTTTACCGATGTCATCCAGCCGGTATTTAGAGACAAATGTCAAAGCTGTCATCGTCCCGGAAAATCCAAAGGAGACTTAAACATGACTTCCTACGAAGCTTTACTCAAAGGAGGAGAAAACGGTCCGGTAGTAATTCCCGGTAATATTGAAAACAGTGAACTGATCCGAAGGATAACGCTGCCTAAAGATCATGACGACTTTATGCCTGCGGAAGGAAAAAAGCCCCTGTCCGAGGAGGAAATCCAATTGCTCACCTGGTGGATAGAAAAAGGAAATGCAGATCCGAAGATTTCTATCATGGAAGCTGATGCAGAGCTGATCGAATGGGCGAAGCCAAGATTAACTATTTTGGGAGACGAGAAAGAATTTTTATCACGTATCGATACTGCCACCATCAATCGATTGGAAAGTATGGGATTCCGCATTAGGATTCTTTCCCATGAAACAGGCGCCTTGGATGTGATGCTTCCAATAGAATCTGCCAAGGGTAAATCCACAGAACTTCTAAATGCTCTATTATCCATTAAAGACAATATATATTGGCTCAGCTTGTCCGGAGCAGGGATTCAGGATTCTGATATGACCTTTGTCGCTCAGTTTTCAAATATTCGTAGGCTACGCATTGAAAATAATCCTATATCGGATGCTGGAATTTCAGACTTGAAAAACCTTTCCCACCTGAATGTTTTAAACCTGAACGGAACTAGGATCAGCGCATCCGGCTTGAGATCAATCGCAGAAATCAAATCGCTCAAATCACTTTACCTTTGGAATACTGCAATCAAACCTCAGGATGAGTGGGTAAAAAAATTAAGCTCGGAAAAGGTGAATGTCGTTTTTGGAGCTTGATTGATTACTTTTTTTTAAGCAGTACTATATAGTCCAAGCTTAACTGCGGCATTTAGATCTACGAAAAAAAATACTAGACAAAAACAAGAGCTATTACCTTTTGCATATTTCTACGCAGCTTAGGATTTGGCTACGCTCGAAAACGAAATGAAAATATTTGGGAAATGCGTTTTAAAACCTGATTAAATTCTCACTTTTCTCTCAGTACAAATAGATTGGATTGGTAAAGATCCAATTGACCCAGCTTTCATTCAGCCAGAGATCGGCCTCAATCCGGTAATTACCTTTTTGATTGACACTAGGAAAAACAAACTCATAATAAGCCTCATTTGTCTCCTCGATCACTTTTCCATCACGGATGAGGCGATATTTTGCAGGAAAAGGAGATATTACATTCAGCTGCCAAACCTCCTGCACCGGAATGGAGTCTCCCAAGATGCCTTTGAGTTCCTTTGCTTTATTTTGTGCAAAAAACTGAAACCCTTTTGCCTTGGCGAGTCCTTCAAAGGCGATGAATAAATTCCCTTTCTTAATACTTTCCTTGATTTCTTCCGAGGTAAATCCTTCCGAAAAGACATGATTGTTTACAAAGTTGAAAGAGTGAAAATACGTATCCAACTCCCACTTCCATGACCAGCCCATTTCATCCGGCTCATTTAAAAGGATCTTTTCCAAAAAACCCGGTTCTCTAATGCTAATAGTTTCAGCATTGGGCCCGACCCACTCCACCTGCCCATTCTCCATGATTTGCGCTCTGATATTAAGATTATTATGTGCATCTACGGCTCCTACTCCAACTATCTTGCGCCCCTGATTTAGTCCGTCCCAGTTGGACAAAATTGACTCCTGCTTATCATACAACTCCCGATAAGCCCAGTCTTTGTAGGTGTCTCCGGTGACTAAGTGATTGATTAAAAAGGGAATAATGCTCTCTTCATCCAGCAAATCCGTGTGAATATTATAAATCTCCATTGCATGGTAATCAGGATTATCCCAATCATGATCTTTTTCGGAATGAACATAAGTCACCAAACCTCCTTGACCTACGACTTCTCGAATCAATGAATCTCGGGGCTTCTCCCAATTCAACACTCCACTTTTAAACGGGTTGATCATCATCCCTCCATCCTCGCCGCTACTCTCTGTCCCTGATTCCAATAGGATCCCATCAAAAAGACCGTGAAAAGACCTAGGAAACGTATCCAGCTTGCTATGGGCGTGATCCGAAAAAAAGATAAAATCCAATCCCGCCTCCTTGGCCCCTTTCAGGATCTCTTTTAGACTCCCCCGGCTATCGTGAGACCAGTAAGAATGCGCATGCATCACGCCAGTATATTCGGGAATCGGAATCGTGGAAATAGGCTTTTGATAGGTAGCCCATAATTCCTCTCGGGATTTCTCCATTTCAGGATAAACCACCCACTTATTATAGAATCCAGGAGCTAGATAAAATATAGCACCTGCCAAAAGACCTACCAAGATGATCAGCAAAACTGCCTTAGCAAAACGTGTATACATGGTGCGAGATTACTTTATTGAAAGAAACAGTTTCAAATTAGTGATTATTTTTTTCTGCAACTCCATAACATCAGCATCCGAATAAAACCCCGAATTTCGCTGCGCTGCATTCGGGGCTGATAACGGTTTTGCCTTTGGCAAAATATTTACTGCGTCATTACGAGAGCTTTATCCTAATCTTTTTTTAGTACCAAACTATCAAATCCGAAGCCTAATCAAATCACTTTACTTTATCACCACTCCACAGCATTCTCAAGCATCTTTAAAAAAGGCTTCTGCGACCATGCTTTTTCATCGTGACCAATAGAGGTATAGAAAGTTTTACCATTTCCAATGGCTCGATACCAAGCCACGGGATGTACTTTCCCCATACCGAAGTCTTTGTTCGTAATCCAAAGCAAATTTCCATCAGGAAAAATCTTCTCACCATCAATGGTGTAGAGAATTTGAAAACCATTCACATCAGGATTTTCGAAAAACACATACCATTCATCCGTATGAGTCCAGCGTTGAGATAATCCTTTGGATAGTGCAGAATCTAAGTCTACTCCTAAATTGATTTCGGCCTTCTGCAATTGTGGATTGAGCGGATGATGTGAAAACTTAGCCCCAAGCAGGTTTTTATTATACCAGTCCCAATGGTGAGAATCATCGCCCGAGCCATGAATCCCAATTAATTTCCCTCCTTTCTCCACATATTCTTTCAGGTTCTTTTGCTGCTCGTCATTGAGTACCCGACCGGTGGAATTATTGAAAATCACTGCGTCAAATTTTTCCAGTTGCTCGCGATTGAATACGCCGCCCTCTTCGGTTTGATAAAGAAACCAGCCGTTTGTAGCAGTTATTTCCTCAAAAGCTATTTTGCTGACAGCTATCGATTCACCATGACGGTAGCCCGTGGTTTTAGAAAATAACAAAACTGCCTTTTGCCCAGCTGTAAAATCGATTTTTGGGATTTCAGTTTCGTAGGATACGGGGAAACCGTTTTTCACTTTATAAACGAAAAGGCTGCCGCCCGCTAGAATCAAAACCAAAAAGGTAAGTATGATCCAAGCGGAAATTTTGAAGATTTTTTTCATTGCTTCAAATTAGCATGGCAAAAATTCAAAAAAAATTGACTGGATTGAGATAGTTAAGATTAAGGTAAGAGGGAACAGTTATTTTACCGAGAAGGCGTAAGGCTCGAAGCTACAGGTCAAAGTTGACTAGAATAATTAAATACAACAGCCCAATTCAAAGAGTTGGTTGAATTCCTCACTGATTGGCGTTCTCTACCAATTACAGGGAGATTTTTACAAAAGAGACAAAAGCTTTGAATCTAACATTCAACACAGGGTTTTGATGATTTCCATCAGTTCAACATTAGTTCTTTTATACAGCTCAGGGCTTTTCAATTTTTTCCCTTTAGGAACAATCAGATAGATTCTGCCTATTCCCAAAGTGTCTTTCATCTGATGACCGCCCACTACTGGATCTTACAATTCTGCGATATAAATCGCGCAATCCAAACCAGTGACGAAACATTTTTATTTTTTGATATTGAATGAGGTTTCATTTCAAACTTAGCCGTAATCGTGGTCATTTACCTAAGAAAAGGGAATACTCTGATTTCTATACTATTACTGGATTTAAGACGCTTAGGCTGACATCTGAAGATCACCTTTTGACCTACATCAGCACTCATCAAGATTCCGCGCAGATCCAAACAAATTCGATATGCTCAACATCAGCATCACGGCAAACCATTGACTGAGGAAAACCTGAGATCGCTTCATCGGCTGCATCAGCATCAGATCAATACACTATAAATCATTATTAAAGTGGATAGTCGCAAATAATTCTAAAAATACCATCATGGCACCACTCTATATTTATACTCCAAGACTTACAGAATAAAAAGTTGGATCGTCCGGCCATTCATTACCGAAATCCTTCAATCTTCAACTAAATCTGACCTAACCACAGCTCTAAAAGGTGCAAGATGTTTTTATATCCAGAGAGTCGACTCTCAGGAAAACTAAATATATTAGTTATCCGGTATGAGATTCAACTCTTTACTAAATTAGCTAAATATGTGTATCCTAATAAGCGCACATAGAAAATTAAAACAAAATCTTGATTGGAATCGGATCAAACTTTCCTACCTATATCCATCGGGGTCAAAGGGGACGGCTTGTTTCGAATATCGGGAGAGGTTTGTCAAATCAAATGAGTAAAAAATTGGGCTACGAGCAGCTTTGCGAATACACATATAACTAAATGCAATAAAATAAAACCGTGTTGTCATCATCTTGAGGCTTTATAATTGTTTTAAGTACTTGATTTGGTTCTCAGTACAAAATACCTTCAACATTTAGATATAGAAGTCATCAAACAGGAAATGAATCTTTCCCACTTTTAACTTCAGCAAATAGCATGAAAAATAAAAAACTAGATCATGGTCTCACCCCATCAGGAGTTATTTTTAACCTACGGAAATTAGGAATCCACAGATCTGACCAATCGGTTTGTGTAAAATTTGGGCCTGTGATCATCTCCGAATGAACAATTCCTGGATATCCAGTATTCCATTCCATAAGCTGCATTTGGTCTTGCTGATCTAATACCACATCCCATCCTATAACCTCCATTGTTCCTTCCAGATCGTGAAGCTCCTCACATCTTTTGACCATTTTATCAAAACCAGGAAGCCGATTCCCCTCCCATTTAATTTTGGAGTCCGGGTGTTGATTGAGTAGATTACATTCGTCATCATGAGAATATCGATCTAAATAGCCGTCAGCAGTCACCCCCACCAATAATCTAGAATTTCTCGTAATCCTATCGACACCATCGCGACCAAACCGCATAAAGGCAGCCAATTTCCTCGCAGAATTTCCCCATGGTTTCACCGTGGTAATCCGCAATGTTGCTACACTATCCGGCGAAAAACGTGCATACCAATCATGTTGCAGAATTGGAACCTGAACCACCAGGTCCGTGGAATTAGAGTAGTCAAACCGATCAAATTCTTTGGAATTCAATCGAAAAAAACCATTTCCACGTGAGGAGTTATTTAGCTTGAAGATTACCTGGTCTGTTTTGGAGAAAAAATATTCCTTTGCCTGAGCTTTAGTTAGTACCTGATTTTCCGAACTGACCCAACAGCCTCTAACATAATATCCTAAATCCGGCATTTCTTCCGTTTGCAAAATCCTTTTTGCGATTTGTCTGAGATCACCTATCCCCCTATGGAATCCATTTACACGTGGCAAAACATGCCTTTCAAAATAATTATCCGGAATCCAACCTTCTTTAAATTCTCCCTGGTAGACCGCGTAAGCTTTCAACATAGGAGAAAAGCAAACTGATCCTAACTTATCTTTAGCATAGGAATCAATCAATTGTTCCGTTTTGGCAGTGAGTCTGTGGCTTGGAAGAACTTTGAGCGCAGCCTTAATTGATTTTTGAGCTATTATCTCTTGCAGTCTGTTCTGACTTGAGTAATACTTCTCCGAAGAAATTTTTTTTAGCTTCTGTTTTAATCCGTGAAATAGGTCTGACATAGATAGATTCAAATATTGATAGGATGACCAGTTTTTCTACCACTTAAATTAATTTTCAGTCCGCACACTATTTGCTTTATTTTAGCCCAAAATATATTGAAAATTCATCGAATTTGGCATTTTAAAGACTGGATGCAAAATGTGCTTGAATACTCTGTCCAATCCTAAAACTAATCTAAAGGAAATGAAAGTAAACATAACCAAACGAATTACCCCATAAACATTATGGCAGATAGAAACCATCCAGTTTAATTATTCCTCCTATTTCTTTTATAAAAGCTAAAAAGATCTAACCCCAGCGAATGGGGTTAGATCCAAATGGGAGGTGAAGAAATTAAAACTTCACCCCGAAAGACATATAAAACGTCCGCCCCTCGGCTGGCATGATTCCTGGACCGGGATAGCCACCTGCTCTTCGCGTAAAATACGCCTCATCAGCAAGGTTATTTACGCCAGATTTCAAAGTGTATTTCTTTTTGTGAGTATATCCTGCTGATAGATCCTGAACCACATAAGCTGGAATCAAACCTGAAGTTGCAGCTGCATTTGGTTCCACAGAGTTAGTCGCATCAGAGAAAGTCTCGCCAATATCGCTAAGCTGCCAAGTCATCGAGAAGTCTTTGTAGCGATACGTTGCACCATAACGGTTGATCTTGCGAGGCGCATTTTCCACACGATTTCCGGCAAGATTACTGACTACAATTTCACCATTGCTTACCGTCGTTCTTTCGAAATCCTGATATTCTGCATGCACAAAGGCAAGTGATGCGAAAAAATGAATGTAGCCAATTGATGAATTGCCAACGAAAGCTGTAATCGGGTCAAACTCTACGAAAGCCTCCACACCTTGGCTAACTGACTCTCCGAGATTAGTTCGGAATTGGAAACGAGTGCCATCAGCGGCAGTTTGAGTGATAGTACCAATTCGATCAGCATAGTTGAGGTAGAAATAACTTGCATCAAAATTCAAGAATGTGCCGATATTTCCTCGATATCCCAAGTCAAAATTGAAACCGCGTGCATCTTGAAGATTAGAATCAATCACATCCGTAGTCGCCGGCGGAGTCAGATCAGAGATCAGCACCGGTCGATAGGCTTGTGAGAAATTGCTATACAATTCCGTTGTTTTCGTCAGATGATATTCTCCACCAAAACCCAATAAGGCAAAATTCCGGTTTCGTTGCTCAGGAGTCAAAAGTTGCGGCACACCGTTTACAGTATTTAGCGTTCCTTCCATATTGGATGAAATATGCTCCAGTCGAATACCGGCAGTCAGCAACAGCTTATCAGTGACATTGAACATGTTTTCTACGAAAGCTGCATGATTGGAATTCACGAAATCCAGATCACGTGGATAGCTTGATTCTACTAAATCGAAATTCATGTCCGGACCTGCATCACCCACACCACGCTGTTGCCGATCAATATTTCCTTTGAAATATCGGTATCCACTGACCAGATTATGTTCTTTTCCAAAAAGTGAATAGGCAGTGCTGAACCTTAGCTCCGTTCCGAAAGTATGGTAAAAGTCACGGTCCACTTGGCGATTTCCAAGATTATCATCTGTAGTAATCGCTTGCACAAAACCTACACTATTTCGCTCTGCGATAGTTCCAAAAGCTTTGAAGTTGATTTTTGACTTTGGACTTAGGATATAGTCTGCATTCAGTGACGGGATAAACCAAGGCGTACTGAACCAATTTCTGGATCGAGTACTTTGACTCGGATCTTCGGCAAACTGTGCATCCGTCAGACCACCAGGCTGCTGACTCGTGGTCGTCATGTAAGTCATTTCGGTACCGATCTTTAAGCGATTGTTTACTGCATAATTCACCTCAAGATGTGCGTGATCAGTATTGAAAAAGCCATTATCACGCCAGCCATTTCCTCTTCTTTTCTGGTAATATGCAGTATAGTCCCACTTCCCTTCTGTTCCTCCGATGTAGTTGAATGTACTGAAAAGCCCATTGCTACCTACCGTATTAATGGACTCAGCCGTGAATTGCGTGGATGGGTCAGGCTTGCGCAAAACAAAATTCATCAATCCACCAAACTGAGGACCATATTGTAAAGAAGAAGCACCTCGGATGATTTCGATGTTTTCTACCACTTCCATCGGAGGAGTGAAATACGCCTCTGGATAGCCCATAGGATCAGGCGTAATGTCGTAACCATTCATTCGGACATTGAATTCCCAAGATCTGTTTGGGCTCAATCCTCTGGATGCCACGCCAAGTTGAATACCTGAACCGTCATTTTCCCAGATGGAAATTCCAGGAGTTCGACCAAATATCTGTCGGCTATTATTCATCGCCAGATTAGCATCAATCTCACCTAAGCGAATCACCTCATTTTTTCTACCTGCATTGATGCGGAAATCTTCGACTTCAGGAAGACGACCCTGGCCATTCATTCCCCTGCTTGACATCAGTTCGAAAGATTCTAACCAGATCTCATCAGCTACCAATACAAAATCAAGGTTTTTGACTTCGCCTTTGTCAATCGAAAAAGGCAGGCTTTGGATTTTAAAACCAATCATATTTGTCTTTAACGCATAGGAGCCAACGGGTAAATCTTTGATTACAAAGTCTCCATTTTCATCGGATTGAACCCCTCTTACTGTTCCTTCAACAACAACTGAAACTCCTGAAATAGGCTTTTGCTCCTGATCAAGAATTTTTCCTTGAACTGAATTTCGCTGGGAAAACGCCAAACTCAGTGACAAGAAATAAATAACCAAAGTGGTATAAACTACTCTCATTTTTATAATATTTTATTAAGACTGATTTTAAATAGTGGCGTAAAACTAGTTCCTAGAATCATTCTAAACAAGCCCTATTAAGAAAAAGTCTAAATAAAATTAAGCCTAGGTTTCATCCGATTTTGATGCTTTTTTTTCAGGAGAAAGCTTAACTTTTAGAAATCAATATTTTAAGTGATGAAGCAGCCTTTCCTCCTTATTTACCTTATAGCACTATTTAGTGTCAGTTGTGCAGAAAAGCCAAAGTCAAAACCCAATATCCTCTTTCTATTCGCAGACGACCAGAGAGCTGATGCTCTAGGAATAGCTGGAAATAATATTCTTAAAACTCCAAACATTGATCAGCTCGCAATAGCAGGTACTCGATTCTCCAATGCCTATGTTATGGGCGGAAATCACGGCGCCATCTGCGCTGCCAGTCGGGCGATGATGTTATCTGGGAAAAGCCTTTTTCATGTCTTGGACAAATTGGAAGGAGAAGAAACAATGCCGATGTACTTTGCAAAGCAGGGCTATGAAACCTTCGGTACAGGCAAATGGCATAATGAAAAGGAAGTGTTTGAAGCAAGTTTTCAAAAAGGTGAAAATGTATTTCTGGGGGGAATGGCAGATCATTTCAGTATTGCTGTTCGGGATCTCCAAGTCGATGGGAAGCTTTCCGAAGCTACGAAAAAGGGCTATTCGACAGATTTATTCACCAATGTCACCAAAGACTTCTTGAATGATTATGCTAAATCAGATCAACAAAACCCCTTTTTTGCATACGTCTCATTCACTGTTCCACACGATCCATATTCTCCTAAGTTCGGGTATATCAATCGCTACGATACGGCTAAAATCCCACTTCCTGAAAATTTCTTGGGTCTTCATCCTTTTGAATTTGACCAATTGAATGTTCGGGATGAAAATCTTACCGGATGGCCTAGACAACCTGAAATCGTGAAAGAAATTCTCTCGGACTATTATAGTCTGATCACACACTTGGACGATCAAGTTGGGGAGCTGATCGCTACGCTAAAAGATAATGGACTCTATGACAACACAATTATCGTCTATGCTGCGGACAATGGCTTGGCAATCGGTTCGCATGGGTTGCTTGGAAAGCAAAACTTGTACGAGCACTCTACCAAAGTGCCCATAATCATTACTGGACCGGGTATCCCTAAAGATCAACTTTCAGATGCTTTGGTCTATTTGTATGATCTCTATCCGACTTTAGTAAATTTGGCAGGATTAACAGCACCAGAAGGAATTGATGGAAAGGATCTTGTACCTATTCTTAGGAGTAGAGAAAAGGAGGTTCGGCCTACTCTTTTCACTGCCTATCGACATACGGTCCGAGCGATTCGCAAAGGGAATTGGAAATTGATTCGATATCCTGAGCGGGATTTCACCCAACTTTTCAATCTTAAAGTGGATCCATTTGAGTTGAATAATCTAGCTGAACTGGAGCCGGATAAAGTGGATGAACTTCAACGCCTATTGGAATCTGCCCAGAAATCAGCTGGAGACACGGTCGCCTGGACTGCAAAAGTTATTCTCCCTATGGAGTATGATCATACTAAAATCGAGCGAAAGCCGGATCAATGGCAACCAGAATATACTTTGAAGAAATATTTTGACAGTTCAAAAAAGGATTAAACCTCTGTTCGATTTTGAGATTGAAACTGTCCGATTTTGAAACACCCAGAAATAGAAGACCTTTTAAACTTAGCGAAAAGGCCGTTTAAAAATTGGAATATGAATTGATAACTAGAATAAAAAAAACCATCCTATGCTCACTTTCTTACTTTGGATCATACTTTTTATCATCTGCTGGCCGATTGCAATGATCGCTTTGATCCTATACCCACTCGTTTGGTTGCTGCTGCTGCCATTTCGACTCTTGGGTTTTGCGGTTGAGCTATCTTTTGACTTGGTACGAAATATATTTTTGCTCCCCTTCCGCTTGCTTGGCAAAGCTTAATTTTGCTTTGTTTACTGAAATGCGCATTTTTGATTCAATCCAATATTTGACTCAAAATTGATCTAAATGAAGTACGCTCTTTCAATTCTCCTCCTTTGCTTCAGCTTTTCACTTTTCGCCCAAGAAAAAATCGTTTTTAAAGGTGGGAAAGAAGGCCATGCGATTTACAGAATTCCTGCAATTATTTCCATTCCCAACGGCGACTTACTTGCCTTTGCCGAAGGCCGAGTAAATGGCTACGATGATTTTGGAGATATCAATCTGGTGATGAAACGAAGCAATGATCAAGGAAAAACTTGGTCTAAAATTCAAACCATTGTGGATTATGATTTATTGCAAGCTGGAAATCCTGCTCCGGTGGTGGACTTGCACGATCCTGCATATCCAGATGGCGTAGTTTACCTTTTTTATAATTCCGGCAACAATCATGAATATGAGATCCGGATGAATCAGGGAGTTCGAGAAGTTTGGATGATCAGATCGGTTGATTTTGGAACAAACTGGGAAGATCCTGTGAATATCACCGCCAAAGTCCACAAGCCTAATAATCCCAATTTCAATCCAAGCTATACGAATCCGGCCGATTGGCGCCACTATGCTAATACACCGGGACATGCATTTCAATTCCAAAAAGGTAAATACAAAGGCAGAATCTATGTCGCTGCAAATCATTCACAGGGACCTCCAAAAGAAGATTTTATGGAATACCAAGCTCATGGATTCTTTACAGATGATCATGGAAAATCCTTTCAAATTTCCGAATCAATCCAATTCCCTGGTTCAAATGAATCCATTGCTGCCGAGCTTCCTGATGATCGAATGATTATGAGTATTCGAAATCAACGCGGAGATATTCGCCAGCGGATCTTGGCTTTTTCTGAAGATGGAGGAGCAACATGGAGTGAGCAGTATTTTGAGCCTAGCCTAGTAGATCCTGTTTGTCAAGGATCTATTCTTTCATTTGAAGATCCTTCGGGAAAAGTGATTTTGGCACATTCCAATAATGACAATCCCAGCCAACGAAATGATTTGACTATTAAATGGAGTGAGGATTTGGGGAAAACTTGGGGCAAGGCTACACTGCTGGAGCATAAGGAAATATCGGAGAACGTCGCTTGGACTGCCTATTCAGATTTGGTTTACCTTGCAGACGGGCAACTAGGAATTCTTTACGAACGAGATAATTATCGAGAGATTATATTCCAGACAATCCGTCGACAAGATTAACTTATTTCCGGATGAAGAATTATGGGTATCTACAATGAGGCCATTAGCCTTATTTTCTTGTTCATTGGGATAGAAGACGGAAACGCTCAATTATCAAGTATGCGCCAAATATATTTTCACCTCTTCTGTTTACTGGCAAAGTAGCAGGTAATCGAATAAGGAATTATCGAATTGTGATTTAGGCCTTTCATCAATTTATATCTTATTAATTCATTCATATCGCTTATTTCCTTCTTCAACTCATCTTCCACGCTGACTGCAAATATCTCCATCAGCGGCAGAACATCAGATACTGAAGAAAATTAATTGATCTATTCTTTCGCAATCTTCAAAGCACTGGGCTTTGGTCATTAATTTAATTTCTCAACTCTTTTTTTACCTGAAATGCTAAAGACCTTACAAGAGCATAGTTCATTCTCAGATCATTTGGAAAAAGAAGTAGATAGCCAGGTATTAAAATCAAAAAAACAGGTTTCTGAATCGACAAGAGAATTATTAGAGTGAGCGGAACAACAGTTTGATAAAATGATGACATAAAAAATGTCCAAGACCCTTTCTCAGGAACCAAAATCAGCACCTGAGTGATGCTGGTTACCCTTGCAATTACCATTGTATAAATTATAAAACAGCCTAAAAAAACCAACAGAATGAGCTGGTCAAATGAAAGTACCAGCAAACCAAAAAAGACCAACTCGGCACAAATAATAATTCTTTCTAGCAGTTTTATTTGATTAGTTTTTGAGTTGGAGGCGAAAGTTTTAACTCCTGCGATTCTATCATTGTGAAGATCTAAAAACTGATGCCATAGAATTCCTCTCAAGCCATACGAAAATGACCATACGCCTAAAATCAAAAAAACATAAACGTCATGTTCCCTACCCATAAACTCAAACATCCCTGATAAAACAAATAACGTTGGAAAAACATGAGCCCCAAAAGCATCAGCAAAAACGCCTAAAACCCCACGGGATTTCAAACGGATAGGGGGAATAGAATACAGACTGAAGGAAATCCAAGCTCCTAAATAAAACAAGATCGTCGTAGAGTAAACCCATAGGTACCAAGTGAAAAAAGATCCTAATGACACGATCAAAAAAATATAAGCAATAGACCTTCCAGTAGAAAACCCGGCTAAGCGGTTAAGTTTTCCCGCTTTACTGTCATCCTCCAAATCCGTAAAATCATTAATCAGGCTTACAAAAATTGCTCCCGTCACAATGGCTCCAAGCAAAATCAACAAGTGGAAAAATGCAGAAATAGGATTATAGAAACCCAAATCCAAGAGCACCAATAGTCCTACAAACAGAAACAAAGTCAACTTATACTCCCACCATTCATTAGACCTAATAAATCCTAAAATTTTCACCCTCTTATTTCATTTATGATAGGAACTTCTTTTTGATCCCCCATAGTTATCATCTTCTTGGCAACTCTCATCAATACTTGAAAACTGGAGCGATCTGTTAATGCCGGAATTTCCCGAAGTGCAGTTCCAAAGTATTTAAAGGCCTGCAAACGACTTTTAACACCAGGCCTTTTTACCTCATAAATAGAAAGCTTTATTAGATTTTTGAAGTACTTTTTGCGGAAAACATTGAGTTCGTTTTTATTCAGCGATTTTTCAAAAAAACCGATCATTTTACCAAAATCTTCCACATAAAGCAACTTTCTGATTTCGATAAACTTTCTACCATCATAGATATTAGTATCGTTAACTCCTTTTAGCCACAGCTTTTGAAAAGTAAAGGCTGCTTTGCACTCCTTTGAAGTGATGATATCCAGCAGAATGCACCAGTCATCGGCAATATTGATATCCTCATTCCATTTAGATACAAAAGAATCTTTTCGAATTATTAATCCAGAAGATGGAGACACGCATGAATTAACAAAAAGACTTCTTAGCGAAGAATAATCAGGAAATATCCATCGATTCGGATCCAGATCATTCAAAAGAGGTCGAGTGGATGCATGGGATTTCAGAAAATCGAAAGTTGATCCGTCTTTTTTAGATTGATGCCAATTAGTAAAAGAAAAATCGAGATCATACTTTTCTATGTTTTCAATTTGTTTTTCTACAAACTCAGGAAGCCATTGATCGTCAGAGTCCAGTGTAGCTATATATTTTCCTTTAGCACAATCGAACCCATAATTCCTTGCAGATCCTTGACCTCCATTTGGCTTGTAGATATATTCAATATTTTCAAACGATCCCACTACTTCACATGTAGTATCAACAGAACCATCGTCAATTACAATCAATTGAATATTCGGATAAGTCTGGTTAAATACGCTTTCAATAGCTAGACCAATCAAGTTTGCTCTATTATATGTGGGTATAATCACAGTTACCAGCGGCCTATTATTCATCTATGAGACTATTTATTTTTTGAGACAATCTATTTTGAGGAAAATCCTGATGTGTAAAGTTGAATTTTTTGAATGCGAGCTTTCCAATTTCTTCAAACTCATTTTTTCTCGTCCATGCCCTTTCCATTGCTTCATCAATTGAAGCCACATTAGCTTCCGCCAAAAATCCATTTTCACCCTCATCGATAAGCTCTGAATTGCCTCCTACCGAGGTGCCAATCACTACTCTTCCAGCAGCCATAGCCTCTTGAACTACCAGTGCAAACCCTTCACTTCTAGATGGTAAAATCAATCCATGATAAGAACTCCAAATATCTGATGCATTTAAAAATCCTTTGAACTCTACATTTTTGAGTTCAAGGTAAATAACCATTTCTTTAAGCGCTTTCTCATCTGGGCCTGAACCAATGAAAGAAATACGAATCTTTCGGTTTCGCCATTTTTCAAAAGCTAAGACTCTGAGTAAAATATCTTGCCCTTTGTCAATCAAGAAGAGCCTTCCAATACAAACAAGTTCGAGGTAATCCTCAATCTTAGGAAAAGGAACAGGCTCGGGAAATCTTTTAATTGGATATTGGACCAGCGAAGCCTTGGGTATTTTTATTCCAAACTGTCCTTGGGTAATCTCAAGATTTTGCTTTGAAACGAAAAAGTTTTGCCTACTTCCCCGGATTGCATCAAGCATCAAACTCCTTTCATTTGTCGGTGGCCAGAAAAATTCTACCGCCTTGTGCGAAATAAAAACATAGGGAATGCCTAGTTTTTTGCATAAAAGACCAAAGGGCAAACCGTCAAAATTGATTCCCTGATTGATCAAGACCAATCTCGGTCTATTCTTTTTAAGTTGGCTGTAGAAATTTAAATGCATAGAATCCAAAGAAGGAATCTCAGCGCTTCCCAACACCCATCGTGCAATCGTATTCTTTTTTAGAATCCTGACTAGTCTTGACTTTTCAACCAATTCTACAAGTTTAACTTTATCATTCGCAAGTTTTAAAAAATTGGGATGTGACCATTTGATGTTGCGCTTTAGAACCGTCACATCATAACCCATGGATTGAAGTACCGGAGAAGTTTCAAACCACAGTGATTCTGAACCGCCCCAAGGATCAAAAATCGTGGATAAAATGAAAATCTTCTTTTTCATCAACTCGGATTTTTAAAATCACTAGACCCAGCAGTGTAACGGTGAATCGCTTCAAGGCAAATACCGGTTGTCAATTCTTCAGCTCCCCAACCCATAATTTGCTTTCTGCCTCCGTACGTTAAAAGTCTTTTTTTCCACGCTCCGGAAGGCTTTTGATTGTTAATTAAAAATTGAATTGAGGATTTAGGGATATCTTCAGTAAGGTCTAGATTTAGCAAAGTACAAATGGCTAAAGCTGTATCCTGAGAATTTCCATCTACACTTCCATCACCTGAGAATGATGTTAAAATCCGGTCTCGTATGATAAACCGAATCGGTTCAAATTTTTTAATCCCTTTGTGATAATTCTTTGAGATTAAAAAATAGATGGTTTGAAGGTTCAAATACCATTTATCGCAGGATGATTCTTTATTTTCCAGAATGGTATTAAGCAGGCTATCAATAATTTGTTGTGTCTCTTTGACATCTCCCAAATAATAAAGCAAATTATTATTTACAATCAAGTCCACATCATTCCGCTCACATTCAAAATACTTCCAAAACACGTGAAGTTTAAGAGGATTTTTGACCTCTTTCATTACATAATACCAATAAACCGGATTCAGATTCCATTTCCAACGGAAAGTGAACCACGTGAAAAATAACCCATTTTTATTTTGCAAACTCAGCAAGGCTTTTTTATTGGAAGGGAAATCAATCCCCATTTCCTCCAAAATAACACTGGCAAGTGAAGTATTATCTATATCGTAAGGATTGATAACAAACCATGGATGCTGCGGAGTGAAGTTTTGCCATATCCCAAATCGGCACATTTTTTCTTTCACAAACCTTGAAATACCTTCCAAAATTGAATTCGAATCCTCAAATTCCCTAAGATGAAACAACGAGAGTGCTATAATTAAGGCCGGATAAAAAGAATGATCATCTTTTTCAGTCCACCCTTTTACAGTTCCCACCTCAAAATTTTCCATTGCATCATTGGTGCAATTAATCGATTGGGCCGTTTCGGAGGAAAATCCTCCATCTCTAAATTGCTTTTGTTTTAAAAATGACAAACCAAGTAGAAGTGTATTTTTTGTGATTTCGGGATCTATCATCTAACGATTAAGAGTTCGGCTTCAAAAGTATTCTTTTCTATTAAAAAAAACACTTTTGATGATGGTAAAAAATTTGTAAAATTAAGTAACCTATTTTCTGACCAACTTTATACGATATCCTCGTGAGGAAGCACAGGTTGTAGACAAAATATTTTCTGATTATCCGCAATGATGTCAGTAACCTCTCTTTCTTTGGTTAACTGGCGGGGAAAATTCACAAAGCCAGGGCATCCTATGAGGTCTAGATAGCAATTGGGAGAAGTACCGGCAAATCTAGTGTTTACCATATATTATTCGGTTTTAACCTTTTAATGTTACAAATGCGGATATACCTATAACCTAACAACTGAAATACATCTCCTTGATTGCGAGTTTAGAATCTTTAATTTTTGAGAAGGTTCAACAAATACACTGAGGTAAGTTGAGTAGTCTTGAAAATTTAGACAAATAGCTTTGTACCCTTTGCGTAACTTTTGTCGAGACTATTTACAGTTGACAGGTTTGCTGTTAAACAATTTACTATCAACCGTTTTGGCGAAATATCAATTTCCCGATTGATTCAAATTTGGCCAAAACCCATATACGTCAATTTAAAAATCTATAAAGATGTTGGAGATCTGATGTTATTTTGAAATACACCATGGCTTGGTATCAGTTCTTGAAAAGCTCGCAACAGCACAGGGACGCAGCGAGAAAAAACATGGCTTGAAACACTCTAATTAAAAACATATCTCCCCTTTGCATATCCTCTGTTAGTGAGCTTGTAGAACTATGGCGCACTCTACTTCCGGCAGTATAATTTGCTGAAAAACAACATTATCAATTCAAAACCTTGGAGGTAGGACAGTTTTGTCCCAAAATCAAAGGCTAGAGAAAATACATCAAAGGTTACTTTATATTCTTCGCATAACCTCCGCACACTTTGTGGTTAAAAAACTCCTTATAAAAATTTATTTGAAATGAAAAGGCTAATTCCCTACCTTTTAAATCCTTACCCAAACAACCTTACTTATGACAAAGAACATCATCGCATTTGCATTGATATGCTTCATCTCACTGACTTTTTCCTGTAAACCTCAAGAAGAAGTTGAAGAAATCCCTCAGGAGCGATCCAAAACCATTCTCAAAGATTACGTAAATGGGCCCAGTCCCGATTTTTCTTACGAAATCGTTCACTCCGTTCCAGGAGAAAAGTACGACTATCATGTACTCCGCATGGAATCCCAAAACTGGCTTACGACTGATCTAGTAGATCAAACCGAATGGTGGCATTGGGTTTCTATAGTGGTACCAAAGGATACGCCATTCACCACGAGTTTGATGTGGATCGGTGGTGGAAGTACAGGCACCAAAATGCCTATGGAGCCTGATGGCTTAATTTTAGCGGCTGCGATGCAGACTAATTCAATTGTGGCGGAGATCCACAATATCCCTTTTCAGCCCCTGACATTTGCAAATGATCCCTTGGGAAAGCGGACTGAAGATGCAATTATCGCCTATGGCTGGCGCAAATTTCTCGAAGGTGGAGCCAAAGATGAAGATGCTATCTGGCTAGCGAGATTACCGATGACCAAAGCAGTGAAGCTCGGTATGGATGCAGTGACTGAGGTGGTCGAGAAGAATTACCAAAAGAAACTCGATTCATTTGTAGTAGGTGGAGCTTCGAAGCGAGGTTGGACGACTTGGACCACAGCTGCAACTGATGATCGAGTGGTCGCCATCATTCCAGTGGTAATCGATATGCTAAATATGGAGGAATCGTTTGATCATCATTGGAAAAACTACGGCTTTTGGGCACCCGCGGTAAGTGAATATGTGGACGAAGGCGTAATGAATTGGATGAGAACACCAGAGTTTGACCGACTATTGGAGATCACCGAACCCTACTCATTCCGCTCTGATTTCGATATGCCAAAGCTTTTGATCAATGCCGCCGGGGATCAATTTTTCCAACCGGATAGCTGGGAATTTTACTGGAATGAACTGATCGGCGAAAAGCACATGCAATACGTACCGAATTTTGGACATGATCTATCGGAATCGGATGCCATTCCAAATATGATCTCGTTTTATGCTTCAGTTCTGAATAACACCCCAAGGCCCAAATACGATTGGAAAGTGGAAAGTGATAAAATTACTTTATCCCTTGATCCAGCAGATAAGCCCATTTCAGTCAAAGCTTGGACAGCTAGCAATCCAGCCGCACGTGACTTCCGCGTGGATGAATTTGGCCCAAATTGGAAGTCTCAGGAGATGAAAATAAACGAATCAGGAACTTATGAGTTGGCTTTGGAAAGTCCTGAAAAAGGCTTTAAAGGTTATTTTATTGAAGTGACTTTTTCCGGCGAAACACCGCTGAAAATCACCAGTGGAGTGGAAGTGATGCCTAGAGATTATCCTTTTCCAGGATACGAACCCAAGCGAATAATGAAAACTACCGCCAATTAATGTTGATGAAGAATCTTATCAAATACTTCATTCTCCTGTTCTTTATTCAAATCTCAATGACGGTTAAAGCTCAAAATCAGGCGAATTACGACGAAAGCAACGTGCCAGCTATAATCCTTCCTGATCCCTTCGTAAGTGAGAAAGGGATGTTGATCGACAATCTTGCAGACTGGGAATATATTCGAAGACCAGAAATATTCCAGCTCTTTGAGACAGAGGTTTATGGGAAGTTACCAAAAGACTTTGATACAATCGCCTTTGCAAAAGTAAGTGAAAAAGAAAATCCTTATTCAGATTTGGCTGAGCTTGAGGAAGTGAATATTACAGTCTCCAGGAATGGGAAATCGCATACTATGCGCATTAATCTTTTCCTCCCAAAATATCAGAAAGGACCTTTTCCAGTAATCCTTTTGATCAATTACAGACCTACCTACCCGGATGGGAAATTAGTAGAAGAGGACTTTTGGCCAGTATCGGAACTATTGAAAAGAGGCTTTGCTACGGCCTCTTTTCATGCCGAGACTGTTGCCCCGGATACAAATGAGGATTATAAAAATGGGATCATCAGCACACTTTATCCTGAGCAAATTGGAATGCCAAACGGCATTAAAGCTTATGGCGCTTGGGGCTGGGGAGCGATGCGCGCAATGGATTATTTTGAACAACATCCTCAAATTGACTCCAAAAAATCCATTCTCGTCGGACATTCCCGAACTGGAAAAGCAGCACTTTGGACTTCAGCCAACGACCCTCGATGGGCCATCACCTATGCCAATGAATCCGGCTGCGGAGGAGCGGCGATTTCCCGAAGAAAATTTGGGGAAACTCTCGAGGCGATCAACAACCGGTTCCCGTATTGGTTTGCGGACAACTTCAAGAAATATAATGGCAAGGAGGAATTACTTCCAATCGATCAGCACATGCTTCCTGGGTTGATTGCGCCACGTGCTATTTATTATTCCAGTGCCAAAGGTGACCAATGGGCGGATCCCAAGGGTGAGTTTTTGGCAATCAAACTTGGAAGTAGGATCTACACTGAGATTTATGAGAAGAAAATCGAATTCCCTTCTGAATTCGAAACGCTCAAGTCACCTATTCATCAAGAAGCAGTCGGCTACCATATTCGTGAGGGAAAGCATAATTTGACTTGGGAAGATTGGTCACATTTTCTGGATTTCGCCCGAAAGAATCTGAAGTGAAAACAGGTGAGTACAGACCGGTTTTACCAAAAAAATAAGCTAACTAAGCGCAAAATCACAGTTCCATAAAGATCATTCTACTAATTCAATCTGAAATAGATTCACTATTACGAATGAGGAAATTTTCATGTTTCTTCATCAAAATTTAATCAGGATTCACCCTCCAAAAAATAAGAAATATCGATCTTCAGCTTTCAAATACTTACTAGAGCAGTCTAAATCGAATCTAACTTATTACCCAGTTTTTTTCAAAAACATGAAAATCATACCTGCATTCCTTATCCTACTAGGCTTTGGCATTTCCGCATTTGCACAAGAAGTCGGTCAGCCGTTGCCTGCTTGGAAAGAGGGGTTTATGGATCTTCATCACATCAATACAGGAAGAGGCGATGCAGCCTTTTTTGTTCTTCCGGATGGCACTACCATGCTGGTGGACGCGGGTGAAGCCACGGAAGATGACCTCCGCACACTATCCGAAAGGAACACGCCCAGGTATCCCAATACTTCAAAACTAGCTTACGAATGGATCGTGGATTATATTCAACAGTTCGGGCCTTCTTCTAAGGAAAGCGTGATTAACTATGCTTTGATAACACATTTTCACTCAGATCACTTTGGCCAAACAAACTCTTACGGACCTGTTTCGAAGAAAGGTGGATATCAGTTGACCGGTTTGGTTGGTGTCGGAGATCAACTAACTATTCAGAAAATGCTGGATCGTGACTATCCCGATTATAAGAGTAGCGCAGTCAATTTCGGAAAAAAGGAAGATCTGCAAAAACTTGTAGCATCAGGAAATTCAACTGCTAATTCTTACGTCAATTCGATCCTGAATTATTGGGAATTTCTGGAATTTCAAAAAGCAGAAAATGGAATGGAAGTCGAAAAATTTACCGCTGGAAAATTGAATCAACTGCATCTAAAAAATCCTGAAAATTACCCAACATTCTCAATCCGAAATATTCAAGGAAATGGATGGTCTTGGACAGGAGTGGATGAAGAAGTGTTTGATCTCAAATCCAACAATGAAAATGATCTAAGCCTAGGATTCAAGATTTCGTATGGAGATTTCGACTATTTCACAGGCGGAGATATCCGAGGAGTTGGCTCATATGGCGAAGCTGATTTCAATAGTGTGGAAAGCAATATCGCTCCAGTCATTGGACCCGTGGATGTCGCCACCTTAAATCATCACGGAAATCGGGATTCCCAAAATCATTTTTATGTAAGGACTCTTAGACCAAGAGTTTGGGTACAGCAATCTTGGTCTTCTGATCATCCCGGAGATGATGTGTTGCGAAGAATTACTTCGACAGATCTTTACCCTGGAAAGCGGGATCTATTTACCACAAGCA
>Ga0209390_10003336_pt1 | contig 26187 bp, 23 predicted proteins | sample BON01_FD_187212 | JGI IMG/M metagenome (GOLD analysis project Ga0209390, IMG submission 187212) | Freshwater microbial communities from Lake Bonney liftoff mats and glacier meltwater in Antarctica - BON-01 (SPAdes) (version 2) | ecosystem: Environmental > Aquatic > Freshwater > Ice > Glacier... | reverse complement strand
AAGATAAAGTTGGACAAATAACCATCTTTTTCTCTTTTAATAAAGCAATTCTTCTTGAAATGGTTTCCTGACTTTCGCCTGCAAGACCGCCCAAATGCTCGAAAGAAGTGTAACCGGAATTAAAAACAACTTCTTCATTCAACTCATTTCCAGAAGCCAAACGTGGGTAATGACCGCCAATTGGCATATTGTATTTTTTGCAAATGCTATCCAATTGTTTGAACAGCGGTTGACCTTTGATGCTCAAAATTTTGATTAAATCAAGGTTCCGGTCTTTTGAAGCTTTTACATAGTCTTCAATTTCCATAACTGTCCAATCGACATTTCGGCTGATAGGTGGTGCTGATAAATATAATTTTGGATAATAACTGCCCATAGCATTGTACTTGCCGCGCCATTCATAATGTTTCCAGTCGCCACGCATTGAACGTAATTTTGTTACACCGTTAATTAAATTGAGTTTCAAAACATTTTCTAATTCTTCCTCTGTAGCGGGAAGGTGAACGTGAGCGTCCGATAATGAAGGCATCAGAAATTTATTGCTACCATCAACTACCAGCATTTTTTTATCTTTATTCTTGGAATGATTTGTAATGGAGACAATTTTACCACCTTTGACCATGACATCTTGATAGTTTAAAACTTCGTTGGTTTTCATAGAAATTACCGAAACATTTGTAATAACAAAATCCGAAGTTTTTGTAGTTTGCGTTTGCCCACAAGCAACAAGCGTCTGAAGTGTGAGTAAAAGAATTAAAAAGTGATTTTTCATTGTCTTGTTTTAAAATTTATAATAATTATCATTGTCCTTTTGCAAAAAATCCTCGTAAGCATTTAACTTGCAAAATTCATTGTAGCGAAAGTCCAAATCTCGATGACTTAAATCAAATTCTGTAGTAAGCCACTGGTATTTGCTTAAAATAGTTTCGCACTTACTCGCTAATTCAAAATAGTATTCTTTTCCTTTTGAAGTGTAAACATAACCCAAATCAAGTAATTCTAAACCCGTTTTAAATCGAGGTATCATATCGGTCATTCTGCCTAATAATTCGTGTTTTTCTCTACATTCAAAAATATTTTGAGATAGCAATATATCAAAACAAATCACACGTTGCGTAACAGTAAAAAGTCCATGAAAAGCGCCGTAAACCGTTCTATAATCCCATTGTTGCTGCGTTAAATCTCGCATTACGATAGTATCCACATCAATTTTAAAGTACTCTTTTCTGTCATGCACTACGTAATATAAAAAATTATGTGATCCTTGATGGATTAACTCTTCTATAAAATAAATGAGATTTTGAGTTCCCAAAATATAAAAGTACAGCATGCCCAACGTTTCTATTGAAGCAAAATTCAATATTTTAGGATTGTCATGCAAGTAGATTCGTCTATTTGCCAAAAGAAGTTCTTTATAAAAATCGGGCAAATACTCTTTGATTATTAAAATGGCTTTTTCTAAAGTTTTATAATTTTCATTCCAAACGGAATTATGCAACGGTTTTTGATTAACCGTATGACCCTTATAAGATTCCACGAAATAGCTTTCTAAAAGTGGATGACAGGTTTTTGAAACCTCAAACTCATCTACTTTTAGTAGGTTTTCAAGTATTTTTCCTTCCTTGTTAAAATAGCCGAGATTTGGCACAAATGCAATCTCATTTGCATCTACCGACTCATTTATAAGGAATTCTTCTTTCTCAATAAAATAACCTTGTATTATTTCGGTTAGCATACTTTCTGAAAAGGTATTATTCTTTTTACTATTAAAATAAGCAAAAAGCAACGGTTCTAGAAATATATTATCATCCTCAAAATCTACTTTTTCTAACAAAGAAGGGTTTTCTTTGTAGATAAGGAGTTTTACGGTGTTGATTAATATGGATTGGTTATCCATTATTTTCAATTTTAATGTTTTTAATAAGTTGTTTTAACAAAAATATTGTTAAAAAAAAGAAACAGATACATATTAACACAATAATATTTTTGTTAATATCATTAATAAAATAAAAGTCGATTTCTACAATAAAATTGAAAAATGCGTGGAATAGAAAAATTAATTTAAAGTTCCTATAATAAATGTAAATAGTAGTTATTAAACTTGAAAACATAAAATAACTTAAAAACACTGGAAATTGAAATTGAAGATGATTAAATGAAAATAGTAAACTAACACACATTATTACCAAAAAAACATAAATTTTATTACTGAGATTTCTAACTGGTAGTAAATAATTAATCAGAAGATATCTATAAAACAATTCTTCAATTAAAGGGCCAAGAATAACAACGATAAAGAACTTTAGTAAATAACTTCCATCATATATACCAAAACGGAAACAATTTTTAAAAATATTAAAGTACGACAACGAAAACAATAAAAAACTTAAAAAAACAACAAAAAAATTTAAGATTATTTTTTTTTCCAACTTATAAAAACAATGATTGTCTTTTTTTATAAGTTTGTTTTTATAAAAATAAAATAAAATGAAAAATAAAGAAATTCCTTTACAAATTTTAAGAATTAACTCAGAATATACTGAATTAAAATAGACTTCAGGAACTATTATTCTACACATAAAATATATAATAATACTTAAAGTATAATGTAAAATATAAATGATAATAATAATATAAAATATTTTTATGTAATTTGATTTCATGTTTAATAGATTTTCTTTATTCTAAAATCTTTTAATTTCAATAACAAACAATCTATTTTTAAACAATAATGATCTTTTATGAAATTTTCAATTGGTTTATAGTAAATTTATATATTAATTTAGTTTTAGTAATGAACTAATTTACAAATAATAAAATTGAAATAAAAGGCGATTTAATCGCCTTTTGTTTATTAATTATTCCACCACTTGACTATAGCGTTCCATACATTATTAGCCATAAATGCATCTTGTTCAGTTTTAGTCATTTGACCAAATTGTGCTGGAGTGACATCATGGCAAGCATTTGCTACACCACCTGATATTGTAGCCAATAAATCCATTGAAGCTGTTGCTCCTGCTCTTTCTTTAAGAGCGTCTAATGATAATTTCATACGTTTTCATTTATATTGTTAAAAAATAATTTTTCAACAAAACAAGCATAATTTGAAGCAACCATTAGCTGTGCACTGGCTTTTAGTCAAAACAAATGTATTCCTATTTTATTGTTTTACAAACATAAAAAAAAAAATTTAAATAATGACAAATATGTAATTATTTTTTTTGACAAGTAGGTGGATATTGCAAAATGCCAAAGCAATATCAAGATGAAGCACTTTTAGATAAAATAATTCTTACTTTAAAAGAAGTAAGAAAGATGCGTGGCATGACGCTTGAAACAATCTATTTTGATACAGGTATTCATATTGCGAGAATCGAACAAGGTAAAACCAATATTACAGTTTCGACATTAGCAAAGCTTTGTGCGTATTACGATATTGGTTTAATTGATTTTTTTATTAAGTTATATGAGAAATAACATTAAATCAAATTAAAAACAACCTCTTCATTCAACTCATTTCCAGAAGCCAAACGTGGGTAATGACCCGCAATTGGCATTTTATAAATTTTACAAATACTGTCCAATTGTTTGAACATTGGCTGACTTTTGATACTCAAGATTTTAATTAATTCAAAGTTTCGGTCTTTAGAAGCTTTTACATAGTCTTCAATTTCAGTAGTTGTCCAGTCGTACGTTCGGTAAATTAGAGGCGCTGATAAATATAATTTTGGATAATAAGTTTCTTTTGTGTTGTATTTGCCGCGCCATTCATAGTGTTTCCAATCGCCACGCATAGAACGTAATTTTGTTACACCGTTAATTAAATTGAGTTTCAGTACGTTTTCTAATTCTTCTTCGGTAGCGGGAAGGTGGACGTGAGCGTCGGATAATGATGGCATGATATATTTATTGCTACCATTAAAGACCAGCATTTTTTTATCTTTATTCTTGGAATGTTTTGTAATGGAGACAATTTTACCACCTTTGACTATGACATCTTGATTGTTTAAAACTTCGTTGGTTTTCATAGAAATTACCGAAACATTTGAAATAATAAAATCCGGAGTTTTTGTAGTTTGCGTTTGCCCACAAGCAATAAGCGTCTGAAGTGTCAGTAAAAGAATTAAAAAGTGATTTTTCATTGTCTTGTTTTAAAATGTATAATAATTATCATTGTCCTTTTGCAAAAAATCCTCGTAAGAGTTTAATTCGCAAAATTTATCGTAGCGAAAATCCAAATCTTGATGGCTTAAATCAAATGCTGTTGTTAATTTTTTATACCTCTGTAAAATTAAATCACATTTTTGAAACAATTCAAAATAATAGTCTTTTCCCATTTTGGTATAAACGTGGTCTAAATCTAATAATTCTAAACCGGTCATAAATCGGGGTATCATGTCGGTCATTCTGCCAAGCAACTCATGTTTCTCTCTACCTTCAAACACATTTTGCGAAAGCAAAATATCAAAACAAACAACACGTTGCGTAACAGTAAAAAGTCCGTGAAAAGCATCATAAACCGTTCTAAAATCCCATTGCTGCAGCGTTAAATCTCGCATTACGATATTGTCCACATCAATTTTAAAGTATTCTTTACGATCATGAACGACGTAATATAAAAAGTTATGTGATCCTTGATGGATTAACTCTTCTATAAAATAAATGAGATTTTGAGTACCCAAAACGTAAAAGTATAGCATGCCTAAAGTTTCTATTGAAGCAAAATTCAATATTTTAGGATTGTCATGCAAGTAGATGCGTCTATTTGCCAAAACAAGTTCTTTATAAAAATCAGGCAAATGCTCTTTTACAATTAAAATAGCATTTTCTAAAGTTTTATAATTTTCCTTCCAAACTGAATTGTGCAAAGGTTTTGCATTTACAGTATGCCCTTTGTAAGATTCCACAAAGTAGCTTTCTAAAAGCGGATGACAAGTTTTTAAAATTTCAAACTCATCTACTTTTAGTAGATTTTCAACTATATTTCCTTTCTTGTCAAAATAGCCAAGATTTGGTACAAATGCAATTCCGTTTTTATCTAATGATTCTTTTATAAGTAAATCTTCTTTTTTGATAAAATAACCTTGTAATATTTCGTAAAGAATTTCTACTGAAAATGAATAGTGACCTTTGCTATTGAAATATATAAAAAGTAGTGGCTCTTGAAAAGCAGCGTCATCATTAAAATCTAATTTTTCCAGTAAAGATGATTCCTCTTTATAAATTAGCATTTTAGTAGTATTAATGAGCTCGTAAAAATCTTGATTTACAATTTTACTTAAGTAATTCATTAGTTAAAAAATTATTTAAGTCAGTATCACCTACTTTAAAAGTATTTTGTACAAATTTGATTAAATCAGCATCTGTTTTACCAGAATTAAGTAGTTCAAACAATAGCTTTTCCCCCCCTTTTTTTAAAGTTAAATCACACAAAAAAGCTCCAAGAGTATAGCGTAGAGATGTTGTTTCATCTAAAACATAATTATTGAGAAATAGCTCCTCATGTAAATTTATGTGATTATGCTTAAGATGATTTTTAAGTTTAATCAGATGGTTTGCATAGTCAATTCCTTTTGAACCACCAAAAAAGGTTGCAACTCCTTCATCTATGATGTTATTTTTATTTTTAAATTTTTGATTAGTATATAAATGCACTAATTCATGCCTATTAACTTCGGAATTATTTCCTGAAAATATTAGGTTATCATGAGGATAAGTAATCGAGCCATTCTGATTAGAGAAAAACATTGTATCTGCAAAATCATATCCTAATATTTGCATTAATTCTCTGTTTGAATTTGACAAGAAGTATGTGAATGAAATTTTACCAATTTCAAAATATGATGCTAATTCTGTATTTATTTTGTTGAATTCTATAGCATCTAACATTTCAAATTTGTGAAAAGGAGTTACTAAATATTTAATATTTCCAACTTTATACTCTTTCCAATTGGTGGTATTATGTTCTAAAATATTCTTTAGTAGATAGCCATTTTCTCCTTTAACAACTATAAGATTGTAAATTATCAGCATAGAAATTTCGTTGGTTTTATCAATTTTAAACCAGCCTATTTTGGCAATATGTTCGTTATTATCTGTTGATGGTGTAATAGATAATAATGTTGGTATATATTCTATTTTTCCATTAACCTTTTCAATATTCATAAGGTCTAGATAGGGATATAAAAAATACTTATTATCGTTTTTAACCCAGTTTTCATTTTCGGAGAATGATACGTTTTTTGAATTTATAAAATCTTTTAAAGTTTTAATTATTAATTTATATTCACCTTTACTAGACATATTGTACTCAACAGAATTACTAACAGTCATTGGAATTCCCAAAGAATCCTGGCTATTGCAATTGAGATAAAAAATTATAAAAATTGATGCAAATAGAGATTTCATTTTAAAAAAAATTAAATGTTGGTAGATTTTTGATTGAAAAAAAAGATTTGAACATTATCTAGTTTAATATTAAAAAACGATTAAACGTCATTTTAATAATTAGTTTCTAATAAAAACCGATAGACTATCAAAAAAGACAGCCTATCGGTTTATTCAATCTACCAGTCTTTTTTTCTTTCTGGATAAGTTGGAATATTATCTTTTACAGTAGTTGGAGGAGTAGTTATTGTCTTATTATGACAAGCATTATTAGTACCCCCACTAATCGTTGCCAATAAATCCATTGAAGCTGTTGCTCCTGCTCTTTCTTTAAGAGCGTCTAATGATAATTTCATCTTTCTGTTTTTTTAGATGATTAATAATTATGTTTTTCAATAAAACAAGCATAATTCAATTTCGTTATTACCCGTGCACTGGTTTTTATTAAACGAATGTAAGTATTGTTTTATTAATTTTCAAAATTATTACTTTAATTAATATTCAAAAAATGAAATGAACAAATTTCCTATGAAAATTTTATGCGCATATTTTTACATATATTTGTAAGCAATTAAATTTTATTATTATGAGTTTAAAGGAAATTAGAAAAGATAAAGGCTTTACTCAAAAGCAAATGGCTTTAAAAATGGCTATGGAGCAAACCACTTATTCTAGAAAAGAAAACGGCAAATCTCCCATAACAGATGATGAGTATAAAAAAATAGCTGCTTTATTAGAAACGTCAATTGAAGAAATTAAAAAAGAGATACCGTCTATTGCAAAAAATGAAAATTGTACTTTTAATGACAATGCTGTTGGTATTCAAATAATTTCTATACCCAAAGATGCTTTAGATATCATGCTAAAATATACCGCAAAATTAGAAGAGGAGGTTGCTTTTTTAAAACAAAATAAAGCTGTCGTTTGAGAGGTTTAAGTAAGAAAGAACGATTTTTTATATTTTAAAAAATAAAATATTATTAGCCCACAAAAAAACCATTAAGACTTGCCTAATGGTTTTTTTTAAAATTAAAAAAAGCAAATACTATTTACTTTAATCAAACGTATTCGCAAAAATTTGGATAACTTCCAATTTATTTTTTTAAATCCAACTGAATATGTAATTCTTTTAACTGCGTTGCATCAATTTTAGATGGTGCATCAATCATTACATCTCTTCCTGAATTATTCTTTGGAAAAGCAATAAAATCTCTAATCGTTTCTTGTCCGCCTAAAATAGAAACCAATCTATCTAAACCAAAAGCTAAACCGCCATGTGGTGGCGCTCCATATTCGAATGCATTTAATAAAAAGCCAAATTGTGCTTGTGCTTCTTCTTTACTAAATCCAAGTAAATCAAACATTCTAGATTGCAATTCTCTATCGTGAATACGAATGGATCCACCGCCAATTTCGTTTCCGTTTAAAACCATATCGTAAGCATTTGCTCTTACTTTTCCTGGTTCTGTTTCAATTAATTTAATGTCTTCTAGCTTCGGAGAAGTAAATGGATGGTGCATTGCATGATAACGACCGCTTTCTTCATCCCATTCTAAAAGTGGAAAATCTACCACCCATAAAGGAGCAAATTCATCTGCTTTTCTTAATCCTAAACGTGTTGCTAATTCCATACGAAGTGCAGAAAGTTGCCCACGTGTTTTATCAGCTTGTCCAGAAAGCACTAAAATTAAATCTCCGGCTTTTGCATTGGTAGCTTCCGCCCAATTTTTTAAATCTTCTTGGTCGTAGAATTTATCTACTGATGATTTAAAAGTTCCATCTACTTCACATTTTACGTAAACCATTCCTAAAGCACCTACTTGCGGACGTTTTACCCAATCAATTAATGCATCTATTTCTTTTCTTGAGTAAGATGCGCAACCTGGTGCTGCGATACCAACTACTAATTCGGCAGCATTAAATACTGGGAATTCTTTATGTTGTGCAACAGTATTTAACTCACCAAACTTCATGTCAAAACGAATGTCTGGCTTGTCATTACCGTATGTTTTCATTGCATAGTCGTAGGTAATTCTTGGGAATTTTTCTACTTCTACACCTTTTATCTCTTTTAATAAATGACGTGTTAAGTTTTCGAAAATATTTAAAATATCTTCTTGCTCTACGAAAGCCATTTCACAGTCAATTTGTGTAAATTCTGGTTGTCTATCTGCACGTAAATCTTCGTCACGGAAACATTTTACAATTTGAAAATATTTATCCATTCCACCTATCATCAGTAACTGCTTGAATGTTTGTGGCGATTGCGGAAGTGCATAAAACTGCCCTTCGTTCATTCTACTTGGCACCACAAAGTCTCGAGCACCTTCTGGAGTAGATTTAATTAGATAGGGCGTTTCTATTTCGCAAAAACCTTCATCTGAAAGAAATTTACGAACTTCCATACTTACTTTATGACGGAAAATTAAATTATTTTTTACTGGATTTCTACGAATATCTAAGTAGCGATATTTCATGCGAATATCTTCCCCGCCATCTGTTTCATCTTCAATAGTAAAAGGAGGAACTAATGCATCGTTTAAAACCGTTAGTTGTGAAACTAAGATTTCAATTGCACCAGTTGGTATATTTTTATTTTTAGACTCTCGTTCAATTACCATTCCTTTAACTTGAATTACAAACTCTCTTCCAAGTGTTTTTGCTTTTTCAAAAAGGGCTTTATCTGTTCTTTCTTCGTCTAAAATTAATTGTGTAATTCCATAACGGTCCCGTAAATCAATCCAAATCATGAATCCTTTATCGCGTGATTTTTGAACCCAGCCGGAAAGGGTTACTTCTGTATTGATGTGTGTAGCGTTTAATTCTCCACAGGTATGACTTCTGTACATTATAAAATATATTTTCGCAAAAGTACTAACAAATTTCAATTTTATTTGTTTTGAAACCACATTAAACTAGAAGAATTATCCTTTTTTTTGATTTTTATTTTAAAAAAATAAATAGATTTACAAAAACTTAAAAATATTTTATGAAAAAAATAGCACTATTGATGCTTTTATCTGCATCTGCAACTTTTGCACAAGCTCCTGAAAAAAGCAAAGTTACTTTTACTGCAAAAATTGAAAACAGAAATAGCGACACGTTAAAAATTTATGGACCAAATCAATTTTTAAAAGTTATTCCAATTAAAAATGGCGTTTTTAAAGCTTCTTTTGAAACTATTGATGGTTTACACCAATTTTCAGATGGAAATGAGTCTTCATTAATTTTTTTAAAAGGCGGCGATAATTTACAGTTAATAATGGATGCTAAAGAATTTGACGAAAGCATTATTTATAAAGGAGAAGGTGCAATTGAAAATAATTATCTTGCGCAAAAAGCATTATCTGATGAAAAATTTCAAATGACTTTAGAAGAATTAATGACTAAAGAGGAAGCAATTTTTACTGCAGCATTGACTAAAAAAAAGGAAGCTGATTTAGTAGCTTTATCAAACAATAAATTAAATAGTAAATTGATTGCTGCCTTAAAACCACAAATTGAGCAAGAAGCAATTATGTACACCCAGTTTTTTAACCAAAAAAAGGCTGCTGCCAAATTAATAGGAACTGCTTCTCCTACTTTTAATTATGAGAATCATAAAGGCGGTACAACATCTTTAGAAAGTTTAAAAGGAAAATATGTTTATATTGACGTATGGGCAACTTGGTGTGGACCATGTAGAGCTGAAATTCCTTATTTAAAGAAAGTAGAAGAGGCGTACCATGGCAAGAATATTGAGTTTGTAAGTATTTCTATTGACAATGCAAAAGACCATGAAAAATGGACGAAGTTTGTTGCCGAAAAAGAATTAGGTGGAGTCCAATTATTTGCGGATAATGACTGGAATTCTCAATTTGTGAAAGAATATAAAATTAGCGGAATTCCAAGATTTATTTTAGTTGGTCCAAATGGCGAAATTGTTAATGCAGACGCTCCAAGGCCTTCTTCTGCAGAATTAGTTGAATTGTTTGATGCGGAATTACAGAAATAAATTTATATAAGAATAACAAAAACCAATATGAGAATATTGGTTTTTTTAGTAATCGGTTTTTCAATGTTATTAAATTGTTAAGAAAAAGTTTGGTTAATGTAAATTATTTTGTATATTTGAGATAATAACAAATTAAACATAAAAGAAAAGATGAAAAAGATAATTTTAATTGCAGCGTTATTGGTTTCAGGAGTGTTTTTTGCACAAGAAGTAAATCCAAAATTTGAGATAATAGATAATATGGTTAAAGCAACTTATTATTACGATAATGGTCAAGTTAAACAAGAAGGAACTTATTTAGATGGGAAATTACATGGAAAATGGATTTCGTATACTGAATTTGGTTCTAAACAAACTATGGGGGAATATGATAATGGAGCTAAAGTTGGGAAATGGTTTTTTTGGAGTGATAGATCGTTAAGTGAAGTAGATTTTTCCGAAAGTAAAATTGACGCTGTAAAAAAATGGTCACAGGATGCTTTAGTAAACAATTAATTACATTGAATTTATTTTAAATATTTAGTATTTATTATTTATATTTTTTGAAAAACACTTGCAAAACAATATTTTGCAAGTGTTTTTTTTTCTATTCATCCCACACCAAACTATAATAGAATTTAAAGAAAACAAACGCGAATTGTACAAATTTGAACAAATTATAGTATGAAATTGTTTTTTTTAGAGAAAATTAGAAATAGTTTTACCATCAATTCATGTTAATTCGTGTCGATTTTTTGTTAGTATGAATAGTTGCTTTTTTTTGGACTATCCGTTTCTTATTATTATTATTTATTGCCATTTATAGTACTCTTTTAACTCATTGCCCTTTTGTTGGTTTTAAACAGTTAAAAATAGGCACTGAGTAATTTTGCATTTAATTTGCAATAAAAAGCCACAAATTAATTTGGACGCATTAGTAAAATTCGTCTCTAAACTTTATCACTGTAGATTTTAAATCTTACAACTAAATCTATAATCTCTTAGCTAATTCCCAGAAAATTTATGGGACCCTTTATAAGCTGTATTGAAAAAGTTAGCAAACAAAAAAAGCTCTAAAAATTAGAGCTTTTTTTACGTTTTTTTTTGAAACAATTATCCTTCAATACCTTGTAACTTTCTATCTTTTAACCAAATTTTAAATAGATTAACCAAGTAGAATAATACTGGTACAACTATTAAGGTTAAGAACGTAGCGAAAATTAATCCGAAGATTACAGTCCAAGCTAAAGGTCCCCAAAAGATAACATTATCTCCACCCATATAAATATGTGGGTTTCCAGTTGCAAACAAGCTAAAGAAATCAATATTAAAACCAATTGCTAATGGAATTAAACCTAATACCGTTGTAATTGCTGTTAATAATACGGGTCTTAAACGTGCTTTTCCACCTATAACAATTGCATTAAAAATTTCTTCTTTTTCCAACTGCGCATCTTTTGGAAGATTTAATTCTTCTTTTCTTCTAGCAATTAATAAATCGGTGTAATCTAGAAGTACAACACCGTTGTTTACTACAATTCCTGCTAAGGAAATAATACCCATCATGGTCATCATAATTACAAATGGCCAACCTGTTAGCATTAACCCTAAGAATACACCAATAAAACTTAAGAAAACGGCAACCATAATTATTGCAGGTCTTGAAATGGAATTAAATTGGAATATTAAGATTAAGAAAATTAAGAATAAACCAGTAAATAATGCGCCCATTAAGAAAGTCATTTGTTTTCCTTGTTCTTCTAATTGTCCTGTATAGTCAAAATCTACTGTTTTTGGTTTATCAAAATTAGCCATTTCCGCTTGTATTTGAGCAACTGCAGCACCAGCATCTGTAAATCCAGGAGCTAGAGCTGAATACAATACAACCACTCTTTTAGTGTGTTTATGCTTAATGGCACTAAAGGAAGAAGTGTTTTTTTGTGAAGCTACAGTAGAAACCGGAATTTCTTTAATTTTACCAGATGCCATGTCTCTAAAAGTAATGTTTTGGTTAAAAAGAGCACTTTTATTGTATCTATTTTCTTCGTTAAAACGAACATAAATGTCATAATCTTCGCCATCTTTTTTATAAATTCCTGCTTTTTCTCCAAAGATAGAACGACGCAACTGATTTCCAACTTGACCAGCTGAAACGCCCATTTCTCCTGCTTTTTCTCTATCTACAACAACTCTCATGGCTGGCTTTCCTTTATTAACGTCGATTTTTAATTCATCCACTCCAGGAATATTTTTAGTAGTTAGAAAATCTTTCATTTTCTCTGCAGTATTAATTAATTCTGCATAATCGTCTCCTTTAATTTCTATATTAATAGGATAACCTGCCGGAGGACCAACGGCATCTTTCTCAACAGATATAGAAACTCCCGGATAGATGTCTTTTAAAGATTCCTGTATTTTTTTACGGAGATCTTCGGAATCTAAACCGTTTCTAAATTTAAATTCTGTCATAGAAACTGTAATCTTACCTTTATGTGGCATCTCTGCAGACGAGCCACCATCTGTTTGAGGATTACCTGCTCCTTCACCAACTTGTGCAACAGCACTTTCTACTAAATAATTAGTATTGTCTTCAGTGTTAATAAACTCTTTTGAATTTACAATAGCATAAACGCGTTTTTCAATAGAAGTTGTAATTGTATTTGTTTTTGCAATGTCTGTTCCTTGCGGATATTCTACATAAACAATAATTTGATTTGGTGTATTGTCTGGAAAAAATTCTACTTTAGTTCTTCCACTTCCTACGCTCCAACCAAAATATAAGCCTAATATTATAAAGAACATTAAGGCCATGCCAACAACAGTTAAGTATGGTTTTTTACCAGACAAGAAGAATTTTAATCCACTTTCATACCAGTTTTCCCATTTTGTAAGTACATTATTTTGGAAGGAAGTTGTCCAGCCTTTAATAGCATATTTATATATCCAAAATAGTATTGCTGTAAATATTAATACAGAACCTAAACCTCTAAACGTACCTCCAAAAATTAAGATAAAAATACCTAACCCTCCAAGAATTAAAGTCAATTTTATTAAGGTTCTCCTAGATAACACTTTTTCATTGATATCCATGAATTGCGATACCATTACCGAGTTGAAAAATACAGCAACAAATAAGGAAGAGCCTAATACTACAGATAAAGTTATAGGGAAATAGATCATAAATTGCCCCATTGTACCTGGCCATAAGCCCAATGGAACAAAAGCAGCTACTGTTGTTGCTGTTGAAATAATAATAGGTAATGCAATTTCTCCAATACCTTTTTTAGCAGCTTCAATTCTGCCCATACCTTCGTCTTCCATTAATCGGTACACGTTCTCAACGACGACAATTCCGTTATCTACAAGCATTCCAAGTCCCATAATTAATCCAAAAAGAATCATTGTGTTCATGGTATAACCAAGTCCGTTTAAGATCATAAAAGACATAAACATGGACATTGGAATTGCAAAACCTACAAAAAGAGCATTTCTAAATCCTAAGAAAAACATTAAAACACCAACAACTAAAATAATACCAAAAATGATATTGTTTACTAAATCATCTACTTGATTTAGAGTTCTTGAAGATTGATCGTTTGAAATTGTAACTTTTAAATCTTTTGGGAATACATTTTCTTCTGCATTTTTAACTATGTTTTTTATTTTTTCTGTAGCTTCAATCATGTTTTTACCAGCACGTTTTTTAACGTCTAACATTACTACTCTTTTTCCAAACTCTCTTGCATAAGTAGTTTTATCTACATCTTTAAAAGTAACTTTTGCAATGTCTTTTAGGTATATTGCACCACCTTGGGTTTTAACTACAAAATTTTCTAATTCAGAAGGATTTTCAATTTCTCCTAAAATTCTGATGGTTCTTCTTTGTCCGTTGGAAATAAGATTTCCTGCAGACATAGTTACATTTCCATTTCTAACTGCATTGATAACATCATCAAAACTTACTCTTGTAGCCATCATTTTATAGATATCTACTGCAATTTCTACTTCTTTTTCTTGGGCACCACGAATATCTACTTGTTTGATTTCGTCTAAAGCTTCAATTTCATCTTCCAAATATTCACCAAACAATTTCAATTTATCCACTGGATAATCCCCTTGTATATTAATATTTGCAATTGGAACCTCTTCAGACATGTTAAGATCGAAAACATTTGGTTCTACTTTGGCACCATTAAATACAGGCCAATCTTCACCACCTGTTTTGAGGTCTATTTTGTCTTTGATTTTTTGCTTTGCGGCATCAACCGAAATTTTTTCATCAAATTCTACAGTGATAATTCCATAATCTTCTTGCGAAGTAGACAGAACTTTAACAACGTTACTTACGTTTCTAATTTCTTCTTCTAATGGATCTGTAATAAGACGCTCTATATCTTCTGCAGTATTTCCTGGATAAACAGTACTAATGTATATTTTAGTTTCTTTAATTTCAGGAAAATCTTCTCTTGGCATATTATAATATGCGGATAATCCTAAAAACAAGAACATAGCCATTGTTACATATATAGTCATCTTATTTTCGATGGCCCAAGACGATAGTTTAAATTCTTTTTCTGTATTATTAGTACTCATAATTTAGTTTTTATTTAATTATCGATACTTTTTGTCCATCTTTTACGCTACGCGCACCTTCGTTTATAATTTGGTCGCCATCTTTAATACCTTCTATAATCTCTACTAAACCGTTTTGCGATTGCCCCGTTTTTATAATTACTTTTTTGGCTGTTGCATTTCCTTCTTTGTCTAATTTTTCTGCAACATATAAATATTGTTCTCCTTCTGCATTTTCAGATATAATACTAATAGGAACTATTATTGCTTTTGGGTTAGAATAGTCTTTAATTTGAATTTTTGAAGTTAAATTTGGTTTAATTTGTCCCTTTTTATTTGGAACTGCAATTTGAATATTGAAAGTGCGATTTTCAGGATTAATATAATTGCTTACTTGTGTTATATTAGTACTTAAAGAAGTTCCTAATACTGGAAAGTTTACAATTACTTCTGAACCTTTTTTAACTGAATTTAGGTTTTTTTCTGGCACTTCTGCATCTAAATACATATTGTTTAGACTTACAATTCTCATAATTGGAGTTCCGGGAGCAACAACGCTTCCTTTTACACTTACTATATCGTCAATGGTTCCAGAAAAAGGTGCTCTAATAACTGTTTTTCCTAATTGAGCTTTCATTTGAGCAACTGCTTTTAGTTGCGCATTATAATTTGTTTTTGCTTGCAAGAATTGGATTTCAGAACCAATTTTTCGTTTCCACAGATTTTCTTGTCTTTCAAATGTTGTTTGAGCTAATGCAGCTTGCGTTTCCATTTGGGCTAATTGAGCGCTTAATCCTCCATCGTCAATTTTACCTAGTGTTTGACCTTTAGAAACACTTTGACCTTCTGTTACGTTTACTTGGTGCAGTATTCCGCCAAATTCTGCATTTAAAACAATGTTTTCTTTGGTTTGAACATTTGCTTGCAATTCTAAATAGTGATTAAAAATAGTGTCTTTAGCAGCAATAACAGTGATTAAAGCCATTTTATGGTTACTATCTTTTTTACCAATTTCGGCATCAATAAGACCTAATTCTTTATTTAAAGTTGCAGCTTGTTGCACTAGCTCTGTTCTTTTTGCTCTTAATTGTTCTAGAGTTCCTTTTTCTATAACGGAAGCAGTTGTGTTCTTGTCGCCTCCACAAGAAACAATTAAAAGGGATGTGATTAGGATTGAGAATATTTGTTTCATTGTTTTTGTTTAAAAGTTTATGTTTTTTAGTAAGGTGTTATTTTAACGTTTTTTTCTTTTTTAACGCCATAATCTAAATCTTTTAATCTAAATTATTTTGTATTTGTAACTTTGTCTAAAGCAGTTTTTTTGTTGATTACATCGATCATAGATTGAAGATAATTTTGTTGTGTTGTATATAATTGTCTTTGCGCTTCCGAAAATTCAAAACTTGTGGAGAGGCCTTCTTTAAATTTAATTTGTTGCTTGTTTTCAATACGTTCTGCAAGTTTTAAATTAGATTTTGAAGTTATATATTGTTCAATACTATATTCATAATCGCTTTTTGCAGTTTGGTATTGCAGTTTTAACATTTGCTCTGCTTCCGTTAACTGAGTTTGCGCTTGTTCAAAAGCAATTTTTGTTTGTTGGTTTTTTGCTTTTCTTCCAAAACTACTAAAAACAGGAAGATTTAAACTTATTCCCATATTAGAAAAGTTATTCCATGCTTGTTGCTGTTCTAAAAAAGAAAAAGTGTTGCTAAATGCATTATATCCAAAATTAAAATTTGCAGATAAGGTAGGCAATGCAGTAGATATTTGAGATTTATATTCTAACCTTCTTTGCTCTTTAAAGTTTTCTGCAATTTTATAATCTATATTGTCAATTACATTAAATTCCTCTTTAGTAGCTGCTAAATCAAGATTTCGAATCGTTAAATCGTCTAGTTTTTCGGTTAATAGTAATTGGTCCTCAATATCTAACCCTAAAGTTATTTTTAGTAAATTTTTAGAAATATCTATTAATCTAGTTACGTTGTTTAAACTGCTATTTACAGAGGCTAAAGTTATTTCAAGTTGTTCTACACTTTCTTCTTCAATTAAACCATTTTTATAGATTTCTTTTGCCTCAAAAACATTTTTTTCTAATGTAGCTTTATTTTTTTCTAGAATTGTAATACTTTCTTCCGTTACTAAAACGTTGCCGTAGTAATTAATTACTATTTCTCGAATGTCATTATCGGTTTTTAATTTACTATTTTTATAAAACTGCAAATAAGTTTTAGACGCTTGCAATGCAACAATATAGGTGCCATCAAAAATAAGTTGGCTTAAACTTGCTCTTGCATTCATGCTGTTTTTTGTTCCAAAAGCAATTGTACTAACTGCATTTGGGTCTCCACCAGGATTAAAAGCATTTCCGGAAACTCCTTGTTGTGTGAATGCGAAGTTTTTGTTGTAATCTAAACCCGCGTTAATTTGGGGTAAGCCCGAAGCAGTTATTTCCCATCTTTTATTAATGGCAGATTCAATATCTCGACCAGCATTTATTATTTTGTAGTTGTTTTTTAAAGCATGTTCAATTGCTTGGTTAAGCGTAAAAGAATAACTTTCTTTTTTTTCTTGGGCATTTAAGATACCCATAAACAGTAGTAGAGTAACTAGTATACTTTTTTTCATTTTTTAACTATTTATTTTTAATAATTGCTCGAGTTTGTTAATTCCTTTTGGAGTGCATATTCCTCTTAAATGGTATTCTAAGTAAGTAGATTGTACTAGTTTACTTTTAAATATTTCAGGATTAAATATTTCAGCATCTTTAATACTTGTCATACCAGCAAAATAAAAACGACTTATTAATTGTTTATTCATATCTGCTCTAAAAAGGCCAAGATTAATCCCTTTTTGTAAGTTTTCAACTACACAGCTTCCCATTTTATCAAATTGCTTAAGCGTAAGTATTTTGTGAATTTTTGGATAATATTTTTGTAACTGATAAATAGGAGATGTGTTTTCGCCCTTTAAGTTTTTCATTACAAACTCTTTAATGGTAAAAAGTTCTTCAATAGGATTTTGATTGCCTAAAATAATTTCGTCAATTCCACAAGAAATGGTTTCAAATAAATTTGCAGTAGTGGCTTTAACCAAAGCATCTTTACTTGAAAAATGTTGGTAAATTGTTTTTTTAGAAATTCCCATTTCAGAAGCAATATCATCCATTGTTACGCTTTTAAACCCAAGAGTAAGAAACATATCTGTTGCTTTATGTAAAATTTGATCTTTCATTTTTTAAACTCGTTTCAGATTTTTTAATGGATCTATAGTATTCGTTATTTTTTTCGATACAAATCTACAACGGAAACTTTTAATACAAAAATAGTTTCCAGAGTTTTTAACAAAGTTTAACATTTCAAATATCTATTTGAATGTTTCCATTTCATTTTTTTTTTACGTAATTTGTATTTCATATTTAATTCTTTGTTTTTTATGCATTCAATTGCTCAATATCAAGACATTGTTACCAGTCATTTTGCTTCGATTTCAATTCCAAACGAACCTAAAGGGTTGTACGATCCAATAACTTATATTTTGTCTTTAGGAGGCAAAAGGTTACGTCCTATTTTAACGCTTATGACTACAGAGATTTTTGATGTTGATTGTAAGAAGGCTATAAATGCGGCTACTGCCATTGAAGTTTTCCACAATTTTTCACTTATTCATGATGATATAATGGATGACGCACCATTGCGAAGAGGAAAAGAAACAGTACATGAAAAATGGGATTTAAATACAGGAATACTTTCTGGAGATGCGATGCTTATTTTGGCATACCAATATTTTGAAGAATACGAACCAATTGTTTTTCAAAAACTAGCAAAGTTGTTTAGTAAAACTGCATTAGAAGTTTGTGAAGGCCAACAATATGATGTAGATTTTGAAACCCGAGAAGACGTTACAATTCCAGAATATTTAAAGATGATCCAATACAAAACAGCTGTGTTAGTTGGAGCTGCTATGAAAATGGGTGCAATTGTTGCGGGAACCTCAAACGAAAATGCTAATTTAGTTTATGATTTTGGTATAAATCTAGGTATTGCTTTTCAATTACAAGATGATTATTTAGACGCTTTTGGAGATCCTGAAACATTTGGAAAACAAGTAGGTGGTGACATTATAGAAAACAAAAAAACGTATTTGTACTTAAAAGCAATGGAGTTTTCTACCAATGAAAATAAAGTAATGATTTCTCATTTATTTTCTGTTCAACCTGCAGATAATACCGAAAAAATAAAAACAGTTAAAGAAATATTTATTGCAACTGGAGCGAGTGTAGCTACCCAAGATGCAATTGCATTTTATACCCAAGAAGCCTTTGGAAAATTAAACCAGATGGAAATATCGGAAGATAAAAAAGCAATACTTAAAGTTTTTGGAGAGTCCTTAATGAATAGAAGCGTTTAACAACAATACTCTTGTAAATGCTAAAATAATTGATTTTGATCTCGCAAAGTATGTTTGAATTTCCAAAAAATATAGATTCATTAATTGCTCAAGCAGAGGAAGAGCATTTGTATTTTAAATTAATTGAACAAATTAATAAAGATTTTGCTTTGGCAAACGAAGCAATTGCTATTCCGTTAGATATATTTTCTTTTGAGTTACAGCATTTAGTAAAAGAAAAAATCTACAAACTCCTTCAATACAAATTTGCAGAATATTTGAATTTGCTATACATCATTGATGTTTCAGAAGAACAAATTAAAAAGTTAGATGGATCGGACTTAGTTCAACTAGCAGAACAAGTTACTTTTTTAATCTTAAAAAGAGAATGGCAAAAAGTCTGGTTTAGAAACAAGTATTAAAAATTATCTTTTATTTTTTTATTATTTTTTTTGTTTCACTTCCAACAGAAGTTTTTATATTTAAAAAATAACAACCTGCTGTAAAGTTTGAAAAATCTAATTCGGATTCATGTGAATAATTAGTTGTATTTATTTCAAATACGGTTTTCCCAGTCATATCTGCGACTGATAATTTTTGTATATCTGAATTTGATTTTATAAAAATATTGCCAGAAGTAGGGTTTGGATAAATAGTGCTTTCTAATAAATAAGTTTCTTCATTGGATAACGTAGGGTGATTTAAGTCAACTCTTAAAATGGAATGATCCGTTCCTGAGGGGTTATGTAGCATTACAAACAAATATTTTTGACCAGTAACATACGATTTAGCTTTAATACTAGCAAGAGTACCTACATAATCTACATTAGATAATAAAAGTACAGGAGTTGGTACAATATCTGTAGGATTCATACGTTTTAGCCCTTCATTATCTGTGAAATACAATAACCCTTCAAAAAAGAATAAATCAGTTATTAGCGTTCCAGTTGATGATGTATATTTTAAAACCAAGGGACTTACGGCAAATATTTCATTTAAATTTTTAAAATATATTTCACTGTAAATACCCGGAATACCAGGTGTATAAGTATCCGCAGAAAAATATAAACTTGTACTAGAAATACATAATGAACGCGTGAGTTTGTTTATGTATGTTGTTGATGTTGCTGGCAATGCATCTGTAGTGTTTAATCGATGTAAAAGACCTAGACCAAGCCAATTATGTCCAGATGTGTATAACCAATTGCCATAAAAATCAAAGTTAATAAATTGATTAGTACCACCTGTAGAGACTAATACAGAGGGTAAAGCTAAATTTGTTAAATCAACTTTGTGTACATCCGAATAAATAACTTGGTCTTCAGAAATATATAACTCATTGCCTTTTATACCAATAGATAACAATGGAGAAAATGGAGGGTCATATAATGTTATAGTTGGGGGTGCCAAAAATAATGGATTAGAAATATTGGCTCTTTTTATCACATTTGCATCTATATAATACAAATAATCTCCGTTAATTATAAAAGACATACCATTATCTATGCCAGAAAAATAAGTGGTTACTTGAGCAACTGTTGTATTTATATAAAAGAAACAACCTGCAAAAATGAAGTATAATTTTTTCATGTGAGTTAGTTTTTAAGATTTAATTTTGCTGCTTACAAAAGTAATTAAATAAAAAACACATTTGTCCTAATACTTTAAGTGCTTAAAGTATTAGGACAAATGTGTTTTTTTGTATTCTAGCGGCGAAAATCCTGTTGCTTTTTTAAAGGCAGAATAAAATGCGGACTTAGAATTAAAACCAGCTTCTAAACCAATGGCAGCCATAGTGTAATTAGAAAAATTTTTATCTTTTAAAATTAATTTTGTTTCTTCTATTCTTAAATTATTAATATAAGTAGATAAATTAGATTTAGTGTGGCAATTAAATAATTGGGACACATAACCTTCACTTAAATTGAAGTATCTAGCAATATATTCTAGACTCATACTTGTATTAGTATATAATCTTTTATTTTTAATAATGGAATCAATTTCATAAAAACGATCTGCATTACCAGCAAATGTTTTTTCATTTATTTGTTTTTTTTCAGACAAAAGTTGAGACCTTATGTTCTGAACTTGATTAAATATTCCTAAATGATAAATTCCAGCATAGCCAAGCCAATAAACTATAGAGGATAAGCCAATCCAAATTAAATAGTATTTGCTTTTGGAGCTATTAAAAACGGAAAATAAATCATCTAAAACTTCTGTAATTAGTAAAAACAAACATAAAATGACTCCAAAATTGAGTAATTGTTTTAACCAGATTGTCTCTTTTTTTACATTAATATTATTATTCTTTTCATAGAGTAATATTACTCTGTAAATAATATAAACATTAAAAAGCATAAAAACGATTGAAATATATTGATCTATTTGTTTAATAATAACCAAAAAGGAATTAGAAAAAATATAAGTCTCTTTTAAAAATAAGGAATAAAAAACTATGAAAATCTGGACACAAAATCTTAATAAAAATGGAAATAGTAGATATTTAGTATACTTGTATTCATTTTTTAAATAGCTATTTACAAATAAAAAAAACAAGGGTAAGATTAATAAATCCCATGGTACATATAATATCCTGAAATTTTTCCAGATAGATTCAATACCAAAATCTCTAAAGCAATAATATAGGTTACTTATTGAAATAACAAATACCAGTGATCCCAAATAAAAATAAGGCTTAGCATTATATTTTTTTAAACCTAAAACAAAAGCACTAAAAAGAAAGCCTTGGAAAGTAGCACAAAGTATCAGTATGTTTAAAAAGTTGAAGTTCATTTTTTAACAAATATAGAAATAGTATCCAAAAGTTAAGAAAATAACGTGTTTTTGCTTGCAACATTGTTCGATAAATTGACTTTTACACTTTGCGAATAACCAAAAAACAACCAAAAACGAGTAAGAAGACTAATTTTTTATTATGCAAATATTAGTTTTTTTGAATAAGCAAATTTAATAGCCCAAAACCTAAGGCAGTTCCTAAATTAGTAGCGCCATTCGGGTTAAAAGAATCTCTTTTGTCAAAGTAAAAATTGGATCGATTGCTTAAATAAAATTCATTGCCAATAGTAATAAACTTATCAGTATTTCCTGTTGTTTGGTTATATTGATAAAAAGCTACATTGGAGTTTTTAACAAATTCAATAGGTTCAAATTTTAAATTTAAGTTTTTAAACAAAGTCTTTTTACTTGAAACACTGTTAGAAAAATTAACTTTTACATTTTGTGCAAAACCAAAAGAGCAACCAAAAACGAGTAAGTAGATTAATTTTTTCATCAAGTAAATTTAAAAAAAAATAAATCAAAAACAGCTTCAATTAATTTTATTTATAAACCAAAAGAAACTCTGAACATCAAATACCTATCTATGAGATTATGCGAAGTAGAATTGCTAGAAAAATTTGTAACGCTACTCATTGAAAACATTTTATTGTTTGTTAGATTTTTTCCAATTAATGAATAAGTAATTTTTTTGTTTTTAGAAGTATAATTTATTTCAGATTCTAGAAAGAAATAGTTGTTATTTTCTTTTAAATTAGGAGAAATAAAATTTCCAATTACATTTGCATTTAATTGCTCATTTTTTTTAAGTATAATTTTGGTTTGATTTGACAAACTTTGAAAATTATTTCTCAATTTCTCTTTGGCTACCGAAAAATCATTGTTTATAAAAGAGATCTTATTCTCAACAACAAATATTTTCTTTATACCTCTTCTAGCAGTTAAGTTTATAAAAAGGCTCTCGTTTTTTATTTCTCTAATTTCTGAACTATTGATTATGTTATTGTCAAAAGAAAGATTAATGTTTGTGTTTAGTTGAAATGTTGTTCTTAGTGGATGATAATAGGTTTCTCCAGAAACAGATAAACCATAATCTTTATTTCCAATAGCTGCAAAAAAGCGATTAAATATCGATATATCTTGGTTTATTATGGTATTGAAGAAATAGTTATTTGGCCGATAATCATGCTTTAAATTAATACTTAGTTGAGTAAGATTAAAAAAGTCATTGTAGTTGTATGTTAAGTTATAGGAATGCGTTTTGAGATATTCTAAAGACAGTTCATTCGCCATAAAACCTCTATAATTAGTTTGAACAATTCCTGTAAAAGTCTGATCTTCATCAGGCAGCATTTGATTAAAATCATAGCTAAAAGCTGTACTATTTTTTTTGTTAAATTTATATATTACCAATAATTTTGGAGCAAAAAAGATATTTTTACCTTCTTCTTTTATTAAAACTTCTTTAAAATGCACAGCGTTATAAATGGCATCAATACCCACCTTAAAAGCATATTTATCGGTGTTAAAAACAACAACGGGATTAATATTAAAATTGGTAATCTTGTAAGTGTTGTTGTTTTCAAATGCATTATCTATGCTTAGATTAGACGCATCAAGTAAGACGGATTTTAAGCTATTTTTGTTTATAAAGTACCTACTGTGTAAGCCATATTTAAATCTTTTTTTACGGATGTAATAAGAGGCATTTGCATTAAAATAATCTTTTGAAAAAGCACTGTTTTGTTCAAAAGCAACTAAATTATTTGAATTATCTATTACTGTTCCTGGATTTGTTATAAGTGTTTGTGGGCTTTTACTAGTCACCTGATGTAATGATATAACTAACGCTTTATTTTCTGAAATTTTATAAGTTGAATTTATAAATTGATTTAAATTTAAGTTTTCAGAACGCACATTATTATTTTGAATGAATGTATTATTTGTGCTTAAATCATTAAATTTCGTTTTATTATACACTAATTTTCCTAAATATTCCCAGTGAAAATCACTTTTTTCTTTGTTGGAAAATTGAATTTTCAAATCATATAATTCTGGTGTTTTAGTTTGATTATTTGTTTCATTAATTTCAAATAATTGATTTTCTAAAACAATAGAAGAGTTGCTGTTATTTATTCTTTGAAGTTTATCTTGGTAAAGGCCAAAATTCAACCTTAAATGGGACTTTTTATAAACTTTTTTCAACACATTTAAACTATTATAAAAATTATTGTTAATCCTGTGAAAACTATTATCTATTTCAGAATTAAAATTCCCTTCGTTAATTAAAGACGATGTATTTATGTTTTTATTTTTTAAATTTTCAAGTGATAACATTTGTGAATCAAAATCATAAGGAGTATTATTTTCTCCTGTGTTATTATAAGAAGCAATGCCAAAACCTTTCACTTTTTTATTTATGAGCAAACCGGTTAGATTGCCATAATAGCGATTCTCCACTCCATAACCAAAATGTGCATTCCCAGAAAAATCAGTTTTCCCTTTTTTTAGCACAAGGTTTAAAGCAACTTCATCAGAATCTCTTATACCTTTTAGCAGGCTGTTTTCTTCAAAGTTTTCAATTCCTTGCACTTTTTCTATCATGTCTACATTTATGTTTTTGCTGCCTATGGTGTAGTTAGCATCAAATAAATCATCGCCATCTAAAAGCATTTTTTTTATAGATTTCCCTTTGTATTTTATTTCCCCGTTTTTTTCAACTTCTATCCCAGGTAATTTTTTTAATAAGTCTTCAATTACGCGTTCGCTTCCGTCTTTGAAGCTTTCAGGATTGTATTCTAAAGTATCTTTTTTTGTTATAATTGGTGATGTTTTTTCTACAATAACTTCTTTGAGTTTTGTAACCCTTTCATTTAATTTGACGTCAATATTAAATTCATTGTTTTTACTATTATGAGCATATAATGAAATGGTTTTGGGTTCATGTGTTATCGAGGTTATTTCTAAGTAAAGTGAATCTTGACTTTCTTTCAAAATTATTTTATAATATCCATTTTCATTGGTAGTAGTAAACTGTTTTATTCTATTTAGGGGGTCTTTTAATAATACATTAGCAAAAGCAACGGTTCCAATTGAATCTGAAACGGTTCCTTTTATTGTTTGCGCATTTAAACTTAAAAAGTTTAGGATAAAAATTAAACGGATAATTATTCTCATTCAATATAATACTCTTTAAATCCCTTTTTCATTGGTCTAGTTTCGCCGTTACTGTCTATTATTTTGTAAAGTGATTCCTCGTACTTTTTTTTATAAATTATACAGTATTCTTCGAAAGTAATTTTTTCTAAGGATTTGTACATATTATCTATCATTTTTACCTCTTGCGCTATTTCAATTTTTTCTGCTTTAATTTCAAATGTTGCTATTTTATCAATGGAGCTAACTTCTAAAATTAATCCAGGCAAACCTGAAAGTTTCCATGGCCCATCATTAAAAGGTAGTTCTTTTGAAAAATATACTACAAAATTTCGTCCCCTAAATTTACAGATAGCTTTTTGACAGTCATAATTTAATATAAATTTTGTTTCATTTTCGATTGTCCATTCAATTTTTTCAAATCGATCAACGATATTAAAAAAATTAAATCTAACATGATCACTATAATAGATAACATTATTACTCAAATCTTTAAAAAAAACAGGATTTGTATTAAATGAAATAATTTCATTTCCCTCTAAATTTTCATTGTTTTGTGTGTTTTTGTTTCCTTTTAATTCAAAATCTTCTTCATAAACAGAGTGATTTTTGTTTCCGTTTAAATAGCATTTTATGTTTGTTGTAATATTGTGACCATTGTCTTTCTGCAGCATAGAATAGGTAACTTCATAACTTTGACTATAAATCCAAAAAGAAAAAAAAAGGGCTGCTAATGTTAGTTTTAGTTTCATAAATATATTTTAAAAAAAGCTGTTGGCGTTCTAACAGCTTTTAATTTTACATCGTTGTCTTGTCCTGAAATAACGATACACAAAAAAGTAACCTTATGGAAGAACAAGAAGAAACACGTTATGTAAAGCGAACTCAAAAAGACTACACGATGT
>Ga0209390_10003331_pt1 | contig 26252 bp, 19 predicted proteins | sample BON01_FD_187212 | JGI IMG/M metagenome (GOLD analysis project Ga0209390, IMG submission 187212) | Freshwater microbial communities from Lake Bonney liftoff mats and glacier meltwater in Antarctica - BON-01 (SPAdes) (version 2) | ecosystem: Environmental > Aquatic > Freshwater > Ice > Glacier... | reverse complement strand
CTGCCAAAAGGCAGGGAAGTCGCTGATGGTCATGCCATCAATTCCGGGAGCACCTTTGTTCGATCTCACTTTCTTCCAAGCGGTCTCGATGTTCTCCCGGAGGAGGATTTCCTCAATCATGGTTCTTGCTTGAGGGGCTCCATTCTTCTCTCCGTGACGGCTCTCGTCCATGCCTCGCCTTCCGGCGTCGTCGGCTGGGGCGTCCTTCACGGCTGCTGCACAGCGGGGTGAGCCCCTCCTCATTGGTTCGGTCCTTCATTGGTTCACGCTTGCGGGTATCATCGTTCATTAGGCCTCTTTCATCCTCCCGGTTCTCGATCCAATTACTATGACATCTGCTGACTTCTGCCGTAATCGACACAGAATTCCCGAATGCTGATGAGGCGGAGATGGCGACCCGAGGAAGCCGTCTGATTAAATTCATGCTTCCCCCCGGCGCGCCATTCCTCTAACATTGCCAGCGCATTCCGGCCCGGGCGCGGAGCGCGCAAGGCCACCCAATAATTGAGCGAAGCGCTCTATGATGGGAAATACCGGTGGGTCGTCGAGGCGGACATCAGGGGGTTCTTGCTCCTTCGCCAAGGCTACGGCGCACAGGTCGGTCACATCAATCGCGACTGGCTGGTGAAAATGCTGGAAGAAGGCATTGCCGACAAAAGCCTGATCCGTATTCACAGGAGCTTCGGAGCGGTCGGCATTTCTGCTGCTTGGACTCCGGCCACGTGCTAGGCGGAATCTGAGGGAAATGGCCCTGCCTTAAGAAAATTGGTTTCGGGTTTGCTCGCCGGGTCTTCGAGCCATGGGAGTGGCGAAAGATGGGAGCCCCGGGTGGAGCTTGCGGAACCCGGGGAACCTTGACGGGGGCTGGAAAGCCCCCATTCCTTTGGGGGCCACACGGTTTTGAAAAATATTCCTTGAGCCCTCTCAACCGCGCCCTCGAAAAAGAAACAGATGCCTGACTAGGTTTGAGGAATGGATGCGGTGTCCCCGTATCTTACTATCCGGGTGTGGGAGGGTCTTTCTCGATCACTGCGAAGAAGCGCTTGTCATCTCCAATGGGAATCTCGGACAGGATATTGGTCCCGTTTTCTGTGGCAAGAATGTCTTTCTTATCCTCCCAAACCGACCATGTGTCCGGTGAGCCGGTCAGGTCTGTTGAGCTGACAAGGTCGTAGGCCCGCCCGGCCCGGCTATTCCACTCGAAGTCGAAGGCACCGGGGATTTCAGCATTGATAGTGATGCTTAGAGCAAGATCCGAGAGAACGCTGACGCCGTTCAGCGATGCTCTTACTTCATCGATGCCGGTGTTCGTTGCCGAACCGCCGAGGCGGCGCAGGTTGAGAGTCAAAATAAAGTCTCTTGCCAAAGTCGGGACCGGGACCGCGCCATCGGCGATCGTGCCCTCTCCCCAACTACCCTGGGGTGGCGGGCTGGCATCCAAATCACCGGTCGTGACCAAGCCAAGCGAACCGCCATCACTATCAAAGAACTCAACCGAGATGACCGTGCGTTCATCTGAGATTTTACTGGTAACATACCAATAATCGACATCGAGAGTGACCCCGCCGCCGTCGATTTCGGGGGCATACGCGGCGATGCTGACGCTTTGGGAGGCGAAGGAACTCGCCGGGTTCGATCCCGCGCCGCCAGCCACGCGGTTGGGACTCAGGTATTTCTCGGTGCCATCGGCACCAGAAACAGGATCCAGTCCACCACCGGTAACCGAGCCATCCGTCGTCCAAAAATGATCGCTCGCTATGATCCAGCCTTTCGCGCCGGCGGTGCCGACCGGGTCTGCCTCAAAATCGCCATTTTCGATCTCCAGGGGAACGGATTGAGCGTGAGCTGAAATTGCCATGACCGCCGCAGCCGCCAGCACTCCGAAATTCGATACCTTTTCTTGTCTCAGATTCCTAATTTTCATTGGCAAACCGTAGTAATTTTAGGAACGGAAGGTCAATGTTTGTTTGCCAGAAAGATCGCTGTCGGAAAATCAGGCACCAAATCTCTCTTAGCTTTTCCGCAGCAGGACCAGGGATTGCAGCCACGAACTTGTGGCAAAGATTTGCCCTCGCGACCAGCGGATGAAGGTCCCCCCCCCCGTCTCCTTGACCCTCTACCAGTCCAACGAAAGTCTGGGAAGAACGTTATTCTAAAAGGGATGAAGGCGCATCCACCCGGCACGATCCCGTTCTGCTTTTTCTTTTTTTTCTCAGCGACACCCAGAAAATGTTTGATTTGGGCGGTGTGATTTTGTAAACGCAAGATGATCGGTCAATCATTGACCGTTTTTTGATATGAAATGGGGTTCCGCCGTCGCCGCTAAGTGGTCTGCAGATTCGATTGAAGAGCCTTCAGTCCTCCCGGCAGGATCTTCGCTGGACCGAATTTGGTAATTTTAGAAAAAAACGATGAAAAAAACAACTCCTCCCAAGTATCTCCCCAAGCGATTCCTATCTCTCTGCGCCTCGGGATTGATCTCCGCCAGTGCAATAATTACCGGTTACTCCTCCGAAGTTCTGGGGACCGGGGCCGGGTCATTGCTCGGCGGTGATCTTACTGATCCGGAGAATGACTTGATCGACACCGAGCCGGGCGGTTCGAATTTCAATTGGGTCTCAATCACCTCGACCGGCAATGCCTACTTCGACGCCGATGGTCTCGCTCCACGGCAGGGAGCCTTCGATGTGTTTGACAACAAGGTCAACAACACAGAGGGAAAATTCTGTTGTACCCCTGCGCCGTGGTCAGTGAGTGTCGAATTCGCGGAAGGATATGTCCTCACCCACTTCACGGTGACTTCGAATACCGACTCGATCGGGCGCAATCCGGACGTTTGGCGCGTTCAGGGTTCCAACGATGGCGTGGACTGGGCGGACATCTACGTTTTCGACGACGATGACGCTGGCGCGCCAGGTAATAGGCTCTATCGCGGCAACTCTCCTTGGACTACAGGCGACCAGGTCATCCGTTGGAACGGTGATGGTGATGACTTTGAGACACCGCCTTCCTACAAATGGTTCCGCTTCCAGGCAGATTCGGCAGCTGGTTGGGTAGGGACAGGTGGTAATTTGTCGCTGGCTGAGATCGAGTATTTCGGCACTCCTGCGTCCAGTGCGCCGTTCGAGATCACCGATTTTGTCTACAACGCCGGAGACGACACTTTGCGGCTCACCTGGAACTCCAAACCCGGAAAGACCTACACGGTGCGGTATAGTAACGATCTAAAAAGTTGGGATAGTGACATCGGCGACTCTGTTCTTTCCGAAGGTGAGTCGACGACCTTTCCTCCCGTAAATCAACCGCCAGCAGCAAACCCTCTCGAGGGCACACCCCGGATCTATTTCCGCATTGAGGAGAACTGAGCGACGCCTGCTGGGTAGTGCCTCAGTCTTTTGGGGAGAGCACCCCGGCAGGGGTACTCGCAGCCCCGTGAACCGCAAACCTTCTTGCACCCCTGCCAGGGAGACCTTACTTCTAAACCCCTAAACCGTGAGTTACACTCAGGGCTACTTTTGAGCTAGACCCCTGCCGGGCCTGGGAACCCGGCGCCCGAACACAAAACCAGTTCTTAAAACAGTGCCATTCGCGTCTGAACCCCAGCACTGGAACTCGTTAAGCTAAGTGGCGAGGGCGTCCGGAAGGCCGGCCCCGACAGCTCCTTTCGCTAACGCAGTTGTCAAATTTCTGGTTGGTTCCTGAACTCCATTGGAATGCCATCAAGGCGGGTCCCTATCGACGACGCTTCGCCCGATCAAAGCGTGATTGACGCGCTTCGGTTGAGGCTGGCGGAGTGGTCGCCCTGGGTGGTTTTGGTCCCTCGTCTTTCGCTTTCTTCACCTTGGTTTTTTTCGCCGGAGACGGACCCGTTTCCTCGGTCACGGAGGTCCACAGCGGCCATCCCGCGCGGGTGATGAGCGCATCGAGAAGGAAGACCAAGAGGATCAATCCCGCCAGCCAGACCCGCAAATCAGCAATGCGGATTTGTTCCGGGCGTAGCCAGGCGCGGGTGAGATCCAACAGTTCGCGCCCGCCCGTGACCGACGCAAGATGACGAAGCTCTTTTACGCGTTCCGCGTCGAAGGCCCATTCCGCCCCGTTTCCAACCGTAAGAGGACCAAAGGGAATGCTGAAATCTCCCACCACCGCACTCCCCCGCACTACCGCTCCTTCGGCAAGATCGTGGGTGAGTGTGAAATGCCCGGGCGCAATACGCTTCCACATCACTTCGTAGCCGGACGAGGCTTGATCCTCATTCAAACGAATCACGGGAGGCCGCTCCGCCAATTCGTCGCCCCACTCGGCAGGGTCGTAGAGCAGGTCAACCGTCAGGGCGGTGCCTTCCAGTTTTTGCTTCAAGGCAATCCCGGCGGGCAGATCCAGCCCCATGAGCCAACGGGACATCGTTTGCACGAAGTCTCCGTATCCCGGCCAGGCCAGAGCCTGTTGGGAATAATCACCCCCGAGAGGAAATGAGACCGCCATGCTCCGTCCCGTCCCAACGCGCATGTGAGACACAAGGGGCGCGAGGTATTCATCGCTACTCACCAAATCGACACTGGCCTTGGGTCGCAGGTAGGAAAGATTGTATCCGTCGATTTGCGGGAGCCACTTCGGTTCCTTCGGTGAAATCTCAGACCACTGCCCCGTGGCCCGCGTCGCAACGGGATCTTTAAGGAATGCTGAACGGGCAATCGTGACCGTCTCTTGTGAGAAAATCACGGGAACATCGGCGGCATTCTCGGTGAAGAAAATCCGCCCATTTCCGCGCGTGGCAATGTCAGCCAGCAAGGCCGCATCGGGATCCTTGTCGGTGCCGAGTCCGATGACCGAGATACTGACATCATTCGCGACCATCTCCTCAACGAGCTTCTTGTAAGCGCCTGGCTCTTCGCTGTCCGAAGCATCGGAAAAAAGGATGATGTGGCGCGTCTTTGAGGGAGCTTTTTGAAGCCGCTTCCAGGCATCTTCCAGTCCGTTGTAGACGTAGATTCCGCCCCCCATCGATTGAATCCTCCGAACCCGGTCGATGATGTCTTCGCGCTTTCCCTGGATCCGCGTCAGCGGGACAAAGGTGTGTGCCTCGCTATCGACGGCCGAGACCATGATGTAGTCGTTATTGCCGAGAAGGTTGATGGCGTTGATCGCGCCATTGTTGGCCAAGGCCATCTTGGTCGTTGCGCCAACTTGAGCCGACATCGAGCCGGATCGATCCATGACAATCGCGAGAGCGGTCGAGACCTTGCGGTGCTCGCTCTTCAACTCCATCGTAACCGGGAGCAAGGCATCCACCGGGCTCTCGTGATACCCCCCGGACCCAAAAGACGATTCGCCGCCAATCATGACGAGCCCTCCGCCTTGATCGCGCACAAAGAAGTCGAGCGCTTGCTGGAAGTCACGCGGAACTTGGTGAGCCGGGACGTTATTAAAAATGCAGGCCCTCGTTCCGGCGAGCTGCCCAAGATGGAGGCTCTTGGTATCGGTGACCATTTCCACGCTGAAGCCCTGCCGCCGAAGCGCGACCGCGAGCGGATCATTGGTGTATCCTGTCAGGAGAAGGAGACGCGGACCACCGGTGATTTCGGCCCATTGATCCAAGGTATTATTACCAGGGTGGGCATCTTCCTGGGGAGAAATCCGGGCACTGTATTTGTAAGAACCCGGCTTTCCCAAACGATCACTGAGATCGATTTTCCCGACCCCATTGGTGAGGGTCACCTCGCTCTTCAGGAGTGATTGATCGTCGCGAAAAATCTCAATCGGGAGCGGTCCGTCATCGTGTCCACGACAAGTGATCGAAATCACAAAGGGCTCCCCAATCAGGGTGCGGCTGGGAACCTGCAAACGGGAAATACGATAGTCATCCGCGACTTCATCCCGCACCAGTCGAAAATCGAGAGGGATCGCTTGGGCGTTCAGTTTCTCGGCAAGATCCCCCAGCGGCTCGGTGGAATATCCATCGCTAAAAAGGAGGACCCGGGAAGGGCGGGCTTCATCCGAAAGCGCCATCGCGGTTTGCAAGGCCAGAGCGGTGCGGGTGAGCTGACGTCCCCCGGAATAGATCGCGGTTTCGCCCGTCCCCTGCGCGATCACTTCCGCCCCGTAGTTGATGATGCGGACTTGATCGCGGGCGGAGGGCTTGGACTTTTCGAGAATGTTGTTCCAGTCGGCAAAATTCTTGTCGATGAGATTCTCGGTCGACAGCGAACGATCCAAAAGGACCCAAAGATCCAAGGCCTTTTCTTGTCGCGAAATCTTGGGATTAGCCAGGAGCAGCGAAATCAGCATGATCGCGGCAAGCCGCAAGGGCAGAAGAAGGCGCAGCCTTTTGAGGAAGAGAGAAAGACCGATCAGGACCGGAATCAGGAGAAGCCACCATGGTTGTTCCAGGGTCATGCGGATTGAGATTGAGGGTTGGTGGAGCCGAGGAAATACCAGGCGACGAGGGCGAGAATGAGAATGGCCAGCGCGAACCATCGCCAGATGGTAGTGTCGCTTGATTGTGTCTCGACGAGAGCGGCAGGAGCGCGGTCCGGCTCGACCGCAGCCGCCTGCGAGAGGTCGGCTTCGCGGGTGTCCGCAAAATACACGGCCGCTTCCATCAGGGAGTCCCCTTGCGAAGAAAGCGAAAGGAATCCCGGCGTGGCGGGAGCGCGGAGCGTGCTTCGAAAGTTGCTCTCAAGGGCAACCGGGGTTGAGGTTCCCTCAAGCGAACTCAAGGTGAGCTGCAGCGCTTCATGATCGAGTTTTTCTGGAAGTTCCGTGGCAAGGAGCTGGGACGTCTCCAGCACCAGCGAACTGGCAGAGGTCGTGTTGCGGGCAATCCCTTCGGAGAAGCGATGCAGGAGCACAACCATCGCGGGGAGCTTCAAGGCGTTTCCGAAAGCGAGCGAAAACGTAAAAATGAGTTGGGGGTGATTTGCGGCATCGTATCGCAAAAGGATGAGGGGCTTTTCATCGAGCCAAAGAAGCGGAGTATCACCGGGCACGGGGACCAAGGTCGTGAACGGTCCGGTGCGGAGAGATTGCCAGTTCAGCCCGGCCACGAGAGCATGGTCCGCGACCAGAAGACGACCAAAGGCGGTCTTGCCATCGGGCATCGCGGTGTCGGAAATCAGGGCATGATCTGAAATGGGATCCTCGCCCTCGGGCGTCGTGGTGAGAACAAGATCGGTCTCGGTGACCGCCGGGGCGATGTGCTCAAAGCCGCGAATCATTTGATCATAGAGCACCTTCATTCCGGGAGCATTCTCCAAGGCCAGTCGAGCGACCCGGGGCTTGGGGGCGACCATGGGAAGAGTATCATCGAGAACAAAGGCATCGGGATCGAGACGCAAAAGACATCGGGTTTGGCCTTCCGGGATGCGTCCCTGAAGCGTGATAAACTTGCGAGGCGGGATCGTAACCGAAGTCGGCTCGGTGCGTTCCCGCCCGGGAGTTTCGAGAGTCCAACTCCGGCTCTGGGGCGCGTCACTGTAGTTCCGAAGAATGGCATTCCAGACCACGACCTCCCCTTCTTTTTCAAACGAGACTCCGGTAAAGCCGACATTGGCGCGAGCCTCCCCAAGCGCGAGTCGTTGCGCGGAGAAAGGCAGGGTTGGTCCGTCGTGATCGGTGAGAAAAACGACGACGCCGGACGGACCGACGAGACTGCGGGCGAGGCGAATGCTGGCGCGGGGATCAAGCGCTCCGTCAGTGGGATTCCACTGGGAAAGACTATCGAGAAGGGCTTCCGGGTCGTCACCTTGATAGAGCCTGGGTCGACGTGGTTCATGATCGAGGAGCAGGAAGGACGCGTGCTCGGCGTCGCCTTGAAGTGCGGGTAGGCGCGAACGAAGTTCGTCGGCAAGAGTAGCCTTGAGCGGCTGCATCGAGGCCGAGGAGTCGATGACAATGACGATCTGCTGGATCGTCCGGTTCTTCTCGTAGCGCGGCTGGGTGAGAATGAAGGTCAGCAGAAGAATCCCAAGAAGCTGGAGCCAGAATGGCAGCGAATTGTTGAAATGGTCGAAACGGCGACCGGCAGCGGATTCGCGCTGCGCCTTTTTCAGGAGGAAGACCGTGCTGATCGTGACCACTTTGGCGCGACGGCGAAGGTAGTAGATGAGGATCAGGGCGGGAACGCCGAGTAAGCCAAGCAGTCCCCAGGGATTGGTCAGAACAAGGTTCATGGCGATAGTTCGAGGAGACCGGAGCGGACGGCTTGCTCATGCAAAGCGGTGAAAAGATCGGGATGGGCCGCGATGCGCGAAAAGCCGACCTGGTGACGGCGGCACTCTTCCTCCCAGATTCCAAAGTGGGCCCGGTAGGCCGCGAGGTATCGGGTGAGCACCCCGGGACTGATTTGATGGTTGTGATGGCTCCCGCGTTCGGCATCGATGAAATCGTAATGTCCGGTCCATTCCGGGTCGGCTTCCTGACGGGTAAAGGGACAAAAGATGAGACCGGATCCCTGCCGCTCCTTCAGAGAACGAATGACGGGAGCCGGGTCGCCTTCAAAAAGGAGATCCGAAACCAGGACCCGGATGGCATTGGACCGCCCCCGTGCCAGATCAAGCTGCGGCGCGCTCGCGGGATCAATGCTGGCGAGGTCGGACATCTCATCCATCCAACGATGCGTCATCAGAGATTCGAGAGTGAGCGGACGGACGGAGTCGCCCAGAATAAGAGACATTTGTAAACTGGCCCCGACACGTTGGGCACTTGAAGCGAGGAAATAGACGAGCTCGGAAGTCCGTTGGGATTTCCCGGGCTCACTCCACATCGATTGGGAACAGTCGACAAAGAGATCCACCACCGGGCGGACTTCCTCGCGGTAGAGCTTCATCGTGTATTGCCCGGTGCGGGCGTAGGCCTGCCAGTTAATGTGGCGGGGATCGTCGCCCGGCGAATATTCCCGGTGGTCTTGAAAATCAACAGACGAACCCACGCCCGCTCCGCGAAACTCCCCGGCCTGACCTTTCCAAAGCTGGGATCCCAGCGGGAGTCGCAAGCTCTCGGACACACCGGTGGCAGCGGTGAGGTCGGCCATGAGTTGTTCACGGGTTCTCATGCCGCATCGTTATTGAGTAAGTCCCGCACTCTCGCTTCGAGGCTTCGCGTGTTGCGAAATTCTTGAGCAGCCAAGACAACAAGAATGACCCAAACAATCGCCAGAAGGAACCCCATGAAGAGCACCTCACCTCCGGAAGCATTGTCGGCAATGAGCATCCACACTCCGGGGATCCAGGCGAAAAGAAGTAAAATTGCCTCATCTCCCCGGGAAACCGAAGTGAGAATCATTAGGAGAATGGTGAAAATTCCAGAAAGAACGAGAATGCCAATGTAGGTTGTAAATGGATTGGAAATACGGGCCGCAAAACGCCTTAGGATAAGAAGGGGGGTTAAGATGGTGTAGAAAATCCCGATGATCACGAAGATCAATTCTTCCGTGAGACCCGGGTTAGACCCTAACCACCCTCTCTTGTAAGTCGCCTCACCAACAAAAATCGTCAGGAAAAACAGACCCGTCAGAACGACCAAACCCGTGTGCCAACCGGGGTATAGGATGTATCCCAAAAGACGACCAATCGGTCCCTTCCTCACGAATGGAGCAACCACTCTGGGAACGCCCACGGCATCTTCCGTGCACACATCGAGACCGATGAAACAGGTAAAGAAGAGAACGACAAATATCGATCCCGCAATGGCATCGCTCGATAAAAAGATGCCCAGCGTGATCGCCATTAAGATCAAGCTCACCAGTCTTTTGCGGGTGGCATGATTTTCAGCGGATCGAGCGATCCGGCTCACCCCCATTTCGAGAAAATAATACCCCGCATAGAGAGAGAGCAGGAGGAAGATCCCCAGGACGAGATTGGTCTCAGGATCTTGAAAGGTGAAGACCTCAATCAGGTTATTCCCCCGCGACCGGATAAAGAGGGACATGATCCCCATCAATCCGAAGGGAACCCCAAAGAGCGGAACGAGGGCGCGCACGATGACGGCACGGTTGCAGGAAAGGCCCACGGTCATTGCGGTGAGACAAGCTGACAGGAAGAAGATCGTGACCAACAAGGCGAGTTCCGCGAAGAGCTGCATCCCGCCAAAGAAATACCGCATGACGAGATACGGGATGATGGAAGCCAACATGAGAGCGGTTTGGCTCACCAGTGAGGCCCATTTCCCGAGCACGATCCGCATCGAACTCAACCGGGTCAGCGACATGATTTCGAAGGTGGCATCTTTCAACTCGGTCGCGACCGCCGTGGTGCCCCGCAAGGGTTGCAGGATGAGGGCCACGATGGCAAAGAGCAGGAAGACCATCTGCGAAATAGACGTGCCAATATTGCCGGAGTCCGCCACCAGGGCGAGAAACATCGCGAAGGCCAGAATGACCTGCAGGATGAGAAAGATCGAAGTGAAAGCCCGGGTGCGCATTCCCTGGCGCAGCTCTTTGACCATGACCGGGCTGATGCGATCCGAGAAATCCGAAAGCGCCGCGACAACGGGATGGATCGGCGGGGCCGCAGGGATGGGTGGCGGAGTGGAGTCGCTCATAAAAGTGATTGGTTCGAGGGCTTGTTGACGTCTTGCAAGAGGTCGATGAAGGCATCCTCAAGGTTGCGGGCTTCGAGATGGAAGTCCGAGATCTTCAGCCCGTCCGAGATCATGCGGGAAAGGACGTAGGCCGCCTTCTCGGGGTCAATACTGTCAATTTTAAGACGGGCCCCTTGCTTCAGAACCTCCACAAATTCAACATGGGGATTCACGGCGGCCCAATCGACGAGCTGGTTGGGGTCACCGACGAGCTGGACGTTATAGATGGTCGAGAGACTGTCGCGACCGTGATTGAGAAGACTGCGGGCGTCGCCCTGGTGAACAAGACGGCCTTCATTCACGAAGAGGAGGTGATCACACATTTCGCCAAGCTCGGAGAGGATGTGAGACGAGATGAAAATGGTCTTCCCCTCTTCTGCGAGGACACGAATGAGATGCTTGAGTTCGACCCGTGCTTTGGGATCAAGCCCGGCCGCAGGCTCATCCATGACGAGAACCTCGGGATCGTGAAGCAGGGCACGGCCCAAGCCGAGCCGCTGCGTCATTCCTTTCGAGAGTTTGTCGGAAAAGCGATCTGAGATCGCAAGGAGATCTGAGAACTCCATCACTTCCTGAATCCGGAGTTGTCGTTCCTTGCCGGAATAGCCAAGAGCGCGGGCGTAGAAATCGAGATACTCCAGGACCGTCATGTGGGAGTAATTGCCGAAGTGGTCGGGCATCCAACCAATCAGGCTGCGGACTTCGGCGGGATAGTTGATGACATCGTATCCCATCACCGAGACGTCTCCGCTGGTGGGATAGTCGAGCGAAGCAATGACCCGCATCGTCGTGGTCTTCCCGGCTCCGTTGGCTCCGATAAATCCGCAAACCGAACCCTTGGGCACCTCGAAGGAGAGCTTGTCGACGGCGGTAAACTTCCCGAATTTCTGGGTGAGATTATTGACAAGAATGGCGGACATTATTTGGAAAGGAGGCCGGTGATGAGAGCAGGCGATTCCTGCCAATCGATGGAGGCAAGAGTTGGAATCGTTGAGGACTGAGTTGAGGAAGCCGCGAAGGAGTTTTTACGTCGAATCGTGCGTTGGAGATTCTTTTGACGATCTTCACCAAATCGGGAAACGAGAGGCTCCAGAGCATCATCGCGATCGCTGGCGTAGGAAGCTTCAAGAGTGACTGTCTCTCCGGGATCGATGGCAGTGGCAGTCCAAATTTCGCCGCCGGAATCGCAGTAATAAACATCCTTAAGCGGGTAGGCAAATGTCGAGGAAAGACGCGGTGCTCCTCCGGTGGAACCGATCAATTCAAGGCGCTCACGGGACGGGATGACCGAGCGGATGACCTGGGCTTGCTCGGAGCGGCTCGAGAACCATTCGCCGGAAATCTTCCAACCCTCATCCGTGGTCTCGGCCGAGTAGGAAAAATCGCCCGTATAGGATTTGGAATCCGCGCGATTGTAATCGGTAGTGGGCGGCGAAACCGGAACCATCATGGAGTTGTCATCAAGGGTGAAGCCCGAGGAAAGAAGGATACCGGTGCGGGAAAACTGCTCCTGCACAATCGACGCCGACGTTGAGTCCGGAGCCCCGACATCAATGGCAATGGCGCGGGCTCCATCTCCTCCAAAACCATCCTGGAGAATGATGATCACCACGAGAATGAGACTGGCTCCAATCGAGATAACGGGCGTTGTTACGAAGAGGCGGTGACGGCGGGTGCGGTTGGCCCAGACAAAGAGATTGATCGGTCCCACCAGGATTGCGAAGACAATCAGCGCAAGAATCAGCAGGCTCGAGTGCATGGAGCGACTGCCGAGTTCCTGACCCAATGACCAGGAACGATTGGCGTACCCCCTGCCAGCGGTTAACGTTTGATTCTGGTCACTCACACTCTCTTGGAAGCCCAGTCGTGCGAGAGTCACGCCGGAATATCCAGAACCGACATTAATGACCTCCCGCGACCCCAGGCCGAGGCGTTCGACAGAGTCCGGGGTTCCCTCGTCACCTGGGTTCAGGATGAGCATCCGTCCACCACTTTGAATCCACTGTTGAAGAGCCAGGGAAACACCGGGCGAAATTCTTTTTGACTCTTCGACCGATAGAAGGAGCGCGTCCAATCCGGCGTAGGCCCGCCAATCCTGTGGAAGCTTTTCGATCGTGAAATTCCCCAATCGTCCCTGATTGCCCCTCATTCGACTGCGCCCGGCCATGGCCCCCTCCAAAGTTGAACCAACGGCAGGAAGCAGTCCTCTTGAAACACTGAGGCAAGGAGCAGATAAACCACCCGAGCGATCCAAGGAGGCAAAAATGCCAGCATTGGGATAACTTTTGCTCTCGGCCGTGATACGGAGCGAACGTTCATACACCCCGTTCTCATTTGCTTGTTGGACGGGAATGAGAAGATCCACTTGTCGACTTGTCCCAGCGGGACAACTCACCGAAAAATTACTGGAGATCTTCCCCAAATCTCTCGAGCGATAATAGGAATAGTTCTCGGCGGTGGAATTTGCCTTCAAGTTCCACGAAACCTCCTTTCCGCTCTTGTTATCCACCTCAACCCGAACCGAGGCAAAGCCACCCGCAGGCAAAACCGAAAAAGGTGCCGTAAGAGTGATGGAAGAGCCATCGGGAAAGCCTTCCCGCGTGAGCTCCTCTTGAGCGCGGACCGAACAAAGCGAGGCGATGATTGTTAGAAAAACGAGGAGCTTCATTCTTGCGATGCGGGGGTCAACGTGCGCGGGGTGCCGGTGGTTTGGAAGGGAACTTCAGCAAGGAGAGATTGGATCACCGAGTCAGTCGTCGAGCCATCAACGCGGGCGCTGTAGTCGAGCACGATGCGGTGGCGCAGCACCGGCAGCGCGACGAATTTGACATCCTCAAAACTGGCGTTGCCACGCCCGTTCATGACGGCGCGGGCTTTAGCGGCACTGGCCATCGAAAGGGCGGCCCGGGGACTCGCTCCGAACTTCACCGCTTTGGACGATTCAGATTGACCGGCATGGGTCGCATCAACCAACCGGGCGATGTAATTTGCCACGACCTCTGGAAGATAAACGCGGCGCACGGTCTGGATGACGGCGTCGAGGTGGGCCTGGCCGAGAACCGCATGCACCTCCGGCGCCGTCCCGAGCTCGCGATGGTTGACGATTTTTTCGAGGGCCTCGACGGAGTTCCTGCCGACATCGAGCTTGAAGAGAAAGCGGTCCAGCTGGGCCTCGGGAAGCGGATAGGTTCCTTCGAGTTCGATCGGGTTTTGCGTCGCCAGCACGAAGAAGGGCGTGGGAAGCGGATGGGTCTTGCCCAGCACGGTCACGCGCCCTTCCTGCATCGCTTCCAACAAAGCGGATTGCGTCTTGGGCGAGGCGCGATTGATCTCATCGGCGAGCACGATGTTCGCAAAGAGCGGTCCGGGTTGAAACACGAACTCACGACGGCCATCGACTTCCTGCAAGACCGGATTACCCGTGATGTCAGCGGGTAAGAGATCGGGCGTAAACTGGACACGACTGGTCTCAAGCACGAGCGTCTTGGAGAGTCCCTTGACGAGTTCGGTCTTCCCCAATCCCGGCAGGCCCTCGAGCAAAATATGTCCCCGGGCCAGAACCCCGGTGATGACAAGGTCGATGAGTTCCTCCTGACCAAAAAGAACTTGGTTAAGAGCCTCGGAGAGTCGAGAGATTTGGGACCGGGCGGTTGCGATTTCTGCGTCGGATGCGTATTCCATGGAGTGAGCGAAGGTTATTCGAAAAAGCGTTTGAGAGATTTTTGTTCGGAGGGATCGAGAGTGTCTTTCCAGACCCGGTCGCCACCAATGCCCTCGCTTTGCGCGGCGCCACTGGTGGTCGGGCCTTTCTCGGTGAGGTCGAGTTGATGCTCGGTGTCTTCCAGTTGAAGAAGATCGCCGGGGTCTTGATTGGGATCGTCTTCCGGATCGAGACGTTCAAATCTCTTGAGCTTCAGGTCGGGGCTGTTTTCACCGTAAAGATCCGACGAACTTCCGGGTCCCTCGCTCGGGTCTCCTTCGCCAAGTCCGTCCCCCTCACGCGGCTCGCCATCACCCTCGCCTTCGCCCTCCCCGGGTCCAGGTTCCCCCTCTTCCCCGAGTGATTCAGCGAGTTCCCTGGCCTTTTGGCGCAGCTGCTTTTCGAGTTCCTCGCGTTCTTCCGGAGTGAGATCCCCCATCGCGTCCTGCGCGGCCTTGTTGAGCTTTTCCAGGAGGTCCTGATCCGGCTTCATCTTGCCGTTCTTCAGTTGCTCCAAGGCCTCGCTCAACTGCTGCTGCATCTGGTGCCGCTTGGCCTCGGTCGCCGAAGGGTCGGTCGCCTGCTTGAGGGTTTGCTGTAAATTTTGAAGATCACGCTCCAAACGGGCCACTTCGTTGCGGTGGGTATTACGAAGGGCTTCGGTCGCCTCAAGCGATGACGCCGAGAACCACTCTTCGGCCTTTTGGTTTCGCAGTTCCTTGAGGCGCTCTTTGAGATCCTCGGCGTAGTCTTCCTGAATCGTGCCTTGCTCGATCAATTGCTCGACGTCGTTCTCCAGTTTGGTCCAAGTGTAGGGTTGATTTTCAGGCGTGGGGGCTTTCGCCGGTGAAACCGGGACCAGTAATCCCAAGAGGACAAAGACCAGCCCGAAAAGGATCGGTCCCATGATCCGGTTGATGTTCCATTGGAGAATCCTTGGGGATTCCTCAGGCGGTTCGGGCCATGGCCCTCTTCCCACCCGGGCTGTTGAGAGAGCGTTATTCAGTCCGAGGGAGGCTTCCAGTCGGACCAGCGCCGTTTCGGAATCGATCAAGCGCGGCAATGCTCTCCTCCAGGCAAGCACACCCGCTCCAACAAACGCCACCACCAGCAAAATCCAGAGAGAACCCGGAATGGGCTGATGAATCATCCGCAAGGCGAGAATCCCCCCTCCTCCGATCGCCGCCGCGATGACAGCCGGAAGAGCGAACATTTGTAAAAACCAGCCCAAATTCACCCGCCGAGCGAGCCTTGAGGCCAAAATCTGCCATCGCGAACCATCCTTTTCTCCCATCTGCTGCGATGAGAACGCTACACATTCAAATCTGTGTCACTAGAAATATTTTATGACAAAGTTTCATCGATGAAGCGCCTCAACCTTCTTGCAATTCTCCTCGCCACTTCGGAAAAGATGGGGCATTTTCCAAGACATGAACCCAGACGCCCAATGGTTTTCCGCCGACGACAACGGTGACCAGTATGGTCCTTTTTCTTTCGCTCAAATCCAAGAGATGGCGGGCACCGGACAAATTCAACCCCCCACCATGTTGTGGACCGACGGCCTTGCTGAATGGACCCAGGCGGTGCAAATCGAGGGAATCTACGCCGACGCGCCCGCTCCCGCACCCGCTGCGCCCGTGAATCCCTATCTGGACCCGGCCGCCGGTCCGGTCCAACAAGGTCCCGCCGAGTACCCCATCCCTCTCGTCAAAAAAACCTCATTTGGACTCTACCTCGGGGCCATCCTGATACCCTTATTCCTTGCTCTCCTTGCTTTCATCGTGGTGTCCCTCGCCGCCAAATCCGACACGACGGATTCCTCGACCCGCTCGGAATTGAATCAAGAACACGCCAATGCCGGAACTCCGGATGAACTCCTCGTGGCCGATCAAAAGATCAACGAGGCGAAAGATCAGGGATACACCAATGCCGAAGTGGGGGGCGGGATCTTCCTTCTTGTGATCATGGTCCTGGGCGGTGCTTCCATATTATTCGCGGCCATTTATGCCTACATCATTCTTTTCCGTGCCTGGTATTGCCTGCAACCCGGCGGTGCCCGCACCACTCCCGGAGCCGCCGTCGGGTTTCTCTTTGTCCCCATTTACAGCCTTTACTGGATCTTCGTTGCCTACGGCGGCTGGGCCAAGGACTGGAATCGCATCCGTGCCAGCTACCAAAACCTCCGCGCCACCCCAGTGGCTTCCGAAGGCCTCTTCCTGACCGGTGTGATCTCCATGGTCACGATCATCGGCATGCCCATCGCCATGATCTGCTTCCTCATCATGCACAAACAAATGTGCGACGCCATCAACTCCATGGTGAGTATTCGCAATGCCGCTGCCATGAGCAAACCCGGCTCACTGCCCAGGTTCTACTAAAAAACTGACTCATCCGTAGTTCTTGTCTTTCACGACCTCTCCGCTTATGGCAGACGCTGTTGCCTAACCCGCGATCCCGTTATGCCTACCCAGATTGGACTCATCTCACTTGGCTGTGCCAAGAACCTCATCGATTCCGAAATCATGCTCGGACACCTCCAGGCCGAAGGCATGACCCTCGTGCCCGATCCCGAAATGGCCGACGCGCTCATCATTAACACCTGCTCGTTTATCGATGTCGCCAAGGACGAGTCCGTCGGCACCATTATCGATGCCGTCAACGCCCGCCAGAAAGACCCCGCCCGCGAGAAACAAAAAATCATCGTGGCCGGCTGCCTCTCCCAACGTTTTCAAAAAGATCTCCCCGGCCTCCTTCCCGAAGTCGACGCCTTCATCGGCCTCGACCAAATCACCGACGTCGTCTCAATCGTCCGCAAGGTCCTCGAGCGTGATCACGGAACCGAAGGCTCGCTCGACACCGTCACCGCCAAGTCGCGCTTCATCCCCGACTACACCACGCCCCGATTCCGGCTCACCCCGAATCACATGGCCTACCTCAAGATCGCCGAAGGATGCAACCACACCTGCGCCTTCTGCATCATCCCCAAAATCCGGGGCCAGCACCGCTCCCGCACCCAGGACTCCATCGTCCGCGAAGCCCGGGGCCTCATCGCCCAGGGCGTGAAAGAAATCAACCTCATCTCGCAGGACACCACCTACTTCGGGATGGACAAGTGGCAGGGCCTCGGCAACCGCCCCAACCCCACCTCCGGAGTCGATTCGACCAAAGGCGAATCCCTCGCCTCCCTCCTCAGCGCCCTCAACGAACTCGAGGGCGACTTCTGGATCCGACTCCTCTACACCCATCCGGCCCACTGGTCCGACGAACTCATCAAAACCATCGCCGAGAGTCCCAAGGTCGCCCGCTATGTCGACATCCCGCTTCAGCATATTTCCGACCACATGCTCAAGAAGATGAACCGGAAAACGGATGGCCAATACATCCGCGACCTTCTCCAAAGAATGCGCGACGGCATCCCCGATCTCTCCATCCGCACCACCTTCATCACCGGCTTCCCCGGCGAAACCGAAGCCGACCACGCGGAGCTCCTGGAATTCATCAAGACTTTCAAATTCGAACGCTGCGGCATCTTCCAATACTCCAAGGAAGAAGGAACCCGCGCCTTCAAAATGGACAACCACATCCACCACGCCACCCGCAAAAAGCGTCATCGCGAACTCTCCTCCGCCATCGACGAAGTGGCCAAGGACGTCAACGAGCGCCAGCTCGGGCATGCCAAGCGCGTCCTCGTCGAAGAAGAAGGGATCGCCCGTTCGATGTGGGATGCCCCCGATATCGACGGACGAATTTTCGTCCCCATCGATTCCGAAGTGGGCGAATTCCTCGAGGTCACCATCAAGGACCACCGCGGCTACGATCTCGTCGCCAGCTAACATCACGTCACGTCTTTCAAATCCCGTTCCATCCATTCGATAGAACGGGATTTCCTTTGCTATCGCCCCTCCGATTTCATGAGATGCCATCCTTATGAGATTCCTGATTTTACTTTTTTTGATCGCCGTTGCCACCGCAGCTGAAAAGCGGCCCAACATTCTCTGGCTTACCGGAGAAGACCACGGGCCTCATTTCGGCTGCTACGGAGACACCTACGCGACCACCCCCAACGTCGATGCCTTCGCCCAGCGCTCCCTCCGCTATACCAACGCCTCCTCGAACGCCCCGATCTGCGCCCCCGCCCGCACCTGCATTATCACCGGGATGTATTCCCCGGCCATCGGCGGTCACCACATGCGCTCCGGCGTCGATCTCCCCAATTGGCTTGAACTCCTTCCCGAAACCCTTCGGAAAGCTGGCTACTTCTGCACCAACGCCTCCAAGACCGACTACAATATCAACGGCGATCACAACAAGTATTGGGACGAATGCAGCGGCAAGGCCCACTACAAAAACCGCGCCAAGGGCCAGCCTTTCTTCGCGGTCATGAACCAGACCTGCTCGCACGAATCACAAATTCGCAACGAAAACGAGAACCCGCAGCACGATCCCGCCAAGGCCCCCGTCCCTCCCTATCACCCCGACACTCCCGAAGTTCGCAAGGACTGGGCGCAATATTATGATCGTCTCACCAAACTCGACGACTGGGTGGGCAAGCAGCTCAAAGACCTCGAAAAAGCAGGCCTCGCCGACGACACCATCGTCTTCTTCTATGGCGATCACGGCTCCGGCATGCCCCGCCACAAGCGCTACGTCGGTTGGTCCGGACTCAATGTGCCCATGGTCGTCTATATCCCCGACGCCTTCAAGCACCTCCGCCCCGAAGGCTACCAGACCGGCGGAAAGAGCGACCGTCTCGTCAGCTTCGTCGACCTCGCTCCCACCGTTCTCTCGCTCTGCGGCATCGACAAAAAAGATTACTACCAAGGCCGCGCCTTCCTCGGAGAAAACATCGAGGAAGCCCCCGAGTATTCCTTCGGGTTCGTTGGCCGCGCCGATGAACACCCCGATGAATCACGCAGCGTCTTCGACGGACGCTACCTCTACCTTCACAACTTCGTCCCCTCCCTCCCCCAGCTCAAGGGCCTCACTTATCAGATGGAGACCCGCACCACTTCGCAGTGGAAGGCGCTCTTCGACGCCGGAAAACTAAACGCGGTGCAAGCCGAACCCTGGGCCGCCCCCAAGGCCAAAAACCTCCTCTTCGATCTCAAAAACGATCCCTACGAAATCAAGAACATCCTCGTCGATCACCCCGACATCGCCAAACGCATGGCCGCCGCTCTCGGAGACTACTTCGTGCGCACCGGGGACCTCGGCCTCATCTCCGAAGGGCACCTGCAGCACGCCGTCTCCACCGCAAAAATCACTCCCGCCGATTATGCCAGGAGCACCGAATATCGCGATGCCACCAAAGGGTTCAAAGCCGGCACTTTCACTCCAAGCCACCCGGGTTCGCTCAGCAAAGAAAAACTCCTTAAGGAAGAAACGAACCTGGCCAGCCACCCCGCCTTCTATCAGGCCCTCGTCCTCGACGGACTGATCGATCTCAATCCCGAACCGGAATACCTCGATAAACTCCTCGTTCTTTGTGATCCCAAAAAGAGCGATGTTTACACCGCCCTCAGCGCTTACCAGGCCCTTCGCAAAGCGCCCAAAATGACGCCGGAGCAATACACCCTGCTCAAGAACATCAATACCAAGCCCGCAAAAAGTGCCCCCGCCCGAGTCTCCAGCTACGCCCAGCGCTGCCAGGAACTGCTTCTCAAGGAATTCAAAACCAGGCACTAACAAAGCTGACGGCCCCGAAATCGAGTGTCATGTCTTAATTAATTTCGGAGTCGTTCCTTACCAGCGTCCGCGCGCTCCCGACCGTGCTCCGGTCTTTCTCGATGAATTGGCCAAACAATCGGTCCATCATAGGTGTTTGATCGGCCCGAAGCAACCCTGCGCCAGATTCCTTGCTATTCAGTTGCCAGCCCTCCCGTTGGAAGTAGCTTCGCCCTGTGTTCGAATTTACCTTATTTCGCATTCCGGTCCGGGTGGAGCCCTGGCACTGGCTGATCCTTGGATTGTTAGGCTCCATGTCGGTGGGGCATCGGTTTGATAGCCGGGCCGACATCATCGCCATCCTGATTTTCATGATGGCAGGATTTTTCTCCATCCTCGTCCACGAGATGGGGCATGCCCTGACAGGTCGCCACTTCGGGGCACGCGACACCGAGGTTGTTCTCCATGGAATGGGCGGGGTCGCCATTTTTCCACAAGCCCGCTTCACCCGTCTCCAGAGCTTTCTCACCACCCTGGCAGGACCTGGAATCCAAATCATTCTGGGCGCAATCGCTTTCGTTCTCTTCACCAGGTTCAGCTCTGTCGAGGGCCTGGGCCTTTTCCTTTGGTCGCTCTTTTCCGTCAGTATCTTTTGGGCAATCCTGAACTGCATCCCGGTCTGGCCCCTGGACGGCGGACAAATGCTGGGTGCCGCTCTCGGTGATAAAAAGACGGTCCTCACCCACCAGATCGGAATGATTGTCGCAATTTTAGTCGCCGTCCTCTCGATTAAAGTTTCCACCTTCGCCCCCTTCCTCTTCGGCTACCTCGCCTATCAAAACTATCAGCGTTACAAGGCAATCACCGGTTGGCGTTCCTAACCCGATACCAAAAGCCTCACCCCGGCCAGGACTGCGAAGCCCACGATCATCCACTCGAAGACCCGCTGCGAGATCCAGTGCAGCAGGTGTTTTCCGAGGTAAACCCCGAGGAGAATGACCGGCACGAGCTTCAAATTCAGCAGCAAAGTCTCACCGGTCGTGAAATTGAGTCCCCCCATGAAGGGCAGCTTGATGACATTGATGAGCAGAAAGAAGCGCGCTCCAATCCCAATCAATTCCATCTTAGGCATTCTCTTCGTCAAAAAGTAGAGCTGAAAAACCGGCCCCGCCGCATTGGCAATCATCGTCGCGATTCCCGCAAAGGTTCCTGCCGCCAGTCCAAATCCCTGGGAATGAGCAAGGCGATCAAAAGTTTCCGCTGAAAATTTCCGCACCATCTGAAGAAAGACCATCAGCAAAATGAGACTCCCGATCACGGGTTTCGCCCAGATCTCCGGAAGCCAATCGAGCAGATAATATCCGATCACCAGGCCCACCAAGGCCGGCGGCAGCAGCTTCCACACCGGAGCCCACGAGGCATATCTGCGAAACATGGGATACACACTGACATCCGCCACGATCAACATCGGGAGAAGAATTCCCACCGAGGCCTTTCCATAAAGCTCGGCCATGATGAAGACCGCGATCAACCCCAGCCCGGAAAACCCGGCCTTTCCCAACCCCACACACAGGGCTGCCAGGCACACCAAAAACCATCCGTGCGGCGACTCAATCACCCAGGCGTTGTTTGCCAGATTCCCCCCGGAAACAAGCCGCGTTTCAAGTTGGCGGATTCTCCTCAACTCCGATATATCCCACCACCTCGTGAAACAGCTCCTGCTTCTCCCTTTCCTTTTCGTGCTCTGCCAATGTGGCGCACCCTCGGCTCCCCGCTGTCACACCATCTCACCCAGGGTCAAAACCCCGGCACCGGAACTCCTGACCGAAGCCGCCCAGGCCTGGCAGGAAATGAGCAACAAGCCCTCCCCGCTTGCCCGGACACGCTATAACTCGGCCACCGCACGCTTGTTCGCTAAAATGGAATGCGGAAAAAAAGGCTGGGACCTTCAAGCATCACGCATCGGGACCGTGATCGACCGCAGCCACACTCTCGGAACCGGTCTCAAGCTGGAGGACCTCGACGCCCTCATCCCCGCCGCCAATGTCGATGTCAAAGGCATCGGAACCCGCCATCACGACCCCGGGATCGGAATCCCGCTCGTCGGTTGGAAATCCTCCAACACGATCTCAGACCGCCAGTTTGAATTTGCCCCGCCATCAGGTATTCCCCTCAACCTCACCGCCATCCTCGACTTCTCAAAATCCCCCCCAATCTGGCGTTTCATCTATGGTGGCAAGGTTCCCGGGATCCAGATCGGACGCCGCACCGAGGGCGTAGCCATCGATTGGTCCGCGCCCTCTGCTCTTTATTGGCGCATGAGCGATCTCGATGACCTCAATCTTCTCAAGGTCTTTCTCCCCACCCGCTTTACCGACCAAGCCGGTCTCTTCTTCGCCACGCCCTACACGCCCGGAAAAATCCCCGTCGTCTTTGTCCATGGCCTCAACTCAAGCCCCGGCACCTACAAGACGCTCCACAACGAACTCGTAGGACAAAAGTGGTTCCGCGAAAAATACCAGGCCCTTTTCTTCAGCTACCCCACCGGCATCGCCTGGCCATACAATGCCGCCAAATTTCGCAGGCAATTGAAACGAGCCCAAACCTACGCCGCCTCCAAAGGCCCGCTCAATCACTGGGATCGCATGGTGGTCGTCGGCCACTCCATGGGCGGCGTCATTTCCAAGGCCTCACTCATCGAACCCGGTGATCGCTTTTACCAGGCTTCCTACAGCACACCGATCGAGGAACTCAACGTTTCAACACAAACCCGGGACGCCATCAAACAAGTCCGCCTCTACTCTCCGCTCGACGCCCCCTCCCGCGCCATCTTCATGGCGGCCCCCCTGCAAGGGGCCCCTGCGGCCGACCGCTTCATTTGGCAGGCCATCAGCAGCATTATCCGAATCCCAAAAGTCCTCACCATCGATTTTGCCACCGCAACTCTCTCTGAAATCTCCAACGCAATTCAACAAGGCGGGCAAACCCGTCCTCCGCTCACCTCCATCGGCACCCTCTCACCCAACTACCGGGCCTATTCCGCCCTGAAAAAATCCCCCTTCCGGGATGGTCTCACCTACCACGCCATCATCGGAGACCGGGGCAAAAACAACAGCCCGAACAGCTCCGATGGCATTGTCCCCTATTGGTCATCCCATCTCGATGGCGCGGCCAGCGAGAAAATTGTGCCCGCCGACCACACGCTGACTGCACACCCCGCAACCATCGCGGAGGTCGCCCGTATTCTCCAACTACACCTCATCAGCCAGTGAGACTTGCGGCATCGGGTAGTCGCGATTACAGGAGTCACGTGAGCAAGCTCGATCCATACGCCGTCCGCGCCGATTTCCCCATCCTCGCGCAGACCGTCCACGGGAAACCGCTCGTCTATCTCGATAACGCTGCGACCTCGCAAAAACCCCTCGCCGTCCTCGATTCCTCACGGAATTATTACGAGACACTCAATTCCAATATCCACCGCGGCGTCCACCACCTCGCCCAGGCCGCCACCGCCGCCCACGAGCAAGCCCGCGAAACGGTCGCCCAACACCTCAACGCAAGTCGCCCCGAGGAAATCATTTTCACTTCCGGCACCACCGACTCCATCAACCTCGTCGCTTCCGCCCTCGGCCGATCCAACCTCCTCAAAGCGGGCGACGAAATCATCGTCTCCGGACTTGAGCATCATTCCAACACCGTCCCCTGGCAGATGCTTTGTGAACGACTGGGAATAACTCTCAAGGTGATCCCGGTCCTCGACGACGGCACCTTGGATCTCGACGCCTACCAAGCGCTCCTCAACGAACGGACCAAACTGGTCGCCGTCAACCACGTCTCCAACGCCTTCGGCACTCTCAACGATGTTATTCACATTTGCTCGCAGGCAAAACAAGCGGGCGCCCTGACTCTCATCGATGGAGCCCAATCAATTCCACACTTACCAATTGATCTTCAGTTACTTGATTGTGATTTTTACGCTTTTTCCGGACACAAGGTTTACGGACCCACGGGCATCGGAATTCTTTACGGACGATACGATCTTCTCGTCGAACTCCCCCCCTGGCGGGGCGGCGGCGAGATGATCAAAGAGGTGACCTTCGAGAAAACGACCTACAACGATCCCCCCTTCAAATTCGAAGCCGGAACGCCCAATATCGAAGGCGGCATCGCCCTCGCAGCCGCTTTTGACTATGTGAATAACTTGGGAATGGATCTTATTCACATCCACGAAACCACTCTGATTCAACAGGCTGCCGCGATGCTTTCGGAGTTTGACGAGGTCACGATTTACGGTCCCGACAACCGCGCTGGCTCCCTCTCCTTCAACTTCAAGGGGATTCATCATTACGATCTCGGCACCCTGCTCGACCAAATGGGCTTCGCCCTCCGTACCGGCCACCATTGCTGCCAACCTCTCATGTCCCGCTTCGGGATCACCGGCACCATGAGAGCCTCATTCGCCGCGTATAACACCAGCGAGGAAATTGACGCTCTCGGCACCGCCCTCAAGAAGGCTCTCATGATGCTTCGTTGATTTCTTTGCCTTTCCCGCGATCCTCCGTTATGGAAAGCGCGTGACCATTAGCGAGAAGCAAGAAGAACTCCTGGAAGAACTTGATCTCTTCCAGGATTGGACCGAACGATACGAATACGTCATCGGATTGGGCAAAAAGTTGTCCCCGATGGATGAAGGCCTGCACACCTCCGAACGCCTCATCAAGGGCTGCCAGTCCCAGGTCTGGCTCGATGCCTCCTCACAGGGCGGCAAGATGAACTACCTCGCCGATTCCGACTCCGTCATCACCAAGGGCATGATCGCCCTCTTCGTGCGCGTCCTTGATGGCGAGACGCCCGAGGACGTTCTCACCGCCGACCTTTCCTTCATCGACCGCACCGGCCTCAAAGAGCACCTCGCTCCCACCCGCGCCAACGCCCTCACCCTGATGGCAGCGCAGATGAAAAAAGGCGCGCTCGAAGCAAGCCAAGGCGGGGCATGAAGATCCAAGCGGGAGGATTGAACGTCGATATTCTCCCCGGACGGGCCGCCTTCCTTCCGAAGTCCGGCTGCTTGGTCGTCTCGGACCTCCACCTCGGCAAGTCGGCCACCTTCCGCGCCCGCGGACTTGCCGTGCCCGAAGGAAGCACCCAAGCCGACCTTTTGCGACTCGATGAACTCATCAAAACGACGAACGCCAGGCAACTCGTGATTGCCGGAGATCTCATCCATTCCGCTGATGGCTGGAACGAGACCACCCGGACCGAACTTATCGATTGGCTGGACAAAATCGACCTTCCCACGGTTCTCACCGAAGGAAATCACGATCAACGGTCCCTTCGCGCCATCCAATCTCTCCCGATCACCGTCGTGAGCGAGATCGAAATCGACGGTATCCTGATCACCCACGATCCCGCCAACCTCCGTCCCAACCAAGCGGGAATTGCCGGCCATCTCCACCCCGGCATCCGAATCAAGGAAAGCATGAGACGCTCTCTCAAGATGGCCTGCTTTCATCTCAACAAGATGAACCACCTCGTTCTGCCGGCATTTTCAGAATTTACCGGCACCCAGCCCATCAAACCAAAGAAAGGTGATCGATTTTTTGTGGAGATTCACCAAAAAATCACCGAGTTGCCTGCGGGAACCTTTTAGAGAGAGACCGGCTTCCTGCAAAGATTGTCTCAGGCTTGCTTCTGCTTTGTGGACATCCATATCATCGGTGACCTCTCGCTCAAAGCGGCCCCACGATGGACGACAGACCAATCGTTCCCTCCAACTTTGACCGCCTCATGAAACAGGCCCGAAGGCATTTCCGTCCCTCCGGGCAACAGCCTCGAAGCCCTCGAGCGGGACCGCAAAGGTCAGCACTCCATCCGAATCAATCATCAATGGCGAATCTGTTTCATCTGGAAGGCCGATGGCGACGCCTTCCTGGAACACGACCGCACTGCCGCTACGGGCACCGTCACCCGCGTGATCTCCTTGGAAGACTTCCCAACGGCCGAGGAACTCTCGCAACGCTACCGGGCAGCCAAGGGCTACACTCCCGCCCAGGTCGCCATCACCACCCACCCACGACCCTCGACACCTTCTCCAAAAAATTCGAGACCTTTGCAGACACGCCCAATGCCGTGACGAAGATGCTGGCACCCCAGGCGGGTGCGTGATCCATTGGACCGTCCATCCTTCGCTCAACCACCGGCTACATGCTTTCATCCCTCCGGGATAGGCGTGTCCAATTTGATGCCGGAGGCATCCCAGCCTGTAGCCGGTGGTTGAGCGAGGAACGAGCGACACCACCGGACATAGTCC
>Ga0209390_10003330_pt1 | contig 26263 bp, 8 predicted proteins | sample BON01_FD_187212 | JGI IMG/M metagenome (GOLD analysis project Ga0209390, IMG submission 187212) | Freshwater microbial communities from Lake Bonney liftoff mats and glacier meltwater in Antarctica - BON-01 (SPAdes) (version 2) | ecosystem: Environmental > Aquatic > Freshwater > Ice > Glacier... | reverse complement strand
GAAGCATAGCTTAATTTAGTGACCCACACTACCTTTCAAGAACTTCTCCTCACTCCATGCAACTTCAGTGTGCATGAAATTCTCGGATTTGAAATTTTGAGTTTAGAAAAACACTTTTGCCTCTGAGAAATCTCTGAAATTTTGCTCCGTGTAAAGAGGTTTAGACCCGTACGAACCGGATTTTTCGGAGTGTATGATTTTTCGGATACTTTGGTCAAAAATTTGGCATTCGGGGCGCAGAACATCACAAAAGAGCCAAACTGACACAGCCCAGCCCAACTTCCTTCCCCGTCATTCAGTGATAGAGTACATTGTGTAACAAATGCTGCTGCAAATTGCCTGGCATCTACACTGCCCTTGGGTTTCTGCAACCATTACCCACCTCACTTGCGCCGTGTCTGACTTGCTCCCTCTCCTCCCAGACCTTTCTTCACACTTCTTGCAAATTCCGGGAATCTCCTCGATATTTCGTTCATCCTACAGTGTTTTTTGCGTGTAGGATGCGATAATATTTCAGATTGGAGTATTCTCCGAAAAATCCGGTTTGTAGTAAAGAACGTTTACAACGGGCAAAAGAAACTTGAATGACGATTGGAAAAGAAAGGTCAAAAGTCACGAACAAATCAGCCTTCGCCATGGTGGACCGATTAAGCAAGCAGGGACTGGCAATGTTGCTGGTGGCCTGCTGCTCGGTGGCGCGTGCGCTCGCACCAGAGTGTGACGCATTTGGTGGCCGATCATGCACAAACCATTCTCGAGCTTCGCTGTCACAGGAAATCCGAGTCCTTGCCTCCGGACTCGGAGCCTTGCCGGCAAGGCTAGACGAAGGGGCAGCATCAGCGGGATGGTCCCTGAAGCCGCTGGTGGGCAATGATGTTGTGACAGACGCCATTAGTGCATTGAGCACGGCGCGAATCACACCAAGGCAACAGCTCAACCGACACTGTGCTCGGCGCAGTGCACTCAAGGATGCCAAACCCGTGCAAACATTGATGGCAGTGTCGGGGGTCGCCGGAGAGGCTGCGGTGGGCAGTGACGAAAAAGGACTGTGCATGAGCCCACCGAGAAATGGCACCCTGCCTGCCGTCCAGGCTGGGGCCGTGGGCGATGCATGTCGCTTCGCACCCGCTGAGGAGCGCTGGGGGCCGTCATGCAGTGATCCGTACTTCGGGGGCTCGTTCAGCTGTTGCTTTCACGCGAAGAACGGTACCTGCTCGCTGTGCTCAACTCAAATGCAGTGCGCATCAAAGACAGTTGTGCAGTGTGCTGAAAGGTGAGTCAATTATGGATTCAAACTTGTTTCAATAGGCGAATGTACGCAGTCAGACTGGTGCAGTAGATTTGGATTCATGCTATGTGCAGTACTACCATTTTCTGCCACACTGTGACTTGAGCCTGACTCATGATTAATGCTTGCAGATTTGCAAGCGCATATTATGTAGTCCCGGGAATCCCAGAAAGGACAAATCTTGACGGCTTGAGTGAAACGTATTCCCTTCGCCGCTCCTCATGCGTCAGTGCGGGTGCGACGCTCGACTCGCGAGCAGACTATGTATTCCTCAAGATTCTTGCGCCGGGACTGTCAGCAAATTTTCCGATGGATGCCAAACCAGAACTCTCTATGTACATGTCTGCTGCACTACTTGAGTTGTCAGCAACTATCGACCGGCTGTTTATCGGCAAAGTTGAGACAGGCTCCATGGACTTGCTCATCCGATCTTCGGATGCAACTTGGGCCTTGGCAGTCGATAGCCCGCATATGCTGGGTCTCGTTGCAGAAGCATACACAAAAGGCATGTTACAGCTGGAGCGTGCAGGCGATTTTGGGGGGGGCGCTCTGCTGCCTGCCTTCGATGCGGCGAGCACAGCCTCAGCACATGGCCGGTCATCCGAATTTTTCATGGACCGGGCATTCTGGCATCATCCAGGACTCAAAACGTACGGAAACGTGACAATCAAAATGGTGATATCCAGCACGCGCGAGGGAAGCACGTGCGCCGCACTGTGCGTCAACGATCCCGAGTGCACGACCTTTGCCTTTTCTTTCCTCGAGCGTCTGTGCTTTCTGCTCAGCGATGTGGAGCTCGCTTTGTGCGACCCAGAGATATCGACGTCTTGCAGCGCCAAGAACAACGCGCTTCTTGCTCAAGTTTCCGTCATCTCGCGCTGTAGATACTGTATCTTTTACCAGGAAGATAGCAGTTCGTTATACTGCGCAAGCACATCCAATCGCTGCTCTACCCTTCGTGAATATAACCAGTGCCTTGAGAAAAGTGGCTGCGGCGAATCAGACCAGAATTTTCAGGTGCATTTTGATTGTTGTGTGCGAGCGACGGCTGTGTCTCTTCATGACTCTGTGTTGAAAAAATTATGCATGCTGCTGTTGTTGAGATAGTCAGTCTGTTCGGTGGTCATGATTTATCTGCTGGTACTGGCCCACCTATCGATAACAGTCAACCTTCAGTAAGTATAGCACGCAGCTAGTAGTCAGCCTGACTCGGTTTTCGCTACTGTTTTTGTTGTCATTTATCTCAGATGCCCGACATGTGTCGGCAACAGGGGTGCACAGCAGAGCAGTGTGGCCTAGAGGTGTCAGCCTGTAATGCGACTACCGTTTCGTGTGCACGCGAATATATCAACTGTTCCGCCTCGTCGAGCGATCGTTGCAGCTGCGCCCGTCCTTACATCATGTGCATGAGCGAAGGCGGCTGTATTGACAAAACGAGTGGCGTAGAGCGAGTCAACGTGCATGAAATGTGTATTCGAGATGGATGCTCTCCTGAGCACTGCGACCTTCTAAATCATGAGCTTGAGCTCAAGGCAATCGCTCAGCCCCTCACTCGCATACAAGCTGTAAAGGAGGCACTCAATCCCACGTGTGGCAACACCACGTGCAGCAAGGTTGAACTTGGCACTGGCCACAAGTCGTGCCAGACCACGACCCTGCGTTGCAGCCGAAATTATGCGGATTGTGCTACTCGCATGGCTGACAGCTACAAATGGACGCAACGCTTGATCCGCAGCAGTTACATTGGATCAAAAGAGCCCTATACTGTTGAAAACGACGGACAGACTATTTTTTGGCCTGCGTTGGACGGGTCTGCGGCTGCTCGCCCTCTATCTCCTCTGCCAAAGGGCAAGGTAATGACAACTTTGCTGATGCTCTGATGTATTGACGAAACAATGTATCTTGCTTGCGCATTGTTTTAATCAATTCGTCTCACCTTTCTGGAATCCTATTTCCGTATCTAATTTGTGGTGGCGAAATCGCAGGTGTATTGGGAATATACAATTAGTGGAACGTGTGCGTATGTCGGCCTTGGGACGCAAAGTTACAGCATTTCTTCGTGCCCTGGGCTCGGTGGCCAGAGCTTGGCTATTGGGGACTCTGCATATGGCGCAGAGTTTGCCTACAATGCTTCGACTGATTTGGGCATCGATTTAAAAGTTGAATCAGGTCTCGAGACGCAGTCCATGTGTGTTTGTATATACGCACATGTAAATATGCTCCACGCGTACGGATGTATTTTTCCACGTGATTGACACTGACTCGATCTGTATCTTGTTTTGTTTTATACAGTAATTGGATTTGCTCTGGAGAGTAGCACCGGCTCCTTGTGGATCTCAGTGAATGGAGTTTGGCTTGGAAATGGCGATCCAAACAAGCGTCTCCGAGTTTTTGCTACACTGAAAGAAGGCTTTAGTGATTTGTATCCCGTTGTGGGTGTGCCTACGGCATGTCGCAAGGATGTGCGTGTGACCATACACTCTACATTTGCGTCCCTCACTTACACGGCACCCGAAGGATTCATGCCTCCGGCATCTGATTCATGCACCTGCGCGGCCCTCTTTGCCGACTGTCTCAACTCGCCAGGCTGTTTAAAGCCAGGAGAGAGGTGAATATCTTCCTTTTCTGCTCTGACGTGTCCTCTTATGTTGTCTGCTCTTTCCCCCTCATCTTCGCTCTTGCCATCATTCAAAGATCTTCAAGACCAGATGCTGATTTCCGTATATCTCTGCAGGCAAAAACTCTACAACAAGTGTCTTCAAAGCGGATGCCAGCCCCAAGAATGCGATACCGATTCGTCTCTCTACAAGATGGAGTGCTCCACGGATACCAAGCTCATCTGTGCTCGTAAAAACATGGATTGCATGTTTTCTGGTAGCCCACCTGACTTGTGCAGATGCAACAAACAAATGATGACGTGCTTACAGCGTGGCAAGTGCCAATTGGACGAAGCAAGTATGCAAGAAGTAACGCGTTCCTGTGTTAATAATGGCTGCACCGCTGCTGATTGTGGTCTGTGTGAAGTGAGTTGCAACAGCACGGTGCTGGCGTGCTCCGACACCTATTTTGAATGCCAATTGGCTGCACAGAGCAGAGAAGAGATGTGTGCCTGTGCCGCACATTTTTACCACTGCTCAAAAGATGGCGCATGCGACATTGCCGTGACCGCAAAGACTCACTCTGATATGTGTCTTGCCAAGCAGTGCTCAGCACATGAGTGTGGATTGCGAGATGATCAATCTGTCTGCAATCGCACTGCATTCCAGTGCGCAAACACTTATCTGTCATGCTCATCAAGCTTTTCACGTCAAGATGATCCATGCCAAGTTAGATTCAATACCCTAACACAAGATGTTGCTGCATTCGATGGATTCAATCTGGCGAGAATATGCACGGATCCAAATATGGGCGGTCTGGCAGAGTGTCGGTACATCCCGCACCGTAACAAATGCACCGGGCCAGGACATTGTAATTGTTCAAAACAGTACGTTGACTGCGTTGGTAAACAGTGCCTTGACGCCCCTTCCTTGCAACGGTTTTCGGACGTATGCCGTCAGGATGGCTGCACTGCAGCAGAATGTGGGTCGAATCAACCTTCATGTAATCAGTCTGGGCTACTCTGCGCGACTGAATATATAGAATGCGAGACAGCGCAGAACTATTCCAAGTCGGTGTCCACTGCAACGTCAAGTCTTGGATCTGGGTGTGGGATGCCTGTGTGTGAGAGGAAATTGTTTGTGTGTATGATGCAAAAAAGCTGTCTCTCTGCGAAACAGATTGTCGAAGAAGGCGAAAAGTGTTTACGCAATAACTGCACAGACGAAGAGTGTGGGCTACACGAAAATATAATAGAGGAGCCAATGCTGCCCGATGCACCGCGAGATCTCAAGCTCAAATCGTTGGCCGGTAATAAGCTCTCAGTGACCTGGGCCAACTCCATTCTGGCCAAAATGTGGGTGAAGATAAGCTCTACAAATCGGATCCAAAACTTCAGGATTGTACTCGACAAGGATTGCAGATCGACCCAAGGAGAAGTTTTGGAAACTTCTTGTACCAATTTGACCATAGCTTCGAAAGAGGTGCCGGGTATAATATTTGATGTCACATTCTCTGGCCTCGACGTGGGGGTTATTTATCGACTGTCGATCTTTGCGTATAACCAAGTGGGTTTAGGCCCGGCAACCCGTGAGATGGTCATGCTGACTGGTCCACCTTCTCGGGTAGCGACGTTTGATGCCCGTCGAATTGGACCCATGGCCATTAGACTGGAGTGGAATGCGCCTGCGAATACAATTTCCTTGCAAAATGCCCCTGTCTTGGGATACAATTTGAGCATTCTGCCGAACCCGTCCGGTCCTTTTGTGCGTATTGCTCTTGGACCGGAGACTCGGCAATTTAACATCGAATCGTTTCTAACAGGTAGCTTTGAGTTCTGTGCGAATGAAAGCTCTATCTGCAACTGCATGGGCTCTGTAAGATTTGGTCCGCAGACCGGTGCAACTTGGTCTCCCCTCTTGTCATCAAGTGGGACAGGGATGTTGTGCGCACGAGTCTCGGGATTTCGACTGGATGTCGATACGCACGAGAAGGGAAAGTGCCAGTGCAACACGCAGGCGATTCCTTTGGTGCGTGGACGCAATCTCACTGCCTCTGTGTCTTCTTACAATGCTATCGGAGATTCTGCAGTACGCGATTTGCACATCAAGATCATGGGTCGTCCTTCAGATGTTGTAGATCTCAAGGTTTGCGAATGCAACCCCAGCACATGCCTATGCAACGCCAATGAGGATGAAGGACTCCGCGTTTCTTGGATGCCTCCTGTAGACACTGGATTCGGAAACAATGACATTTCGGCTGCCGTTAGATCGTACGAAGTCACTTTGTCTATTTGCAGCACTTTTGGGGCGCTACCGCCGTGCAATACAACCACAAGGTCGATTGCAGCCGAGACTTGTGCCACGTGTCTTGTCGTGATTGTGCTGGAACCTGCCATTCTTCAAGAAGGACGAATGCACTACATGCGCGTGCAAGCTAAAAATGACGTGGGCCCAGGTTTTTTCGTGGGTTCACCTTCTGTCGCTTCTCCTTTCAAGGTTCACACCTCAATCGTTTTGCCGCAGCACTTTCCCCTGAGGCTGGCAGAATGGAACAACTCCCAATACTTTCCGATAGATGTGCAGGGTGATGGAGTGTTCTTTATCATCGAGAATCTCCCTCGCCGTCCGAATAAATCAGTTTTGCCCATTACTGTGACGCATGGATCATCTGTCTTTAGTGGACATATGACGGTAATAAGTCGGGAGCCCATGCGTGAGGGTGTCAACATGTCTTTGAGTCCGGGAGCCCAAACATGGACCATCCTTTCCTTACACCTTCCAATCCTAAATAAGGGTGCAGGTCTAGCCACTGTTACAATGGACGTACCTTACGACTCCAAGGTTGTGCATGTTAATTTCGACTTGAGCTATTTCGTGTTTAAGAACGCCACGATGGAATTGATGGCACCTACGATTGGCCCAATGGCAGGAGGCACGTTGATGCGTATCGACATTGTGGAGCCAGAAGATGAAGAGTCAAGGCCATATTTTAGCCTGCCCTCGTTCTTCGACGCTGTGGCAAATCCAGGTGGCTTGCAGGTTAGATTCGGCGACTCGTCGTTTGCTGCTCAAGTTACAATCACCCCGACAGCAGAGGGGCAAGTTCAATTGAGTTTGACCACACCCGCCAAGGTCGGATTGAAAGGCCTGGTGCAAGTTGGATTCACATTCAAAGGAATACCCCTGCTGATTGCTCCATCCTATTTCAAGTACGGGAGAGGGTTTATCACATCAATCTTGCCAGCCAATGGACTTACGACAGGAGGAACACAGATCCAAATCCTGCTGCAAGTCCCTGATTTGCAAGTGCAGAGTGTCAGTGTTACGATGGGGGGCCAAATGGTGTCGGTAGACCGGGACCTCTTGATATCTGTAGGTGAAAATAGGTGGGTTATAACCGTCACATCACCTCCACTTCCAGCCGGGTTTGTAATTGTTACGGTGGTATTGAATCCCGGCAGCAGCGATACTCTAACCTTGACTACCTCCAACGTGTATCAGGTGGAAATTCCTCCGCAGCCAATGATCAATGAAGTTTCTATCAAGTTCGATGGGTCTGATCCCGACAACTTGTGGGTGAACAGAGACTCATCTGTGTCGCTTCGTTTTACAGTTCTATACCTTGGGTTTCCCGAGAGCATTCAAGTCAGCTTTGGATCTTGTACGAGCGGTACCGAGGACTGTGTTGGTGACAACATAGTATTTATCAATTTAGGACCCTCGAATGATGTTCGACAGACAAAAACCTCCATAACAGTATCCACACCAAGAGCTCTGAGCGCTCGACGCGTTGCCATTACAGTGGTAGCCACGTTCCGTGGCGGTCTGGTGAAAGTGGTCATTTCCAATACTACGTTTGAATTCAAGGATCTCAGTGTGCCCACTGTACTTGGAGTATATCCGACAGTGGGACGGAAGCTGGGAGGCAACCTTGTGTTTCTTGGTCTGGTATCCAGCTGTGTAGACATCGAGTGCTCGCACAATTCTCTTGCAGTCTCATTTCAAGAGGGTTACGCTGCAGCACAGAGCCAGAGGAAAGTTGGAGTCATCACCTTGCAAACCTGGGAGAACAGAAGATTCGAATCCTTGCAAGATCTCACTTTCCTATCTTGGTACTCCTCTAGAAGTGCTTCTGGGGAAATTGCTGCTCTTGAGGCAGCAGTGCCGCAGTATTTGCGAAACTCTCTGAACGCTGACATCACGTTGGAAAATGCTCTGATTCTGGTGATTGAGACAACAGCGTGGTCCTCGTCAGCTTCAATCATAGGACACATATCTCGGAATGGGCAGGCAATTGCAGACTTTCCGTTTCGGTATTTGCAGGATGTCTCTGGTGTCGTATCGGTGATTAGTGTAATGCCGAGCCGCGTTGCAACGCAAGGAGGAGCTCGTGTTACTGTGATCGTTCAAAATTTCGAAAGAATCATTTACAATACCGAACTCTCCCTTGTGGTTAGCGACAAGACGTACCAAGTGGAAAGCGTCGAGACATCGGGAGATCAGACGAAATTCGTCTTCTGGACTTTGCTTTCAAGCCCGGGGACAAAATCTGCTATGGCATCTTCCTTGTCTCGCCCGGAGCGAGTTGCGATGTTTAAGCTCGAATTTTTCTCTGACAACGAGGCCACTGTACGAAAGTTTCATCCGGAACAACATTACAACACGGGTGGCAGTCGTGTGACAGTATTTCTGGGCAAATTTGGTTCACAGTCATTATTGTTGGATCAAGTGAACGTGGAGATCCAGCAATTGCCCAGACCTTCAATCACAGTATCTCAGACTGACATCAAGATGTCGATGGCGCTGAATGATAATATTGGGAACGTGATTGAACTGTCCTTCCCGGTTTCTGCCGGTGTTGTCGGGCCAGCATCTGTACTTGTTTTCAACACACTAGAAGACAAATTTGCGTCATTTAAGATTAATTATGTTCAAGAGCCCACCGGAACTGCTGTGTTGAAGATGACACCAAGCAGTGGCAGTCTGGTCGGAGGTTTTCCTGTGACATTTGAGCTTACCAACTTTCGGAAGGCATTCGAACTCGCGGACATTTTGGTGAGATTCGGCGGGCTTGAAAATGCAGTGATCTCAACACATTCTCTTGTCTCAACTACTAGTGTCACAATATTTGATATTGTGGTGAACGCTGTCAGTACGGCCGGCAGTGTAATCGTCCAAGTTTCCAATCTTCAAGCTTTGGAAGGCACTCCGATCGCATCAGGAACTTTTACTTTTATCGATCCCACCGTTCCAGTTTTTGAGTATGCAACTCCGCTCATGGCCGATTCTTCTAAAGAATTTTTCATTTCTGTCACTGCATCTGGCTTCAATGACACAACGACCCATACAGCATTTGAAGCCATTGGGCAATCGGAGTCGGGTACAATCCCGTTGACCCTGCAAGTCCTTTCTCTGATTCACACAGCCGGCGAAACATATTTCCGACTCAAATCATCTCTCGTAACGATAACGCAAGAGACGATTTTCAATATTGAAATACGGCTGAAGACGCAAGTGCTCAAGTCTGTAACGTTTCAGCTTACTCTGCTCGCACCAAATACGCCCAGAGTTGTGTCTTTTTCCCCCGTTACTAGTCCTACGGACGGACAGACTCCCATGACCATTACAATCGACAATCTGCCCTCAAGTTTCTTAGCAGAAAACGTGATCATCTACTTCTCAGATTCACTAGTTAGCACTGCAACGTTTGCAAGTTTCGTGCTGCAAGACACTGGCGTTTACGAGGGTATTGTCATCACAACTCTCCCAAGAGTCCTGGCACCGGCAAATTTTCGCCCCAACATAAGTTTAAGTTCTGCAGTTGGCAGCAGCAATCTTACACTAGTGTTTCACCGCAATTTTGTATACTTCTCCCCGGAAAACCCTTTCTTCGTTGATCTTTTTCCAAGAAAGGGTCCAATCAGCGCAAAAACACAGGTAGGCGTCACATTGGGCTTGTTTGCCGGCATGATGTTGGTGACGGACACTTTTGTCGAAGTCAATGGCGTTGAAGCAGAGATTGTGTCCTTCACGCGAACTGACGGCTCCAAGCATCCAAAGGCTATTCAGCAAGTCACCATTATCTTTAGAACACCGTGCTGCGAGGATGACATTGTCGTCGGCAAGGCGAGCATTAAGGTATGGCACAGCGATTTTCCAACCCGGGCCCTCGTGGTACCATCTTCCAGCACATTTGTCTATTTTGATTCCACGCAGCCGTACGTGGAGCAATCGTCAGTCGTCGGAGATTTTGGCACAAGCCAAGTAGCCATGACAGAACCCACAAATGTTCAAATGGTTGTTTTGAATTCACCTTCCGTGATTGGTGTTCAAGTTTCGTTCAACAGCATACTGCTCCTTGTGAAGCTGGCCACCATAAGCGCAGGTCGTGCAAGCATCATCTTTGTTGCTCCTCCGTCAGTCATTCCAGGAGAGCAGCAAGGACTCGTTACATTTGCAAATGCAAAAACGGCCTCGTTTTTTGTCACGTATTATCGCGACGATGACGCAAACATTGTTGAATTGACACCCAGCATCGGCCCGCACGTTGGAGGCACAAATCTCGTAGCCACAATCTCGAACTTTCCCGTCGTTACCGCCACAAACGTTATCGTAATTTTCGGAGACACAGCAGATGGAAAGTTTGGCCTTGAGGTCAAAGTAGTCAGCTCATCTGAAGAGATGACAGTATTGTCCTTCAAGACTCCAGCAGCCTCTGGTGGCAAAAGTGTGATAGTTTCAATAGAACCCACGGGCAACCCAAGCAAGATTGTTACCTTTGCGTTTGTATATTTCTTTGCCACCACCAACTTGGGATCTGTTAGCAAGTACACCGCCTCATCTGCTGGTGGGGACAGGCTCACAGTTGTGATCAACTATTTCCTGGTCGTATCGGGGAGCGCAGCAATTGCTGTGACGATAGGAGAGGGGTTTGCGGATGACCTGGCCATAGCCACAGAAAGCATCGTGTTGTCGTATAGCAACTCCGCACAAACTCAACTCATTGTCACTTTACCCGCCCTCGATCCAGGGTTTCATCAAGTCCGTGTATGTTCAAAGAAAACTAGCTCTGGCAGCAGCATTGTTAGTTTCGAAATTGAAGCCCTTGATGCATTCCTTCCACAAATCTTGGATCCTCTCCCAAATTCTGTGTGTAAGTCGACAGGCCACGTGAGAAAGGTCTTCATCTCCTTGTTGCCTGTTGCCGACACTGCGAGCAGTTTTTCTGTTGTTGCCTGGGATCAGATGGCAACAGGTCTTTTCCTCGAAAGACGCGCCAATAATGTCAGCGTATTATCGTTTACTGTTCCAGCGTCTGCCACAGTGGGCTCGCGAGCCATCACAATCAATCTCAACGGTAAGACTCTTGTGCAGTTTACTATCAGTGTGCAGGATTGCTCACAAACGCAAGTTGTAGTGTCATCAAATCCGCCATCGGTGCCTTCATCTGGAGGAATTAATGTCTTGATGGTCATTCGTAATCTTGTCTACGACAAACATACAGCCCTCAGCATCAGATTTGGTGAAATTTCCGTGGCAGCCGCAGCGTGGCGTGCAGGTGACGTTTTCCACGTTGCATTCCTCATGCCGCCCCTCGAAATAGCTGGACCAGTGACTGGCTCGCTGCGACAAAACAGTGCTGATTTGTTGGTGTTTACACTTCAAGTGGATATGGCATGCGATTACCACACCTTTTGTTCTTTCCGCTCCATGGTGGCCAACGTATTGCGACTTCAGCGCTCTCCGTCTGCAGATTCAATATGTGACGCGTACTACTGCGTTTCTCAGCACGAAATTCCTTTCCCATTCCTGAAATCTGTGAGCCCAACGACCGGTCCTTCAGGCGGTGGCACTGTGGTGAATGCCGTCCTGCAAAATCTTGTGGCTAGCTCTCCTCAGGATTTGCAAGTTACTGTGCAATCAGGCTTACTGCAGGAATTCGCAGAAGTAACTGCCTTTCAAGTGACTGATACTTCAACTACAGGGACAGGAATGGGGTTCTTCGACAACTCAGTCCACGTCAGTTTCATAATGCCACAAGCCCCTACACAGAGTCCTGACGCGCATGTCACGATACGTGCCGTATTTGGTTCCATTGTCCGCCAGATTTCGTTTAGATTTAAGTTTGTGAGACCCATTACAGGGCCTGCTGTAGTGAGTTTCGTGTCCCCAACTGAAATTTACGCTAGCATGAGTTCTGGGGCTCGTGTATATATACAAATCAGAAATGTGCCAGTCTTAACTCGCATCTCCGAAACAAACCAGATCTCAATCAAGGTGGGTAACAACGACGCACAATCTTGCGATTTGATCCAGGCCTCTACCGCTGCAAGTACCAATGTCTTTTTCGTCTTGCCGTCGGGTCTGGCTCTGGGCCAGATCATAATCAAGGCATATTTCAATAGCTTTGGAATAACTCGTGCTGGTGCTTTCTCGGTCACGATCATGGCTAATCCTGCACCTATCATCACCTCCGTCTATCCATACATGGTTGGATCTGCCGATCCCTCAACCTTGTTTTCAATTGGCGTGAACTACCTTCCGATAGGACTCGATGTCACAGACATCACGTCCACCATGATTTCTCCGGAAGGTGTGTCAACAAGCACAGTCACCGCGGGGATACTTTACACAGATATCTCATGCCAGATGCAAGCATGCTCGTCGGCAATGCTGACCATTGAGAGTTTGGGCCCGAATCCCGATGGTAATTTTAGCGGCGGACTTGCGGTGTTGCGCCTCAGCTTACCCAACACCGTGATTCTCAACATGTCTTTCACATACGTTGGAGTCAACACACCCCGGGTGAAGCTTGTGAGTCCTTCCAAGGGTAGCTACGTGACGGCTACAATGATCATGGTCTACGTGAGTAATTTTGCTGCTGTGACAAGTACCAATGAAATAGACCTCCTTGTGGATGGATTTTCAGCCCAAATCAGTGCATTTGATTATCCTTCAGCAGATGTTCTTGCAGTCAATGCAAGTGTCCCAACGACCTCAGGGCCAGGCCTGGTGAACTGTCGCCTATATACTATAGACTCTCTCAATCCAGGAGCTAATTTTCAGTTTCTTTACGTTTCAATGCCTGCAACTGTGACCCCTTTGGATGGCAATAATGTTGATTCTGATCCTGTCACGATAAATTTGAATTGGAACATCATCCAGAATGACTTCCGTGCCATTGTTGTCATGTTTGGCGATGTCAAGGGCACTGTTTTGGAAATTTTGCGTTCCACCCCCTCGGTGACCGAAATCAGTGTAAAACCTCCCTCTCAGATGCCAACTGGAGTCATAGAGGGAACCGTAACTGGTGAGGGCAATACGTATTCGACCTTCTTGTTTGAGTTTTTTGCAGTGCCTACAATCGTCCATGTTTCGCCGCGCACGGCAGCGGTCAATGGCAACGTTCCACCCTGTTCAGCTTGTCTTCGAAATGATGACGGTTCGACCTTGAGCATGTGGATTTCAGGTCTTCCACAAGTCATAGCACTATCTCAACTAGAAGTCAAGTTCGGGCAAATTGTATGTGACGGAACTGAATGCCAAGTTGTCAGTCTGGATACTTTGTTCGACGCTGATTCTTCCCTACTGTACATTACGGTGACTGTACCTTCAGTGCTTGAAGCTGGAGCAGTTACGTTGTCGGTCAGGTACATTGGGTATCAGGGTCCATTACAGGGCCAAGATCCTGCAGTGGCATATCAGCGAGCAACAAAGGCTGCTGTTAGTGCCAATCACTTTTCGTACGTGACTCTTACTCCCTCGGTAGTCCTGGCGCAGTACTGCAAAGTCTGCCACCCTAATGGGCCAACGTGTCTTTCAGCTGGTATGTGTGGAGATTCAACGTTGCCAGAAGCTGCCGCTGTGAATTACCTGGGAGTTGCGCGTATACAGGGTGGCGGGACTTTAAGCATTACCCTGGACAACTACGGGCGAGTTGTGACAGCCCAAGAGATTCTGGTAAGGCTCGGACTGTCGGCTACCCAAGTGCTGCGAGTCACGTCGTCGACGCCCGAGCGAACGGTGGTGGAAGTGATGCCGCTGCCAATAGCAGCAACTGGGGTTGTCGATTCGTTCGTGCGCATCGGCACAGACAAAATTCTGTTCAAGGTTTTAGTCATGGATGATACCATCAGGATAGCATGCAGGGTGGGATGCCAGGGTCCATCTGAAGGTAGTGGAAGCAATATGGATCTGACTGTCGAAAATCTACCAGCGATTGATGACGACAGCATTAATCAGCTTGCCGAAACCATCACAGTCTATTTTGGGCCAGTGATGGCCACTAATGTTGTTGTGACTTACAATCACACCTACGGTACAATTGCCATTTCATTTGACCCTCCACCTGCCTATGATTGCGACGCGTGCTTGTTCGAAGATGGCCAAGCCGTGGTGCCTGTGGTGGTATCAATGGGAGGCAAACTTCTATCCGTCGACACGTACACCTACCATGATGCTCCCAAGGTAGCATCAGTGCGTTTTTCGACAACAGGCAGTCGGATCGTGGTTTCTTTCGACATTTCCACCAATCGTGCTGGATTCCAAGAGGAGTTTAACTGCAGCATGCTGCTTACGTCCGTTCAAGGACTTGGCACAGATGGCCTTTCTTGCACTTGGAAGGGCGATGATGAATTCACAGTATTGCTTGGATTGGGTGCCACAGTGCTGCCTGGAAACAGCATTACAATGAAAAGCAACACTATCAAAAACAAGGCAGGCTTTTCCGCTTTCATTAAGCCTCTTGCAGATCAGATTCAGCTGCCGAAAATGCCGCGCGCACCAGGCCCAGCAATGATTACAGGCGCGCAAGAGGTAGACGTGTGCTCGAGTCTGCGGCTCACTTTTGCAGTTACTTCAGCTCGTGCCCTAGTATACGCATGGAGTTCCACTAATCAGGCGCTCAACAATTTCCTCAAGACGCATTATTTATCTGTGCTTACCTTACCGTCAGCCACCTCGCCGTTTGTATTGCTTTCGAATGTTAACTACGAAATCAGCGTTTTTGCTACAGATTACCTAGGACAGCGCTCGGCAACACTAACACGTACGGTGATTAAGCTTAATCGCGCCGCTCCTCAGATCTCAGTGGTGTCATTTGGCACGTATTACTCGCACGAGGACATCATTTTACGGGGCTCTGCACAGTTTTCGAGCTGCGCCATGAAACAGGAAGCCTTGGTGTTCAAATGGGAGCTTGATCTTTCGGCCTCAGACACACCCGGTGTCAATCCTATGATTCCTGCAAGCGCCATGGCTTCCACAGGCAGTTCGCTGTGGTTTGGCAAGTCGACGTTGCCAACAAACTCGGTGTTTTGGATCAAACTGACTGCGAGCATGGCGTCAGATTTCACCAAGTCGTCTTCTTCAATGGCTCAGATCAGGATCGTTTGCCCCCCACTTGTGGCTATTGTCGATGGTGGGGACGGCATATTCACTTCACACCAAGCGCAGCTGAAGTTGGATGCCTCACATTCGCTCGGTTTTAGGCCGGAGGAGTCTGTGAAATATTCCTGGAAGTGTCACACTCAGCAAGCAAACATTCCCGAGAGTATCATCGGCGAATGCAGAGAAAAACAATCTAACAAACTAATTGTTCTCCCAAACACTCCAGTCGTTCAACTTGCGAGTGAAATACTAGCAGCATCCTCCGTTTTGAGCTATCACTTCAAGCTTACCCTGTCTCTTCCTGGACGAATGCCAGCGTCAAGCACCATGCCTGTTCACGTATCAAATCTCATTTTCCCGACTATTACAATATCTTTTGTCGCACGGTACGATTCGACTGGCGTTGCCAAAGTGAATGATGAAGATCGTATGCTTCTGCAAGGTATTTCAGATGTGTCTTCCACTTCTTTCATGTGGTCGGCTGATAAATTGAGTCAGGCAACTACGGAGGCCACGCCTCTCGGCATGACCAGTGCGCCTCTGGTCATTCTCGCCAACGCTCTGCAGCCAAACACATTAGTGCGGGGAGCGTTGTTCACACTGAATTTAAAAGGGGTTGATGAGAGCGGAGCACAAGGTCAATCCATTCTTTCTATTCTCGTCAACAGCCCCCCGACCTCTGGCAACTGTCAGGCATGCTTGCAGACACTGCAGGCGGGAACAGTTTGCGAGACTTACGGTCGAGCGCTCTTGGATGTTTTTGTGATGAGCTGCCGTCAATGGGTGGATGAGGATCAGCCGGTCTCTTACCAGTTTGGGGTGCACGATGCTGCGGGTCTGACTTGGTTTGAGCCAATGCAGATATCAAGCAAAAGTTTCAGGCTTGCCCAAGGCCAAGTCGCACTGAAAGTTCAAGTCGTCGACAGTCTCGGGGGACGCAGCGAAATAGTATCTGGCACTGTGTTAGTTGGCACTTCAGTCCGCCGCCGTCGCCTCCTTGCATTGTCCCCCGATTCCGACAAGGAAATGTTTGACGACGCAATTGCGAGGGTGAAAAACGAGCTGCAACTGGGCAATGTGGCAAATGTACTTCAGCAATCTATTGCCATTGCCTCAGAGATGGATGCTCGCCCCTTTGACAAAGAACTGTTGAACATAAATCCACAGAAGCGCGCCAATCAGCGCGAGCTTCTGCTTTCCTACGTCGACGATGCCATAGTCACGGCTATTCGTACCATTGCCTTCGCGGAGAATTTGTTTGCTGCAGTAGCAGCTCTGCAGCTGCAACCATGCCAAATAACATCGACCAGTGCTACCACCGCTGTTGAGATAATTGACAGCATAACAGCTCATTTTTTTTTCAAAAATCAGACCACAAGTGAAGATTTTTTTGCAGAGCGCGTTGTCCAGATTATCAGCTCGACTACTGGGGCCCTTGTTGAAGGAGCCTGTAATGATACATCAATTACTCTGTCGAATCCAATTGAGTGGATGACACAAACGAGAGATGCTTTGTTCCACTCCATGAAAAGTACAATGCACAACAAGTTGGTAGGCGAACACCTGAAGCCCTTCAACAAGTTTAATCACACGAAAGTCTATTCTCAACGGGTTGAAGCAGTTTCACTGCCGAACACGTATAACGTAGGTAGTACCTCGTTTACTCTGAACTCTGGACTGTTGAGGGTGGATCCGAGCACATCGATAGACATGATCATCTCGCAAAACAGCATCATTTCGACATTTCTGTCAGGTTCAACGTTGATCTCTGAAGTATTTTCGGCTCTAGTACTAAGTCCTTCCTCAGGTTCCACTGAAGAAGACGCAGTGGACTCCACGATCAACGTCACAATTCCTGTTGATCTCACCAGGGTGAACGAATTCAAGTTGTACTGGAAAATTAAGGTGGTCTGTGGAAAATTTGACAGTGCGTACAAGATGGAGGTCGACAGCAGCTGTAAAACGGTGCTAGTGACAGAATTGCACGTTACTTGCGAATGCAGCAACATCGCTGAATTTGGGTTGATGATTGACCGGTCGATTAACGTATGCGGAGACGGTAATACACGCGGTACGGAGGGTTGTGATGATGGCAATATCGATCCAGGAGATGGATGTGCAGGCGACTGCCGCGTGGAGTCCGGTTGGCATTGCATCCAAATACAGGTGTTGCCGGTTGGCAGTGCGTCTGAATCCAAGTCGAAGTGTTGCGGTCCTTGCCCCCGTGGAACAGCTCGCCCAGTGCCAGCAGGATGTCATGGGGAGGATACCTCGAATGGCATGTGTTCACCTTGCACTGCTGGTACATACAAAAACTTCACGGGCAGCTGGGATTCCAAGTGCCTCAGTTGTCCCGCTGGCTCTTTCTCTGATTCTGGCCAGAATGCTTGTGGCAGCATCACGTCGTGCGGCCCCGGAAAGCAGAGAACCGGCAAGAGTGCTGGCCCGGGAATTCCTCCGCCTTGCAACACGTGCCCAGTGGGCAAGTACAAAGAGACGACAGGCCAATGGAACAGCACGTGCACTGACTTCTCACACTGTGGCATCGGGCTTTTCCGAACTGGTAACACAACTATTAACCCAGGTACTTGCCAGGCCTGCCCGCCTGGCACCTACAAAGATTTTGAGGGCGCGTGGTATGCCCAGTGCAATCCATGTCCAGTAGGATCTACATCTGTAGCTGGTAGCACAGATATTCAGCAGTGCATCTGCCTCGTTGGGTTTGTTGTTGCCGTGGATCATCAGTGCGCGGACTTGAATGAGTGTGTCAACAATTCGCACAACTGCTTCACGCTGGCCAATTGTGCCAATACGATGGGAAGCTTTGTTTGTTCTTGTGCGACAAGCGAGGGATACACAAATGGGGATGGAGATGGTACTAGTTATTGTAATGCAGTATGTGGCGATGGGCTTCAGATGCCACAAGAAAATTGCGACGATGGCAATACAGTTGCCACAGATGGATGCTCTGATCAAAATGGCATAGCGAGTAGCAGCGGTTGTGGAATCGAGGATGGCGCCATCTGCTGGAATGCATCATATCTCTTGACTGGGCTATCGCAGAGTGCTTGCTGCCGAACTTGTGCGCATCAGCAAGAACTCCAAGGATGCTCTGCAAACCAGACTGTCAATCCCAACCCAGGAACTTGCGCAGACTGCAGCAGTGGAACCTTCAAAAATGGCAGAGGCACATGGGATTCTGTTTGCAGAGATCTGGAAGGTTGTCCAGCAGGTGAGTCGACAAATGTGAACACAGGAAATTGCGATCAATGCCCTGTAGGAAAGTATAAGCCCATGGCCGGAACTTGGGAAACGCAATGCACAGTGTGTGCTCTCTATTCCACTACACCAAATCAAGGCAGTACAATCTACTCTGATTGCAAATGCATCAACGGGTTTACGCAAGATACACGATCATCGGTGCCTGCTGACACCATTGTGTGCTTAGACCTTGATGAGTGCACAGGCAGAATAACGGGATCTAACAAGACGCCTCCTATCGCCATTGCGTATGATTGTCCTGAAAACTCGTACTGCAACAATACTGTGGGTAGCTACACGTGCCCCTGTGACAGTGGTTACGAGAATCGTGATAATGACCTTGACCTTTGTATTGCTGTGGACTGCGGTGATGGGCATTTAAGTTCGCCTGCAGAAAAATGTGATGACGGCAACAAGTTGTCTTTAGATGGATGCAGTAGCGCATGCACTGTGGAAGTGAACTTCTACTGCCCTGAGGCTGGCAGTGCATGCTGTGGGCCATGTCCAATGGGTTCATACCGGCAAAGTGCTGTGTGTCCGGTGGGCACTGATACAAATAATTGTGTGGGATGCCCAGCAGGAACCTATGGAGATGTCGTCGGTGACTGGGCTTTGAATCTTGCAAATTGCAAGCAGTGTCATCCCGGTAAATTCTCCATTGGCGCTGCTGAAGGAACTCCCAAGTGCGACTCTTGTGCCAGTGGCACGTACTCGTCATCAGGAGCATCCTCCTGCGAGGTTTGCGCGGCTGGCAAGCATTCTAATGAAGATCGCAATGGTTGTACTGCTTGCGAGGTAGGTAAAGTGTCAGATAAGGGGCAAGGTGAGTGTGGACCTATGCAGCCCTGCAATGCTGGCTCCGAACGACAGCGCGACGAAAACACTGGCGAAGTGGACCTTCCGATCGATGGAGTACCTCCAGCTTGCGTTCCCTGTGAAGCTGGAAAAAATAAGTTTTCTGCAGGTGACTGGAATTCAATGTGTGAAGATTGTTCTTCAGGCTCATATGCACTCGGCGGCGCTGTTAGCTGCACTCCCTTCACCATTTGCGCTGCAGGATTCGAGCTCCAAAATATGTCGGTGGTTTTTGATGGCACGTGTGTTGCATGCATGATCGGCGAGTACAAAGAGAACGACATAAATAGCAAGTGGGATGACCTGTGCCAAAGCATCCCAATCTGCTCGATTGGAAGGTTTCGCCAGGACCACAGCACGTCAAGCCTCGGCAGCTGCAAATCCTGTCCTCTTCATACATACAAAGACGTTGAAGGCGAATACGATTCCGTGTGCACGTCTTGTCCCGTGCATTCTTTCACATCTAATGAGGGCAGCAACGACGAGAGCGATTGTGTGTGCGGTTCTGGATGGTTGGCCAACGAGGCTACTACTCAGGACCCCTACTGCGTAAACGAAGACGAATGCGAGACCGGCTCACACAATTGCCATCAATTTGCTGCATGCTCTGACACGGAAGGCAGTTTCACGTGTGTCTGCAACAAATTTGGATACCATGGAAATGGCATCACATGTCCTCCTATCTGTGGTGATGGATGGACAATGCCTGAGGAAGAGTGCGATGACAACAATACCAACACCTTGGACGGATGCTCTGCATCATGTGCCATTGAACCAGGTGCCATTTGTTGGCAGCTTGGAAGTGCACGGAATTCTTCGAGTTCTTGCTGTCGCACCTGTCCAGCAGGAAACGTTCTGTCAGACTGCAAGAAGGATGCTGTCGTAGACCTCAACATAGGAGTTTGCACGGAATGTGCCTATGGTAAGTACAAAGAAGAGCGATCCAATTGGGATTCGGTTTGTGTTGATTTGCAGGCATGCCCACTGGGACAGTACCGTGTCGACGAATCGAAATCGTTGCCTGGACGGTGTAATGATTGCGGTTTTGGTGAATACAAGGATGTAGTAGGAAACTGGAGCACTCAGTGCTCTTCTTGCCCGCAATACTCCAATACTTCTGGAGCAGGCAGCACCAGCTTGGACACTTGCATATGCGAAGTGGGATGGGAGGAAGAATACTTGAGCGATGCTTCTTTCTTTGTCTGTAACGATGTGGATGAATGCACCTCCACTGTCCCGGCTACTAGAGAAGAGTCGATCCAGACTCATAACTGCCACAAGTACGCAGAGTGTAACAACACGCAGGGCAGTTTTCTCTGCGCATGTGTTACCGAGGGCTACCAAGCCGATCCAGACCAGCCAGATGGTAGCCAGTGTGTCCCAATCTGTGGCGACGGATTGGTGATGCCTGAGGAGGACTGCGATCTGGAGTATGCCGGATATGCACAAGGATGTACTGTAGATTGCATGTGCGATGTTGGCTGGGTCAAGTCTCCAGCAGATATCTCTGGGTCCGGAAGCTTCTGCCAGGACTTGAACGAATGCGTTGACGATGGCCACAACTGTATTCCCAATGCCGATTGCACAAACACTGAAGGCAGCTTCACATGTGCATGTCAACCTGGATTTGAGGATAGGTCAACGGCCCAGGATGCAACAGTGTGTGCTGATGTCGAATGCGGCGACGGCATGCGCACTCAGAAAGAGGCATGCGATGATGGCAACAAGGTTTCGGGCGATGGATGTGATAATCAATGCAAAATCGAAGCGAATTTTGCTTGCGAAGGAGGCTCAATCTCTTCCGCCGATTCGTGCTCGTGTTTGCCAGACTTTTATTCCCCCACTGCACCTGGCGCCACGAAATGCTCACGCTTCTGTCAGCCCGGCCCTACGTGCAATTCAAATGGAACGTGCCACCCTACTGCTGGATACTGTGAGTGCAATGCCAATCATTTTGAGAGTGATTGTTCAATCCTGTTGACACCACTCGAATTTGTAAGCAAAACAGTGCAAGCAGGCGAAGAGGCTTCGATCATATTGTCCAATGTCTTTTTATTCATACCTACCGGGGCATTGACAGAGGATGTGACAATTGGAGCTGGTCTATTTGATTCTCAAGATCTGCCCTCATCAATGCAGCGTCGTGCCGCTCAGAGTCAGGGTATCACGTTACATTCGGCCATCGTAGACTTTAAGCCAGACGGGCTACAATTTTCAAAGGAGGCGACTCTTAGAATGAATGCAAGTTCTACTGGTCCAAATCTGAGGATAGGCACTTTCGATCCGGAAACTTCAAGCTGGAATCTGCTTGAGTCCAGTTCCGCAGCAACATCGGGCCTGGTCACGGCGTCTCTCAGTCATTTCTCTTTATATGCGGTAATTAATGTGCCAATACCTGACATCACGACCACTCCTCTTCCGCTTGTGTCGGTATCTTCAACGCCTGAGCCAGGTGGTCCACCCATAATATTGCCTGATCCTGACGACTTGAAGCCTGATGCATCAAGGGAAAATTACATCATTTTAATTGTGATACTAGTCACTGCCTTCATCATTGCCATCACAGGAGCAGCCCTGCTGATCCGCCACATGCGCACGACTCCAGACAAATCCAAACTCATTTTCGACGACTTCTTTACCGAGCCCATCCCTGGGCTGCAGGAAAGTGCAGAAGATGATGAAGCAACGCCTGACTGGGGTTTATGTCAAGACTGTCAGAAGCCGGTACGACTCACGTGGGCTCGGTGCCCGAGTTGCCGATGCGACGTTCCGCCGCAAGTACGTGTATCCAAGAAGCTCTACACGGATGCAGGCTTCGACACTCCTGTGCTGTTGCACTCCTTGGACGAAGATGACTTGGAGGACTTGTTGCCGCCCATGGCTGAGACGACTGCAGAATGCATGCCTCGTTTCTTCCGCTCGGCTCCGGGATCAATAGCCGTGGCCACACGTAAGTCAGCCTTGAAAGTGCAAAAGGATGTTTTCAGAGAGGAAGAGTTGGACGAGGAAGAGCATCCACTTGTATCAGAATTCTCGGTAGAATGCCATTCTTGCCAGGCCCCAATGAAGCCCGCATGGGAGCGGTGTCCTCTCTGTAAGGCTCCAGCGCAAACAGGCCAGAAAGCTGCTGATGTAGACGAAGACGATGAATGGGATATTGCTGGCCTGAACGCAGACGACGTAGAATTCGAGCTGCAGGCAGACACTGGTCGGTCAGGCAGCTACCTTAGCCCTGATGGTGTGTCGAATGCACTCTTTTCTGGGGAATCTTTGTTCGGTAAGCAGATTACGACTTCAGGAGACTTTGGTGCTGAAGATCTAGTGCCCGAAGACAAAGCAGTGGAAGCAGCGGACGTAGGTTTAGACCTGGATGCCATGGCCTCACAGCATGAGGCTTCAGACGACCAATCTGTTGCTTCAAGATTTGTCAGCACGGTGGCCCAAAATCAGACACAAGCCCCGGCGCCTGTAGATGGCACTTTCGGCGGGGTTGTATCAGACGCTATATCAGCAGTATGGTCTGGGTTAGATGCCTTATCTGACTCTTTCTCTCCCACTACGACGCCAGCGCAGCCTTCATCGAAGACAGCACCAGCAGCAGTTGCCGCTGAAAAGGCAGCGCAACTCGACGCAAATGCTCTTAGTACCTTGAACCAATGGTTAAATGGAATGTCGAGTTCCGAGTCACACGATGTTCGTTCTGAAACGGGCACAATGGCTACTTTCGCCACCGGTTTAGGTACGGTGGATGCAATGCAGGAGCAATTTGATGGCCAGTCTCAATATGGCCTTGAATCCATCGAGGTCGCCTCAGGACCTGTGCAAGCCGACGCGTTGGGGCTCGGACTCGATGGATTTTCTGCAACGGGTCTTGAAAGTACAGCAGCACGTTTTGATAGCTTAGTTAGCAACGGCTCGAGTACTTCCCAGTTTGGTCCAATGGCAAGCCCAGAGTACAATAACTTTGCCCCTGCCCTGGAAGGACTGGCCGAGGAAGATGAGACGGCACCGATGGCTGCTGAAGAACAGTTGGGACTCTATCTCGATGGGATGGCGTCGGGCGTGATTGGCGGGCCCTCGATCTTTAGTGGCGATGCATCCGTGGTTGGTGGAGATGGAATATCCATTGCCATGTCCAACTATACCGTTGACCATGCAGCTCCGCTGCCAGTGACGGGTCCAACAACAGCTTCATCAGTAGACGCGGCTGAAATTGGCCTTGAGTTAGACGGTATGACTACTCAACCTTTGTCTGATTCTACACGCCCAATTCTTGGTCTTCAAGATACCATGAGCTCTCCTGGGCAGACGTGGGAAGAAGAGCGAGCTTTAGCAGCAGGTGCACTGCCAGAATCAGCGCTCTCTAGTGTCGATTTCTATGCTCCCTCCTCAATTGGATCTGATGGATGGGGAGCACCCGTAACTGCGCTGGCCACCGGGTTGAAAAGCATCGATGAACGACGGGCTACCGCAGACGGTATCGAAGCGGCAGCCTTGGGTATTAACCTTGACGGGATGGATTCGTCTACGCTAAAAACAGAGATTGAGCGCCGTCACGACGCAGAGGCAGCCCTCGGCAGATTTGTAGATGGGTTTGATGCCAATGCTTCTGTGGCTTCGGGATCTCAGATGAGCCAATTCGATGCCATGTCGAGCGTTGCAAGTGTGGACTCTCGAACTCTTGACCGTGTTGCTGAGGAACCATGGGCGTTAGATGACAACCGATCTGTCAGCGCAGGCAGTGTTTTCAGTGCAGCAGGCCCTAGCAACGAGGTTGTGGATGCGGCACAAGTGGGTATCCAGCTTGATGGTCTCGCAACCACTTCCACCCTCCTGCCTGCAATGGGCATGGAATCTTCCTCGGTACCCTCGATCGAAGGAGGACTGGAATCTGTCGAGTCCACATTTGCCCCTATAGAGGGCCTGGATGGTCTACCGTCAATCAGTCAGGTTGGAGACGATGCAGTACCAAACATGCAAATCGATGCGATGGCATCAGGAGTCTCGCGCCTAGCACCCTCTGCAACGAAGCCGTGACATCGCGAGTATCTCCAACAGAAAGGGGTCTCAATCCGGTGGCAGAAGAAGCGGCAGAGCCAGCTGGAATCGGAGAGCGAGCCAGTTCATCAGCATCCCAATTGATTGCACGCTTCAATCAGGGAAAACTCCCTAGATCAGACATTCAATTAAAACAAGATGACTGCAGACCCTCTCTTTATTCGTGCTCACGTTATGAATACTTGTTCGGTTCACCTAGGTTTGTTCTCTAAATCTGTATGCAACAGTTTATCAATAAATAATTCATTAATCTGACTTCAAAATCGCAGAAATTCCAGCGATGCTTCATCCATCGACCACTTGATCGTAAGAGAGTTCGTGAGCAGATTGCCTTTTACCGCGCAACACACCTATGAAACCCAACACTCACCTTTCAAAAGTTGACAGTGACCCAAACCCCAACCCTGACTTCCACCGTCGCTATCGTGGCATTGTCGGCAGCCTTGGTCAATTTGTCACTACGACTCGCCCCGACTCTGATTTGGCTTGGTCCTATTCTGAACTCAGCAAATATGTCCAGTTTCCTGGCATCGCACTCATGGAGGCGGCTGAACACGTTCTACAATATTTGCGTGACACTTGGTGTGGGAACGGATTTGACCGGTAAGCTATCGAAGCATATTTATGCTCCGGACCTAGGTCCGCATGTACCAAGATAGGTACTTTCGGACCTAGGTCCGGAGCATAAACATGCTTCGATAGCTTACCGGTAGCTAGGTACATTCGGACCGTACCTAGCTAAGTACACTCGCCGCTCACATACTGGCTACATCCTTATGATGAATGGCGGACCTATCTCTTGGAAAAGTCGCTGTCAAGACAATATCTCTTTGTCTACCTCCGATGCTGAATTCTTTACCGCCAGCCAAGCCGGGAAAGAGGCTCTTTATCCTCGTCAGACCCTGAAAGATTTTGGCTGTTAGCAACAGAATGCAACTGAAATCTATGACGATAATCTGGCCTGTGTTGCTAAGAGTGGAAATCCAGTTTGTTGAAAACAATTGCGTCACATTGACATCCGCTGCTAGGCGAGAGTACTTGAATTACTCCCATTACTTGAAAAACAAAGGAAATTCCATCGGCTTTCAAAATCTTTTCAAAACCAAGGCCTCATAAACACAGTCTGGCGACCGGAATTTCCACTAGCTTTGCCTACCCTAAGTTTTGGCAGCAGAGGTAATGCATATATGCGCATATGCGTACACGAAGTAGGACGCACACAATCACGACAGACAGACACATACACAGACAGACACAGACATGCACACTGTGTTTACAAATTCTCATGTGCGTGCGTGGGCGTGCCCGTGTATTTGATCGATATCATACTTTATATAGATCACGGTACGACACACATACAAGCACACCTGACTTTTAAAATGTGTGTATAGTCGATATATTTGTTCGATCTGCACAGCCACATGTCCATGTCCAGTCCGGCTGTGTACAAGTGTGATAGCGCCCTCACGTGCTCAAACGTGTCAAAGCTGATTGATCTATCAGAGTTATTTTCATATTCGCGCGGAGGCTCATCTTATCAACTTGAAAAAAAACAGAAAAACTGCTCGCACAAAAGCTTTCACTGACTCAAGGGGGCAAAAAAAAAGTTGACACAACAAAACCCAATATCGGCTTGGGTTGTTACGGCCTCCTTCTCCCATTCTCTTTCTCAACAGCCTTCCCCCCCTACACGATATCCATGTATCAATTTTCATCTCTCGAATTGCGTTCATCCACCCACTCATCGAGAGCGCGCATAGCTAACAGGATGAGCCCTTCAGATTTCTTGCTTGCGTATGTGACGCTTGTAGAGCGC
>Ga0209390_10003327_pt1 | contig 26280 bp, 15 predicted proteins | sample BON01_FD_187212 | JGI IMG/M metagenome (GOLD analysis project Ga0209390, IMG submission 187212) | Freshwater microbial communities from Lake Bonney liftoff mats and glacier meltwater in Antarctica - BON-01 (SPAdes) (version 2) | ecosystem: Environmental > Aquatic > Freshwater > Ice > Glacier... | reverse complement strand
TAGCTCTTTTATTTTTTGGTGCGTTGGCTTTTTGCGGTGGGAAAAAATGAAAGTGCTGTTTGCGCGGTGGCGTTTTTCAGACGGATTTTTTATGTAGTTCGGATTTTTTTTAAGCTTGTGGGTAACGGTTAGTATATGAAAAGTAGGCGATTACGAAGCACGAAACTTTCGAATAAGCACAAAGTTTGATACGAGCCAAAAACCTTGAATCTATTACTGTTTCGCCTATTTTTTATATACATTGTTACCTGCTGGCTTTATTTTTTCGTCCGTCTGTTAGCGTTGGCAAAACATACTCTTTTGCAATTTTTGGCTTTAGCGTTGGCTGGTGCGAATTGCAAATGTGTATGGCTTTAAGCTCTGGCGTCAATTACTGTCATTAAATTTCTATGATATGCTAAATATTCTTTTCTTTTTTCGTTCAAAATTGTGTCTTCGAGTTTATAGTCCTTCCAAAAATCTTTTACATCTTCGGAAATTCTATTCGAGAACAACATAGTTCCATCATCAGTAAACGAAATGTATTTTAAATCGAAAAGAGAATCGATTGTGCGACTTAATAATAAGCCATTGTTTGGGTCGTAAGCTTCAATGTCGTCAGATTCTATGAATGGTTTAATATGACTTGCAATTAACACAGGATATGATAAATGTTCCAAAACACACATTGGGTTGCCATATATCTCCTCACATTCTTCTTGCAATTGATTTTTGTACAATCTATGTAGATATGGGTCTCTCCGTTTTGTAATTGCTTTTAAATCTTCTCCAAAAATTTGTTCTGCATCTTCTTTAAAATACAGGTCTTCTCCGACAAAAACCAAATCGTCTAATTTGCCCAAAAGATTGTATAGATAAGCTATTTGATTATACTTTCTTTTAATAAACCCGATATCGTTTGCATCTTTTACATATTCTTGAAGTTCAAATTCAGTTATGAAAGAATTTGGATAAGCTTCAATATCAACAAGCATCAAAGCAATGATTTCCTCTTTAGATAACTTTCCTTTTTCAATTAGGGTTTGGATAAGAAAATTTATCTGTTTTATTGAAGATTCATTGTTTACAGCTCTGTTGAAACTTGAATTTGAATATACAATTTTAGATAAAAGAGTTTCTCTTTTTTTATTAGTTTTCGCTTCAACATATTCTTTTGCTTGAGGATGATACGAAACTAAAAATGAGTTAACAAAACCCATCTTAACCAATTGATTAATAGATTTTCGAATCGAAATATGGTTAATTGGATTTACTTTATAAATCTCGTCTTGAAGTCTTGAATACTTTGTCTCTGAATATTCTTCTGTTTGATAATCATCAATAAATTTGATGCAAACAGCCAGAGTATCTAAAAATTTTTGACCATTGTAATCGGTAAAAGCATTGGTTAATTTCCAATACTCTTCATAATTCTGCTGTGGCATAAGCTTTTTTAATATTTTTTTGAGGTAGTTCATTCTTTATGATGAATAAATATTCTTTGTTTTTTTCTTTCTTTTCTTTTCCTGTTATTTTATAAACGTGTTTTCTTTCAATGACTTGAACATTATCTGAATACTTACTTAATAAATATAAAAGTTCATCTTTGGAAGGATAAGATGAGTTATTATAACTTAAATACCAGTATTTGAAATTCGATAATCTTGAAAATAATTTATCAAAAAGTTCGACTGCATTATTTTTATTTATGAAGTTATTTTCGAATGGCTCTGTTTTTCTAGACGTAATAAAATCATCTATTAAACCATAAAATCCAAAATAATTATTCATTGTACCAGTATATGGTGGGTCTAAATAAATAATATCTGCTTTGACTGTATCTAACAAATTAAAAACATCGTCATTGTATGCTTTGTTTTCCTTTCTGTTATTAAATACAGCGTGATTATACTCATCTAAATTTTTAAGAAAATGAAATTTGAAAGATTGATTGTGATAAGCTCTTCTTCGTTTGTATTTTTCATAGCTGTATTCCTCATCTCTTAATTGAACTATCTTATCCCAATTAAGGTTAAAGCGAGAATAAGGCATTTTTCTAATCATAGCTCTTCTTATTAGCGAAAAAGCCAATGATTTTTTTTCTTCTGAATCTAACTTTTCTATATTCTTTCTGTACAAATCAAGTTCTTTACATTCTTCTGGGAAAAAATAAACTTCTGAATAATTATTGAACATAAAACCCTCAAATGGTTTACCTGAAAATATTAAATCAATATCTTCTTTGTTAAGAAGCGATTCGTTGTTTTTAATTAATGCGTTGGCAATATGATAGTTTATTTCTAAAATGTCATTTGTGTACACTTCTAAACCTCGAAATTTAGCTTCGTAGCTTAAAGAGCAACCTCCAGAAAAAGCATCAAAAAGCGTTTCTGCATCTTGTGGAAATTGGTCGCAAATCCATTTTGCGATTTTTTCTTTGTTGCCAATATAATTGACTTTAGGATATTTAAACATTTCCGTTCATTTTGATAATTACTTTTGCAATTGCTTCTGCCATTTTTGGTGGAACCGAATTTCCTACTTGTTGTTGTTGAGATATTCTATTTCCTTTGAATATAAAATCATCAGGAAATGATTGCAACTTTGCAAGTTCTCGAACTGTTAAAGCTCTATTCTGTTCGTAATGAAAAATTTTACGCATATCACCAGTTACGCAAACAGAAGGTTTGTCACTTGCATATTTAATGTACTTTCTAACATCACCTGTTTTTGGTCTAATTTTAACAGGAATTTCGTTTCTGTCTCCACCATCAGAAACATAACTCATTTTGGTTAACATTTGTTCTGAATGCGACATTGCAATATGGTTAGGAATCGAAGATTCCTCACCAGATTTTAATTTTGGATATTTTGACAATGCTTCTTTTACAGAAACATATTTTTCTATTTCTTTTTGTGGAAATTCAATCTTTTGATTTTTTGCCGAGCCAATAAAAATCACTCTTTTTCTAACTTGTGGAACACCATAATCTGCTGAATTTAAAATCTTACAATCTACTTTGTAACCAAGTTTTTCAAAATCCTTTATTATTTCCGTTCTTGTTTCCCCTTTGTTGTGATTATATAATCGTGCAACATTCTCCATTACGAAGAATTTCGGTTTTATAACTTTTACAACTCTAACAAATTCTTTAAACAACTTATTTCTTGGGTCGTCAACAAATTTTCTGCCTATATTTCCAGCGATACTGAATCCTTGACAAGGTGGGCCACCAATTACAACATCTATTTCGTCAAATTCTTTGAGATATTTTATTTCAGAGTCAGATAATGCACAAATATCCTTTTCAACAAGTTGATGATTTGAAAAATTGTGTTTATAAGTTTCGCAAAAACTTGGCTCAATATCAATAGAAAAAACATTTTGAAAACCTTTGTTGTCAAAACCTAAAGAGAAACCACCAGCTCCAGAAAATAAGTCTATATATTTTAGTGTAGTGTTCATAAATCTAATTCCGCTTGTTTAACATTGGTATTCTTCAAATAGTTTGCAGTATCTTCAGCTACTGAAAAAATAGAATCCGAACATTTGTATTTAAATGCTTCTCTTGCAAATTTATCAGCGAAGAATAAATCCGTTATTTTTTGTAATTCGAATTCGAATAAGTTCGAGAGTGGTTTTAGTTTGGATTTACTGAACTTTTGAGTTCCATTTTCAATTCGGCTAATTGCACTTGAATTGATTCCGATTTTCGCTCCAAATTCAGTTTGTGTCCATTCTCGTTTTTCTCTTTCCGTTTTAATGAAATGTCCGAAACTTGCCATATTTACAGTTTTATCAAAAAAGGATTTGACCTATTTTTAGCAAATGTAATGATTATTTGCGATTTTTGTATCAAGTTCGTAGATTTTTTTTGCGGTGGAAAAAAACAGCTCTTTTATTTTTTTGAGCTTTGGCTTTTCGCGTTGGCAAAAAAATAAATGTGCTGTTTGAGCGTTGGCTTTTTTTTCAGCTTGCAGGTAACGGTTAGTATAAGAATAGTAGCGGATTAAAAGCACTAACCTTTCAATTTATCACTAAACATAAACAAATATACAAACTTTGTTTATAGCACAAAACCCGCTATTATTTTTATACATTGTTACCAACTGGCACTCTTCTTTTCATACTGCTGATAGCGTTGGCAAAGACATACTCTTTTGCAATTTTTGGCTTTAGCATTGGTTGGTGCGAATTGCAAATGTGTATGGCTTAGGTGTGGACTATTGTCCGTTGCACAGAAGTCAACTTATTCTGAACTTTGCAATTATGGATATTAAAAAGAAATTTGGCGAAAAAGTAAAACTTCTCCGTCAAGAAAAAGGACTTTCCCAAGAAAAATTTGCTCATCTAGCTGATATTGATAGAACATATATTTCAAGTATTGAAAAAGGAGAACGAAATGTTTCTATTGTAGTTGTAGAAAGAATTGCAAAAGCACTTTCAGTTAAAATCGCAACACTTTTTGATGATTAATATTTGCGTTCATATAAAGAAATTAATTAAAATGGCTAAAGAAAAAATTATAGTTGATAGTAAAAGAACTTGGAATATAAAGTTTTTAAAATACACGGAATTCATTGTAAAACACCAAAATTATAAAGGTTTATATTTTGAAAGAGGGAATGATGGAAATGTCAAATGGGTTATTACTGGGAAATCTGAAAATGGTAAAAAAAGAAGAGAATGGTGGGATAAGCAATGTATTACTCATAAAATTAAAATTGAAGCTGGTTGTTATGCAAAGATTGCTTTAAGAATTCACCCTACTAAACTACATACTTGTCAAATTTGTGGAACAGAATTAAGTATAGAATATGTTTATCCTAATAAAAGAACATTAAAATCAATTGAGAAGATTTTTACTAAAACATTTGAGCCATTCAAAAAAGATGTTTTTGAAATAATTGTTGAGTTAGTTAAATCAAATAATGATGTTGAAAAAATAAAGTCAATTTTTAATATTGACAAAACTAAAAGATTGTCTAAGAAGCAACTTGAAGAATATATACGTCTAAATATTGTTGATACTTTCTCTAAAGGTTTATTATCTCCTGGAGTTATGAGCAATTCTCCTGATAGATTTGATGGTTATCATTCAGATGGAGCTTGTTGTCGCCATAAAAGTGATAAAGGACGACACAAATCAAATCTTCAAAGATATGGGCAAGATAGGAGAGTTTATGAAAATTGGGCTGATGGAAACTGGAAAATGGCTGATAGGTTAATGTCTGAATTTAGAAAAAGTGGCGTAAGTGCTGATCATATTGGTCCGATTTCTTTAGGTTTTTGTCATAGACCAAAATTCCACCCTTTAACCAAAGAAGAGAATTCTGCAAAAAATAACAGAATGAGTTTAGAAGATGTAAAAGTATTAATACAAGATGAAAAGACTGAACAAATAGTGTCTTGGCATTCACAATATATTTGGGATAAATTAAAAAACAAAGTTAAAACTGACAAAGACGCTATAAAGTTAAGTGACTTGATGCGAAAAAATTTGCATCACGTTCTTATTGTTTTTTCTATGATTGATGAAAAAGGATTTAGAACTTTTCTTGTAGATTACTTGAATCCAGAATATTCTTATTTTGATTATACATTTGAAGGATTTGATTTGAAAACAGGGAATTATGAAAAAGTAATTTCAAAAAAATTGACTGGGAAAAATCAAGTAAATAATACAGAAAGATATTATAGAGTTGCTTTTGAGAAATTACAAGAATATAAAGAAATCGAAAACCGAAAGGTTAATATATGGTCTGATAAAAATGTTGATAATGAAATAAAAAAGCTATTTACTTTTTTAGAAATAAATAGCTTAAATGAAGCTAAAAAACAACTGAATATTACATTAGAATTATTAGCAAAAATATCAAGTCAAAACTGGTAGTTTTACTAAGCATTTTTTGTAAAATGTTTTAAAATCTATTTTGTTCATCATTAATTCTTCATAAGGAGAAGTTGATTTGTAGTTACATTCAATTTCAATTTCTCCCGAATTTGTTTCTATTTTTGGCAAACCTCCGATTGCTTCTCCAACTGTAATTGGATATGGTAAATTTTCATCTGTTCTTGAAAATAATATTTTAGGAGATTTTATTTCTGTTTCAATTAAAGAACCGACAATAAAAACACGTTTTCTTTTTTGTGGAACTCCAAATTCTTCTGCATTTAACTTAAACGGAGCATTTACGTTATAACCGACCGCTTTAAATGAAGCAACAATTTCTTTAAATGCTTCTCCTTTTCGCATTGTTAAAATTCCGGGAACATTCTCCATTATAAAAATCTCTGGTTTTATAGCGTCTACAATTTCTACAAAATCCTCAAATAGTTGATTCCTTTTATCTTTTGGGTCTCTCCAACCTGCATAAGAAAAACCTTGACAAGGTGGACCGCCAAAAACAACTCCTACTTTTTTGTTTTTTACAGATTCAATTATTTGTTTTTTAATATCAGGAATAGTTACGTCTCCTAAAATTAAATTTTCGGGATTTGTTAAGTCAGAATGATTTTGTTTATAGGTTTCAAAATAATGTTTCTCAATTTCATTGGCTGAAATCAATTTGTAATTTTCCATTAAAAAACCTTCTGACATTCCTCCAGCTCCAGAAAATAAATCAACAAAAGTTTTATTTTTTAAATGAGGAGTTATTCTTTCCGCAATTGCTCTTGCTAATAATGGAGGAACAGCATTTCCAATTTGTTTATATTGTGATGTTTTAGTTCCGTGAAATATAAATTTATCACTAAAAGACTGTAGCCTTGAACCTTCTCTCATAGAAATAATTCTCTGCTGAGTTGGATGTAGATTACAGCCATTGCCTAATCTATTAAAATAAGTTGTAATTGTAAAACTTGGTTGCTCATTTAAAAGTCTTCCGTAATAGGTAGTTCGACCACCAGAAAGTCGAATTTGAGCAAGTCTTTTTGATGGAATATGTTCAGGAATATCTTGCCAATTTCCACCTGCTGGAATATGTTTTGCCATTTCCCACTCTAAGTCACTCAATTTTGGAGCAATGTGATTATATAACTTCATTTTCAAGTATTTTTATTTCTTTTTTGATTGGTAATTTTCCTAAAATATAGGTAGTTTCTTTTTTGTCCAAACCATATAATTCGCAAATTATTTGGTTATTGTAGTCTTTGTCTTCTGAAAATATATCTAAATCCAAATTATCTAAGTTGATAATTGGAAATTCGTCAATTTCGTAATTGTTAATATGATTATTACTGCTTGTAACTTTGAAACGCCAGTTTAAAAGTTCGCTATTTAGAATGAAATGTAGTTTTTGCAAATCTATTGAATCTCTCAAAGATGTAATGTAATTACAAGAATTAGCCATTATATCAGTAGTTTCAGAAAATGTAAATTTCAATCTTTTCTTTAAATCTACATTTGAAATCTGTTGACAAATTAATCTTTCTTTCTTGTAATCGTTTAATTTGTATTCGTTTGATTTTTTATCAATAAAAGGCTCAATATCGACATATTCTTTGTTTTTGTCAATTATGCCAATCTCAGAAATCATATTACCTCTAATCAATCTCCAGCCAGTATTTTCTTTAGTAATAAACTCTTTAAATAATGTCAAATCAAGTTCGCCTCTTTTGTTTCGTAAATATGGCAAGTTTTTTATTGTTTGATGATTAGATAGTTTATTTAATATTCGCCATCCTAATTCGTCAATTAATGGAATTTCTTGATTTTTTGGAAAAATGGTTTGTATTGTTTTTAAATCAATTTTAAATGCTTCATTTTCAAATTCAATACCTATTTCATTTGTAGTATTTCCTTTTTGTAAATAAAAGATTACAGTTGATTGAGCAACATTTTCAAAAAGGTTTGATGCTTCCGAATAGTAACGGATAAAATGAAGTTTATTTGAATTTAAAAGGTGTTTTCTTAATTTAGTAGAAGTTAAATCTGCAAATAAGGAAGAAGGACAAATTATGCCTATTTGACCATTTTCTTTTGTTAATCTAAGAATCATTTCAATTGATAATTGATAATAATTCAACATTCCTTCAATTGAATAATTGTAAACTCCAGATTTTTTAAAGAAATTTAGTTCATTCTTTATTTTATTTTGAAGGTTTACAAAATATCCGTTTAATTCAGAACTATTTTTTTTGTTTGCTTTTAGCAAATAGTAAGGTGGATTTGAGAAAATTGCGTTAAACCCTTTGTTCAAAAACACCTTTTTAAAGTCAGTTTGTAAATTTATACTGTTGCTAAATTCTGAAATTAAAGTTGTATTTGGAATTAAAGCATTTCTATGAATAATATTTTCTGTTAGTGAGTTAATTATATCTGTATCAAGTTCTGTAAATAATGAGATTGCTTTACATCTTAAAACTGATAATGCAACTTCATCTACATCAACTGCGTACAAGTTTTTACAAACAATAGTCTTTAAATCAACCTGATGTTCATTTTGCAATGTTTCAATTGCTTCAAAGTAAAATCGACCAGTTCCACTTGCAAAGTCTAAGCAAGTAATTTTACTTTTTTCTTTTTCAACTGTTTTATTAATTGTATTTCTAACAATTTCTGATGTTATTGCTTTTAAAGTATAAACTGCACCAATTTCTTTTAAATAATGTTTGGATTTTTTTCTTGCTAATTTATTATTTTGAATAGAAAATTGTGAATTTAAAAAAGCTATATGAAACTCTTCAATTAGATTAGGGATTAGTTCTGTGTTTTCTTTTACAATGTTATTTATTAAGTCTATTTTCTCAAAACAAAAAACATCTTTTAATTCTTTTATATTTTCTTTAAATCTAGATTTAAGGAAAATAGTAATTAGGGAATTTATGATACTTTTATGTACTCTAAAAGCTAAATTTTCTTGGTCTGTTAATAAAAGATTAGCATTAATTAAATGCAATTCTTTTTCGCTTGTGGGTTTTATTTCGTCAGAAATAAACTCATTTTGAATTGCAAATGAAATTAATTTTTCTTCGCTATGTAATATTAGATTTATCAAATTTTTCATACCGTTTTATTTTTTAATGCTCGTTTGTATTCAATTTTTGCTTCTGCAACTTTCAAAATTTCTGAATAAGTATTTTCATCTCCGATTTCGTAAGAAACAATGTCACTATAAAAATTCACTAATAATTCTTTTTTGTCTAAAGAAAATATTTGTGCAATTTGCTCAATAATTTGAATATTTGCTTTTCGTTCTCCTCTTTCAATTTTACTTAATGTAGATTGATCGATTTCAAGAAGTGATGCAAGTTTTCTCAAAGGCATTTCTGCTTTTTCTCTTAATTTTCGGATTTGCTCTCCAATACTGTCTAAATTTTTCATAGAAAATAGTTGTCTTGACAATTATTGTCCAAATGTAATTCTTTTTTTGTAATTATTTGGTAGAGCGTTGGGAAAGTTTTACTCTTTTATTTTTTGTGCGTTGGAATATAGCGATGGAGAAAAAAATAAATGTGTAAAATGTGCGGTTGGTTTTAGCTTGTTGGTAACGTGTTTGTGTATGGTTAGTTGCGTGATTTAGCACGGAATTTAGTAAATAAAAACTACATTTAAAGTCTGCGAAAACTTTCGTAAGTAATTAATAAACAAGCAATTAATTATACACGGTGTTGTAAGTAGTGCTTTTTTCATTCAGCTTGTTTTTCCGATGTTTGTCATTTAGTTCGAAATTGAGCGCTGGCAAGACATACTCTTTTGCAATTTTTGGCGTAGCGTTGGCTGTAGCGAATTGCGAATGTGTATGGCTTTTAGCGTTGGCTTACATTGGTCTTATAATATTTTCAATAAATTCTTTTTCCTCTTTATTTAGTTTGTATTTTTTGTAAAGTTGTTGGTCAATTTCTTCAATTGATTTACTCCAATCAATGTCTGATTTAGGTGTGAAATTCTGTAATGGTACAAATTGATATACATTTTGTAGAATGTTTTGAGAGGTTTTTAAAATACCTACCATATATCTTAGAAATTTTGTTTTTAAATATGAGGCTAAAGCCTCTGCTTCAAATTTAGTCTCAAAATCACCAATTGGAATCAGCGAATCTGTGCAAGCTGACTTAGGTTCCGCTAAGTATGGTTTTCCTAATATTGAAACTGCATTGTTATCAGTTAGTAAACCTGCTCCTCCATTACTTTTAGAAATAAATATTTTCCATTTATCAGCTAATTCAAGATTTTTTGTAATTAAAGTTTTATCAACATATCTAATTTCTTCGTGTTTACACCTCAATACATAATATTCTTTTTTCTTAGTAGTACTTGAAATCTCGTTTGCATTTTTACCTAAAATACCGAATGCATTACGCCCTTTAGTTATTTCTGTAATTGATTTGAAATCATCTTTTTTCACTTTACTGATTATATTATGGCTAAAACCACTACTTAGTATTATATCAAGACCTTCTTCAAAAAGTGGCCGTTTAAATGTCTTTGTGTCTTCATCATCATAGTATTCAGTAAATTCAATGTCGCCATTATGTTTAGGATTGTATAAGAAATAGTTAATACCACCACTTATCTCAACAGCTGGAAAAACAGAGCTTGAAATTGGTATATTAACAATACTTTGAATATGATTGTTTTCTTGAAAAAATTCTCTTAATCTAAGAAATGATTTATCTTGAGCATCACCAGTAAACCATCTTGAAGGTGTCACGAGAGACAAATAGTCAGAGTTCAAGCCAATAGATATTTTGATGAAATCTGGAAATATCTGTCTGCTCAATGACTTGTTTTTTGAATTATCACTAATTGTTTGTTGGTATGGTGGATTACCAACGATTACGTTAAATTTCATAATATTACTATTGATTAATATGTTCTTATCTCCAATCAAATCGTTTTGTTCAATTAAATCATAAGATGTGTAGTTTGGTTCTATATTTTCTATGTTTAGTTCGAGTAGCTTATAGACTTTTCTTGTGAATTCGTAAGCAATTTTGGATGTTGGTATTGAGTAAAAGTTTTGAGCCACTTCCTTGCCAAACTTTTTGTATGTCGCATACACAAACTCGCCTTGTTTGGAAGCTATATCAAGCAATAAAGTGGATTCAGTTATTGCATCAGCTGGCAATGAGTTCATCATTTTATCTGTAACAATTTCTGGTGTAACAATTTCAGAATCTGATAAACGACTGAATTTTTTCATCGCATTACTTGCTCTATCGATAGGCGAAATAGTTATGTCGTTCGCTAGTGAGTTTATGTTATGAATTTTATAATCTAACTCACTAAGTACAAAAGGGTTTATATGTTTTTGAAATAATGAGAGTATTTCAATCTCTAGGTTTAAATGAGTAGCTATGCGAAAGTTGTCATCATTATCATTTATTTCATCAATAATCTCTTGAAGTGATTTGACTTCAGAATCTGTTAAGAAGGAAAAGAAAAGTATTCGTGCGTAATACATAGCAAACCTTCCTTTATAATCTATTTTTACTTCACCTTTCGAAGTTTTCGAATCATTATCATCTTCATCTGGCTTTTCGCCTTTTTCAGGTTTTCCACCAGTATCAATATCGTCACCTTCTCCTTCTGATGATTCTATTTCTAAACCTTGTCTTGATTTTAATCCACCTTGTTTTTCGATTACGGCTTTAATTGCCTCAATGTCTAACAATGAAAAATCTATAGAAATAGATGTCGCTTCATCTAAAACACTTCTTTCACTCGAATATTTACGAACAGCATCTAAAATATCTGTTGGCTCAACTTCAACCATTTTTTTGTTGTTAATTACAACTATTGGTGAAATTTGTAGTTCTCTATTTATTCTTTCCTCTAATTTTGTGTTGCCGTTAGATTCTACATTTACATTATAAATCTGTGACTTTTGCTCCTGCATTTGGAACATTCTATTAGGATTAAAATCAACCAATAAGGTTTGAGGTTTCATATTGTATTTTACAATATCTCCTTCGGGTTCTTTTAAAACCTTAATAAATTGGCTTTGAAGTCTAAAAATTGCTTGGTCGTATTCTTGTGGTGAAGCTGTATCTTTTAAATAGAGCATAGTATCCCATTCAGGTACTGTACTTCCTGTAAGCATTCTATTTACAGTTAAAGTGATAGTTTTTTTGTTCTCGCTTTCACATTTACTTATTTTAGATTTTACTGACTGTGTGTCTTTGTAAATTTTATCATTTTCTACACCAGAAATATTGATTACTTCGTAAGAACTTAAATTTTTAAAATCATTCGATTTAATTAATTCCTCAAAAGCATCACACGAAGCACGATAGGGGAGAACACAAACCATATGACGACACATTTTGCCTTCTTTCAACTTATCATAATCTAGAAAACTTAATAAGTTGTCATCTTCATCTTTACCATCAATCACGTTAAGTAAGTCTATGATTTCTTGTTCATAGATAAACTTTTTATGTAGTTGATTTGTGTTGTCTTTAAGTATAGATTTTGGTTTTAATAATTCAGAAAAAGCATAAGTAATACCTATCTTTTTAAGTTCCTCCATTCTTTGTCTGGAAGATTTATTAGGGTTAAATGCAAAACGTATCATTTGAGGAAAACCATAATAAGGGTTATCCCACTCTTTTACTTCATCTTTGATTAGGTTTTTCTCATTCCAATTTTCTTGGTCTTCTGCAATATTTGTGAATTGATAAAAAGCAATTATATCGTCATTTTTGAATTCGCTGTTCATTAAAATTCGATATGGCGTTCCAGATAGGTGAATGCGAACCTTTGCGTGTATAGTTTTTGTAGTACCGTCTAATTGGTCTATAGATTCATCATTTAGTTTTTTCTCATTTTTTCGTTCTTTGGTTGAAAAGTCTTTTAAAATCTTACCATATTCTATTGCTCTTGCACCAAAATGTGTCTCATCAATAAGTAATAAATCAATTTGATTTTCAAATACTTCCTTATGTTTTGTTTTTATATCATCGCCTTGTAAATCTTGAAGCGTAAGAAATAAAGCGATGTTTTCATTTGCCTCAATTTTTTCTTTAATGATACAATCACTTTGCAAAAGTGAATTACTGTCTAAAAACGTAAATCCATCGAACTTTTTATGGCTTTCTACAGTTTTTTTCCATTCTTCTCTAACATCTGCCTTTGCTGAAACTATTAAAACAATTTTTGCCTCCATTTCTATTGCACAACACATAGAGGTAAATGATTTACCAAAACGCATTACAGCATACATTAAAAGATTGTTTCTACCTTTGCTTAATGCATCTGTGAACCTTTCAATAGTTTCTTTTTGATTAGGTCTTGGCTCATAAGTTTCAGTTCTATTGTAAGTATGAACTATTGGAATATGACTTTCTTCAAACTTATAGAGCTGATATTTTGTATTGTTATTTTTATGAGATTCTTTTATGTCAATTATAGCATCACCTAAGTCATTTGGTGTAGCATCTTTGAAAAATTCATTTGAATAATATGGTATTGACTCCAAGGAATCAGGCAATAACCTGGCCTTTTGAAGATCTTTTTCTAAATATTTATGAACTGCAAAATCTCTAAAAAAAGTTTCTTCATCAATCTTTGCAACTTCTTGAAATTTCTTCTCTAGTTCAGGAAAATGATTTCTCCATTCATTAAGTCTTGTTTCTACTGGTCTATATGTATCGCCAACTTTTAAATAATTAGGAATTGTTTCAGTTGTGAAAGCATAAATATGAGGCTCAACTCTTCCAACGATTAATTCCTCAAGTATTTGTATATCTAGTTGATTATTTTCTGCCATTTATTGATGTCTTATTTTCGATTAGGTCAATAAACCTTAATTTTTTACCTTTTAAATCTTTGTTTGACCAGTCCATAATTAAACAGTAAATTCCATTATGTTCAAACATATTGTTATTAAGACAGCCCTTGCAAAATGAATTGTCTGTTTCTTCTTCTCCAAATAGGTTAACTGATTTTGTCTTTATTTCATTACAAGAAAATGGAACTACACCTTTTAATCCGTCCATTTGCCAAACATTCCAAGAAATTATATTTGCTATATCTTGAATTGATTTAAGTAAAGGTTCTTTTTCAAATTTATGTTTATAATTTTCAATAAAAGTGATTATCATTGACTCCCTTGCTAAAAGTAAACTATCACCTTGCCATTCATAAGCATAAGTGTTTTTATAAGCTGACTTGCTTGCCTCAAGCCATTCATCAGAATCATGAACATTTTCGTTTACAACTCTTAGTTTTCTATCTAACAAACCAATTCTGCTTTCAATCTCAATGAATTTTCCAGTTGTAGTATCGTATCGACTTGTTATATATGGTGCTTCTCCACAAGCAATTTCAAGTCGCTTATCATTTATATAATCTTTCCAAGTCTTATTTTCAGAAAATTCAATTTTTTCTCGGTTAGTTTTCCATTTTTTTTCACCTGAAATTTCTTTATTGAAAACATTTTTTCGTTCGAACCAAGCATTGTCAATTAGGTTATTTTGATCGTTACAAATCCAAGATGGCGTAAACACTTCAGCCATATTTTTCACTCTAGATTGTTGTAACATTTCGTCTTTTTGAACCCTTGGCATTATTACGTTGCCATTTATTCCAGTAATATGTTCAGAATTAATAGGTTTACTTTCTGAATAATATTCTCCTAAATACTCATAATTACTTGTTGCCCAAATAATATTATTTTGTGTCGTTTGGTCTTGTAAAAGAATATCTAATACCTCTGGATATTTTTCTAAGATTTCATTTTCTAATATGTCAATTTGTGTCCTCAATTCAGTTCTTTTATTGGTACTAGTAATTCTTTTGCTTCTACATTTAAGATTTCAGCAATTTTGTATAAATCCTCTAAACTAGGTTGTCTCCTGTTTTGGGCATAAGAGTTAACCATATTGTAACTTTTCCCCAGTTTTTCAGCTAACCACTTTTGCTTAATCCCTTTTTCGTCTAAAACCTCTTTAATTCGGTTCATAATTGAATTATTTAATTCAGTTTACTAAATTAAGAAGAATTATTAAATATCTCACTAAATGAGTGTTAAAATAATCATTCGGATTGGATGAGCGTGGGGAAAAGGTAAGCTCTTTTTATTTTTTGAGGCACAAAAAAAATGAAATGTGCTTGACTGTGCGGTTGGCTTTTGTAGTTCAAATGCTGAATTTTAGCACGATTACCGCATTACTTACAACGGTTAGTATATGAAAAGTAGGCGGTTTCGAAGCACGAAACTTTCTGTTAAGCACAAAGTTTGATACAAGCCAAAAGCCTTGAATTTATTACTATTTCGCCTATTTTTTATATACATTGTTACCTGCTGGCTTTATTTTTCGTCCGTCTGTTAGCGTTGGCAAAGACATACTCTTTTGCAATTTTGGGCTTGTGTGGTGGCTGAAGCGAATTGCAAATGTGTCTGGCTTTTAGCGTTGGCTATTTTTCAACTATAATTTCTCGTATTAAATCTTCTATTTTCTTGTTGCTAAATTGCTTTCTGAATTTAATTTTGATTGTATCTCCAAAGAACTTTTCTGCGTGTCTTATTTTTTGTCTTTCTTCATTTCTCAAACTTTCTTCACTTGTGTTTTTTGTTTCCACAACAAAGTACAATTTTTTCGATTTGTCCTCATAGTTTAAAACATAAGCAAAATCTGGTGAATAACTTTTTCCTCCAGCAACAGGAATCTTAATTGAGTTTTTGGGTATTTTAGAAAAAACAACTACTTCTTTCAGGTTTTGCTCAATATTAATCTTTTCCAATTCAGAATCGTAAAACAATTCATCTAATAAATAGCTTTCTGCAACTTTATTCTCGGAATACATTACTCCAACATCAGATGCAGAAATTTCTTTTAATACATTTCCTTTTTCGTCTGTGAATTTAGTTGGGTGAATTTCATTACTTACTTTTTGATATTCAATACCAAATTTATCAATAGCATTGTACATTAAGTAATTCTCAAATTTCTGCTTAATGATACGAACTGTAGCAATATTTAGAAATTTATTTATATCAATATTAGAATCAATAAATGAACTGCTTAAGGTCTTGATATTGATGTTTAATGTTTTTGCTAATTCCTTCAAAAAACTACTGTATTTCATTGTCGAAATTGGCGTTATTTCATTTCCGTAAATTTCTTGTTCTTCCTTAACGCCTGCTATGTTATCAGTTATTTCAATTTGTGCTGTTCTTGCTTTTATACCTTCAATAGTAAAATTACTGTTTTGTTCATTCAAGAAATTAACAAATAGTGATTTGAATTTGTCTTCTTTTTCAAATTTATACTCTAAAATTACTTTCTCATTTAATTTTTCCCACAATTCTTTTAATTCACTATATTTTTCCGTTCTAATATTTACTTGCTTTTTGGTATCTGTAGATTTTCTAACTTTATTAGAGCTAACACCTTCAAATATTTTAGGATAGTTATGTTTGATAAAGTCAAAACCACCTTCTTTAAATTTATTAGACCTTGTGACAACATTATTTTCGTCTAATATTTCAAATAAATCATCTTCTGTGGTTTCGTATAATTCGCAAATTTTCTTAATAATAATGTCTGATAATTTTTCTGGAATATCTTCTATTGATATAGCACCTGATTTTTCATTAATTTCATTCACTAATTTATCTACAAAATCACTTTCTGTAAAATCTACAAAGTAGTTTAGGTAAAACTGTTCATCTTTTACTCGGTTTCCGTATTCATTTACAGGAAGTCGTAATCCTCTACCAACTTCTTGTAATTTTGAAATATCGCTACCACTACTTCTTAATTTACAAATCTGAAAAACATTTGGGTTATCCCAACCTTCTCGTAAAGTCCATTTTGAAAAAATGAATCGTCTTGGATTATCTAAATCAAGCATTGCTTGTTTGTCGTGCAATATTTCGTTTATTTCCTTTTCTATGGCTTCATCTTTTTCAGAATTATCTTTTGAAAAATAACCAGCGTGAGTAAGGCTAATATCTTCTAATGTTTTTTCAAGATATGCTTTGTAAAACTTGTTCTTTTCTGTTTTAAGTAAAGTTTCTACTTCTGCTTTTATTAAACGTTCAATAGTGGTTCTTAAATATCCATTTTCGTTTCTATACTCTTCTATATTATCAATAAAAAAGAGTGTTATTGGTTTAATTTTTACACTTCTTGTAAGTAATTGCTTTTCATTTTCAAAATGGCTTTTTATGGCTTTTTGAATCATTATTTCTTGCAGTTTTTCTGCATAAGAATATGGGTTTAATTTATCTCCTTTTGATAATTCAATTCCATTAGATAAAACAACTTTACTTTTATTTAAACTTTCTACATACAAATCTTCCATTGCTGGATGTACTCTTTGTAAACTTTCTTTTTTAGTAAGTTTAAATGTCTTTTTGCTTTTGTCTTCTAATAATTCAAAGGTGGCTTCTTTACCATCTGTATTATTGAGCTTTACAATAGCATTTTTACCACTTTCAAATTCTGTAATATGACCAATTACACCCTTTACTAAATTACGATTGAAAGAATCAACAGCAGTTAAAGTGTAAACTAAATTTTCATATTCTTTAAATGTTGCACCATAACGCAAAACAAATTGCGGTTTCATTTTTTGAATATTCTCCCAAGTTTTGTTTGATTTTGAAAACTTGTGTGGTTCATCAATAATTAAAAAAGGATTAACAGCCGAAATTGCTTTAAAAGGAACTGTATGTTTATCAAATATTCCTTTATCAAAACTCTTTTGCATTGTTTCAGAGTTTATCATTCCTGCATTGATAACCATTACTTGAATGCTGTTTTTTTCGTAAACTCCTGCGTTTACAAAACTATTTACAGCAGGTGGCATAAAAGATTTTTTGTTTTTTGCTCCTTTTTTACTTTCTACAATGTGTAATTTAATAGTTTTGCCATATTGTTCTTTAAAATGTGCTCTTGCACTCTCACTTTTTAAAAAATCTATGGTTCCTGCTTTAATAGAAAGTGTTGGAACAATAACAATGAATTTAAAAATACCGTAATTTTTATTGAGCTCAAAAATAGTTTTTGTGTAAGTATAGGTTTTACCTGTTCCTGTTTCCATCATAATATCTATGATGTTACTATTAAGGTTTACTTTGCCTTCAATATTATTTACTTTTTGTAATTCTATAATATTTTTAGGATAGGTATTATTACCATCAAAAATATTTAAGATAGGATTAAGAAACTGTTTATCAACTCCTTTTGCTTTTTCTACTTCTAAATTATCAAAAACTTTAACAGTACTTTTTACCGCTTGAGTTTGATGTTGTAGATTTTTCTCAAAATTAAATCCTTTCATATTAATAGCGTGTTATAAAGTCAATATCAATACTCTTTTTATTAGCATAAGACTTAATGTTTTCGCTAATTTCACGCAAATTTTTACTCTCAAAATGATAACCAAACGCAATTATAGATGTTGGGTTAAAGTCTTTATCGCTATCTATTTTTTCCAATAATGTTTTAAGGTTTTCGGTTTTAAAATCTTTATCCATTAAATACAATTTCTCATTACTATAATGTGCTGTGTACCTATTTAAGTTCGTTTCTTGTATTTTTTGAGAAAGAGAAATTCCATCATAGGTTTTCCAAGTAACTAATAAAGCTTTTATGTCTTCTTTGGTTAATTTGTTTTCATCAAAAAATTGCATTTGTTTAGCGTCCAATTCTTCTGCTTCAAAATTATAATCTTTCCATATTGGCATTGTTTCAAATATCTTGAACCCTAAATCTTGTTTTGATAAGTCTTTCTTTTTGTTTTCTTCTTGTATTTTTTTTGATGCAAGAATCAAACGTTCTTTTGTTATTTCAAAAATGGTAGGTTCTTTTACTTTTAATTTATTTTTTACAAAATCGTAAGCTGTTTTATTATTTTTTGGGTCAATAAGTTCGGGTAGTTGTGCTAAAATAAATTTCCTATTACCGTTATCTGCTGCGTTTAGTTGCATTAAAGCATCTGCTGTGGTTCCTGAACCTGCGAAGAAGTCGAGGACAATTTCATTTTGATTTCCTTTGAAGGTGGCTGACAAAACAATTCTTTTCAATAGATCTATTGGCTTTGGGTTTGAGAAAGGGGAATTTCCTTTTGAAACACTAAATATTGATTCTATTTCTTTTATTCCATTTGCCGTTAAATGTTTGGCAATTTCACCAATATTTAAAATGCTATGAAACTTTGAAAAATCTTCTGAAACCTTTCTTAATTTTCCAATGATGTTTAGTCCATAATCTTTAGGGATTAATACATACTCTTTATTTTCTATTCCATCATCTATTTTATTTTTGAAGGTTTCATCTTTAAACTCTAAAATTTCTTCGTAATGTAAATTCCCATATTTTCCAAATTCTTTTCTGATAGCATCTTCCTGTATCCAATATAACTCTCCATTTAAAGTAATTTTTTTACCTCTAATATCTTTAGGTCTTTTTAAATTATCAAATTGATTTAAATTTTTAGCATATACTAAAAGATATTCGTGCCCATTTATTACGTGTTTAGCTTGTCCTCCACCCTCAGAAGTGTTTACTATTAGGTCTTTAATGAAATTCTCTTCGCCAAAAATCTCATCCATTAATAGCTTTAATTGAGCGACTTCATTATCGTCAATAGAAATAAAAATTACCCCATCTTCTTTAAGAAGTTGTTTTGCAATATATAGTCTTGGGTACATAAAAGTTAACCAAGCAGAATGTGAGTTACTATTACTTTGGGTAAAGTCTAAAATATGTTTGGCACGTTCTTCACTAATTCCTGCTAATTCTTGTAGTTCTTGTACTGTAAATTTTCGATCATCTTGATATACAAAACCATCACTACCTGTGTTATAAGGTGGGTCTATGTATATCATTTTTATTTTTTCGTAATAGGCATTTGATAAGTGCTTTAGCACTTCTAAATTATCGCCTTTTATAAGTAAATTTTCAGAGTTTCTATTTTCTTCTTTTTGGTTAAAAGTTTCATCTTCTTTTAAAAGAGTAGTGGCTTCATCAGTTGCTAACAGTCGAGCGTAAGATTTTCCGAGCCAATCCATTCCATAACTTTCTTTAGAAAAATTTATTTCGTTTTTAGAAAGTTGTTTTTTAAATTTTTCAAAGTCAAGGTTTCCACTTTTATCAAAACATTGTGAAAAATGTTTTTTTAGGGTATCCAAATCTTTGTTTGGTGGTGTTATGTTACCTGTAATTCTTTGCTCTTTGTTCATATTGTTTGCCCTTTTATATTTTCGTTATCTACCAATAAGTCTTTTGCGTTGACTTGAAGTATTTCCGCAATTTTGTATAAGTCTTCTAAACTCGGTTGTCTTTTGTTTCTTGCGTACTCATTAATGGTAGGATAACTTTTTCCTATTTTTTCCGCAAGCCAAGTCTGACTAATTCCTTTGTCTTTTAAAACTTCTTTTATTCGGTTCATTTTAAACCTTTTTTTTAATTCGGCAGAAAGATAGTAAAAGCCATTGAATTATAATCAATATATTCATTGTATTGTCAGAAGTGGCGATGGGAAAGGGCAAGCTCTTTTATTTTTTCGAGCGTTGGCTTTGAGCGTTGGCAAAAAATAAATGTGCTTGACCGTGCGGTGGCTTTTTTTTCAGCTTGCAGGTAACGTGTTTGTGTATGGTTAGTTGCGTGATTTAGCACGGAATTTAGTAAATAAAAACTACATTTAAAGTCTGCGAAAACTTTCGTAAGTAATTAATAAACAAGCAATTAATTATACACGGTGTTGTAAGTAGTGCTTTTTTCATTCAGCTTGTTTTTCCGATGTTTGTCATTTAGTTCGAAATTGAGCGCTGGCAAGACATACTCTTTTGCAATTTTTGGCGTAGCGTTGGCTGTAGCGAATTGCGAATGTGTATGGCTTTTAGCGTTGGCTTACATTGGTCTTATAATATTTTCAATAAATTCTTTTTCCTCTTTATTTAGTTTGTATTTTTTGTAAAGTTGTTGGTCAATTTCTTCAATTGATTTACTCCAATCAATGTCTGATTTAGGTGTGAAATTCTGTAATGGTACAAATTGATATACATTTTGTAGAATGTTTTGAGAGGTTTTTAAAATACCTACCATATATCTTAGAAATTTTGTTTTTAAATATGAGGCTAAAGCCTCTGCTTCAAATTTAGTCTCAAAATCACCAATTGGAATCAGCGAATCTGTGCAAGCTGACTTAGGTTCCGCTAAGTATGGTTTTCCTAATATTGAAACTGCATTGTTATCAGTTAGTAAACCTGCTCCTCCATTACTTTTAGAAATAAATATTTTCCATTTATCAGCTAATTCAAGATTTTTTGTAATTAAAGTTTTATCAACATATCTAATTTCTTCGTGTTTACACCTCAATACATAATATTCTTTTTTCTTAGTAGTACTTGAAATCTCGTTTGCATTTTTACCTAAAATACCGAATGCATTACGCCCTTTAGTTATTTCTGTAATTGATTTGAAATCATCTTTTTTCACTTTACTGATTATATTATGGCTAAAACCACTACTTAGTATTATATCAAGACCTTCTTCAAAAAGTGGCCGTTTAAATGTCTTTGTGTCTTCATCATCATAGTATTCAGTAAATTCAATGTCGCCATTATGTTTAGGATTGTATAAGAAATAGTTAATACCACCACTTATCTCAACAGCTGGAAAAACAGAGCTTGAAATTGGTATATTAACAATACTTTGAATATGATTGTTTTCTTGAAAAAATTCTCTTAATCTAAGAAATGATTTATCTTGAGCATCACCAGTAAACCATCTTGAAGGTGTCACGAGAGACAAATAGTCAGAGTTCAAGCCAATAGATATTTTGATGAAATCTGGAAATATCTGTCTGCTCAATGACTTGTTTTTTGAATTATCACTAATTGTTTGTTGGTATGGTGGATTACCAACGATTACGTTAAATTTCATAATATTACTATTGATTAATATGTTCTTATCTCCAATCAAATCGTTTTGTTCAATTAAATCATAAGATGTGTAGTTTGGTTCTATATTTTCTATGTTTAGTTCGAGTAGCTTATAGACTTTTCTTGTGAATTCGTAAGCAATTTTGGATGTTGGTATTGAGTAAAAGTTTTGAGCCACTTCCTTGCCAAACTTTTTGTATGTCGCATACACAAACTCGCCTTGTTTGGAAGCTATATCAAGCAATAAAGTGGATTCAGTTATTGCATCAGCTGGCAATGAGTTCATCATTTTATCTGTAACAATTTCTGGTGTAACAATTTCAGAATCTGATAAACGACTGAATTTTTTCATCGCATTACTTGCTCTATCGATAGGCGAAATAGTTATGTCGTTCGCTAGTGAGTTTATGTTATGAATTTTATAATCTAACTCACTAAGTACAAAAGGGTTTATATGTTTTTGAAATAATGAGAGTATTTCAATCTCTAGGTTTAAATGAGTAGCTATGCGAAAGTTGTCATCATTATCATTTATTTCATCAATAATCTCTTGAAGTGATTTGACTTCAGAATCTGTTAAGAAGGAAAAGAAAAGTATTCGTGCGTAATACATAGCAAACCTTCCTTTATAATCTATTTTTACTTCACCTTTCGAAGTTTTCGAATCATTATCATCTTCATCTGGCTTTTCGCCTTTTTCAGGTTTTCCACCAGTATCAATATCGTCACCTTCTCCTTCTGATGATTCTATTTCTAAACCTTGTCTTGATTTTAATCCACCTTGTTTTTCGATTACGGCTTTAATTGCCTCAATGTCTAACAATGAAAAATCTATAGAAATAGATGTCGCTTCATCTAAAACACTTCTTTCACTCGAATATTTACGAACAGCATCTAAAATATCTGTTGGCTCAACTTCAACCATTTTTTTGTTGTTAATTACAACTATTGGTGAAATTTGTAGTTCTCTATTTATTCTTTCCTCTAATTTTGTGTTGCCGTTAGATTCTACATTTACATTATAAATCTGTGACTTTTGCTCCTGCATTTGGAACATTCTATTAGGATTAAAATCAACCAATAAGGTTTGAGGTTTCATATTGTATTTTACAATATCTCCTTCGGGTTCTTTTAAAACCTTAATAAATTGGCTTTGAAGTCTAAAAATTGCTTGGTCGTATTCTTGTGGTGAAGCTGTATCTTTTAAATAGAGCATAGTATCCCATTCAGGTACTGTACTTCCTGTAAGCATTCTATTTACAGTTAAAGTGATAGTTTTTTTGTTCTCGCTTTCACATTTACTTATTTTAGATTTTACTGACTGTGTGTCTTTGTAAATTTTATCATTTTCTACACCAGAAATATTGATTACTTCGTAAGAACTTAAATTTTTAAAATCATTCGATTTAATTAATTCCTCAAAAGCATCACACGAAGCACGATAGGGGAGAACACAAACCATATGACGACACATTTTGCCTTCTTTCAACTTATCATAATCTAGAAAACTTAATAAGTTGTCATCTTCATCTTTACCATCAATCACGTTAAGTAAGTCTATGATTTCTTGTTCATAGATAAACTTTTTATGTAGTTGATTTGTGTTGTCTTTAAGTATAGATTTTGGTTTTAATAATTCAGAAAAAGCATAAGTAATACCTATCTTTTTAAGTTCCTCCATTCTTTGTCTGGAAGATTTATTAGGGTTAAATGCAAAACGTATCATTTGAGGAAAACCATAATAAGGGTTATCCCACTCTTTTACTTCATCTTTGATTAGGTTTTTCTCATTCCAATTTTCTTGGTCTTCTGCAATATTTGTGAATTGATAAAAAGCAATTATATCGTCATTTTTGAATTCGCTGTTCATTAAAATTCGATATGGCGTTCCAGATAGGTGAATGCGAACCTTTGCGTGTATAGTTTTTGTAGTACCGTCTAATTGGTCTATAGATTCATCATTTAGTTTTTTCTCATTTTTTCGTTCTTTGGTTGAAAAGTCTTTTAAAATCTTACCATATTCTATTGCTCTTGCACCAAAATGTGTCTCATCAATAAGTAATAAATCAATTTGATTTTCAAATACTTCCTTATGTTTTGTTTTTATATCATCGCCTTGTAAATCTTGAAGCGTAAGAAATAAAGCGATGTTTTCATTTGCCTCAATTTTTTCTTTAATGATACAATCACTTTGCAAAAGTGAATTACTGTCTAAAAACGTAAATCCATCGAACTTTTTATGGCTTTCTACAGTTTTTTTCCATTCTTCTCTAACATCTGCCTTTGCTGAAACTATTAAAACAATTTTTGCCTCCATTTCTATTGCACAACACATAGAGGTAAATGATTTACCAAAACGCATTACAGCATACATTAAAAGATTGTTTCTACCTTTGCTTAATGCATCTGTGAACCTTTCAATAGTTTCTTTTTGATTAGGTCTTGGCTCATAAGTTTCAGTTCTATTGTAAGTATGAACTATTGGAATATGACTTTCTTCAAACTTATAGAGCTGATATTTTGTATTGTTATTTTTATGAGATTCTTTTATGTCAATTATAGCATCACCTAAGTCATTTGGTGTAGCATCTTTGAAAAATTCATTTGAATAATATGGTATTGACTCCAAGGAATCAGGCAATAACCTGGCCTTTTGAAGATCTTTTTCTAAATATTTATGAACTGCAAAATCTCTAAAAAAAGTTTCTTCATCAATCTTTGCAACTTCTTGAAATTTCTTCTCTAGTTCAGGAAAATGATTTCTCCATTCATTAAGTCTTGTTTCTACTGGTCTATATGTATCGCCAACTTTTAAATAATTAGGAATTGTTTCAGTTGTGAAAGCATAAATATGAGGCTCAACTCTTCCAACGATTAATTCCTCAAGTATTTGTATATCTAGTTGATTATTTTCTGCCATTTATTGATGTCTTATTTTCGATTAGGTCAATAAACCTTAATTTTTTACCTTTTAAATCTTTGTTTGACCAGTCCATAATTAAACAGTAAATTCCATTATGTTCAAACATATTGTTATTAAGACAGCCCTTGCAAAATGAATTGTCTGTTTCTTCTTCTCCAAATAGGTTAACTGATTTTGTCTTTATTTCATTACAAGAAAATGGAACTACACCTTTTAATCCGTCCATTTGCCAAACATTCCAAGAAATTATATTTGCTATATCTTGAATTGATTTAAGTAAAGGTTCTTTTTCAAATTTATGTTTATAATTTTCAATAAAAGTGATTATCATTGACTCCCTTGCTAAAAGTAAACTATCACCTTGCCATTCATAAGCATAAGTGTTTTTATAAGCTGACTTGCTTGCCTCAAGCCATTCATCAGAATCATGAACATTTTCGTTTACAACTCTTAGTTTTCTATCTAACAAACCAATTCTGCTTTCAATCTCAATGAATTTTCCAGTTGTAGTATCGTATCGACTTGTTATATATGGTGCTTCTCCACAAGCAATTTCAAGTCGCTTATCATTTATATAATCTTTCCAAGTCTTATTTTCAGAAAATTCAATTTTTTCTCGGTTAGTTTTCCATTTTTTTTCACCTGAAATTTCTTTATTGAAAACATTTTTTCGTTCGAACCAAGCATTGTCAATTAGGTTATTTTGATCGTTACAAATCCAAGATGGCGTAAACACTTCAGCCATATTTTTCACTCTAGATTGTTGTAACATTTCGTCTTTTTGAACCCTTGGCATTATTACGTTGCCATTTATTCCAGTAATATGTTCAGAATTAATAGGTTTACTTTCTGAATAATATTCTCCTAAATACTCATAATTACTTGTTGCCCAAATAATATTATTTTGTGTCGTTTGGTCTTGTAAAAGAATATCTAATACCTCTGGATATTTTTCTAAGATTTCATTTTCTAATATGTCAATTTGTGTCCTCAATTCAGTTCTTTTATTGGTACTAGTAATTCTTTTGCTTCTACATTTAAGATTTCAGCAATTTTGTATAAATCCTCTAAACTAGGTTGTCTCCTGTTTTGGGCATAAGAGTTAACCATATTGTAACTTTTCCCCAGTTTTTCAGCTAACCACTTTTGCTTAATCCCTTTTTCGTCTAAAACCTCTTTAATTCGGTTCATAATTGAATTATTTAATTCAGTTTACTAAATTAAGAAGAATTATTAAATATCTCACTAAATGAGTGTTAAAATAATCATTCGGATTGGATGAGCGTGGGGAAAAGGTAAGCTCTTTTTATTTTTTGAGGCACAAAAAAAATGAAATGTGCTTGACTGTGCGGTTGGCTTTTGTAGTTCAAATGCTGAATTTTAGCACGATTACCGCATTACTTACAACGGTTTGCAGCTAAAAGAAGTTGGCGATTTTCACCACAAATGTTCATACGAAGCACAAATGTTTGTTGAACTAAAAAACTGTCATACGAAGCACCGAGCCACCAATTTTTTTTAGGTGCTGTTAG